>Ga0256867_10000092_pt1 | contig 31337 bp, 32 predicted proteins | sample RVTome_15_FD_185939 | JGI IMG/M metagenome (GOLD analysis project Ga0256867, IMG submission 185939) | Soil microbial communities from uranium-contaminated site in the Upper Colorado River Basin, Wyoming, United States - RVT150D86 (HiSeq) ... | reverse complement strand
GCAGGTCGAGTTGGCGGAGGCGGTCCGGGTCGGCGACCGCGTGGATCTCGACGATCCTGCCGCCCCTGACCGTGAAGCCCATGACCGAGACCGGTCGTCCACCGGGCGCTACGACGACACCCGCGGTTCCGTTCACCAGCGCCCGCCGCACGAAGGGGGAGAGCCGCGCGAACGTGACCGCCCGTTTGGCCACGGCCTCCGCACCCTGGACCACCACCGAGACGCCCGGACGTGCGGCACCGCCATCGGACCGCAGCACGACGTCAGGGTCGAGCACCGCGACCAGCGCGTCGAAGTCGCCGTCACGGGCGGCCGCGAAGAAGGCGTCGACCACTTCTCGCTGGCGGGTCAGGTCGACGTCGGGTGTGGCAGCTCCTTGCACCCGCCGCCGCGCCCGGCTGGCGAGCTGTCGTGCGGCAGCCGGGGAGCGCCCGACGATGCCTGCGATCTGTTCGAAGGGCACCGCGAACATGTCGTGCAGGACGAATGCCAGCCGCTCGGCCGGAGCGAGCGCATCGAGCACCACGAGCAGCGCGAGGCCGACCGAGTCGACCAGTTGCGTTTCGTGCTCGGGGTCGGTCTCGTCCTCCCGGCTCACGATCGGATCGGGCACGTACACCCCCAGGGGCTCCTCGCGCCGCGACTTGCGGGAGCGCAGCCGGTTCAGGCACACACGGGAGACGACCGTCGTGAGCCAGCCACCCAGGTTCTCGACGTCACTGGTGTCGGCGCGGCTGAGCCTCAGCCAGGCCTCCTGGACGGCGTCTTCCGCCTCGCTGACCGAACCCAGCATTCGGTAGGCGACGGCCCGCAGGTGGGCCCGATGCTCCTCGAATCGTTCCGTCAGCCAGTCGTGCTCGTGCATCGGTCACATTCCCTCGTCACGTCGTGTCATAGCAGTGACCAACGAAACGGAACCGATGTGACAACAGGAGCAGCGACAATGGAGAGTTCGCCATGAAGGCCGCCCGCGTCCATGAGCCCGCGGGCCTCGAAGGCATCGACGGCCTCGTCTACGAGGAGGCGCCGGATCCGGCGCCCGCCGTCGGCGACGCCCTCGTCGAGGTCCACGCCGCCGGCTTCACCCCGACCGAGTTGCAGTGGCCCCTCTGGACCGACCGAGCGGGTCACGACCGCGCGCCGATCATCCCCGCTCACGAGTTCTCCGGCGTCGTCGCCGCCCTCGGCTACGGCACCACCGGGGTTGCCGTGGGCGACGAGGTCTACGGCCTGATCGATGGGTACCGCGACGGGGCGGCGGCCGAGCTCATCGCCATCGAGGCCCGCGACCTGGCGCCGAAGCCGACGACGGTCGATCACGTGTACGCCGCCGCCATCCCCCAGGCCGGGCTCACGTCCTGGCAGGCGCTGTTCGACCACGGCCAGCTGGCCGCCGGGCAGACCGCGGTCATCCACGGTGCCGGCGGCGCCGTCGGGTCCGTCGCGGTGCAACTCGCCCGCTCTGCCGGCGCCCGCGTCATCGGCACCGGTCGCAGCAGCGCCCGCTCGCTGGCAATGGACCTGGGGGCCGACAGCTTCGTCGACCTCGACCAGGAACGTTGGGAGGATGCGATCGGCCAGGCCGATGTCGTCTTCGACGCGATCGGCGGCGAGGTGCTCGCCCGATCACCGGCGATTGTCAAGCCGGGCGGGGCCCTCGTGTCGGTGGTGGCCCCTCCGCCCACCGACCGCCAGGACATCCGGGCGCTCCACTTCGTCCGCGAGCCCAGCCGCGCCCAACTCGTGGAGCTGGCCCGCCTGGTCGACGCCGGCAAGCTTCGCCCGCAGGTCGGGGCGGTCTACCCGCTCGCCGACGCACGCGAGGCGTTCATGGCGAAGTCGACCCAGAGCATCCCGGGCAAGGTCATCCTCCAACCCTGACGCGCCCGCGGGAGCGCTCGGCGGGCGTCAGCCAGCAGGTGGCGGCGCTCGAGCGGCTCGTCGGCGCAACCCTGTTCCACCGGCCCGGCGGGCCCCGCCCCGTTCGCCTGACCGAGATCGGCGAGGCATTCCTGCCGCACGCCGACGCCGTCATCGCCCGGCTCCACGCGGCCGAGTCGGATGTGGCGGCCCTGTCGAGCGGACAGGTGGGCAGCCTCCGGGTCGGAGTCCTCCAGAGCGTGGGAGCCAGGGTGCTGCCCGGATTGGTGAGCCGGTTCCTCGAGTCATGGCCAGGGGTCGAGGTCCACATCACGCCGGCCCTCGAGCCGCGTCATCTCCTGGTCGGCGTCGAGCGCGGTGAGCTGGACCTGGCGTTCGTCAACCTGCCGCTACCGCCGGGCCCGTTCCTGACCCGGCACCTGTTCGACGACCCGTACGTCTTCGTGACGTCAACGGCCTCGGAGCTGGCCCGCCGCCACTACGTGAGCCTGGAAGACATCGCCCGGCTGCCATTGATCGGCTGGCGGGCCGACGCCGACCACGCCCAGATCGTCGACCTCTTCACGGGCTAGCGCACAGGCCCCGATTCCCGTATCGGTTCGACGACAACCCGACCCTGCAGGGCTGCGTGGCGGCCGGTCTGGCGTACGCGCTCCTGCCGTGGCTCACCCTCGACCCGGGGCACCCCGGCACACGGTTGGTGCCCTTGATCCCACCAGTCCAGCCCCGACACCTCGTCGCCGTTTGGCACGAGGACCTGCACCAGACCGCCCCTGCGACGGCGTTCCTCGACGCCGCCGCCGACAGCCTGAACGACCTGGAAGTCGACGCGAGCCTCGTGGCACATCCGCACCTACCCGGTCGGTAGCGACTGGTGGAAGCGAAACACGTTCGCCGGGTCGTAGCGCGCCTTGACGCGCACCAGGCGGTCGTAGTTCGTGCCGTAGTACGCGTGCGCCCAGTTGTCGAGATCCCGGTCGGCGAAGTTCTGGAACACCCGGCCCGAGCCCCATCGATGCACCGAGGCCCACGATCTGGACACCCACCGGGGCGCCGCGGCCACCTCGGGCATCGGGGCCGGGGGATCGACGACCGCCGCGTGCTTGAGCTGGAAGAGCTCCTCGCGATGGACGAAGGCGGTGGCGTCGGGCCGCACCCGGTTATAGGCCCCGCCCCACGGCATGAAGTCCAGCTCACGCGACTCGCCTGCCACCCGTCCCCGGGAGAGGGTCTCCACCAGCGCCGCGATGGCGTCGGTGGGCAACGGCCGCCGGAAGAACTCGGACTTGGCGAACACCTGGCGCGGCTCTGTTACCGCCGGCTCCGGGATCTCGGCTACCAGGTCCTCGATGGCACCGAGCTGCGCCCAGAACGCGTCGTCGGGAAGGACATGTGCCTGCATTGGTCGCCTCGGGTGCAGGAACGGTGCGGAACTCGAACGACGTGACCACGCCGAAGTTGCCCGCCCCGGCCCCCCGCAGTGCCCAGAACAAATCGTCGTGGTGGTGCTCGTCGCACTCCAGGATGCGGCCGTCGGCCAGCACGATCTCACGCCGTAGGTCCGGCCGAGGATCCCGAGCCCGCCGCCCAGCGCCAGACCCGCGATCCCCACGGGCGGGCACGTCCCCGCCCGGATCGCGAGGCCACGAGCCTGAAGCGCGTCATACACGGGGCCGAGACGGGCGCCGGCACCCACCCTCGCCACACCCCCCGAGACCGACACCGACCCGATGCCCGTCACATCGACCACGACACCGCGGGTCGAGGAGTGCCCCGCGAACCAGTGCCCTCCGCTGCGCACCGCGCTCTCGATGCGGTGCCCGGCGAGGAACAGGATCGTCTCGGCGACATCCTCGGGGCTGGCGCACAGCACGATCGCCTGGGGCTGCAGTTCGTGGTACCGGGCGTTGAACGGCTGGGGTAGACGGTCGTAGGCGGGCGCTCCGGGAACGGCGATCTCGCCCGCGATGGCGCGCTGGAGTGGCCCCCAGTCAGGAGTCGAGCCAGCGAGATCGGCGCTCACGGGACACTTCCTACCGCTGAACTCGCGAACTGCCGCCGCTGGCAGCGGTGGCGGTTACGTGCCAGCCGGTCAGGGCGTGACGATCGTGATCCGATCTTCGCCCCCACGGGGATACTGCGCCTCGGTCACGATGCCACCGAGCGGTCCCTCGATGTAGCCCTGCAGCGACTGCTGGTCGGAGATGCCGAGGGTCGTGAACGGCACCGCCGGGTAGGCGTCGCCACCGTTGAGGGAGAAGTTGAGCCCGGCGACGTCGACGGTCACGCCCTGCGTGACACCGTTGGCCACGACCTGGGTGCCGTCGTCGAGGACGAGCGACCGGACCCGCTCACCGGGCACCGACTGCTCGCCCGTGGTCTGATCGGCGACCCGTGCCTGGAAGCTCGGGTCGATGACGATCGTGGCACCGGCGATCTGAACGAAGCCGCCGTCGCCCGGTGCGGGTAGCGCGATCGCACCCTCCTCGACGATCTGGCGCAACGTCTCCGCCGGAACGTCTTCGGCGATGGCCACGAAGTTGCCGAACGGGGCGAGGCGGAAGGTGTCGGCCACGGAGATCGGGCCGGCGGGCTGGTCGATCTCGCCGCGGATGCCGCCGCCGTTCTGGACGGCGACCTGGGGCGCGTCCACGCCGAAGTCCGCCGCACGCTGCTGGGCGGTGGAGAGCAGCCCGTCGGCGATGAGGTTGCCGCAGTTGCTCTCCACACCGCGCACCTCGTTGCGCTCGCAGTCGAGCACGACCTCGGATTGGCCGATGATCTCGGCGGCGAGATCGGCCACGAACGCGGCGACCGGCTCTTGGACGAACCTCTTCTGGAGGAACGACTCACCGACGGCCCCCGGCCCGCTGCTGGCGACGAGCTTGATCCCGGAGTCCTGCTCGTCCCACGACAGGACGTTCCCGTCACGGTCGAACGTCACCTCGAGGTTCCCGACGTAGCGGTAGTTGCCCGGCGTGGTGACGACCGGCACCTGCCCGCCGTCGGCATCGGCCGCGACCTGCGGATAGGTCCCGAACACGTTGTCGGCATCGCCGGGGAACAGCGGATCGTCGGAGTCGGCGAGCACCTCGTCTCCTCCGCCGCCGATGACGACGTCGACGTCGCGGAGTTGACCGGTCAGCTCGATCTCGCTGGCGAGGCCCTGGAGGTGCGAGATGAGGACGATCTTGTCGATGCCGCTCTGGGTCAACTCGTCGATCTCGGCCTGCGCGATGCCGGCGAGATCGGTGAGCACCTGGACGCCACCGGGCGACGAGATCGTCGGCAGGGACGGCGTCGTGAGACCGACCACGCCGATTTTCTCGCCGCGCTCCCTGATGACCGTGCTGCTCACCAGCCGGTCGCCGACCAGACCGGCGAGCGAGGGCTCGCCGGAGAAGTCGAGGTTCGCCGAGACGAAGGGTGTGCTCCTGTCGACCGTGTCGACGAATCGGGCGAACGTTTCGGGGCCGAAGTCGAACTCGTGGTTCCCGATGGCCAAGGCGTCATAGCGGAGCAACCGGACGGCGATCCCGTCGAAGAACGGCGCGCCCGGCTCTTGGGACGCCTGGAACGTCGTGCCCGCGAGGTAGTTGTCACCGGAGTTCAGCAGCACGACGCCGCGCTTGCGGGATTCGCCGCGATCGAAGGACAGGTGCGACCCGAGCCGCAGCGTGTCGACCTTGCGCTGGAACCGGGAGATGCCGCCGTACTCCACCCCGTCGAGGGTCGTCGGCAGCAGGCTCGATTCCCCGTCGTTGTTGTGCAGGATCGTGAGGGTGAAGTCGGGGTGAGGCGACTTGCCGCCGGAGGCCGAGGCGCCGGCCGTCATCAGCGGCGTGAACATCAGCGCTGCCATTGCCGCCGCACCTGCGGCCAAGTATCGACGTGGTCCGCGTCGTCTCATCGGTCGAACCCCCCTCGCATCGAGGTCACCGTGCGAAGTTACCAAAGGCTCCTGGCCGACATCGAGCGAGTCGGCTCCCGCTGGTTCGCCGGCAGGTTGTGCAGGGCGGCGACGAACGCCAGCTGCACGTTCTCCCTCTGCTGGTAGCTGGCGGCCGGATCGCTGCCCGACGAGTCCGACGGAGATGGGTAGGGCTCCAGCCAGACTGGCTCCTCCGTGTGGGCGGTCGTGGTCTTCGTCGCCACCTCGGTAGGACCGGTGGGCGTCGCGAAAGTCGTCGCTAGCAGGCATCAGGGGGTGGATGCGGTGTAGCGCCCTTCGTTACCAGGTGTGCGACAGCGCGTTGCCTACCTTGCTCGGTCGCCCAGTGGACGGCTGGAGCGCCGTCGACCTCGGCATCGATGGGAGTGCCGGCGGCGAGCAGCTGGTCGATGACGGCGAGCCGTTCGTTGACGGCCGCAGCCCGAAGTGCGCACGCTCGGTCGAACGCCGACAGCTCGGCGATCGGCCACCCGGTGAGGTCCCCCGCGCCGGCCGCTTCGATGACAGAGCCGATCCTCGCCCCGGCGGCAATCAACATGTCGACGATCTCCGGATACCCGAAGGCTGCGGCCAGTCGCAGTGCAGTCTCAGGTGGCGAGTCGGTGAGCTCGACGTCGGCCCCGGCATCGAGGAGCGCTCGGACGACGGCCGCATCGCCGTGGCTGGCGGCGCAGACGAGGGGACTCCCGTTCTTGGTCTCGTCGTCCGTGTCCGCTCCTGCGTCGATGAGCGCTCGGGCCAGGTCGCCGGTGCGGTCGTGGTTGGCGTACCCGTAGAAGCGCGCCATGCCGACATAGGTCAACGGCGACGTCGGTTGGATGTCGGGCGCTTCGATGAGAGCCGTCGTCAGCGACGGGTCCGCGAGCAGCAGCTTCCTCGCGCCAGTCACATCGCCCTCATCGAAAGCCCTGCGCAGTTCGATCATCGGCATGCCAAGGGATCCCTCAATCCCCCAAACCAGCGGATTCGACAGGTGGTGCTGGGGGTCCCCATCCTCCTCCACCCGGAGTGAGCATTCGCAAGACGTCGCCGGATTGGAGCCGGATCGTGCACTTGTCGGGCAGGTGCTCAGCCCGGTCCTCGTCACCTCGGGGCAGCAGCCAGTTCTCACCTGGCGCCCCCGGTTCACCGCCCCACAGACCCCACGGCCGCGACACCCGTCGCTCGGTTATGAGCGACACCGTGCAGTTCTCCAGCACCTGCAGGTCCCGTTCGATTCCGTCGCCCCCCGGCGTCCGACCAGCGCCGCCCCTCCCCCGTCGCAGCCGATAGCGGAGCACTCGCAACGGGAACGTCCGCTCGAGCGCTTCGATGGGCGTGTTCATCGGTTGGTCAACACCGTCGCGCATGTGCACCCATCGGCCTGAGGGCGTGGGCCACGGGTGACGTGTCAGCCGACCTTGATGATCGTCAGGCCCTTGCCGGCGGCGTTGGCGAGGACGGCGAGGTCCTGGGGATCGCTTGTCAGGACCTCGTCGCCGTTCGTGGCGACATCAATGACCGCGGCGTCGATGACGTCGACGGTCGCGGCGGCACCGAGCAGTTGGCCGACCCGGCGCGCCGCCGGCTGATCGAGAGGCCGTTGATCGACGCCCCGGAGCAGCCGAACGAGGTGGACCTGCCGAGCGCCGTTGCGCCAGGCCTGGGCAACCACCCCCGTCGAGGTACGTACGGGTGCGCGCTCGCGTTGCGCCGTCTCGAGAAGCGCCCGGACGGCTCGGTCGCCGCGTTCGTAGCCGATGAGCGCCCCGGCGTCGAGGACGACCGCCATCAGGCGGCCCGATCCGGCAGCGTGACGATGGCGTGACGGCGGGCCTCGGCGACCAGGCGTGCGGCCTCGTCCGGGTCGAGCGGGCCCAGCTCGGCCGCTAGCTCGTCCAACGCGATCCTCAGGAGCCGGTTGCGCACGTGATCGCGGGCGGCCTCCGACAGCCATGCCGAGACGGTCATACCCTCGTCGGCCGCTGCTTCACGGACCACGGCCGCCAGCTCTTCGTCGAACGACACGCTCAGCTTGTCGGCAGGCACGACTCGGATCCTACCAGCAGAATCCAGTGGTAGGGCGACGCCGATGACGAGCGGGCTCGGTCGCATGCAGGCCGACCTTTCCACCGCCCTCCGCACGCCAGGAGCACATGTCGACCCCGGCATGGGCACCGTCCTATCGGCCGGGCAGCCGAAAGCCGACGACGAGTGCCAGCAGTGCGAGGACCAGAAGCACGATGGCGATACTTCCAGCAATGGGCCAGACGGAGCCGGTGGCGACGGTCGCGGGCACGGCCGCGAAGCCGGCGGAGATCGCCGGCCACTTTGTGCCGCCCTGGGCGTCGTTGCCCTTCCTGTCCTTGCCCATGACTTATCTCGTCGCGCAGCGTCAGCCGGCCGCGGACTCCCCATCGGTCTCGGACTGCATGACGAGGCTCTCCAAGAGGCGGATCAGCCCGATAGGCGATCCCGGCCGCCGAGAGGACCGTGCTGCGGTGCTGCTGTTCAAGGTCGACGTCATGCCGTCGATCGCTCCGGCTGACTGCCAGGCCGCGTCCCACGCAGCGGATGCGGCCGCCTGTCGGGCAGAAGTGTCCTCATGTGCAGCAGCGTGTCGGCCGCCGGTAGCCAGCGATCTCGCGACTCCGGAAGCGGGGAGGAGGCGCTCGGGAATGGGCGATCTGCGCCCGCTTGCTCGCCGCCAAGGCGACCCGCCCTAATCCCCGGACCTCGCCCCAACCGCCGGTACCCCCCATCCGCCACCCCCTGGGGTGAGCATTCGAAGTACATCTCCCGCCCGGAGACGAATCGTGCACTTGTCGGACAGCCGCTCGGCGCGGCTCTCGTCACCTCGGGGCAGCAGCCAGTTCTCACCTGGCGCCCCCGGTTCACCGCCCCACAGACCCCACGGCCGCGACACCCGTCGCTCGGTGATGAGCGACACCGTGCAGGTCTCCAGCACCTGGAGGTCCCGCTCGATGCCCTCCCCGCCCGGCGCCCGACCTGCACCACCGCTTCCTCGCCGCAGCCGGTAGCGCAGCACGCGCAGCGGGAAGGTCCGCTCCAGCGCCTCGATCGGCGTATTCCTGGTATTGGTCATTCCCGTGTGCACACCGCTCATGCCCGGGGAGTGGGGACGGCCACCCTGACCGCCGGCCACCGTCTCGTAGTAGACCCAGCCGTCCCCGCCGACCAGCACGTTGTTCATCGTGCCCTGGCCGGCGGCGGGCACGCGCGCCCTGCACGGCTCGGCCAGCGCCCGCAGGCACACGTCGGCCACCCGCTGGCTCACCTCGACGTTGCCAGCCGCTACCGCCGCCGGGGGGCGCGCGGCGACGATCGTGCCCGCCGGCGCCACCACCCGCACCGGGCGCAGAGCTCCGCCGTTGGCGGGAATGGACGGATCGACGGCGGCGCGCAGCGCGTACGACACCGCCGAGACCGTGACCGCCTCCACGGCGTTGACGTTGCCGCGGGTCTGGGGGTCGGTGCCCGTGAAGTCGAACGTCACTTCGTCACCGGTGACCGTGACGGCCACGGCCACCCGGACCGGGCGCTGTTGCTCCGGGGCCGCGCCCGTCGAGTCCAGCACGTCGTCCGCCCTCCAGGTGTCGTCGGGCAGCTTGGCCAGCGCCGCCCGCATGCGCCGCTCGCCGTAGTCGACCACCTCGGCCAACGGCGCATCGGCGCTGGCCATCTCCGCCAGGCGCCCCACACCGACCACGTTGGCGCCCACCTGGGCATCGAGGTCACCGATGCGCTCGGTCGGCGTGCGCGAGTTGGCCTGCAGGAGGCGCCGCACGCTCTCGTCCAGGCGCATGGGCGGAATCCGCAGGCCCTCCTGGTGGATCTCGGTGGCGTCCGCCGGGATCGACCCCGGGGCCGAGCCACCCACATCGGCGTGGTGCGCACGGTTCGCCGCCCACCCGACCAGTCCGCCGCCGACCACGCAGGGCGCCACCAGGGTGATGTCGTTGAGATGGGTGCCGCCGGCGAAGGGATCGTTGAGGACGACCTGGTCCCCGGGCTCGAGGCCGTCGCCGAACGCCTCGATGGCGGCGCCGACACTCGCCGGCATCGAGCCCAGGTGGACCGGGATATGCTCGGCCTGCACCAACAGCTCGCCGGACGGGGTGAACAGGGCCGCCGAACAGTCGGCCCGCTCCTTGATGTTGGGGCTGAAGGCAGCCCGGCGGAGGACGGCACCCATCTCCTCGGCAATGCCGGTGAGCCGCGAGATGAGCACCTGGAGCTCTGCGGGACCGAGGCTCATGCGATGGCCGCGATCGTGTCTCGGCGGCGCCCTTGTTTGTCACACGTGCCAACTACTGTCTCGCCAAGGCCTTCGAGGACGGGCGACAGTGGTCCTCTCCCCAGTGCGATGCCCTGCGACGGGGCCCACATGCGGAGGGCGATCGTGCCTGTGATCGATGAACGTGCCCGCCACGACCTGTACCGTGGCTTGGAGGAGCTGCTCGGTACCGGACGGGCAGACACGCTGATGAGCCTGCTGCCCGGCGTCGGCTGGGCCGACGTCGCGACGAAGCACGACGTTCGCCTGATCCAAGGCGACCTGGGGCGGCTCAACGACGACCTTCGAGACCTCGACGAGCGCATCGATGCCCGGATGGATGCCCGCTTCGTTCGGGTCGATGCGCGATTCGCCTGCGTCGACGCGCAACTGGCGGGCGTCGACGCTCGGTTCACCGACCTCGAGACCCGCATGGACGCCCGGTTCCACGAGTCCTCGTCCCGATTCGAGCGGGCACTGCGCGAGCAAACCCGAACGCTGATGCTCGGGTCGGTCGGTGCCATGTTCACGATGACGTCGTTGTGCCTCGGCGCCATCGCCCTCGCCGTCTGACGGCTCACGACGTACCCGCTCACGTCCGGAGCTCGCGATGCATGACCAACGCCCCACCGGCGCCGGCCCTCGCCGTCCAGCCGTCGGCGACCCAGATCGTGCAGTCCGGCGCTGCGATCACCGCCGGCCCCCGAACGTCGCCGTCGAGACCCGCGGCCGCCGGCAGGTCGTCGGCGGCAACCGCCGGCGGACGGCTCGCGACGGCCCGCAGCGCCACCACCTCGACCGGCTCGTCCGGCCGGGCGTAGCCGTTGCGGCGGCGGTGCTCGCCATGGAACTCGTCGACCGCGGCAACGGTCAGCTCGTGGCTCTGGCCGCGGTAGCGGCAGTCCACCGCCGTCTGGACCGTGGGCGCGGCTGCCTCGTCGTCGGCCAAACCGACCAGCGCGGCGGCCTTCGCTCCCAGCGCCGCCAGCGCCGCCGCCACGCCGGCGTGGTCCTGCGGCGTCGGCCACGACCGCACCACATCCCGGCGACGCGGGGCGGTCAGCAGCCCGACCGCGGACAACACGCCCGCCCGCGCCGGCACGATCACGGCGGGCATCCCGAGCGCTTCTGCGAGGGCGCAGGCGTGCAGCGGTCCCGCCCCGCCGAAGGCCACCAGCGCCAAGTTCCGGGGGTCAACGCCCCGCTCCACCGAGACGGCGCGCAACGCGCGTTCCATGTTGGCGTCCACCACGGCGATCACGCCGTCGGCGGTCACTCCCGCCCGATCCAGGGCGGCGCCTGCGGCGTCGGCGTCCAGCCGCAGCCCACCGAAGGCGGCGTCGGCCGTGATCCGCCCGGCGACCAGGTTGGCGTCGGTGACCGTGGCCTCAACCCCGCCCCGCCCGTAGCAGGCCGGCCCCGGGTCGGCGCCGGTGCTCTGCGGGCCGACGACGAGCGCCCCGCCGGCGTCGATCCGGGCGATCGACCCACCCCCGGCACCGATGGTGTGCACGTCGAGCGCCGGGAACCGCACCGTGAACCCCGCGACCTGGCGCTCCGCCGCCGGCGCCGGGGCACCGCCGACGACGAGGCACACGTCGGTGGACGTGCCGCCCATGTCGAAAGTGACGGCGTCAAGGAAACCGTTGGCGGCCGCGGCCGCGGCGCCCGCCCGTACGCCGCCGGCGGGCCCCGACAGCAGCAGCGCCGCCGGTAGCTCCGCGGCCTCGGCCGCCGGGAGCAGTCCCCCGGCCGAGGTCATGACCAGCGCGTGGTCGGCGAGGCCGGCGATACCCCGCAGGTACGTCCGGCAGCGGGGCCGCAGCGCGGCGTTGATCACCGTGGTCACGGTCCGCTCGACCTCGCGCATCTCGGGGGAAACCTCGTGCGAGCAGCTCACGTCGTGACCACGGGCGCGCAGCCCCTCGGCCACCACCCGTTCCTGGGCCGGCTCGATGTCGGCGTGGAGCAGGCAGACCGCCACCGCCTCGACGGCTGGGGCGATGGCGGGAAGCCGACCGGCGTCGACGGGTGCCAGCTCCGACCCGTCCGCGGCCAGGCGGCCGGCGACCTCGTACCGCCAGTCACGCGGTACCAGGGGCGCGGGGCGCGAGGCGAGCTGGTCGTAGAGCGAGGGCCGATCCTGACGGCCGATCTCGATGACGTCCGCAAGCCCCTCGGTCGCCACCAGCGCGACCGCCGCGACCCGTTGCTCGAGGAGCGCGTTGGTGGCGACGGTGGTGCCGTGCGCCAGGAGCTGCGGTCGCGCCGACATTCCTGGGGGCTTGGCATCAGCGATGGCCTCCCGCACGGCCCGAACCGGGTCGTCGGGCGTCGACAGCACCTTGGTCACGCCCCCGTCGGCCGTCACCAGGTCGGTGAACGTGCCTCCGGTGTCGACGCCGACCTGCACGGTCAGGGCCTAGCGCGCGATGCCCGATGTCGACCGCTGCGACTGGGCGGCCTCGACGGCGAGCCGGTCCACCAGCTCGTTCATGGCGTGGCCGGCGTGGGCCTTGATCCAGCGAAAGGTCACGTCGCCGCGGGCCCGCACCAGCTCCACGAACGGCTCCCACAGGTCGCGGTTGGCAACCGGCTTGCGTGCGGAGTTGACCCAGCCCCGGCGGATCCAGCCCTCCCACCAGCGGTCGCGGAAGCAGTTGACGACGTAGGTCGAATCGCTCACCACCTCGAGCGGACCGGAGTGGGCGCGCACCGCCTCGTAGGCGGCGGTGATCTCCATGCGCTGGTTGGTGGTGCGGGGCTCGTGGCCCGTGGCGAACGCGCCACCCTCCTCGGCCCAGGCCCACCCGCCGGGCCCGGGGTTGCCGAGACAGGCGCCGTCGGTGAACACGATGGTCGGCGTCGTGGTGCTGTCGGGCACGAGGGCACCCTACGCGGCGGTTGGAACCTCCCAGACGTTCCAGCCCGACCCCCACCCGCCGCCCCGTGATCGCGTCGGTCTGGCGACCGACTCGTTTCGAATTCGTCCCGGCGGTGCCAGCATGGACCCATGATCATCGACGGGTTCGTCCACCAACTTCCGGACACCGATCCCACCGAGACCCGCGAGTGGCTCGACTCACTCGATGCGGTGGTCGACGCCCACGGCAAGACCCGGGCCCGGTTCTTGATGTCCAAGCTGCTCGAACGCGCCCGTGAGCTGCAGGTGGGCACGCCGGCCACCGTGTCGACGCCGTACGTCAACACCATCCCGCCCGAGCAGGAGCCGTGGTTCCCGGGTGACGAGGATCTCGAGCGCCGCATCCGCGCCTACATCCGCTGGAACGCCGCCGTCATGGTCATCAAGGCCAACAAGCACGCCGAAGGCATCGGGGGCCACCTGTCCACGTTCGCCTCCTCTGCGGCGCTCTACGACGTGGGTTTCAACTGGTTCTTCCGCGGCAAGGACGATGGCCTCGCCGGCGACGCCCTGTACATCCAGGGCCACGCCGCGCCCGGTACCTACGCCAGGGCCTACCTCGAGGGACGGATGACCGAGGAGCAGCTCGACGGCTTCCGCCAGGAGGTCGACGGCGCCGGGCTGTCCAGCTACCCGCACCCCCGGTTGATGCCGGACTTCTGGGAGTACCCCACGGTGTCGATGGGCCTCGGCCCGCTCAACTCGATCTACCACGCCCGCTTCCTGCGCTACCTCCACAACCGCAAGATCGACGACACCAGCGGCAGTCGCGTGTGGTGCTTCGTCGGCGACGGCGAGGTCGACGAGCCCGAGACCCTCGGCGCCCTGTCGCTCCCCGTTCGCGAGCAGCTCGACAACCTCGTCTGGGTCGTGAACTGCAACCTGCAGCGCCTCGACGGCCCCGTGCGGGGCAACGGCAAGATCATCCAGGAGCTCGAGGCCATCTTCCGCGGCGCCGGTTGGAACGTCATCAAGGTCATCTGGGGCTGCAAGTGGGACGAGCTGTTGATGCAGGACCGCGACCACGTGCTGCTCAACAAGATGAACACCACCGTCGACGGCGATTTCCAGCGCTACGCCGTCGAGTCGGGTGCCTACATCCGCGAGCACTTCTTCGGGCCCGACCCCCGGCTGCGCAAGATGGTCGAGCACCTGTCCGACGACGAGCTGCGCACCCTGCCCCGCGGCGGGCACGACTACCGCAAGCTCTACTCGGCCTACAAGGCCGCCACCGAGCAGACGGGCGCACCCACCGTCATCCTCGCCAAGACCATCAAGGGCTGGACGCTCGGCCCCGACGTCGAGGGCCGCAACGCCACCCACCAGATCAAGAAGATGACGGTCGACCAGCTCCGCGTGCTGCGCGAGCGCCTGTACCTGCAGGACGTGATCCCGGAGGAGGCGCTGGCCGACGACAAGGAGCCGCCCTACATCCGCTTCGAGGAAGGCTCGATCGAGCACGGCTACCTGATGGACCGGCGCAAGGCGCTCGACGGCTCGTTGCCCAGCCGGCAGACGAGCACGAAGCGGGCCCTCGAGATGCCCGAGGACATGCCGTTCGCGGAGGTCCTGGCCGGCTCCGGCAAGCAGGAGGTGTCGACCACCATGGCCTTCACCCGGCTGCTGCGGAACCTGTGCCGCGACCCCAAGGTGGGCCCCCGGGTGGTTCCGATCATCCCCGACGAGGCCCGCACCTTCGGGATGGATGCGCTGTTCAAGGAGTTCAAGATCTACGCCGCCCAGGGCCAGGTGTACGAGCCGGTCGACGCCCAGCTGCTGCTGTCGTACACCGAGGCCAAGGACGGCCAGATCCTCGAGGAGGGCATCACCGAGGCCGGTTCGATGGCGACGTTCATCGCCGCCGCCACCTCGTACGCCCACCGCGGCGTGCCGATGCTGCCGTTCTTCACCTTCTACTCGATGTTCGGGTTCCAACGGGTGGGCGACCTCATCTGGTCGGCCAACGACTCCCGGGCGCGGGGTTTCCTGCTGGGCGCCACCGCCGGCCGCACCACGCTGCTGGGCGAGGGCCTGCAGCACCAGGACGGCCACAGCCTGGTCCTCGCGTCGACCCACCCATCGGTCGAGGCCTGGGACCCTGCGTTCGCGTACGAGATGGCGACGATCATCCGCCACGGCATCCGGGAGATGCTCGTCGATGAGCGAGACGTCATCCATTACCTGACGCTCTACAACGAGAACTACGTGATGCCCCCCATGCCGGAAGGCGTGGACGAGGGCATCATCCAGGGCCTGTACCGCTGGGCCGAGGCGCCGGACGGACCGAGCCACCGGACCACGATCCTGTTCTCGGGCACGGCCCAGGGCGCCGCCCGCGCCGCCCAGTCCGAGCTGGCCGAACGCTGGGACGTCGGCGCCGATCTGTGGTCGGCCACGAGCTACAAGCGGCTGCGCGAGGAGGCGCTGACCGTCGAGCGCTGGAACCGGCTCCACCCCACGGAGCCCCCTCGCACCCCGCTCGTCACCCAGCTGTTGGGCGCGGGCGAGGGCGGACCGGTCGTGGCGGTGACCGACTTCATGAAGGCGGTGCCCGACCAGGTTTCCCGCTGGGTGCGCCAGCCGTTCGTCCCACTCGGCACCGACGGCTTCGGCCGCTCCGACACCCGCGAGCAGCTGCGGCAGTTCTTCGAGATCGACATGCCCCATGTGGTGGTGGCCACGTTGGGGGCGCTGGCCCAGCAGGGCGAGGTCAAGGCCGAGACCGTGGCCGAGGCCATTGCCCACTACGGCATCGACCCCGAGCGCACCGACCCCCGCCAGTTCGACCTGTAGCACGCAGTCGACCCAGCCGAGGTCTACCGCGGCTGGGTTGGGCGCGCGGCGGCGAACCGCCAGGTCCGGCCTTCCAGGTCGCGGGCGACGTACGAGGAGAAGCCATAGGTCGAGATGCCCTCGACGATGGTGGCGCCGTTGTCGCGGGCGCGCTCCAGGTGGGCCTCGAGGTCGTCGACGAACACCCACGGCACGTGCGTGATCCGGTCGTGGTCAACCGGCGGACCGGCCAGCCTGTCGATCATGAGCGAGCAGTTGCCGACGTGGAACTCGATCCAGGGGTGCCCATGCCCGGTCTCGGGAAGCGGGTCCTCACCATCGGGTAGGGAGTCGGGCGACTCGAATCCGAACGCGGCCTCCAGCCACCGGGCGGCTGCGGCCGGACGCGCGTAGTAGAGGGTGAGTCCGAACCGGGCGAGGTCATGAAGTTCGTAGGGTGCAGTGTCGCGCCGCGCCACCCAGGCCCCGAACCAGCGGGGCGTCACCCGGATGAACGCAGTGCCGCCCCTGTCGGCGCCACCGGGCGGGATGGTCGCTTCGAGGCGGACCAGCGTGCCGTTGGGCGTCGCTTCGAAGCGCACGTCGGTCGCCACGTCGTCGAGCGAGCTCTGCCAGGCGAGGTGCTTGCCGGGCTCCCACGAGGTGATGCGGGCCAGCTCGAGGCCCTCACCGCTGTCTTCGTCGTAGACCTCGAGCATTCGGCCCCCGACCCCCGGTTCGCAGCGCATCGCCACGAGCTTTTCGGCACCGAAGCTGTTGATCGGTCCGCGGACCCACCACAGGTCGAGCTCGTCGGTGAACGCGGTGAACGCCGTCTCCGGGTCGACCCCGACCTCGACCTCCGACGACCGCGATTCGTTGTCGCTCATTTGCTGTGCCTCCGTTCGACATGCCGCTTGAACGACGCCAGTTGCTCGTCACCGTGGGCCTGGAGCTGGTCGAGCCAGGCTTGGACGGTCACGATCGACTCGGGTCGAAGCCGGAACACCCGCGCCCGGGCATCCTCGGGCAGGCGTTCGTCGGTCACGATCCCGGCCTCGAGCAGCACCCGCAGGTGCCGGCTCATGGTCGGCGCCGACGCGCCCGAGACGGCAGCCAGCTCACCCGCCCGCCGGGGACCGCCGCTGAGGAGCTGCACGACCCGCTGGCGGGTCGGGTCCGCCAGTGCCCCGAGCACGACGCTGACCTTGTCGTTCGCCATGGGACAATAATTTCGATGTCTGACAACTATTGTCAAGAGGTCGCACCACTCCTCGGCCGGCCCTCAGAGACGACCGAGGACGTCGAGCGGGAACGGTGGCTGGGCCAGTGGACCGACGGCGATGCGCACCAGCAGCAACGGGTTGTCGTCGCCGGCGATGCGGTTGAGGTGCACGGTGTCGCAGCCCAGGCAGCGGTGCACCAGCACCCACTCGCCGGCCCCGCGCACGCAGATGGCGATGGGCTCCATCGACGAGCCGCACAGCGCGGCGCGATCGCCCGGCGAGTCGTCGACGTGGCGGCTCCAGAGGCAGTTGGGACAGTGGTTGCGGTGCGCGGTGCCCGGGGCGTCGACGGGCACGTCGAGCCGGCAGTTGCGGCAACGGAACGACGTGAGCGACCGACGGCGGGAGTTGCGCTGATCGCGCGACAAGGGATGACCTCCGAGGGACAGCAGGGACGAGAGCGACCGCGTCGCGTCCGCCGGGGTGCCGTCTCAGAGGCTCGGCTCGGCCCGTCGATTCAGGAGAACCCGGGCGAGGGCCGGACGGTCACCCCGGGCGTGCGACGCCCGGTGCTCGTGGTCCTGGGCATCGGTCACCACCTTCCCATCCGGTCGCGGTGGCACCGCCACCGCGGCGGTGCCACCGGTAGGTCAGCCGGGCAGGCGGCCGCCGCGCAACTGAATTCTGGCGGTGCTCCTGCGACCGATGTTCAGACCCGCACGACGCAGCGGAAGCCGAGATGCGACGTCGAGGTGTCGACGGCCTGCGCCATGCGCGCCGAAGGGCGATAGCGCCGGCAATAGTTCTGGGCGCACAGGTGAGAGCCCCCCTTCATCACCCTGCGGGGAACCCGCGCCGGGTCGGCACCGTCGATGCTGGCCTCGCGGTCGCCGCCCCGCGGGTTGTCCACCGTGCAGCAGGCGTGGGCGATCGCGCCATGGTCCTGGTACCAGTCGGTGGTCCACTCCCACACGTTGCCGGTCATCTCGAACAGACCCCACCCGTTGGGCGGGAACGATCGCACCGGCGCCGTGTACTCGAAGCCGTCGAGCAGTTCGTTCCGCAGGGGAAAGTCGCCCTGCCACACGTTGGCCATGTGCTTCCCATCGGGGGTTGGCTCGTCGCCCCAGGCGTATTCCGTGTCCTCCAGCCCGCCGCGGGCCGCCCGCTCCCACTCGGCCTCGCTGGGCAGTGACTTGCCGGCCCAGGCTGCGTAGGCCTCGACGTCGGCCCAAGCCACGTGCACCACCGGGTGATCGTCGAGCCCCTTGAGCGAGCTCTGCGGCCCACGAGGATGGCGCCAGGATGCGCCGGGGACGTTGGTCCACCAGTCGTACGGGTTGCGCAGATCGACAGGGTGCCTGGGCCTGCGGAACACCGCCGACGCCGGCACCAGCAACTCCGGGTCGGCACCGGGGTACTCGGTCGGGTCGGGCGGCCGCTCGGCCACGGTCACGTGACCGGTGGCCTCGACGAACCGGCGGAACTCGGAATTGGTGACCGCGCACCGGTCCATCCACAAGCCCGCGACCGTCACCCGATGCGCCGGGGCCTCCTCGGGATAGTGCCGGTCGGAGCCCATCAGGAAGGTGCCGCCGGGCACCCAGACCATGCCGGCGTCAGGAGGGGGGCCAGGCGCGGGCGCGGCGCCGGCGACCGCCGGCGGGCTCGTGCTCATGCGCCCATGATCCGGACTTCGCATGGGGCGGGTCGTCACCCGACGGGGGTGAGGCAAATGGCCACGCCTGGCGGCACGGTGCGTCGGTACGCCACTCCTGGAGGTGCTCGTGGCCGCTGGCGGTGTTCATGATCTTCGTCACCCCGATCTGGGCCCTGGTCGTGCTGGCGATCGACATGACGGTGATCTGGGCCCTGCTGGCCTACACCGACGAGTTCGATACCGCCTGAGCGCGGCATAGATCCGCCACCCGGCAGGGCCGGCGTGCACAGTCAGGAGGTGGTCCGGGGCGGGCGCCTCCACCCGACCGCACGCGCCGCGCTCGACGCGTTCGCGGCCCGCGCATGATCACCCAGCCGGGGTGAGGTTCGCCGCGCGCGCACGGTGCCAGCGTCAGTGACGTCCCAGGCCTCCCTCCCCGACCGCCCCTGGAGGACATCATGGCCAAGGAGTTCAAGGGAACGATCAACCTCGACATTCGCGACTCGACGCCGGACTGGGACGCGTTCCTCGCCGACAAGGCTGCCGAGGGCGCGCCCAACGTGCTCGTCGTCCTCTATGACGACACCGGCTGCGCGGCGTGGTCGCCCTACGGGGGGCGGATCGACATGCCGACCCAACAGCGCCTCGCCGACAGCGGGCTGACGTACTCGCAGTGGCATACGACGGCCCTGTGCTCCCCGCCCGCTCCGTCTTCCTCACCGGCCGCAACCACCACCAGAACGGCTTCGCGTCCATCTCCGAGACCGCCACCGGGTTCCCCGGGTACAACTCGCACATCCCACCGGAGAACGCCTCCATGGCGACCGTCCTCCGCGACGCCGGCTGGAGCACGTTCTGGATCGGGAAGAACCACAACACACCGGTGGACGCGTGGACCATGGGGTCGTCGAAGAAGCTGTGGCCGCTCGGCCTGGGTTACGACCGGTCTGCGATCCGTTGGTGATCTCGTGGCCGGCCGGCATCGAGGCGAGGGGTGAGGTGCGCGACCAGTACCACCACTGCACCGACATCGTCCCCACGATCCTCGACTGTTGCGGCGTGGAGATGCCCGAGGTGGTCAACGGGGTCGAGCAGACGCCGCCCCCCGGGGTGTCGATGCGCTACGCGTTCGACGACGCCGACGTCCGGGCCCGCAAGGAGACCCAGTACTACGAGATGCTGGGCACCAGGGGCATCTGGCACCAGGGGTGGAAGGCGGTCACCGAGCACGGCCCGGTCCCGATCGGCCTGGGGAAGTTCGACCAGGATCGCTGGCAGCTGTTCCACACCGACGAGGACCGCTCCGAGGCGCACGACCTCGCCGAGCAACATCCCGAGAAGGTCGAGCAGCTCGCCGACCTGTGGCTCGAGGAGGCCAAGAAGTACAACGTGCTACCGCTCAACGATCTGTCGATCTTCGAGTTCCGAGAGCTCGAGTACTACATCCCAGTGCCGCCGAGCGGGCAGTACACGTACTACCCGGGGACGACGGGGGGTCCCGAGGCGTCGGCGGCGAACACCCACGGGGTCTCGTACAAGATCCTGGCCGAGGTCGAGTTCACCGCCGACTCGCAGGGCGTCATCTTCGCCCAGGGGTCACGGTTCAGAGGACACTCGCTGTTCGTCAAGGACGGCAAGCTGTCGTACGTCGTCAACTTCCTCGGCATCCCACCCGAACAGGGGGTCGTCGCCGATGCACCGACCTCCGGGACACACGCCGTCGGCGTCGAGTTCACCAAGGAGCGGATGGGCGAGCACCACGAGTCGTACGGGCTGCTCAAGCTCCACGTCGACGACGAGGCCGTCGCCGAGGCCGAGATCCGGACCCAGGCGAGCAGGTTCGCACTGTGCGGCGAGGGCCTCTGCATCGGGTACGACGCCGGTGACGCCGTGAGCAGCGAGTACCGGCCCAGGTTCGAGTTCTCGGGGGGCTGGATCGTCAAGGTCGTCGTCGACATCAGCGACGACGTGTACATCGACGTCGAACGCCATCTGGCTGCGGCCATGGCCCGCGACTGAGACGATGGCGTCGGGCGATTCGCTGCCGTCCTGGAACGACACGCCGACCCGCCACGCGATCACGCAGTTCGTCGAGGCGGCGAGCTCCGCGAGCGGGCCGGGCTCGATGCCGCTCGAGCAGCGGGTCGCGACCTTCGACAACGACGGCACCCTGTGGTGCGAGAAGCCGATGCCGATCCAGCTCGACTTCACCATGCGGCGCTTCGCGGCGATGGCCGAGGCCGACGCGTCGCTGCACGACCGGCAGCCGTGGAAGGCGGCCTACGAGCAGGACCTCAGGTGGCTGGGCGCCGCGATGGTCAAGCACTACCGGGGCGACGACTCGGACCTGGCGCTGCTCATCGCCGCCGTTCCGCAGGCGTTCGCGGGGCTGACCGTCGAGGCGTACGCCGACGAGGTCGACGCCTTCTTCCGCGCCGCCGACCATCCGCAGCTGGGCCGCCCCTATCTCACGTGCGGCTACCAGCCGATGATCGAGCTGCTTCGTTACCTCGAGGACCACGGCTTCGCCACCTACATCGCATCGGGTGGCGACCGCGACTTCATGCGACCCGTGGCTGGTGGGCTCTACGGGGTGCCGCCCGAGCGGGTGATCGGGAGCTCGCTCACGCTCGACTACCGCCACGACGGCGAGGGCGGCGGGCTGCTCTACAAGCCGCAGATGGAGTTCTTCGACGACGGGCCCACCAAGCCAGTGCGCATATGGAGCCGCATCGGCCGGCGCCCGACGGTGGCGGTCGGCAACTCCAACGGGGACGTGCCCATGCTGCACTTCGCCGGGGGCCCGTCGGGCGCGGCGCTGCGACTGCTGCTCCTGCACGACGACCCCGACCGAGAGTTCGACTACACGGCTGGCGCCGAGAACGCCCTCGACCAGGCCAGGGCGCACGGCTGGACCGTGATCAGCATCAAGGACGACTGGTCGACGGTGTTCCCCGACAACCCTGGCCCGCGATGAGGGCCGACGCAGGTCCAGCATCTGCCAGCACCGGCTCCTCCGGGTCGGCGCAGAAAGGAGACAGCGATGCCAACCGACGACCGACGGCGAGACGTGCTGCCCATCCCCGACCGGCGACCGGTGGGTCTGGTGACGTTCGACGCCAAGGACCCAGACACCTCGTACCCGCCCATCGAGCCCCTGCGCCCTCCGGCGGGTGCGCCCAACGTGCTCGTGGTGCTCATCGATGACGTCGGCTTCGGCGCCTCGAGCGCCTTCGGCGGCCCGTGCCAGACGCCGACCGCGGAGCGGCTCGCCGGCGGGGGCCTGAAGTTCACCCGCTTCCACACCACCGCCCTGTGCTCACCGACGCGGGCGGCCCTGTTATCCGGGCGCAACCACCACTCGGTGGGCATGGGCGGCATCACCGAGATCGCCACGTCGGCGCCGGGCTACAACTCGCTGCGTCCCAACAGCGCCGCTCCGCTGGCGGAGACGCTGCGGCTCAACGGGTACTGCACGGCCCAGTTCGGCAAGTGCCACGAGGTGCCGGTGTGGGAGACGAGCCCGATGGGGCCGTTCGATCACTGGCCCCACCCCGGTGGTGGGTTCGAGTACTTCTACGGCTTCATCGGCGGCGAGACCAACCAGTGGTACCCGACCATCTACGAGTTCAACAAGCCGGTCGAGCCGCCCAGGACCCCGGAGGAGGGCTACCACTTCACCGAGGACATGACCGACAAGGCGATCAACTGGATCCGCTCACAGAAGTCGCTGATGGGTGACAAGCCCTTCTTTGCCTACTTCGCCCCCGGCGCCACGCACGCGCCGCACCACGTGGCGCCCGAGTGGTCCGCCAAATACAAGGGGTCGTTCGACCAGGGCTGGGACCGGGTCAGGGAGGAAACGTTCGCCCGCCAGAAGGAGCTCGGGGTGATCCCGGCCGACGCCGAGCTGACCCGCCGCCACGACGAGATCCCGGCGTGGGACGACATGCCCGACGACCTCAAGCCCGTGCTGGCCCGTCAGATGGAGATCTACGCCGGCTTCCTCGAGCACACCGACCACGAGGTCGGCCGTGTGATCGACACCCTCGAGGACTTGGAGATCCTCGACGACACGCTGATCTACTACATCATCGGCGACAACGGGGCCAGCGCCGAGGGCGATTTGCACGGCTGCTTCAACGAGCTCATCAACCTCAACGGCGCCAACGCCCTGCAGACGACCGAGTTCATGGTGTCGCACATCGACGACTTCGGCACACCCAAGGCGTACAACCATTACGCCGTCGGCTGGGCCCACGCCATGTCCACGCCGTACCAGTGGACCAAGCAGGTCGCCTCGCACTGGGGTGGCACGCGCAACGGCACAATCGTCCACTGGCCCCACGGGTTCCAGGCCCGGGGCGAGGTCCGGAACCAGTTCCACCACGTGATCGACATCGCCGCCACGGTCCTGGAAGCCGCCGGACTGCCCGAGCCCACGTTCGTGAACGGCGTGCAGCAGATGCCGTACGAGGGCGTGAGCATGGCCTATGCCTTCGACCGTGCGGATACGCCCGACCGCCGCGAGACCCAGTATTTCGAGATGTTCTGCAACCGCGGCATCTACCACAAGGGCTGGACCGCAGTCACCCGCCACAGCACGCCGTGGGCCATGACCGAGGCGCTGCCCGCTTTCGACGAGGACGTCTGGGAACTCTACGACAATACCGACTGGACCCAGGCCCGCGACCTCTCGGCCCAAATGCCCGAGAAGCTGGCCGAGCTGCAACGGTTGTGGCTCATCGAGGTCTCGAAGTACAACGTGCTCCCGCTCGACGACCGCCGCGTCGAGCGCTTCAATTCCGATCTCGCCGGTCGGCCCGTGCTCGTGAAGGGGAACTCCCAGCTCCTGTTCGGCGGCATGGGGCGGTTGAGCGAGAACTCGATGCTGAACCTGAAGAACAAGTCGCATTCGGTCACAGCCGAAGTCGTGGTGCCCGAGGGTGGTGCCGACGGGGTGATCGTCGCCCAAGGGGGCGAGTTCGGGGGCTGGAGCCTCTACCTGGTCGAGGGGCGACCGAGGTATTGCTACAACCTGTTCGGCGTCCAACACTTCATCGTGGAAGGCGACCGGGCGGTGCCCGACGGCACCCATCAGGTGCGCATGGAGTTCGGCTACGACGGCGGCGGCCTCGGCAAGGGCGGCACGGCCACGCTCTTCGTCGACGGTGACAAGGCCGGCGAGGGCCGCGTCGAAGGCACCGTACCGATGCTCTTCTCCGCCGACGAGACCGCCGACGTCGGCACCGACTACGCCTCACCGGTCGCCGACGACTACCCCCCGGGCGACACCGCCTTCACCGGGCGAATCAACTGGGTGCAGCTCGACATCGGCGCCGACGACCACGACCACCTGATCTCACCCGAGGAGCGCTTCCGCATCGCCATGACCCGCCAGTGAGTTAATCGACGGCGTCGGGCATCTCGGCCAGTGCGAACACGCGCTCTCGGATGTCGCCGCCGCGGTTGGCGAGCTCGCCCAGCTCCCACAGGAATTCGAGGACCCGCCGATCCGGGGCACCCAGCTCGGAGGCAAAGTGGAACCCTGATGTCCTCATGCCGATCACGAGGTTCAGCAGCCGCGCGACGAGGTCGTCGGCCGCATCCTGCAGCGTGTCACCGTTGCCGTAGGTGACGCCGACGAGGGTGAGGCGGCAACCGGTGGCCGTCTCACCGACCCGCAACAGCGGAACCCAGCGCTCACCCATCGACCAAGTCTGTCGCCGTGGCCAGTGGCTCCACCAGCCCCGGACAGAGGCTGGCTCAGCCGCGCCTGCGTGGCAGACTTTGGCCAATGGCAGGGGGCGCCAGGCTCGAGCGTGGTCCGCCGCGGGAGCCCGCGGTTCCGGTGCTGCTCGGCACCAAGCTCCGTGGCCCGCGGTTGCGATCGAGCGCACGACGCTCCTCCCGCGGCTCGCGTCGCATCGCGGACCGGCCCTGGTGGTGGCGCCGCCGGGATTCGGGAAGTCGACGCTGCTCGGTCAGTGGCGGCAGGCGGCCGACCTGCCGCTGGCGTGGGTTTCGCTCGACGCCGCCGACAACGATCCGATGCTCTTCTGGAACTACGTCGTCGTCGCGCTGCAGGCGATCGAACCGGCGCTTCCACTGACACCCCCGACGGGCCCACTGGCGGAGCAGGACTTCGTCGACGCGATCGTCCCCCGGCTGGTCAACGAACTGTCATCCCCTCCAGAGCGACGTCGTGCTGGTACTGGACGATTACCACGCCATCACGAGCGCGGCGTGCCACCGATCGGTCGAGCTGTTCCTGACCCGGGAGCCCGCCAACGTTCGCATCGTCGTGTCCAGCCGCGTCGACCCCCCGTTCCGCCTCGGGACTCTGCGGGCACGCGGCGAGTTGCTCGAGCTGCGCGAGGCCGACCTCGCCTTCACTCCGCAGGAGACCAGGCGCTTCCTGAACGACGCCCTTGGCCTGGGGCTGTCGCTGCGGGCCTCCGCTACGCTCCACGAGCACGCCGAGGGATGGCCCGCCGGGCTGTATCGCCTACCTCTCGCTGAGGGACGAGGACCGCGCCTTCGGCACGCGGCCTGCTCGCGCACGTGAGGTCTGACTACACGGTGCGCACCTATCCAACCGTCCGTGCGGCCGTCACAGCCCTGACCCGGGGCTAGTGGGGTGTCCAGTAGCGTGCGGTCATGACCGAGCCGACGCTGCCGGTGACCGGCGATCCCGAGGCCGACAAGCTGCTGGCCGACGATCCGCTGGCCCTCACCATCGGCATGCTGCTCGACCAGCAGGTGCCGATGGAGTGGGCGTTCAGCGGGCCGCTGCGGCTGCGCGAAAAACTCGGCGGGCGGCTCGACGCCACCGAGATCGCCGCCCTCGAGCCCGGCGCACTGGAGGCAATCTTCAAGGGCCCGCCGGCCCTTCACCGCTATCCCGGCTCGATGGCCAAGCGCACCCAGGCGCTCTGCCAGCACCTGGTCGAGCACTACGGTGGCGACGCCGCCGCGGTGTGGGCGGGCGTCGACGACGGTGCCGAGCTGTTGCGGCGAGTCAGGGCGCTGCCCGGCTTCGGCGCCGACAAGTCCAAGATCTTCACCGCGCTGTTGGCCAAGCGCTTCGGCGTACGGCCGCCCGGCTGGGAACAGGCGACCGTTCCCTTCTCCGACGACCAGCCCCGTTCGGTGGCCGACGTCGACTCGGTCGAGTCGCTGCAGCGGGTGCGGTCCTGGAAGAAGGCGATGAAGGCCCAGGGCAAGACCAAGGCCGACTGACGGCCTGGATCACGAGGGCTGTCGGCGCTCCCAGAGCGTGGCGTTGAGCATGGCGGAGGCCACCATCAACCGGCCGAGCAGGTACAGCCACGCCAGCAGCGCCGCCGCCACCCCGAGCGAGCCGTACAGTTCCGACGCCTTGTCGATGCTCCGGGCGAGGACGTAGACGCTGAACAGCTCGGCCAGCCACAATCCCGTGCCGACCATCAGCGCTCCAGGGAGCAGGGCGGTCCTCGGGGCGTCGGGATCGTGCGGCAGGAGTGCCGACACGAACCACCACAGCGCCACGAGCGGTGCGAGGCTGACCAGCAGGGCACCGAGGCCGAACCCGGGGACGTTGGCCCGAATCCACTGGGTAACTCCCACCATTGCGAGGGCCGTGAGCGTCACCAGGAACGTCACACCCGCTACCGCGAGGTTGTGGCGGAGCCGCTCGACAGGCAGGCCCCAAGCCAGGGCATGCACCGCACGCAGGACCTTCGCCGCACCAACGCCGGCGGTGTACACCGCCCACAGAGCGAGCGGCACGAGGACCCACAGGCTGCGCTTCGACTGCTCGGCCGCGGTCTGGACCGAGTCGGCTAGGTAGGCGCTCATCCCCAGCTCGTCACCGAGCCGCCGGGGACCGTCGTCGTCGAACCCTGCCACCACGCCGATGAGCACGACGACGGCGAGGAACAGCGGCAGCAGGTAGACGAATATCCGGAACGCCAGCGCCCCGGCCAGCACGTTCCCCACCGCCCGCCGGTCGCGCTCCTGAGCGGTCCAGGCCACGTCGAGGGGCGTCCAGCGGCGCCGCGCCGCCTTCGCGGCGTCGAGCGCTCGCCCCGCGGACTGGTCGATCCGATCCCGGATGCCGGCGATGCGCTCCGGAATCGCCATCAGCGACCGGAACCTAGTCCGTCAGCCCACCGATTGCGTTGCCGATCAGCTTGGCGGCCAGCACCAGGCAGACGATGGTCATGATCACGGCGTTGTTGTCGGACATGAACTGCTTGAGTTCGCTGAGGGCCCGCTCCGCCCCCTTGCCGATCATCAGGTAGGCGAGCACCGGTCCGGCGACCGTCAGCGAGCCGACGACGACGAACACCGCCACCCCGGCCACGTCGCCCCCGGCCGACAGCCCGGCCTGCGCCAGCGACGCTGCGGCCGCCAGCGTGAGGGCCAGGTTCTTGGGGTTGACCGCCGACAGCAGCACGCCCAGGCGGAAGGCACGCCCGGCGCTGATGTCGTCGATGGCGGCCATCCACTTCGGCATCTCGGGCTCCTGGCCCGCTCGGGGCCGGCCCTGCCACTGCTTCCCGGCCACGGCGAGCAGCAGCAGGCCGAACAGCAGCATCACGACGTCGACGGCCGTGCTCGTGTCGCCGCTCGAGTCGGCATCGCCCGCCACCAGCAGCACGATGACCGCTACGGTCACCAGCCCCAGCACCCAGCCGGCGGCGAATGCGGGCCCGGTCGAGCGTGCCCGGGGCGTGCCGAGCATCAGGATCACCGCCACAATCGGGATCGGGCTCAGGGCGACCCCGACCGCCGACGGCAGCAGGTCACCGATGGCGTCACCGAGCATGGCCGGTCCTCCGTGTTGCTGACGACATCGATCGTTCGTCGGTGACGGGCACCGGTCCTCACCCCCCGGGGGTGACGGTGGTTGTCAGACGAGGCCGCCCCGCCCCCGCCGGCGCGTTCTTCGGCCTTGGGTTCCCGCCCGTCGCGGGTCCGGGTGCCCGTCACCCTTCGCGGGTGACGACCGGCCCCCCACGAAGGGCGACGCTCATCATCGCTACGGGTGTCTTCGGAAGTTGGCGACGACATGGGCTTCGACTACGAGTTGCGGATCCGGGGGCGACTGAGCAGCACGCTCATCCACGAGTTCGAGGAGCTGTCGCTCGGTGCCAGCGTCGAGCCGGTGGAGACGATCCTCGCCGGGCCCGTCGAGGACCAGGCCGCGCTGCACGGCCTCATCCGGCGCATCGAGGCGCTGGGCCTCGAGCTGGTCGAGGTCCGCCGGCTGCCTGACATCGCCTTCCGCTCCCGGTCGGACACGGGCTAGAGCAGCTCCAGGGCGCGTCCCCGCAGCACCGCCTCGCGTCGGCTGGCGACGCCGAGCTTGCGGTACAGGGACTTGAGGTGGGTCTTCACCGTGTTCACCGAGACGTGCATCACGTCGGCGATCTCGTGGTTCGACATCAGCGTCGGCAGGTGGCACAGCACGGAGGTCTCGCGTTCGGTGAGCGGCTCCACGTAGGCGGGGGCGGGCGAGGTCCGGGCACGGTCGACCAACTCCAGCGCCAGGCCCTGATGCGGGCCCAGCTCGTCCGCCCGCGTCTCGAGCAGGTTGGTCAGGTCCGGCGCCAGCACCAGCAGCGGGGCCCATATGCCCGTCTCCTCCGTGGTCACCAGAGCGTCCCGCAGGGACACCAACGTGGCGCCGCGGTCGCCGCGGTCGGCGGCTCCCAGGGCCAGCAGCCCGGATCGTTCGATCAGGGTGCGTGGGTGGCAGCGGCGCGACCCGCGGCCGTGATGGTCGCTGAGCACCGACACCACGGCGGCACCGTTCCCCGAACGCCAGCGTTGCCGGGCGAGAAGCACCGCCTCCTCCAGCGGGCCACCGATCACCCGCAGCCGTCCGCTCGAGTCGAGGACCTCGAGCACGCCGAGTGCCACCAACGTCCGCGTCACGAGGGGATGTCCCCCATCGTCGCCCTCGAGCCCGACCAACGGGGTGCCCGGGGCGCGCAGCACAGCACGGACGGCGCTGTCGACGGCAAGCACGGCGCGGTCCGCCGGCGGCGGCGCCTGGCCGGCGGCCAGCGCAGCCACCGCATGACGGTGCTCACCCCGCTGGGCATGGCACAGGGCGAGCGCCAGCGTCGCAACGTGGTGCGCGACGCCGCCCCCCGAGGACGGCTCGGCGAGCACCCGCTCGCCGTGGCGGACCGCCGTACCGAGGTCGCCCTCGACGGCGTCGGCGAGTGCGAGCAGCGCCAGGGCTTCAGCGCCGATCCAGGTCGAGTCGGCTGCGACCGCCAGGCAGGCCGCCTGCCGGCGTGCCCGGGCGATCCGACCTTCGTCGAGGTCCAGTCCTACGGTCCTGAGCTCCGCCAGCCGCACGGTCGCGGCATTGCCGGCTCCGCCGTCCTCCGCCCGCAGATCGGCGATGGCCGCTCGCGCCGCGGCGTCGGCACCGAATGCCCGGGCGTAGCTGATGGCCAGCAACGGCCGGGCCAGCGCGGGCGCACCGGTCATGGGATCGGCCCGTTCGTGCCGCGCGACCTGATCCGGTGCCGGCCCGTCGAACGCGGCGCGGTGCGCGTCGGCAGAGCCGCGGTCGCGCCGCGAGCACGCATCGGCCACGGCCAGGACGGTCAGGCTCTCGTTGGCAGCGACGGCGCGGGCCGGTACACCTGCGAGCAGGCCATCGTTGGTCTCGACGCCATCAAGCGCCCGGGCCACCCAGCGATCGGCGGCAAGCCGCCCAACCATCGGCCAGTCACCCGCAGCCCGGGCGTGAACCTCCGCCTCGCCGGGCATGTCGTTGGCGATGAACCATGCGGTGGCGCGGCGGTGCAAATCGTCGGCCAGGCCCGGGTGCTGTTGTCGCAGGCGCGCCTCGAGGAGCGTCGCGAACAGCGAGTGGTAGCGGTACCAGGTGCGGTCCTCGAGCTCGGCGAGGAACACGCCGTTCCTCTCCAGCTCGCCTAGCCGCCTGGACACCGCAGGATCGTCGGTGAGCGCTTCCGCGAGCTCGGTCGTCAACCGGCCGACCACGCTCGTCCGCAACATGAACCGTTGGATGGCCTCGTCTTGGCGGGTAAGCAGCTCCTTGAGCAGGTAGTCGGCGATGGCGGTCTCGGTCCCCGCCGCGCCCTGCACGAACTCGGCCGGGTCCGCCTCGCCCTGCAGCGCGCAGGCGGCCAGACGTAGCCCGGCGACCCATCCCTCGGTCCGCCGCCACAATGCCTGCACCTGGGAGCGCGTGAGGGTCAGCCCGTGGGCGGCCAGGAGAGCGGAGGTCTCCGGCAGGTCGAAGGCGAGGCTGTCGTTGCGGATCTCGCGGAGCCTGCCCTCGAGCCGCAGCCTGGTGAGCCGGATGGGCGGATCGGCGCGGCTGCACAGCACGACGTCGAGAGCGGCCGGCGCCCGTTCGACGAGATAGGCCAGGGTGCGCAGTGCATGCCGCGAGCGCAGCTCCTGGAGGTCGTCGAGCACCAGGACCCGCTTTCCCGGACGCTGCTCCAGGCGGGCGAAGGCGGCATCGAGGAGCGTCGTGGCGGGGAGCGTGGCGTCGATCTCCTCCGGAGCGATGGCACCGCGGTGGACCAACGCGGCGACGATCACTCCGGCCAGTTGGTCACGCTCGTTGTCACGGGCGTCGACCGTGAGCATGACGCCGCGTCGGTTCCGGGATGCGAGCCATGCGGTGACCAGCGTCGTCTTGCCCGATCCCGGCGGCGCGGAGATCAGCGTCACCTGGCGCCGGGTGCCGTCGGCGAGCAGCGAGTCGAGCCGGGGGCGCCTGACGAGGGCTTCGGGCAGGCGCGCCAGGCTGGATCTCGGCCCCAGCAGCGGAAGCTCGTCGCCCATCACCCCTCCGGGCGGGATACGGAGGACCTGTTTGTTGCCTGTGCTCTAGCTGCGTTTGCGTCCGGGTGCTCCCCGAACCGTTGTCGCGCGTCCAGCGTCAGAGCCGGTGCGTATCGGGAGTTTGCCGCAAACCGGGCTTCTTGTCCTCACCCGCGGGGGTGACCAGCACGGGTGAACGGTGACGGTCTTACTCGGCCTCGGCGAAAACCTCCCGCAAGTGGGCCTCCTCGTCGCCCGACAGGTTGGTGTGGATCAGTTCGGAGTGCTGGCCGGCGAAGGCCTCCTTCACCTTGTCGAGCACCGCGTCGCTCGACAGGACGAACAGCGCCGACGTCCCGGGCGTCACCTTGTCTCGCACCGAGGCGATGAAGTCGTCGTCGATGCCGACATCCGTGAGCGAACCGCCGAGCGCCCCGGCGGCCGCGCCGACCGCCATGCCCAGCAACGGCACGAAGAACAGCAGGCCGAACAGCAGGCCCCAGAACGAGCCGCTGAGCGCCCCCATGCCAGTCATGCTCGTCAACTGGCGGGTCTTCGGCTTCCGCTTGCCTTCGGGCCAGCTCACGGTGGCCGCGTCGTGGATCTGGATGAGCTCTTGCTTCTGCAAGCTCAGAAGTGTCTGCTCGGCTGCGTCCGCGCCTTCGGGCGTGTCGAACTTCCATGCGGTCAGGGTCGCCATCCGGACCTCCTAGTCGGGGGCCCCCAACGTCCCGCCCGGCCGCCAGCCCGGGCTCACCCCGATGGGGTGAATCGACGAGGGGCGGGCATTCGGCACTGTCCGCCCCGTTCCAGGCCCGGCCCGTCATGGCCCGTCGTAG
>Ga0256867_10000091_pt1 | contig 31517 bp, 28 predicted proteins | sample RVTome_15_FD_185939 | JGI IMG/M metagenome (GOLD analysis project Ga0256867, IMG submission 185939) | Soil microbial communities from uranium-contaminated site in the Upper Colorado River Basin, Wyoming, United States - RVT150D86 (HiSeq) ... | reverse complement strand
ACAGGGCGTCTCAAAGTCAGGGCTCATCCGAATGATCCTGGATGAAGCTCTGGCTATCACCCAGGCTTCGGCGGCGCCCGAACAGGCCATTAAGGCGACGTCCGGGATCTGGTCGGACCGAGACAATGCCGAGCTTGATGGCATGCTTCGCTGGCGACAGGAAGTCCCCTTGCAGCGCTTGAGTCAGTGAAGCTGTTCGACACCGATGTGCTCGTTGAGCATTTGAAAGGGAACCAGGCAGCCACCACCCTCCTACTCCAAGCCTCAGCAATCGGACAAGCCGCATGTTCGGTTCTGACACGGTTCGAGTTGTTGGCAGGAATGCGGTCTAACGAACGATCCGAGATCCGAGGGCTTCTCGATTCGCTGAACAACATCGAAGCATCAGTCGATATCGCGACGCGAGCTGGTGAGTGGGCAAGAACATACAGACGCAGTCACGAAGGCATCTCCGTTATTGACTACTTAGTCGCCGCTACGGCCGAAATCCACGGTGCCGACTTATTGACACAGAACGTGAAGCATTTCCCAATGTTTCCCGAGCTCGCGCCAGCCGTACGCGTTTGACACGACAACTCGGCCCTGGTCACGACCGAATAATGAACTCGGTGCGATCTGGGATCGAACCGTCTCGCACCTCGAAGATGATCGACAAACACATCGGTGTCGACCAGGAAGTCAGCCACGACCCCACTCATCTCTCGAGGGAACCTGAAGGTCCTCGTCTGCCCCGAATGTCGCGGCGAGAGCAGCATGAGGATCGGCCTGCTCGTCTAGATAGCCATCCAGGGCACGGCGGATAATCTCAGCCATGGTGATCCCCGCGGCGGACGACAGCTCATCAACGCGACGTCTCTACTCATCCGCAAGGTAGATTCGGGTCCGGGTCGACATACACCGCTACAGGTCCTTGTTGTTTCCAATTGGGCCCGGGCACTCGAACGGTCTAGCACGTCGCTACACCTGGGGGTTGCCTCTGCGATGACGGGCCGGTGACCACCTCGTTGTCCCCGTCGCCACCGAGCAGTCGACCCCGGCGACCCGTTTCATGGCAGTACTGGGTATCTTGGGCCGGCTTTGGAGAGGTTGAACTGAGCGAGGCAGAGACGGCATCGGTCCAGGGAACCTTCACGATCCTGTTCACGGATCTGGAGGGATCCACCGACCTGCGGATGCGGGTGGGCGACGTCGTCGCCAACGAGATCATCAAGCTTCACGACGACCTGGTCCGCTCCCGACTGGAGATCGCCGGTGCGGTGGAGACCAAGTCGCTCGGCGACGGGTTCATGGCGCTGTTCCCCGCCGCCAACCAGGCCATCCAGACCGCCGTCTCCATCCAGCGGGCCATCGACGACCACAACCAGGCCAACCCCGACATGACCCTCTCGGTGCGGATGGGCCTCAACAGCGGCGACGTCACTCAGTCGGCGGGTGACGCCCACGGCACCGCCGTCCACGCCGCGGCCCGTGTCGCCAGTGCCGCCCAGGGCGGCCAGGTCCTGGCATCTCAGGTGGTCCAGGACCTGGCCGGATCGTTGGGCGACATCAGGACCGTCGACCGCGGCCTCTTCTGGCTGAAGGGGTTCCCCGACCGTTGGCGGCTCTTCGAGGTGCTGTGGCGCGACAAGGCTGACGACGAGAGACGGGTCACCAGAGAGACCCGGGCCGCATCGGCGGCGGCGTTCGACACCAAGACCGCCCGGGCCCAGGGCCCGGTCGTGGGGAGGGCGGCAGAGCTGGAGATGATCACGCAGCAGCTGACCGCTGCACCCACCGCAGGGCTCCGGGCGGTGGTCCTCGAGGGAGAGGCCGGGATCGGCAAGACCAGGATGCTCGACGCCGCCGCCGGGCTCGGCACCGACGCTGCCTCACCCTTCTGGGTGCTCGAGGTGACCGCCGACGAGGAGCTGCGCGGGCCCTTCCTCCTCTTCCGCAGTCTGCTCAGCTCGCCGGCGATGGCCGCCGTCGCCCGGGAGGCCATGGCGATGGAACCGCTCGATCAGGCGCAGGAGTCGATCTCCGGTCGCAGTCCCCGTCTCGAAGGCCTCTCCCCCCAAGAGCAGATGCTGAGGAAGTTCGACGAGGTGGCCTCCATTCTCCTCGCCCTCACCCGGGAACGCCCCCTGCTTCTCATGCTCGACGACCTGCAGTGGGCCGACGACGACAGCATCCAGCTCATCAGATACCTGGTGAGGACGTTGGGCTCGGCTCCGATGGTCCTGCTCATCAGTGTCCGCCCCTATTCCGACTCGGCCACCGGCGGAGTGTCGAAGCTGATCGCCGACCTGGACCGGATGCGGGTCACCCAGGTGCTCCGTCTGCAGCGACTCAACCTGCGCCAGAGCGAAGAGCTGCTGGAGAATCTGCTCGGCGGTCCCGTCGACGGGCCGAGCCTCGACAGCCTCCACGCCCGCTCCGAGGGCGTCCCCTTCTTCATCGAAGAGCTGGCCCGGGCCTACCGGGAGGCAGAGGCGCTGCAGCTAATCGACGGCACCTGGACCATGACCAAGCTGAGCGGCCCGGCGGTCCCCTCGTCGATCCAGACCTTGGTGGAGCGTCGGCTCGCCCAGCTCACGCCCGAGTGCCGATCGCATCTCGCCGACGCCGGGATCCTCGGCCGGCGCTTCCGACTGTCCGACATGAGCCAGGTCATAGCCACGGTCGACGAGGAGACCATGCCCGACTGGCAGATCGCCGAGCATCTGCAGAACGCCATCGATCTCGGCCTGATCGCCGGGGAGCGGGACGGGTCGGGCTACGACTTCTCCTTCTCCCACGACCAGATCCGGGCCTCGCTGCTCGCCTCGCTCCCCCGGCAGAGAAAACGCGCCGTCCACGGCGCCCTCGCCCAGCTCCTGACCGAGGAGGGTGGCACCGAGAACCTGTCGATGCTGGCCCACCACGCCCTCGAGGCCGGTGACCAGGAGCTGGCAGTGAGCAGTGGGGTCCGGGCAGCCGAGGCGGCGCTGGCGATGTCGGCGCCCGAGGAGGCGATCCGTCTCATCGACACGACCCTCACCGCAGCTTCCGACCCGGAACGGCGCATCGAGATGCTCCGGGTCAAGGACGACGCCCTCGCCGTCCTCGAGCGTGGCGTGGACCGCATGGCCAACCTCGCCGAGATGACGGCACTCACCGCCGGGATGGGCTCGCCCGCACTCGAAGCCGAGGTCAAGCTGCGCAAGGCGTCGGCGGCGCGGGCCGGTGAGGACTTCGACCTCGCCGCCGAGCTGGCCCGCTCGGTGCGAAACGCCGCCGAAGCGGCGGGCGACAAGGAGCTGGAGCTGGCGGCCTGTCTCGAGCTGGGCCAGGCCCTTTCCAGGTCGCCGATCGGCGAGGCCTACATCGCCCAGATCGAGATCGACATCGACGAGGCCGAGAAGCCCTACAACCGGGCACTCGACATCGCCCGCGAGATCGGTGCTCGCTCGGCCGAGGCCGACGCCCTCCGCGAGCTGTCGATGATCGAGTCGGGGAGGGTGAAGCGAGCCGCCGTTGCTCTCCAGGAGGCGGGAACCCCCGACATCGTCATCTTGATGCAAGCTCCCGAGTTGTTCGCCGGGGTCAAGGCACTGGCCGAACAGGCGCTTCGGATCTACGAGGAGCTCGGCGACCAACAAGGAGCGATGTCGGCTCTGATCTCAATGGCCTACGCCCACATCGCCGATCCCAGCGCCCAGGGCATGGCCGGGCGCATCGAGCACATCAGGGCGCTCCACCACAGCCGGAAGGGCGAGGTCACCGACAGCCAGTCCGCCGTCGACGACGCACACATGCTCTACGGCATCCACACTTACGCCCGGCTCAACCTCCAACCGGGCCTCGCCCTGGAGCGGGGCCGGGAGGCGTTCGAGGCGGCCCGGGCCGTCGGCGATCGGTGGCTAGAGGCTCTCTCCGCCGGCGGCATGGCGATGACCTGTCTCCAGGTAGGAGGGGGCGACGACTGCGCCGCCTGGCTCGAACGGGCCGTCACCGCGGCGATGACCGTCGCATCGACCTCGATGGCCCGCCGGCTCGAGATGTGGCGGGGCGCACACGCCGCGGCCCGCGACGACGTGGAGGCGATGACCCGCCACTACCGGCGAGCCGCCGATCTGGCCGGCCAGGCCAGCATCGGGGAGAGCTGTCAGGCACTGGCCAACCTCGCCTTCGAGTACGCCCGGATCGCGGTGTTCGGTGGCGACCCGTCCCTCTTCGAGAGGGCGAGGGAGACCGCAGACGAGACCCTGGAGCTCGCCCGTCAGTTCAAGGGGGAGACCCCGTACACCGGCCTGGCCCACGCCGCGCTCGCCTTGGTGGCCGAGGCCGAGGGCGACGCCGACACCGCAGCCGACGAGGCGCGCAGCGCCCGCAACTTCCCTGGGGAGACCCACCTCCTCTACCTGGTTCCCGTCCTCTGGGTCGGCGCCAGGGCCCTGATCCAGGGAGGCCAGCCCGAGGCGGCAGACCTCACCGAGGAGATACTCGGTGGGCTCAACTACGTGAGCACGTCCATGGCCGACCCCGACCTGCGTGACAAGTGGTTCGCCAACCCGATCCCGCGTCAGGCGGCCGAGATCGTCGGCTTCGACCCGGGGCAGGCCGGCGAGGCCCCAAGGGACGGGATCGAGTTCACCGACGACGACCTCGAGCTGCTGCGCGCCGTGACCTCGGGAACGGCGGCGGGGTCGAAGACCGGAGACGACCCGAGCCCCGTCGACGACCTCTTCGCAAAGCTGGGGGTTGCCACCGAAAACGAGGCCATCGAGTATGCGATCAGAGCGGGTGTCACGTGGCAGTGAGAGTGATCATCGATCGGCGGCGGTGCATTGGGGCGGGGACCTGCGTCACCCTTGCTCCCACGGCCTTCCAGTGGCGGAAAGGCGACTTCCTCAAGCCGGAGGTGGTCGACCTCTCCACCGTCGACGAGGACACGCTGAGGGAGATAGTCATCGCCTGCCCGACCCAGGCCATCGTCCTCGAAGAGGTCATCGAGACACTGCCGGGCTGATCGGCGCGCTGACGATTGCTCGACCTGATTCCCAAGTGGAGGGGGTTGGAGAGACGGTGGGAGAGGTCTCGGGCTCGGAGGTAGCTGTGCCCCGGGTCACCCCTCGGCGCGCTGCAGGTTGACGATCACACGGTTGCCTTCAAGTGACATTCCGTAGGGAACACCGGGGTCCGACTCCGGAAAAAAGTCGATGGTCGCATAGCCGGCAACCGGTAGGCCGAGGGGATTCCCGAGCTCGAACATGCATCCACCGCCCCCTTCGAAACCCCCGGGGAGAACCACTGACCCCACCTCGGTCGGCCGGCCCGACGCCTCGGAAATGTCGAGTAACAACACCTCTGATCCCTCGATCACACCCGCCAGCTCACCGGCACCAGAGCACTCTCCTGTCGTGGTGTCCTCGACGGTGTAGACGTCGAGCACAAGCAACACCTCGGCTGGGGCCTCGGGGAGTGCCTGGATGCCGCCTGCGGCGGCGATCCCCAACACCATGACGGCGACGACCACCCCCGCCAGGGGGAGGCCGGCGATCCGGGTGGACGCCACGATGGCGATCACCTGACCGATCCCGATCGTGATGAGACTGAGACCGCCGAGTTCGAACATATCGCCCGGTTCGAAGGCTACGAAGCCGAGGTAGATCCCCACCCCGACGATCAGCCCGGCCACGGGTGGGCCCACCACTCCCCATCCTCTCATTGACGCGACCCGAGCCACGATGAGTCCCGTAACCAGCCCACTCGCGGCAATCACGAGGCCGTTCAGGAAAGTGTCGGACACACCCAGCGCATAGGCCACGTCGAGGTTGTTGGTGATAACGATCAGCGACCAGGCGACGACAATGGACGACGAAGGAAGAAGAACCGCCGTGATCACCAGCGTCTTGAGTAGCGACGCGCCCGGCGTTTGAAGCTCTGCCGTTGGCCGGGGTGGGATGTTGGGTTCGGGTTCCGATGTGGTCATGACAGGTCTCCGTCCGTATGACTTCTTGCCTCCATATATGCCAACCGGGGACAAGACCCGCTATGGGGGTTTCCCCCGATCCGAATTGAGCGGATGACCCAAACCGACCCCCTCAAGCTTGATCCTCGTTTGACAGATCGCTCAGCACCCGAGATCCCCAACAACCGCCGGCCTCTCCCCTACCACCGCACTTAATTCCAGGAATACGTCGACGCCTGGAACAACCAGATCCCAGCCAAGAAGATGGCACAGTCCTTCGCTCGTCGGCATCCGCACGATACAAAGGCAAGAGAAAGAGGACCGATGAGAATGCGCCGTCGTTTGACCTCACCGCACCTGCGGCGAGAAACCCCCAACAACCACATGCCCTGAGGTAGTAGCTTGGAGGTACTACCTCTGGTAGGCTTGGAGTATGAAGATTAGTGTGAGCCTGCCCGATGACGATGTCGAGTTTCTCGATGACTATGCAGAGTCTCAGGGCTATGAGTCTCGGTCGGCGGTCGTTCATGCCGCTGTCCGCATGCTCCGCTCAGCGAAGCTCGGTGATGCCTATGCCGACGCATGGGGTGAATGGGAAGAGTCGGGCGAAGCGGAGTTGTGGGACAAGACCACATCTGACGGTCTCGCCTGATGCTGCGCGGAGAGATCCGATTGGTCGATTTTGGCCAAGCCATGCCTGGTGAATCCGCCCTCCAAAGACCGGCGGTCATTGTCAGTAACGACGGAGCGAACTCCACGGCCGCTCGTCTCGGCAGAGGCGTCATCACAGTCGCGCCGGTGACGTCCAACGTGAGCCGGATTTATCCGTTCCAGGTCCTGGTTCCGGCTCACGAGAGCGGGCTCGAGCACGACTCGAAAGTACAGGCAGAGCAGATTCGATCGGTATCGATCGAAAGAGTGAAAAGAGCCCTTGGCTCGGTACCAGCACCACTGATGCTCCATGTAGATGAGGCACTACGCCTGCATCTATCACTCTGAAGACTCCAAGCTGCCAGATCAATCCCGGCCATACGACCTGGTTCCCGACCGGTCGATCTGAGCCGTAGAGCGAAGGCACCCGGCGACACGGCCGGGACTAGAGCCAGCAGGCGAACATCTCCACCACGTTTCCCGGCATGGCACACCAACCGGGTGTGCCTCGTCGGAGAGGCCGCCCACGCCACGTCGCCGGCGGCGGGCCAAGGCGCCTCTCTGGCGCTCGAGGCCGCAGTCGTCCTCCGCCTGTCAGATGGCGACACATCGAGAGAACCGACAGGCCTTCGCCGCCTTCGAGACAGAACGACCGCCCCGGGTGGAGTCACTGACCGGGATCGACGATCACTCGAGCACCGGGGGCACGGCTACCATCGGCGTTGTGGAGCGGCGTTGGGCCGACGAGGTTGCCCGCAGGGCAGGGGTCGACCCGGGCTATATCGACGATCTGGTCAGGCTCGGCATCCTGAAACCCGGAAATGGAGACGCGGTCGCGCCCGGGGACGTACGTAGGGCGCGCTGGGTGCACGGCCTGGACCGGGCAGGTGTACCAATCGACGGGATGGCCGCCGCGGTGCGGGACGGTGCTCTCTCGTTCTCCTTCCTCGACGCGAGTGCCTTCGATCGATTCGCCGCGGTCACCAGCAGCACGTTTGCCGAGCTGAGCGAACGAACTGGCATCCCTCTAGACCTGCTCATGGTGGTCAGGGGGGCCCTCGGCTTCGCCGAGCCACAACCAGAGGACCACGTCCGGGAGGACGAGCTGTCGGTGGTCCCTGCTATCGAGCTCCAGCTCTCATCTGGATTCCGGCCCACTGTGATCGAGCGTTGGCTCCGGGTCTGCGGGGACAGCCTCCGCAGGATTGCCGAGACCGAGACGGATTGGTACGGGACCGAGGTGGTGCAGCCCCTCCTCGAGTCTGGTATGACCGAGGGCGAGATGCTGCAGGCCCAGGCCGGACTCGGATCTGAGCTGGTCCCTCTGATAGAGCAGGCTCTGGTGGCCATATACCGCGGGCAGCAAGAGCACGCTTGGAGCAAGAGCTTCGTCGAGGAGGTCGAGCGGGCACTGGAAGGTGCCGGTCTGCACAGTCGGATGCACATCCTGCCCGCGGTGTGCTTTCTCGACATCACGGGGTACACGGCACTCACCGAAGAGCAGGGTGACATGGCGGCGGCCGATCTGGCCGCCCGACTGGCGACCTTCGTCCGCGGATGTGCCCGCGAACACGGCGGCCAGCCGGTCAAGTGGCTCGGCGACGGCGTGATGTTCTACTTCCCCGCCCCCGGCCCCGGTGTGCTGGCTTCCCTGGAGATGGTGGAGGGGGTGGCCCCCCACGATCTGCCACCCGCCCGCGTGGGGATCCACGCCGGACCGGTCGTCCTCCAAGAGGGTGACTACTTCGGTCGGACGGTGAACCTCGCGGCCAGGATCGCCAATTACGCCCGACCCGGAGAGGTGCTGGTCACCCAGGAGGTCGTGGAAGCGGCCGAGGAGATGCCGATTGGGTTCACCGACGTCGGACCGGTGGAGCTCAAGGGGGTGTCCGGCACCCTCCACCTTCACTCCGCCCACCGAGTCGGGTGACATCTGGCCCATGCCGATCGTTTCCCTTCACCCACGACTCCGGAATCCAGTACCTGGCCGCCTCAACAAGTGGAAGTGCTTAGGACGTTTTGCGCGTAACGGTTGCAATCGGGTTCCCGATAGGTCATAATTCTGACCTATGAGCGAAGTGTTGCCTTTCTCGGAGGTCAAAGCCCACCTTTCGGAGATTGCCGACAGGGTGGAGCTCCAGCACGACCGAATCATGGTCACCCGCAACGGCCGTCCCTCCTTCGTCCTGATGAGTCCCGACGATCTCGAGTCCCTCGAGGAGACTCTGGACATCATTCGCGACGACGAACTGATGCAGTCGCTCCGACGCTCCCGAGCGGAAGCGGCCCGAGGCGAGAACCTGCGACTCGAAGACCAGATATAGGTAGACCCCCCGGTGTATGAGGTCGAGATCACTCCAGAGGGTCTTCGACACCTGAGCCGACTGCCCGAAAAGGTGCGTGAAGCGGCACTCGCCGCCATTCTCGGCCCAATAGCGGAAAACCCCCGACGGCTGGGAAAGCCGCTACTGGGCGAACTCGAAGGCCTGCACTCTGCCAGACGGGGCGATTACAGGATCATCTACGAGATCGTTGAAGAAGAAGTGGTCGTCCTGATCCATAGGGTCCAACACCGACGTGACGCATACCGCCGCCGCTGAGTCCGCCGGCGGATCGATTCCAGCGCCTACGAGCCATGGGCTTGAACCGGCCAGCTGGAGCAGCGGATCGCGATATGCCTCGAGGAACGCCACCGCACTAGGCGCGTTTGGCGCGACTCGTCGGCTCCGGTCAGCTCAGAACTCCAAGGACGCCAGGCATCTTTCAACACACGACCTAACTTCCGGGCACCCTGGTGCGGGAAGCCAGAGTAAGCAGCGCTTGACGGGCAGGGTCGCTCTTGAGATGGCTAGAGGATCAAGGCCGATACTCGTCGATTTTGCGCAAGCGTCGACGTGGAGGCTCCATCATCTCTCGAGGCGACGGAATCGAGTGGCCCGCACCCGCTCTCTGACCACGAGCTCACCGCCGCCCGAGGAGAGGAGCTTCTCCGCCGACTCGAACATCCCTGGAGGGGCCACCAGCCGATAGTCCTCGGAGGCCCACTTTTCCCGCCAGCCGGCCACCGACTCGTAATGTTCGCGCAGCTCGAAGAAATCCGACGCTTCGGGAGCAAACAGACCTTCCTCAACCAACAGCTCGAGTTGGCCTCGGGCGTCTTCGATCTCCCGGTTGTCTTCCTGCTGATCGATCTCACCCAAGTCGTGAACCGTGGGGCCCTGCCAGACCTCGATCCGGCTGTTCCCAGGTTCAGGATGGAGGTCCAACATGACCCCATTGGGTGACAGGCTGCGGTGTATCTGCATCAGGGCGTAGACCACGCCCTCCAGGACGATGCATCACAAGGAGTAGGAGAGGACCGCGGCGTCAAACGACTCAGCGGGAAGCTGCGCTCGGGCGACATCGAATACCTCGAATCTGACGTTGGGTCGCAAGTCATCCGGTGTGGCCCGTTTAGCCGCCTCTATCTTCTCCTCATCGACATCGACGGCGAGTACCGAAGAAGCTCCTTCGGCAAAACGCCACGTCATTCGGCCGTCACCGCAACCCACCTCCAGCACGCTCAGCCCGTCGAAGTCGACCAGATCGTTGATAACTCGGGTCTCGACCCCCGTTGGATCGATCGTGAACGTCAATGTCTTCTCCAGTCCGTATAGTCGCAAGGCGCACCCCTCGAGGGTATCGAGCCCGGGCCTTCACGCGCCCTGTGATGTCCTGGTCTTCCGAAACTCTTCGTCAAACGATTAGTCCCAATGTTCCGGTTCGCGCGGTCTGTCAGAGACCGAGACGGTCGGCTCCACGATCGCACCCTCCAGGTAGCGATTTCAGGCATTATGTAGCGGATGCTCTCGACCGCCATTGCGGCCTGGCGGAATCTGATCAAGCGCCTCACCGTCGATTGGCTGATCCTCGTCGCTGGGACGGTGACCATCCTGCTCGCCATGGTCCTGCTGGCCGCAGGACCGATCTACGCCGACGCGGTAACCCAGAGCTCGCTGCAACGCACACTGGCCGACGCACCGCTCACCGACGCCAGCGTCGTCGTGTCGGTGCGAACTCCCCCGTCCGACCATCCCACCGTCGACCACATCGTCACCAAGGAACTCGGTGACGTCTTCGCCGGGGTCGACACCACGGTCACCCGTGTGATCGACGCCGAGACCCTGGAGCTCCCCGATCAGACCGGCGCGGGCCTCGTCGACCTGGCCCAGCTCCGCTCCATGGAGCGGATCGAGGAGCACGCCACGATCCTGGCGGGCAGGTGGCCGGAGGCCGGTCTACAGACCGCGGTCAACGACTCCACTGCCGAGCACCTCGGCATCGCGGTTGGCGACAGCCTGATGCTCACCGACCGGCGCGACCGGGACCATCAGGTGGAGATCGAGTTGGTCGGGATCTACCGGCTCGATGACGGCGCCGATCCCTACTGGCTGGGAGAGGACCTCGCCCTCGACGGGGTGGTGGAGAGCCGAGGCTTTCGCACCTTCGGCCCCTTCGTCGTCGACAAGACCGCCCTCCCCGACATCACCCAACGTGCGGTGGCCACGTGGCGGGCTCAGCCCGACTTCACCACTCTCGAGGTCGCCGAAGCGTCACGACTCCGGGGACGGGTCACCGCCCTTCCCCGCGTCCTCAACGATGCCCTCACCGCCATCGACGGGGCGAACGGCCGCTTCTCCGAGTTCGGGGTCGACACCGCTCTCGACCGGCTCCTGGCCGGCACGGGCCGCTCTCTCACCGTGACCCGGTCGAGCGTCCTCGCCCTGCTCATCCAGCTCGCCATCCTCGCCGGCTACGCCCTGGCCCTCACCGCCGGGCTCCTCGTCGAGACCCGAAGCACCGAGACCGCCTTGCTCCGCTCCCGCGGGGCCAGCCCGGGCCAGGTGATGGCGATGGCCGGGCTCGAAGGGATCCTGCTCACGGTCCCAGTCGCCCTGGCCGCGCCCTTCGTGGCCGTTTGGACCCTTGAGGTCCTGGCCTCGTTCGGTCCATTGGCCCCCGTCGCCCTCGAGGTCGCCCCCACGGTGACCACCGAGTCCCGGGTCATCGTCTTCGTCGCCGCCGCCCTCGCCGTGGTCGGCCTCGCCTGGCCGGCCTGGCGGTCGGCCCGCTCCATGTCGGGGACCACCCGGCGGACCACCAGGCAGCGGGTCCGCTCCGGCGGACAGCGCGCCGGAGTCGACGTCGCCCTGCTCGGTCTGGCCATCCTCGCCTTCTGGCAGCTGCAGAGCCTCGGCCCCCAGGTGTCGTCCACCATCCAGGGCCGCTTCGGGGTCGACCCGGTGCTCATCGCCGCCCCCACCCTCGGCCTGCTCGCTGGATCGGTGATCGCACTGCGCATCGTGCCACTCCTCGCCCGGGCCGCCGAGCGCGTCGCCGCCGCCGGCCGGGGCTCGGTGCCCGCCCTCTCCGCCTGGCAGGTGGCACGCCGACCGCTGCGCTACGCCCGCTCCGCCCTGCTCCTCATCATGGCGGTGGCCATCGGCTTCTTCGCCACCTCCTACTCCTCGACGTGGCTGCGGTCCCAGCGCGACCAGGCCGACTTCCAGGTGGGCGCCGACCTCCGAGCCGAGCCCAACCGCCGGATCGGAGACTCGATAATCGACCTGCACCTGATAGCCACCCACGAGACAATCCCGGGCGTGACCCAGTCGATGCCGGTGAGCCGGGTCGAAGGAGCCCTCCCCGGGTCGGATCTGATTGGCCAGTTCCTCCTCCTCGACGCCGCCGCGGCGATCGAAGTGGTGGAGCCGCGTGCCGATCTCGCCCCCGACTTCGCCCGGCAGATGGGCGAGCTGGCCGCCGGCCGCTTCACTCTGCCCGGGGTCGAGCTGCCCGACGAGCCGGAGCGGGTCGGGGTGATCGTCGAGGCCGTCGAGGAGGAGCTGGAGTTCGACTTCGGTATGTTTCTCGGCGAAGGCGATGAGCCTCCGGAGAGCCATATCGAGATTCTCCCGCCCGGGTTCAACGGCGAGCTCAGCCTCATCCTCTGCGACGACAACGACCTACTACATCGGGTGAGACTGGGTCGAGTCGAGGTCAACCAAGGCCCGCAGACCATCGGCGCCCCCCTGCTCGCCGAGCTCGGCGCCGGCACCACCGCCGCTCCTGCCTACCCGCTGCGGGTGGTAGCTGTCGAGATCGCCTCCCGCTACCCGGGCCTCGCCAGCCGAACCGTGACCCTCGATCTGATCGATCTGGTCACCGGGACGGAGGAGGGCCCCTGGAGCCGTGTCGGCATCGACACCGACCCGGGGTCATGGATGGAGCACGTGGTCACGCTGGGGCCCGTGTTCGAAGAACCCCGGATCGTCAACCCCCCAGAACAGCCCGACGACGCCCTCCGGGTAGAGTTGGAGACCGGGGACAGCTTCCAGGGTCTGGCGGTGTTCGCCATCCGCCCCCCGGCATCCCCCCCGGACACCTACCCGGTCGTCACCACCACCTCCTGGCTGGATACGAGCATCCGCCAGGTGGGCGACGAGGTGCTCTTCGACGCCCTGGGCACCGGGCGGAGTCGAGCTGTGGTGGTGGGGGCCGTGGAGGCTTTCCCCTCCACCCGACCCGGGATGCGGGAGGTGGTGGTCGTCGACCTCCCCACCTATCAGGCGATCAAGTACTCACCGGGCTCGCCCATCGCCCAGGTCGACGAGCACTGGCTCGCCGTCGACGGCGACCCCGACGAGATGGCTGCCATCCTCTCCGCCCCGCCCTTCGACGCCGCGACCGTCGAGAGCCGGGCCGACCGGTTCCTCGGGCTCAGTACCGACCCGGTGGCCCTGGGCACGATCGGCGCCCTCAGCATCGGCTTCATCGCGGCTGCCGTGTTCGCCGCAGTCGGGTTCGCGGTCAGCGCCACCGTGTCCGCCCGTGAGCGGATCACCGAGTTCGGTCTCCTCCGTGCGCTCGGCCTTTCCCCCCGCCAGCTGGGGGCGTGGATGACACTGGAGCAAGGGGTCCTGGTCGTCTCCAGCCTCGGCTTCGGGACGCTGGTGGGGTGGGCTCTCACCACCGTCATCCTCCCCCAGGTGACGGTCACCCAACAGGGCACCAGACCGATCCCCGACGTCGCCATCGTCTACCCATGGGAGACGATGGCCCTCCTCGAAGGCGGCCTGGTGGCGGTGCTCGGGGTGATCGTGATGGTGATGAGCTTGCTGCTCCGCCGGCTCGGGCTGGGGTCGCTGCTCCGGCTGGGAGACGAGTGATGGCCCGCACCCGCTTCGGATCCCCCAGCATCGGCGGCCGGGTGTTGTGGCGTCAGATCAGGGCGGCTCCCGCTGCGGTCACCACCATCTTCGTGGCCACCCTGCTCACCACCCTGTTCGTCACCGCGGTCCCCCGGATCATTGAGCGGGTCTCCGCCGACGATCTCCGAGAGAGCCTGGTGGAGGCGGCCCCGGAGCAGCGCAATCTCAGGGCGGAGACCTCGGCGCGTATGGGCGCGGGACCGACCGACGACCCCTTCTCCAACGTGCGCGACCGGGGCGAGGACATCCTTCAGGACGGTTTCCCTGACGCGGTCCGCTCCATGGTCGCCGACACCCGTCACCTGGTGGACAGCGCCCAGTTCAACGTGTCTTCGTTCCCCGACGGGGTAAGCGGCCCGTTCCCCACCTTCTTCCGTTTCCGCTACCAGGACGGCATCGAGGAAGAGACCACCCTGATCGCCGGCGCCATGCCCGCCGGGCGGGAGCCGATAGAGATGCTTGTCGGCGAGCGGTGTCCCGACGACCGCCTCGCCACCGAAGGGTTCAAACCGGTGCCCGAGGTCGACTGTGCCCCCGTCGACATCCCGGTGTTCGAGGCGGCGGTCACCGCCGACACCGCCGAGGCGATGATGCTCGGCGTCGGCGACCTCGTGACGCTCACCCCGGACACAGAAGACCGTCTCTGGGCGGCAGCGGCGATCACACAGCGGATCAGTTACATCCTCGCTATCTCCGGGATCGTCGAGCTCAGCGAGGTCACCGGGGAAATCTGGTTCGCCGACCCTTACCTGCACCGGCCTCGGATCATGGAGAACGCCGACTTCAGATTGATCTTCGCCACCGGGATGATGGACCCGGACAGCTACCGGCAGATGCTAAGCGACATCGAGTTCGCATCGTTCCATTACTCCTGGCGCTACTTCGTCGACCCCGAACTGGTGGACGCCGCCGAGGCGGCCACGCTGCGGGCCGAGCTGGACAAGGTCATCCCCCCCAACGAGGAGAGCGTGGTCACCTTGCTGCCCTCGCTGCTCTCCGAGTACCTGGAGCAGAGGGCGCTGACTGTGCGACTGATGTCGACAGCGGTGGCCAGTCTGATCGCCGCCGCGGTTGGGGTGGTCCTGGTCCTGGCGGCCCTCGTCGCGGAGCGTCAGGCCGGGGCCACCGTGCTGCTCCGCGACCGGGGAGCCTCGTCCGGTCAGCTCACCCTCACCTCCTTCTACGCCGGGTTGCTGCTGGTGGTCCCCGCCGCCCTGATCGGATTCCTGGTCACCGCCGCCCTGGTGGAAGACACTGGGGCGCTGGCCCCGGGGAGGGGGTCGGCGGCCCTGGCCGCCGGGGGGACCGTAGCTGTGGTGGTGGCATCTAGCCCCTACATCTTTCGGCGGTTGGGAGCCCTCCGTCGTCTCGGCACGCCGCCGTTGGCCAGGTCGGGGAGACGGATGGTGCTCGAGGTGTTCGTTCTGGTGGCGGCTGCCGCCTCCGTGGCGCTGCTCCGCCGCCGCGGAATGAGCGACGCGCCGGGGAGCACGGAGCTCGACCCTCTCCTCGCCGTGGCCCCGGCCGTCGTGGGGGTCGCCGTGGGCATCGTGGCGCTCCGGCTGATCGCCCCGCTGATGCGGGGCCTGTCGGCGCTGGCGGCGAAGGGCCGTGACCTGGTTGCCTTCATCGGGCTGCGTCGCCTGGTGGCGCTGCCGGCGGCGGTTCGGGCCCCCACGTTGGTGATCCTCGTTGCGGTGGCGGTGGCGGTCTTCTCTTCGGTGGTACGCGACTCCATCGCCGTGGGTCAGGAGAGCCACACCTGGCAGGTGATGGGGGCCGACTTCCGCGTAGAGGCACACGGCCCAGGGGTGCCGCTGCCCCGGGCGGTCGAACCCGAGGTGTTGGCGGCCGGGATGCCCTGGGCCGAGGCGGCGCTGTTACTGGACGTCGAAGTGTTGGGAACCGACCGGGCGCCGGGCGTGTCGCTGCTCGCCGTCGACGCCGCCGCCTACCGGGAAGTCGTCACCGCCGCCGCGGTCGACCTCGATCTGCTCCAGGCACTTGCCGCCTGGTCCGGCGACGGGCCGTTGCCGGTGCTGGTCTCCTCACACTGGGGTGCGGAGGACACGCCGCCGATAGGTGACGAGCTCGGCCTGGAGATGGGAACCGTCGACCCCACCGTCACCGTCGTCGGTGTCGTTGACCGGTTCCCCTCCCTCCCCGTCGGAGCGCCGTTCGTGGTCGTCGACCTGCCGGCCCTGCGCCGGGCCAGGGGTGACATGGCGGTGCCGGCGACCTCGTTCTACCTGCGCTCCCCGGAATCAGAGACCGAGCGGATCGCGACGAGTCTCGAGGGCATGGACATCCTGGCCCGGCTCACCTCACGCCACCAGGTGGGAGACGACCTGGCCGGAAACCCGTTCGCCCTGTGGGTGGACCGGGGCCTCGCCGTGGTCTTCTACCTCGGCGTAACCTTTGCCATGGTGGCTGCGGTGTCGCTACTGGCGGTGACCACGGCTCGACGCCGCCGCGACCTGGGCTTTCTCCGCACTCTCGGTCTCCATCCGAAGCAGGCGACTGCGATCACGGCCCTGGAGCAGATCCCCCCCGTGGTGGTAGCCACCCTAGCCGGTGCCGCCACCGGCGCCGTCGTCGCCCGACTGCTGGCGCCGGCGCTGGACATCGATTCGTTCACCGGGGGTCTGCTGCCCGCCGAGATCGTGGTCGACACGGTCTCGATCGCCGTCGCGGCCGGGTTGATCCTGGCGGTGCTCGGGGTGGCCGTGGCTATGTTTGTCGCCGTCACCCGGGTCGAGGACTACGGGAGGCTACTCAAGGTAGGAGACGAGTAGATGGCGGCCGAAAGCAACTTCAGGCAGATGGAGTTGGACGCCGCCACGCGGCAGCGGCCCCGGTTCGGCGGGGAGTCGCAGATCGTCTGTGACAACCTCGTAAAGATCTACAAGGTCGCCGACCTGGAGGTGGTCGCCCTGCAGGGGCTGGATCTGGTGGTCGACGAGGGCGAGTTCATCGCCATCGTGGGTGCCTCGGGCAGCGGGAAGTCGACGCTGCTCAATGTGCTGGGCGGATTGGACACTCCGTCGGCGGGTCACGCCCGGGTCGCCGGCTACGACCTCTTGGACATGAGCGCACGGGAGCGCACCATGTACCGTCGCCGCACCGTCGGGTTCGTCTGGCAGCAGACCGCCCGCAACCTCCTCCCCTACCTCAGCGCCCTCGAGAACGTCGAGATGCCCTTGACCCTCGACGGCACCTCCGCCTCCTACCACCGACACCGGGCAAGGGAGCTGCTGGAACGGGTGGGTCTCGCCGACCGCGCCGGTCACCGCCCGGCGCAGCTGTCCGGCGGGGAGCAGCAGAGGGTGGCGATCGCGGTGGCACTGGCCAACAAGCCCCGGGTCGTGTTCGCCGACGAGCCCAGCGGCGAGCTCGACACCCAGACCGCCGGCGAAGTCTTCGAGGTGCTGCGTCGGGTCAACGAAGAAGAGGGGGTGACGGTGGTGGTGGTCACCCACGACCCGCTGGTCGCCGAGTACGTCAACCGCACCGTGGCGATCCGGGACGGTCGGACCAGCAGCGAGGTGCTGCGTCGCACCGAGATCAACGAGGTCGGCGAGCACCGTGTGGTCTCCGAGGAGTTCGCCGTACTCGACCGGGTGGGTCGTCTCCAACTCCCCCACGACTTCGTCGAGGCGCTGGAGCTGGAGCGGAGAGTCCGTCTCACCCTCGACCCCGACCACATCAATGTATGGCCCGACAACACCGAGGAGGGGCGGGATGGAGGGTAGGACGGCGACCCGCACCCATGTCCTCGAGGCGAGCGGGCTCGGTAAGACCTACACCACCGGGCCGGCCCCGGTGACCGCGTTGCGCGACGTCGACCTGGCGGTGGAGCCGGGCACGCTGCTCGTGGTGCGGGGTCGGTCGGGTAGCGGCAAAACAACGCTGCTCAACCTCCTCGGCGGTCTCGACCAGCCCAGCACCGGGTCGGTGCGTCTCGACGGCGATCTGCTGAGTGACATGGACGAGGTCGAGCTGTCGGAGATGCGACGCAGCCGGATCGGATTCATCTTCCAGGCCTTCGGGCTGATCCCCATCCTCACCGCCGCCGAGAATGTCGAGGTGCCCCTGCGCCTGGTCAAGACGCCCCCCGGCGAGCGGAGGGAGCGCTCGCGAGTGCTCCTCGAGCTGGTCGGTCTCGCCGACCGCGCCGGGCACCGCCCGGCCGAGCTGTCCGGCGGGGAACAGCAACGGGTGGCGATCGCCCGGGCCCTGGCCAACCGGCCCCGGCTGCTCCTCGCCGACGAGCCCACCGGCCAACTCGACTCGGTGACCGGGAAGGGGATCATCGGCCTGCTCGCCGCGCTGGTCCACAGCGAGGGCATCGCCGCCATCGTCGCCACCCACGACCCGGCGCCCCTGGCGCTGGCCGACCGGGTGATCGAACTCAGGGACGGACGGCCTCACGAAGTTCGCTGAAGTTCCGGATGGGGACGACGGACTGGCAGAAGACGGAGGCGAAGGGCAACTGACTCCCTCCACGGCTTGACGCCTCGACGGACCGTGACGCGTCGAGGATTAGCGAAGCCCGCCGGCATGCCCCACCAGACGACCTGTTTCCAGATCGCACGCCTGATCAGAGTCTCAGCAGCCGATGGCGTCACGAAGAACCCGGCACGACTGAGCCAGTCGTTGGGGGTTGAGCTGCGAAACGGGCCGGCTAAACGCGCTTCTTGGGAGGGTGTGGATGTTGTCGAAGTTGACGACACACTCCGTCGGTACGCCGTCGTCCTCGGGAGTCAGCTCGAGCTCTGACACGAGTCCCCTGCGTATGCGGGTGAGCGCGGCTACGACCACGGATCCGATGCGATCGGCAACCGGGTCACGGGTCAGCACCAACACCGGCCAGTCACCGCCGGGCGTTTTGGCGAACCAGACCTCACCGCGTTGCATCGGACCAATCCGACCAGTCCTCGGCGGGGCCCCAATCAGAGATATCAGCGAGACTTGATTCCTCGGTCGATTGTGGCCTTCTTGTCCAGGACTCGATGTCGGATTCGGCGCGCAGCCTGACGAGGTAGCGGTGCAACGCGTCCCGAAGCAGCTCTGATCTGTCGATACCCAACCGATCCGCCCATCGACGTGCCTCCTCCGCTTCGTCCTCATCAACCCTGAAACTGAACATCGTCATACATCGAACAGTATCCGTATGACAGCGCTAGAACAAGGGCTTCGTCAGAGCGGAAGGACCGCCCTGTTCACCTCGTGCGACCAAGCGCCGATGAGACCAAGGACCCCCGTCCCAGCTCCAGGGCGGCGTAGATCCGGCCCTCAGGAGCCTCAGTGCAGATCCCCGTCTACTCCCCCGGCCACGAGCTCCTCGGGGATAAGGCTCTCGCCAGGTGCCGGGTCGTCCTACGGCGAGTAGACCACCTCCTCCATGGGGGGAACCTCCTCCAAGAGCCCGAACTGGACCATGAAGTCCCCGATCAGCTCCACCGATTCGACGTCGACAGGGCCTCCCCAGGGCGGAATGTTGACCGCCTGGGCCACCTCGGGCTCGAGACCGGCGATGTCCACCAGGGCTTGGCGGAACTCATCGGGGTTCTCGGCCACATAAGCCCCGGCGGCGCTGACCGCTTCGATGAACCGGTCGAGGACATCGGGGTTCTCGGCGATATAGGCGTCCGAGCTGAAATAGGAGCCAATGGCGAGGTTGGCCCGGGTGCCCGCGTAAGGGGCGATTATGCCTCTCATCCCCTGGCTGAGGCCGATGGCCATGAACGGCTCGATGACATGGATCGCGTCGACCCTGCCTTCGAGGGCGGCGGGGATCATGTCGGGGAACCCCATCTCCACGAACTCGATGTCCTCATGCTCGGCACCGGCGTTCTCCAGCGAGGCGCGGATGGTGACCTCGGCGATGTTGGCCAGCGTGTTGACGGCCACCGAGCGGCCGTTGAGGTCCTCGGGCCCCTGGATGTCGCTGTCGCCGGGTACGAGGACCAGGCTGAAGTCGGTATCGGCGGAATCGGTCCCGAAGGTGCCCGCCGACACCATCTTCAGCTCCAGACCCTGGCTGCGGGCCAGGAGCACCGAGACCACGTTGGAGCCGGCGATCTGGAAGTCACCCGCCTCCACGCCGGGGATGTTGGCTGCTCCCCCCGGGTTGGCCTGGATGGTCACGTCCAGCCCCTGATCGGCGAAGAAGCCCTTGTCCACGGCAAACTGGGCGAACGCAGCCGGTGTCCCCAGGATGTCGCCAACCGTCAGCGACACCATCTCCTGAGCGGTGGTATCGGTCGGCTCGGTGGTCTCCGGCGCCGTCGTCACCTCGGAGGGGGCAGTGGTCGGCGACGTGGTGTCGGCGGCGACGGTGGTGTCCGTCGTCTCGCCGTCTCCGCACGCCGCCACCGTCAGGGCCAGTACCGCCAGCACCGCCACCACGGCTCGCGGCCTCGGTCGGTCGATTCTCGCTCTCATCGCTCTTTCCTCCACTCTCTCTCTGGTCGTGGCGAAACACCCACCTGTTGCGGCGGCTGATCGCCGTTGTCGCCTCGTTCACCCCGGCGGCTCATGCCCCGGTCGCCACCTTGGCGCTTGATGGTGCGCAACACCTGGGTGCGCAGGTCGGTGAAAGCCGGAAGCTGCTTGGTGGTGATCTGGTCACGGGGACGGGGGAGATTCACCGATAGCTCTTCTTCCACCGTCGACGGCCGGGGGGTGAGCACGATCACCCGGTCGGCCAGATACACCGACTCGTCGATGTCGTGGGTGACGAAGACGGTGGTGACGCCGTATTCGGTCCACACGTCCAACAGCAGATCCTCGAGGTCGCTGCGGGTCTGGGCGTCGACCGAGGCGAACGGTTCGTCCATCAACAGGATCTGGGGCTCGTAGGCGAGGGCCCGGGCGATGGCCACCCGCTGCTGCATCCCCCCCGAGAGCTGCCATGGGTAGTGACGGGCGAACTCCGACAGGCCCACCACCCCCAGCGTCTCGGCGGCCAGCTCCTGCCGGCGCTCGGGGCTCACCCCCTTGTGACGAAGGGGGAAGGTGACGTTGCTGTCCACCCGGAGCCAGGGGAGCAGTGAATTGGCGTAGTCCTGGAAGACGAAGCCCATCTGGGGTGGGGGGCGTCGCACCCTCTCCCCTCCGAGGAGTACCTCACCCCGGGTCGGGCTCAACAACCCGGCGAGACACTTGAGCAGCGTGGTCTTGCCGCATCCGGAGGGGCCGACCACGCACACGAACTCCCCCGGGGCGACATCGAAGGAGATATCGGCCACGGCCTCGGTGGCGCCGTCCCGCGACGGGTACGACTTGGCCAGGGAGCGCACTTCGAGCAGCGGCCGGGTCATCGCATTGCGGCCTTGGAAGCGTGGTGCCAATGCAGCATGCGTCGCTCGGCGCGCACGAACAGGAAGTTGCTCACGTACCCGATGATCCCCAGAAGCAGGATCCCGGCCCACATGTCGCTGATGGCGAAACGTCGCTGTGACTCGAGGACGAAATAGCCCACGCCGTTGCGGCTGGCGACCATCTCGCTGACCACCATGAGGATGATGGCTATCGACATGCTGGTGCGCATCCCGACGACCACCCGGGGCAGGGTGGCCGGGATGACGATCTCCCGCATCCGGGCGGCTCTAGGGACGTCATAGGCGCGGGCCATCTCCAGCTTCTCCCGGTCGACGCCGCGGACCCCGTCGATGGTATTGAGGAGGATGGGCCACACCGAGCCGAGCACGATGATGAGGACTTTCATGGTGTCGCCGATCCCCACCACCAGGATCCCGAAGGGGATGAGGGCCACCGCCGGCAGTGCCCGCAGGAACTCGGCCACCGGCTGCACCGCCCGTTGCAACAACCGGAAGGTGCCCAGCAGCAGACCAAAACCCACCCCGAGGATCACCGAGAGCAGATATCCGATTGCCAGTCTCCGCAGACTGGGGAGGAGGTCGGTGGGGACCCGGTCGAACACCCAGATGTCCCAGAACCGCCCGCCGATGTCGGTGAGTGGGGGGAAGTAGAAAGAGCCCCGGGCCGCCGACCACACCGCATAGCCGGCCAGCAGTGCCACCGGCACCATCACCTCGAGCAGCCCCAGCAATCGGTTGCGGCGGGGCATCACGGCGCCACCTCCTGGCGGTGGGAGGGGTGCCAGTGGAGCAGGTCGGACTCGACTCGCTGGAAGACCACGTTGAGCAGCCAGCCCAGCGTCCCGGTCACCATGATGAAGGCGTACATGGTGGGGATCTGGGCCGCGGTCTGGGCGGCGACGATGGCCCGTCCCAGCCCGTCGGCCCCCACCACCAGCTCGGCGGTCACCGCCAGGATCAGCGCCACCGCCGAGGAGATGCGGAGACCGGTGGCCACATAGGGCAGGGTGCTGGGCAGGATCACCCGACGGAACCGGGCCAGCGGCCCCAATCCGTAGGCTCGGGCGGTCTCCTTGACCCCGGGGTCGACGTCCTGAACCCCATAGATGGCCTGGAAGAGGAGGGGCCAGAAGGAGGCAAAGGCGACCAGAAAGATCTTCATGCCCATCCCGATCCCGAAGATGAGGACCGCGGCCGGGATGAGGGCCACCGAAGGGATCGGGCGGAGAAACTCGATCACGGCCCGCAGCGACCGGTAGACGGCCTCGACCGAGCCGATGAGCATCCCCAGCGGTATCCCCAACGCGGCGGCGATGCCCAGACCCAGCGCCCAGCCCTGCAGGGTCCGGCCCACCTCCAGCCACAGCCCGGAGGTGGGGACCAGCTCGACCACCGTGGCGAACACCTCGGTGACCGGGGGGAACCAGCGTGCCTGCAGCATCCCGAGACGGGCCGCCATCTCCAGGACCACCAACACTGCGACCACTCCGACCAGACCGATCCAGGGTGAGGTTTCGACTCGGTCGGGTCGGCTCGGGTCTGCGTGGTCTCGAGGGTCTATTCGGCCGGGTGTCTCTTCTCTGTGAGCGGTATTGTTCTGCATAATGACAGATGGAGGGTGTCTGAATCTATCGTGCAGAACGATCACGTGCCCGTAGAACCGGCTGAGCCGCCCCACGCCATGAGCGACACCTTGCTTCGAGACCAGGGCGCACCGGCGTATCCCGTCCGTTCGGTGGCCAACGCCCTGGAGATACTCCTCATGTTGCGCGACCAAGAGAGCATTGGGGTCACCGAGGCGGGGAGAAGGCTCGGGGTGGCCAGGTCCACCGCCCACCGTCTGTTGAGCATGCTCGAGCACTACCAGTTCGTCTCCCGTGATCCCGCCGCTCGCAAGTACCGCTTCGGACCGGCTCTGGTCGGGCTCGGCCTCGCCGCGGCACATGGCTTGGACATCCGGGGTCGGGCACGGCCCCATATGGAGCGTCTCGCCGCCGAGGTGGAGGAGACGGTCACCCTCATGATCCTGGAGGGCGCCGACGTCCGTTTCGTCGATTGCGTCGAAAGCCCCCGCTCCATCAGGGTGGCGGCGCGCATCGGCCTGTCCCGGCCGGCTCACTGCACCTCGGGCGGGAAGGCGATCCTCGCCCGGCTCAGCCGCGACGAGCTGGAGGAGCTCTACCCGTCGGAGAGCCTCCCCGGGCTGACCGAGCACTCCCTGACCCGCCGCTCGGACCTGTTCTCGGCGCTGGCCGAGGTACGCGGGAGCGGGTACGGCACCAATCTCGGGGAGAGCGACACCGAGCTGGTGGGGGTCGGGGTGGCCATCGCCAACGTGGTGGGCTCGCCCAAGGCGGCCCTCGGGGTGTCGGCGCCGGCGGGGCGGATGACACCGGAGCGTATCGAGGAGATTGCGGCCGCCTCCACCCGGACGGCGCTCCTCATCGGCGAGACATTCCACTGACTGGAGGTACTGGCGCCATGCTGAAGATCGATGTCTTCAATCACATACTGCCCAAGCGCTACTTCGACAAGATGAACGAGGTCGCCCCGGGATTGGAGGACGTCGGGAAACGGGTGCGCAACGTGCCCGTGCTGATGGACGTGGACGCCCGCCTGCGCATGGTGGAGCAGTTCGGCGACGATTACCGCCAGGTGCTGACGGTGGCGGCGCCACCTCTCGAGCTGCTCGCCGGGCCGGAGACCACCCCCGAGCTCGCGAAAATCGCCAACGACGAAATGGCCGAGTTGGTCTCCGCCCACGACCGTTTCGCCGGGTTCGTGGCCTCGCTGCCCCTGAACAACCCCGAGGCCTGCGTCGAGGAGGCAGGCCGTGCCATCGACGAGTTGGGAGCCACCGGTGTCCAGATGTTCACCAACGTCAACGGCAAGGCCCTGGACGCCCCCGAATTGGTTCCCATCTTCGAGCTGATGACCCGATACGACCTTCCCATCTGGGTCCATCCCTCCCGGGGAGCGGACATGCCCGACTACAAGACCGAGGACCGCTCGAAGTACGAGATCTGGTGGACCTTCGGCTGGCCGTACGAGACCAGCGCCATGATGGCCCGGCTTGTCTTCGGCGGGTACTTCGACCGTTTCCCCGACCTCAAGATCATCACCCACCACCTCGGCGGGATGACGCCCTATTTCGAGGGCCGGGTCGGGCCGGGAATGGACCAGCTCGGATCGCGGACCAGCGACGAGGACCTGACCGTGATCCTCGACCGGTTAGAAAAGCGCCCCCTCGACTATTTCAAGCAGTTCTACGGGGACACCGCGGTCTTCGGGTCGGACGCCGCCACCGTCTGCGGTCTGGAGTTCTTCGGGCCGGACCATGTCCTGTTCGCCTCGGACAGCCCCTTCGACCCCGAGAAGGGGCCCGGCTTCATCCGGGAGACGATCAGGGTCCTCGACAACCTCGACGTCACCGATGAGATGAGAGCGAAGATCTACGAGGGCAACGCCAAACGGATGCTGCGTCTGCAACTCTGACCGGGACCGGTCGGGGCGGTACATTCAAGAGTCGGTTGGGGACCGCCCATGCTACGAGTCCAGCCAATCAGTCTCCTCTTCCCCAAGAGTGGTGCGCTGATCCCGTCCAATCCGCTGCCGGCGTTGTCTCCGAGTAGTGCCCTCGACGTTGGCGCGCAGCCACTCATCGAGCGATTTCAACTCGAGAGATCTGGCATCCATCAATCCAATGATCACGCGATGATGCTCGGTGGAGTCGCCGGCGAGCTCCAGTCCGTGCATTCGCAGGTGGACATCGGCCGCTGCCACGGCAGTGCGCTTGTTGCCGTCGAGAAATGGGTGATTCTGGATGAGACTCTCCATTAGCGCAGCGGCCTCGGCGATGGGGTCGTCGTAGTAGCCGGTCTGCGGGCGGAACACTGCGGCTTCGAGCGCTCCCAGGTCGCGTATCCCGTCGACCCCGCCGAACTCGTCTATGAGAATGTGGTGGATGGCCAGGATCTCAACGACCCTCAGGTATTGGTCAGCCAACTATTTGGCGAGCTCTTCGTAGAGCTTCCGATGCCGGGCGATAGATGCCTTTACATGGGCGATCACCTCCGGTCGCGGAGACTCCCCCCTCTTCCTCTCCAACCAATCAGAGAGCGCTTCATCCAAAACAGCCTGAAACTGCCGGCCCTCCTCAGCGGCGATACGACGAAGCTCATCGAGCAACTCGGGGCGCGCCTGAGAGGAGAATTTCTGCATGGTCACCGCATCATGATATATCAAGATGAAGCTTGAACAAGGTGAATGACCCGCAAGACCCCGCCCCTCGCCACTTGCGCTCGTCTCAGTTGTTGGGCGGCGCGGCGCTGATCTCTCCGAGCGCCGACTCGGGATCACGCTCGACGGCGAGGTCGCCAATCGACACGATCCCCACCAGGCTGCCGTTGTCCACGACCGGGAGACGACGGATGGCGTGTTCCTCCATGGCCTTCACGGCAGCGGCCACCGGCTCGTCTGGGCCCACCGTCACCACCTGATGCTTGCAAACATCGTCGAGGGTGGCGGAGCCGGGGTCGACGCCCTCGGCGATCCCCCGCACCACGATGTCACGATCAGTGACGATCCCGCAGAGACTCCCGTCCGGCTTGGTCACGATCACGTCACCGATGTCACGGTCACGCATGGCCTGGGCAGCCGCTTGGAGAGTGGCGTCGGTGGTCATCGCCACCGGATTTGAAGTCATCATCTCGGAAATTCGCTGGGGCATGGAAGGCTCCTCCTGTCTCGTTGCGTCTGTCTACCCGTCGCGGCCATTGCGGAAACGAACTGTCACCATCTCCTCGTAACCTCCACCACGTGACCGCCCAGATCAAGATCGGCACCTGCTCGTGGACCGATCCCACCCTCACCGACAACACGTCGTTCTATCCAGACACCAACATGACCGCCGAGGAGCGCCTGGCTTTCTACGCCGAGCATTTCCCCATCGTCGAGGTCGACTCCACCTACTACGCACCGCCGTCGGAGCGAGTGGCCGGGCTCTGGGTGGAGCGGACCCCCGAACAGTTCACCTTCGACATAAAGGCGTTCCGTCTCCTCACCCAGCACCCCACGCCACCCAAGGCGCTGTGGAAGGACTTCCGGGAAAAGCTGCCCGAGGACATGGCGGAGAAGAACAACGTCTACATGCGCGACCTGCCCCGTGACCTTCAGGCCGAGGCCACCCAGGCGTTCCGCGACGCCCTGATGCCGCTCCACTCCGCCGGCAAGCTGGGAGTGGTCCTCTTCCAGTTCCCTCCCTACGTCTACCCCAACCGAGGTTCCTTCGGCTATCTGAAATGGGTCGCCGCCCAGCTCGAGGACTTCCAGCTCGCCGTCGAGTTCCGCAACGGGCGCTGGCTCGACGAGGAGCACATGACCGACACCCTCGACTTCTTGGAACGTCACTCCCTGGCCTACGTCTGTGTCGACGAGCCGCAGGGGTTCAACAGCTCGGTGCCGCCGGTGGTGGCGGTGACCGCACCGGTGGCCGAGGTCCGCTTCCACGGACGCAACGCCGAGAACTGGGAGAAGAAGGGGATCACTGCCGCCGAGCGGTTCCGCTACGACTACCCCACCGAGGAGCTCGAGGAGTGGGTGCCACGGATCGAGACACTGACCGAAGACGCCGACACCGTCCACGCCCTGATGAACAACTGCTACTCCGACTACGGGATCCGCTCCGCCAGAGGTCTCGGCGAGCTGCTCGGCGTCTTCTGAGCGGCGAGGGGACACCCCGCTCCTCCAGCGCCGTTCGAGATCGTCCATCCCCGGGCTCCCGTCGACGATTACCTTCCGTCGCCGCACATGGACAAGAAACACGACGCGAGACATTCGCCTGGAGCCGCGATCAGCGGGGTGCTCGGGCTGGTCCTCTACCTGGCCACCGGGTTTCTGTACATCAGCAGCGGGCTTGTGGTCCCCGGGGTCTGGCTCATCCTCATCTGGGTGATCTGGTTGGCCGGCATCTACCTGCTGGTCCGGGTGTTCCAGACCGCCCGGGCGTGGACCCCGCTGGTGGCGGTGGGGGCGGTGGCCTTCTGGTGGATCTACGTCAGCCTCGGCGAGTACTTCCTCGACTGGACCGCCTGAGCGCCCCTCCAGACGGGCATCGGGTGAGAGGCATGAGCTTCCCGCCGCCCCGGACCGACGTCCGGCTCCGCTGGTTGAATCCACCCGATGAGCCCCTCACCGACCGCCTTCCCCAGAAACGCGCTGGGCAAGACGCCGAAACCGGAAGTGGCGGAGATGCTCTCCGGGTGGGGATCACCGGTCTCTGGTGGTTGACGAGCTGATCCACTGCCGTCTCTGCCCCCGACTGGTGGCCTGGCGGGAGGAGGTCGCCCGGGAGCGACGGGCCGCATTCCGTGACCAGGTTTACTGGGGACGCCCGGTACCCGCCTTCGGCGACCCTGGGGCGCCACTGCTCATCGTGGGATTGGCCCCGGCGGCCCACGGGGCCAATCGCACCGGGCGCATGTTCACGGGCGACCGCTCGGGGGACTTCCTCTACGGCTCTCTGCACCGCACCGGGTTCGCCGGCCAGCCGACCGCCACCGCTATCGGCGACGGTCTCATCCTGGATGGCTGCATGATCACCGCCGTGGTTCGCTGCGCCCCGCCCGGCAATCGGCCCACCACCGAGGAGAGGTCGAACTGCAGCCGCTGGTTGCGTCCCGAGCTGTTCGATCCCCGGGTCCGGGTGGTGGTGGCGCTCGGAGGCGTGGCCTTCACCCAGGTGATCCGTCTCGGACGGGAGGATGGCTGGGTGATTCCCCGCCCGGCGCCCCGGTTCGGCCACGGAGCGGAGGTGCCGTTGGGCGAGGGACGTCGTCTCCTCGGCTCCAACCACCCTTCACAGCAGAACACCTTCACCGGCAGGCTCACCCCCGCCATGCTCGACCGGGTCTTCCTCCGGGCGAGGAAGTTGCTGACCCGAGACGACGTCTCTGAGCCGGGGCCTCCGCTCAGCGACCCGGGACCATGACGTCCACCCAGACCAGACGGTGATCCGAGCTGGGGAAGGGGAAGACCCCGGTCAGCTCGAAGAAGGGCTCGCCTTCGGCCGGCCAGAAGACCGCACTGTCGACGATCCGCAGCTGTTTCGACGGCAGCACGTAGTCGGCTCTCAGATTCCCCGGGGCGGTGTCGGAGAAGTCGGCGGTGTCCTCCGCCGGGTCGGAGAGATGGGTGTCGTTGGCGCCACCCTGGGTCTCCGCCGCCCAGACACCACCGGTGGAGGTGGGGGTCATCTTGTCGTTGACCCGCGGGTGGTCGATGAGCTGTTGGATCGAGCCCGGGATGGAGTCGCCGTCGAGCGGGTCCGAGTTCTGGTCGCCGGCGATGACGAACGGCTCACCCGGCTCGATGCCGCCCCGGACCCCTTCGTCGTCGTAGATGTAGCCGGAGCGCGAGGGGATGACGTAGTCCGCCCAGAACCTGATCTCGTCGTGGTTGCGGGTCCCGTTGCGGTCCTCGGGCCCGTCGAACACCGGCGGGGTCGGATGGCTGACCAGGAAATGGACCTGCCGTCGCCCGATCTGGAGCTCGACGTCCCAGTGACTCTTCGAGCTGAGACGGAACACCTCCAGCTCCTCGGGTGAGTACCAGGGCTCGCCGGTGGCGGGATCGACCGGGAGCAGAGCCTCCGGCATGTCCTCCCACAGGAACGTCTGGAAGGTGCGGGTGTCGACGATCGGGTGCTTCGAGTAGACCACCATCCCAAATTGACCGGGGAAAAAGCCGAAACCGAAGGCGTCGTCGGGCCCGCCGACCCCCCCATCGTTGTTGAGGTCGAACCCGGAGGGGATCCCGGTGTTGGAAGGAGCGATGAAGTCGTGCCCGTAGGAGATGGGGTCGGCGCCCCGCTGTGACACTTCGAGATAGTTCTCCCGGAACAGGTCGACCGCGACCGGGTCGAAGTCGAACTCGTTTATCAGCACGACGTCGGGGCGGGTCCGCTGGATGATCTCGGCGATCACCTGGGCCTGGGCATTGTCCGGAGTGGAGAGGTCACTGGCGAGACCTCCGGCATCGAAACGATTCAGACTGGCGTTGAAGGTGGCGAACCGAACCGGCTCGGGTCGGGCCCCGGTCGCGCTCATCGGGATGAGACCGACCACCAACGCCACCCCGACCAGCGTCACGAGCTTGCGCATGATGCTCCTCCGTGTGGTGAGGATCCGGAACCTACACCTTCGGGACGGCGGACCGAGAGGCGCCCGGTCACGACGCCGATGGAGCCAAGCTCTTGAACCCGTCGAAAACGTGGCTGTTGGTGGCGTCGCGCGCCTCGGAGCAATCCCCCGCCGCCAGGGCCTCGATGATCACCCGGTGTTGGTCGACCCATTCCTCGATCGGCATCACCAGATGGGGGCTCTCCCCGATCATGCGCCACAACAGGTTCAACTGGGTCACCAGGTAGGCGTAGCCGGTGATCTCACAGATGCGGAGATGGAACCGACGGTCCAGCGATATCCTCTCCGAGTCCGTGGTCGCCGACGCCAGACGTTCGTTGAGATCGCCAAGAGCCGCCAGATCCTCCGACGTCACCTTCTTGGCGGCGAGCTCGGCCCCGAGGCCCTCGAGGACCCCGAGCATCATCGCGTTGGCGTAGACCTCGTCGTGGTCCGGTCGCAGCACCACGGCGGGGCGGTGGGGCTCGATGGCGACGAACCCCTCGGCCTCGAGCCGGCGAAAGGCCTCCCGGACCGGGGTGGGACTCACCCCGAGCAGGTCGGCAACGACTCGCTGGTGGAGCTCGTCTCCCGACTCGAGCTCACCGCGCTGGATCATCGACTTGAGGGCGTCGGCGACCAGGTCGGTCTTACTGCGATAGTTGACTGCCATCACCGACACTCGACTCCCTTGGCCTGGAAAAGGTCCCCTCAGCCAGGCTCGTTGCCCGGCTTCCAGGAGATGGCGCAGCCCATGCTGGGACGCTGCTCGGCATCGGGCTGCTCACCGTTGAGCACCGCGTCGATGGCGCGGCGCAGATCCTCGCCGGTCACCGGCTCGTCGTTCTTGGGACGACTCGAGTCCATCTGACCGCGATACGCCAGCTTGTGGTCTGTGTCGAAGAGGAAGAAGTCCGGAGTGCATGCTGCACGATAAGCGTGCCCCACCTCCTGGGTCTCGTCAATCAGGTAAGGAAAGCTGAAACCGGCCCGCTCCACTTGCTCCCTGAGACCCTCGGGGGTGTCCTCGGGCTCCTGGTCGACGTCGTTGCTGCAGATCCCCACCGCGGCCAGTCCTCGGGCCTGATACTCGGCGACGAGGCTGGCGAGTTCCTTCTCGACGTGCTTGACGTAGGGACAGTGGTTGCAGATGAACATCACGAGCAGGCCGGGAGCCCCCTCGAAGTCCTCCAACTTCACCGTCTCGCCGGTCAACGCCGGAAGCTCGAAGCTCGGTGCGCCGGTGCCCAGCGCCAGCATTGTGGATTCGACAGCCACTTGTTCCTCCTCGGTCTCGGAAAGTGTGTTCCATCCCCCCTCAGACCAGTTGCAGGGGGGTATGAAATGTAGTATATCTCAGTGGAACCGCTGTTCCAACCAGTGGAATTGGCAGGAGGAGACCAAATTGAGGCGACAGAGATTCAGGGCTCGAAGTTTGGCTGCACTGATGGCAGTCCTTCTGGTTGCCGCAGCCTGCGGTGACGGAGAGGGCGGCGACACCACAGAGCCCGGTGGGTCCGGCACCACGACCGCCGAGCCGGTAGTCATCAACGCAATCCACGGGAGCTCACTCGACTTCATCCATCTCGTCGGTCTGGCGGCCTTCGAGATCCTCGAAGAGGAGGGCTACACCGTCGAGAACACCTTTGCCCAGGAGGCGGAGACCGCGGTACAGGCCCTGGTCCAGGGTGATGCGGAGGTCGCAGTCAACCTCGGGGTCAACGTCGGTGTGCCCGCGGTCGACGCCGGGGCCAACATCGTCGACGTGGTGGCCACTCAACGCCCCACCTGGGCGCTGGCGGCCCGGCCCGAGTTCGAGACGATGGAAGACCTCGACGGCGCTCGAATCGGCGTCCACGGCGAGGCCTCGTTCACCCGAGCGGTGTCGATCTTCTTCGCCGAGGAATACGGCTACGAATACGAGGAGCTGATCATCCCCGGTAGCGACGTCCGGGCCGAAGCGATCGCAGCCGGCGAGCTCGATGCCTCGGTGATCGACCTGCCCGACGTCGTCCTCCTCGAAGCCACCTTCCCCGACTCGTTCCACATCCTGCAGACCATCGGCGAACAGTTCCCCGAGCTGATCGAGGCCGACGTCTGGCTCGACGCCGAGTGGGCCGAGGCCAACCCGGAAGTGGCTACCGACGTGGTCAAGGCGTTC
>Ga0256867_10000090_pt1 | contig 31630 bp, 30 predicted proteins | sample RVTome_15_FD_185939 | JGI IMG/M metagenome (GOLD analysis project Ga0256867, IMG submission 185939) | Soil microbial communities from uranium-contaminated site in the Upper Colorado River Basin, Wyoming, United States - RVT150D86 (HiSeq) ... | reverse complement strand
ATTTTCAGATCCGCTCGTTCTCGCCCGTCACGAACCGCATGCGTTACGACATGGCCTCCTTTCTCGATTACAAGTACGGAACCGACGAGAACGCCATGGCGCTGCACCGCGCGCGCCTGCTCCCCCCCGGGTTCAATCCCCGAACGGTCGAGCTGGCGCAGACGTTGCGGCGGAAGTTTCCCGATGACCGGATGCTCATGCGTGAAATTCTCTCCATGTTCCGCGAGCAGAATTTCTTCTACACGCTCACCCCTCCTTTGCTCGGGCGACATTCCGTGGACGAATTTCTGTTCAATGCGCGCCGGGGATTCTGCGAGCACTACGCATCGGCGTTCGCCGTGCTCATGCGCGCGGCTGGCGTTCCAACGAGAGTCGTCACCGGCTATCTCGGCGGTGAGGTCAATGAGCTGGGAGACTACCTCATCGTCCGGCAGGCCGATGCCCACGCCTGGGTCGAGGTGTGGTTTTCCGACGAGGGCTGGGTGCGGGTGGATCCCACGGCGGCCGTCTCGCCCTTGCGGGTGGAAGCCGGCATTTCCGCAGCCGTCCCGCGCAGCGACCCGCTTCCAATGCTCGTGCGCGGCGATTTCGAGTTGCTTCGCCAGCTCCGCTTTACCTGGGACCTGATGGCCAACAGCTGGAACCAGTGGGTGCTCGGCTATACGCCGGAGCGGCAACGGCAGCTGCTGGTCGGCATGGGAATCGACGACACGACCTGGTACACGTTGACGGCCATCATGCTCGTGCTGGCCGGAATCATCGTCGTGATCCTCGCGCTGTTCATGCTGCGCCGCCTGCGCACGCACACCGGCGATCCCGCCCGCGCGGTGTATCAGAGGTTCTGTGAAAAGCTGCGCCGCAAGGGCCTTTCCCGCGCCGTGGAGGAAGGGCCGATCGACTATGCGCAACGGCTCGAACGCGCGCGCCCTGATCTCGCCTTCCCGGTTTCGGCCATCACTCGACTGTACGTCAGCCTGCGTTACGGGTCAGACTCCGATCCTGGCAGCCTGGATCAGCTTCGCCAGCACGTGAAAGAGTTCAGCGCCTGAGACCGGGGCCGGTTGCCGGAATGGACCGCCGCCGTCCCCGGTGGAGCTCGCTCGCGCCAGCCAACGGCTGGCGAGACCGCGCCGCATGAATGCCGGTTGCGCTAGTGCCGTTCCAACTTGTTGTCCCGATTCCACGATAGCCATCTATCGATAACTCTCTCTTTGGCTGAACAAGTTGGAACGGCACTAGCCCTGCGGCAGCAGCGTCATGGGATCAACCGGTTTGCCGAAGCGCCGAATCTCGAAATGGAGCTTTACCTGGTCGGTGTCCGATTTCCCCATTTCCGCGATCTTCTGCCCCTTCGCAACGGTTTGCCCTTCCTTCACCAGCAGCTCCTTGTTGTGGGCATAGACGCTCAGGAACTTGTCGTTGTGTTTTATGACGATGAGCTTCCCGAATCCCCGTATCCCCGTCCCGCTGAAGATCACCCGGCCGGCGGCACTCGCCGTTACGGGCTGCCCGAGCTTCCCTGCAATGCTGATTCCCTTGAGCTTGGCCGCGTCATTGAACGTGCTGATTACTTTGCCGTTCGCCGGCCACACCCACGCGATGACGCCACCCTCGCCACTGGGCGCCTGTCGCGGAACCGGACGCGCCGGCGAGCGCGCGGCAGAAGACGTCGATCGGGACTTGTCCTGCGCGAGCTGCGCGTAGGTCTGGTCCGTGTAGGGCGCGCGGGTCGCTTTCGGCTCCGTCTTGACGCGGCTCGTTGCGCCGGCGCCGGCCTGTTGTGCGCCCCCGATCGGGTGGCCTTCCACCGCAGGCGACGTTCTGAGAGGCCCCCTGGTCGCCGCCGTGCGTGGCGGCTTCAGCCGAAGCGTCTGCCCGGCGCGTATCACGCCAGGGTCGCTGATGCCATTCCAATCCGCGAGCTCCCGGTAGTCGAGACCCTGGTCCAGCGCGATGCTGAAAAGCGTGTCGCCCTTGCGTACCGTGTAGAACTCGGGACGGACGTCACTCGAGCTCTGCACGCCACCGCCGGAGACACGCGATGGCGCGGTCTCCGACCTCGGGCCGGCCCCGCGCTCGATGACGGGCGCTCCCTGCCTGACGGAACACCCGGTCGCGAGCGCACTCAGGCCGACGGACAGGGCGACAAGGAATGCAAGACGCTTCACCGCAATTCCGGGCCGGGCGTCAGCCGATCCCGGGAAGCAATGGCACGAACTTTACCGAATCCATCCGTCGCTCCACATGCCCTCTGTCGGTGCGTTCTATCACGACGAGATGCTGGTCGCGTTGATTCGTCATCGGCAAAATCATTCTACCACCGACAGCAAGCTGCTCCAGCAACGCAGCCGGAGGCTGGGTCGCTGCGGCCGTGAGCATGATGACATCGAATGGCGCGACCCCCGGCATGCCGGCGTGGCCATCGCCGTGCCGCAAATGGACGTTCTTGATTCCGGCCGCAAGAAGATTGCGGCGGGCCTGGCGGACCAGAGCCGCGATGCGTTCCATTGTATAGACCTGGCGCGCCAGCTTCGCGAGGATCGCCGTCTGATAGCCGCAGCCCGTCCCGATTTCCAGGATCTTTTGAGTCTTTGGGCCCGCTCGAGCAAGCTCGCTCATGCGCGCGACCGTATGGGGACTCGAGATGGTCTGCCCGAACCCGATCGGCAGGGAAATGTCCTCATAGGCGCGGCTCGCAATCCCCTCATCGATAAAAACATGCCGCGGCACCTCGGCCATCGCGGTCAGCACCGTCTCGTCCCGGATGCCCTGGGCCCGCAGACGCTCGATCATGCGCAGGCGCGTGCGCTGCGAGGTCATGCCGATACCCGAGTACGGTGTGTTCATTTCAGCCACGTGGCAACCGGCTCCATCTGCGCATAACGCGTAAGGTCAACCTGGAGCGGTGTGATGGATACAAAACTGCTGGCGACGGCGTGGAAATCGGTGCCCTCGCCGGCGTCCTGGGCACTGCCGGCCGCACCGATCCAGTAGACGGTCTCGCCTCGCGGGGTGCTCGTCTTGACGACCGGCTCGGCCTTGTGCCGACGACCGAGGCGGGTTACCCGGAAACCGCGCAGTTTCTCGTACTCGACGTCGGGAACATTGACGTTCAGCAACACGGGCTGTTCGAGGGACCGCTCCCTGAAGCGGTTGACCAGTTCCGCCGCCACGCGCCCGGCAGTGGGAAAATGATTGCCGCCCTCGGCGACCAGGGAAATGGCGATCGAGGGAATACCCAGCAGAAATCCTTCCGTTGCCGCCGCCACCGTGCCCGAGTAGAGGGTATCGTCGCCCATGTTCGCGCCATGGTTGATCCCGGAGATGACGATGTCGGGCAACTGCTCCAGCATCCCGGTCACGGCGAGGTGCACGCAGTCGGTCGGGGTGCCATTGACGAAATAGGTCTGGCCCCGCGCCTGGCGCACGGTCAGTGGCCGGTCGAGAGTCAGCGAGTTGGAGGAGCCGCTCCGATCGCGCTCAGGCGCAACGATGGTGACGGCCCCGAGAGAAGCAAGAGACTCGGCGAGCGAGACGATGCCGGGCGCGAAATAGCCGTCATCGTTGCTCAACAGGATCCGCATGTCCGTAACGATCGGCGTGGATTATACACTGCCCCGGGCGGCCGCCCGCTCGCGTTCTCGCCGCGCTCTCGCATCAGGCCGGCCCGCCTGGCGGCGCGAACGGCCGGTCGTGGTCGAGAGAAGGAATCATGCCCCTTACCTTCGCCACGCGGCGAGGGTCGATCTCGGCGTACACGATCTCCGGGGATTCGCCGCCTTCGGCGATGATCTCGCCCCAGGGATCGACCACCAGCGTGTGCCCGTAGCTCTGCCGGTTGCCCGGATGATCGCCGCACATGGCGGGCGCGAGTATGAAGCACTCGTTCTCGATCGCCCGGGCCCGCAGCAGCGAATGCCAGTGCGCCTTCCCGGTCTGGCGCTGAAACGACGAGGGCACCGAGATGAGTACGGCGCCTGACTGGGCGAGGACCCGGAACAATCCTGGAAAGCGCAGGTCGTAGCACACGGTCATCCCGAGCTTGCCCCACGGCGTCTGCGCCAGGACCGCGCGTTCCCCCGGTCGATAGGCCGACGATTCACGGATCACCGTGCCGTTCGGAAGGTAGCATCGAACATGTGAATCTTGTCGTACGTCGCGACCACCTGGCCGTCTGCCGACACGAGGACCGAGCGGTTGCACATGCGCCCATCGCCGCTCTTGAGGGTAACGGAACCGGCCAGCAGCCAGACCTCAAGCTCGCGCGCCAACGCGGTGATCCGGGAGAGCGCCGGTTCTCCCTGCTCGTCAAGCGCCGCCTCCCGCATCACCCGCCCGGTGCCGTCCATCATCAGGAAATACTCCGGCGACAGGATGAGTTTCGCGCCCGCCGCGGCGGCTTTCCGCGCCATACCGTCGTAGGCGGAAAGATTCGCGGCAAAGTCATTGCCGGAGTTCATCTGCAAGCAGGCAACACGGAGGCTTCCGTCATTCGTCGTCACGATTGCTTCCATGAGAGATCGGCCAGAGCGCGTTCGATCACCGTCCTGAGCCGTGCAAGGGAGCGTGCAAGATGCCTGCCCGCAAAGCCTTCCTTTGTCCTTCCGCGATCATCCGCAGGCCGACGTGATGATCTGTCCGACACCGCGCCTCCATTGTAATCGAAGCATCTTCCCCACCAACCGCGTTTTCACATTGCGCGCCCGGGGTCTACCATATGCAGCGGCAGAAGCGCGGGCCCGCGCCAGCCTGAAGACTTGATCGCGCGGCGCCCTGATCGAACAACGAGTCCGTCCGACAGCGCGCGGGAGGGAGCTTCCAACATGGGCGAAGTGACACTGGAACAATCCGATCGCATCATCAATGCAATACTTGCGCGAGGTCGCGAGCTCGATTGCCGGCCGTTGAGCGTCATCGTGACTGATCCGGGCGCACGACCCAAAGCGTTCAGGAAAGAGGACGGCTCCGCGATGATGCGCTTCGAGATGGCCCTCGGAAAGGCTTACGCCGCGCTGGCGCTTGGCCGCTCATCGAGCCTCGTGCGGGCGCGCACTGAAGAGCGCCCCTTGTTCATGAACTTTCTCATGGGTGCTTCCGGCGGCCAGATCTTCGCGGAAGGCGGCGGGCTCCTGATACGCGATGATCGTGGAGACGTGATCGGCGCCGTCGGCGTCACCGGCGATACGGAGGCACACGATGAGGAGCTCGCGGCCTACGGCGTCCATGCGGCCGGCCTCAAGACCGACGCGGACTGCGCGCACCTCGGCAAGCACGTGCGCCTGAAAAACTAGGAATGACCGGCACCGCAGACACACGTAGATTGCAAACACAGAAAGGCGCTATCCCTCCTCCGTGCGCCCTCATCTCTGAGTAAAGATGGCCTGCAAGGCGAGCACGCAGGCCATTTCATTCTGGTCGGGGCGGTGAGATTTGAACTCACGACCACCGGCACCCCATGCCGGTACGCTACCAGGCTGCGCTACGCCCCGTGCGCCGGATTATATCAGGGAGGCGTGACTGAACCGGCACCGTGCCCGATGAAGAATTCTTGAGCGGTGGAACCCAATGCTAGACTCCGGACCAATACTCCCACGTCCGTCAACTGCAGCGATGTAACGTGTAAAAAGGAGAGGCGTATGGCGCAAACCGGATCACGGATCGAGCTCGTCAATCCGGATGATGCTGACAGGATGGTCCAGATACTGTTCGATGCCGTGACGGCGATGCTGGGGCGCGTGCCCCACTCCTACCGCGTGCTCGCGCGCTCGCCCCTCGTGGCCATGATGTTGGTGCCGTTCAATGCCGTGCTCCAGCGGCAAGGTGCGGGCAGCGTCCTTCCCACGCGCCTCAAGGAAATGGTGGTCATCAAGACGAGCCACATCAACGGCTGCCGTTACTGAATTGCCCACAACACGTCGCTTGGTCAAGCGGCTGGCATCACCCTGGATCAGGTCGCTGCCATCGGAAGCGATGACTACCTGGAGTCGCCACACCTTAACGCGCGGGAGAAGGCGGCGGTGGCGTGGGCCGAGCACGTGACGCGCAATACCGCCCGGGCCCGGGATGACGTGTATGCGGAGCTTTGCAAGCACTTCAACCAGGCTGAGATCGTGGAGCTCACGCTCATGAGCGCGTTCTTCAACATGTTCAACCGCTTCATGGACTCGCTCCGGATTCCAGTGGAAGAGCAGGGCGAGGTAGACAAGATCAAGCGCTCGCTGATGCTCGATCCGGGGAAGGTCAGGACTTATCTGCAGACGGTGCTGGACAACTGGCCCGAGAGCTTTCCGGATCCGGGCGGACCGGCACGCCCGGCCGCGCCGGGTCGGTGAACACTCGACCGTCTCCAGCCGGTATGCGCGGATCAGCCGCGCAGCACTTCGATGACGCTCTTGAGTTCCCTGCGCAGCGAGGCGAGGTTGGTCCGGGAGGCGCGGCCCGATCGGGTCGGCTCGGACACGATCTCATCGAGCCTGTTGCGCGCGCCGTAGACCCCGAAGTTCTCCTCGTATACCCGGCGGATCTCCGGCACCAGGGCACGATCGCGTTTCAGCCGCGGCGGCAGGCGCTCGGGATCGGCCTGCCGGGCCTTGTGCTCGTAATACACCGACGGGGCGATCGGCAATGGCTCGCAGATCGGCTCGACCCCGTGCTCGGCGCGGTGGGCGTCGATGAACGCCACCATCACTTCGGTCGGTGGTCGAGCTCCACCTGGGCAAAAAAAGCCGACGCCTTGCACAGAATCTCGTTCGCCCGCTTCAACTCCCGATTCTCGCGCTCCAGTTCCTTGAGCCGATCGCGTTCCGTGCTGGTCAGCCCAGCGCGCCGGCCCCGGTCACGCTCCGCCTGTCGCACCCATCGCCGTAGCGTCGCCGTGGTGCAGCCCACCTTCGGCGCCATCGACTCTATGCTTGCCCACTGCGATTCGTGCTGGGCTTCGTGCTCGAATACCAGGCGAACCGCCCGTTCCCTCAGTTCAGGGGGATACCTATTCGATGTGTTCATAACTCCATCCTCTCAAGAAATGGAGTCTCCGGGAGTCCCGGGGCGATTCAACCCTCAAAGCGAGCTGGTCGAGAACGTGTCGCAGTCCTTTGGGCGGCCCGAGTCCATGCCACGCTTGAACCAGCGCACGCGCTGCTCCGATGAGCCGTGGGTGAACGACTCGGGTACCACGCGGCCCTGAGTCTGCTTCTGCAGGCGGTCGTCACCGATCGCCGTCGCGGCGTTGAGCCCTTCGGCGATGTCGCCGGATTCCAGCTGGTTCATGGTGCCCGCGTGGTGTCCCCACACGCCCGCGTAGCAGTCGGCCTGCAACTCCATGCGCACCGAAGTCTGGTTCTGTTCGGCCTGCGAGGCGCGCCCGCGCACCGCGTCCATCTTCTGGAAGGTGCCGGTGAGCTTCTGCACGTGGTGGCCCACCTCGTGGGCGATCACGTAGGCCTGGGCGAAATCGCCCGGGGCGCGGAAGCGCGTTTGCAGGTCGCGGAAGAACGCGAGGTCGATGTAGAGTTTCTCGTCACCGGGACAGTAGAAGGGGCCCATTGCCGCTTGGCCCATCCCGCAGGCCGAGCGCACTTGTCCATCATAGAGGACCAGGGTCGGCGGGCGGTATTGGCTGCTCGACTGCTGGAAGACCTTGCTCCAGACAACCTCGGTGCTGCCGAGGATCTTGGAGACGAACTGCCCCATCTCGTCCGCGGGCGTGCCCTTGGGTGCCTCGCGCGCTTCGCGTTGGGGCACGACTTGCTCGGCCACGTTCAACACGGTGCTGGGATCGAAGCCGAGGAAGTAGGCGATGAGGGCGATCGCGATTCCGCCGACGCCCAGCCCGCCTCCGACCATGCCGATACCCCGCCGATCCTCGACGTTGCCGCTGGCTTGCTGGTCGCCTAGTTTCATGTTTGCTCGCGCCTTTTCTGGTCTATGGACTACAGACCGGGTGGGACTTGTCTGCGGGCAATCAGCCTCAAGGCGATCCGCGGGGACCGCCAAGAGCTTCACCGCGAGCCACCGCGCATGGGCCGCAGCGTGGCCTTGGCCCCTAATCATTCCTCTTGACGTTTAGCGCAGCCCAAAAAACCCCAAGATAAAGAGGATGATGACGATTAGGCCGACGATGTAGACGATGCTGTTCATGAGATTACCTTTTGCGTGGGTTGAAGGATGAATCGCGGGCGTAAAGCGATTCACTACACAAAGCCCACTGTAATCTGCCCGGCCTGAACGCTCTGTGCGCCAGCGCACAGACCGCGACCGACCCGGAGAAGATAATGATGACTACAACCGATAGCCACTCGCTGCGATTACGGCGCCGAGCGCGCGGGCGTGAAGGAACTGTGCGACCGCGCTTCAGCCACAAAGAGAAACTTCAATCGTGAAGTCTTAACAAAAGGAGAATAGACATGCAACAACTTAAAGATCTGATGAGCCGCGATGTGAAGGTCATCAGTCCCGATATGACCATCGGGGAAGCCGCAAAAAAGATGCGCGATGGCGATTTCGGAATGATGCCGGTCGGAGAGCACGATCGCATGATAGGGACGATCTCGGATCGCGACATTGCGATTCGCGCCGTTGCCGAGGGCAAGGAAGCCGGTACCAAAGTTCGTGATGTAATGTCCGAAGGCATTATCTGGGTCTACGAGGACGACTCGGTCGAACAGGTCGCCACAATTATGAGCAAGCACCAAGTGCGGCGTTTGCCGGTAGTGAATCGCGACAAGCGGCTGGTCGGCATTGTGGCGCTGGGCGACTTTGCCGTAGAAAGTTCGGAAATTCAGCCGGCTGCCAAGGCGCTTTCGGAAATCTCGAAGCCATCGTAGCCCACGACGCTGTCAACCTGGGGCCATTCACCAGTTCGTACCCATGCTGAGCGGGATACTCCGCCACGTAGTAGTTCTCACTGTCGTAGATCACGTTCAAGTTCGCTCCATACGCTGTCCGAGAGCGTCTCGATCACGCAGAGCCGCGCTTGCAGGCATATTCAGGGAATAACAGCGAAGCGTGGCCCGCTGACAGCCACTCCTAGGTCACACGCATATTCATCGGATAATCATTTTTTCTCTGTGCGGTAGGTCGCTTTCAGCGGTTGATTCGCCTGGTCATGAAATCGGACACGTGACGCGAAAACGGACGTTAATCGGGGGGGCAGACCTGACAGACCCCGGTTTCTCTTCGGGTTCGGCGAAGGCGAGACTTACCCGCCTGCCGTGCGGGCTATCACCCCTCCGGTCGTGTCTCAACGAACGCCCTAACGCTCTCTACAAAGCCGTTTTGCGGGCGTGAGCGCCGAGGTGCTCTTTATCGCGTTGCTGTTCTTCGGCAGGCTGTGGGGATCGGCGCCCCGCTGGTGGCTATCGTCACGGTCATATGCGATCGCGTCGAGTCGCTCAACCCTGTAGTGCGCAATGATTCGAGCGACGGCATTTTCTGCTGTCACCGATGCGTTTATTCAGGCGCAGCCAGCGCCAAAGAATACTCGTGATGCAACCCACCCAACACCGAATTCGCGAGAACGACAACACCGTCCCCCAATCGATGTCGGGAACCCGATTTCATGATTGTCATGGCTCTGTGCGGCGGATCCGGCACCCCCGGACCCAGGCTCTTGTGCGGCCTCCCCTCGTTGTAGTGCTTGACCCATTCCAGGAAGATCGCCCGCAAGTGCACCGCAGATATCGGGATCAACCAGTCCAAGCACTCCCGCCGGATCGTACCAATGACCCGTTCACAAATGGCATTTGCCTTCGGGCTCGCAATCGGTGAGCGTATTACTTCGATGCCCAAGGCCTTGATCGAATTGTCTAGGTGTTTGGCGAAGATCGCATCCCGATCATGGAGCAAATACTTGTGGGTGACGCTGTCTCCCATCACCTCTCTCAATTGCTGTGGCGTCCAGTCCGCAGTCGGGTTCGCAGTCACGTTCACGTGCTTCAGCCGCCGGGTGCCGTGCTCGATGACTACGAACACGTAGAGCATCCGGATGGTGGCGGTCACCGCCACAAAGAAGTCGCAGGCCAATATGGCCCTGGCGTGGTTCTTCAGAAACGTCGCCCAACGCTGGTCGCCTCGCGGCTGACCCGGCGCTCGCTTTGGCATGTACTTTCTCACCGTCCTCGGCGAGACCCGGATCCCGAGCTTGAGCCACAGCTCATCGGCGATGCGCTCTTCGCCCCACGAGACGTTCTCAACAGCCATCCGCCGAATCAGCGCCCGCAGTTCGAACGGAATTCTGGGTCTGCCTGGCCGGGACTTGAGTCTCCAGACAAGCCGCCACCCGGCGCGGTGCCAGCCGATCATGGTCGGGGGCTGCACGACGACGAGAGCCTGCCGCCAGTCAAACATCCTTCCCAGAATCGCCAAGCTGACTCGGCTGGTACCGTCTAGCCGTCGTGGCCGGACACCCCGCTCCATAAACAATGCCAGCTGGCGACGCAGAAAGAGATTCTCGGCACGGAGCGACTTGGTTGAGCGAAACAGAAGGGCGACGAATCGGAAGGCGTCTACGAGCACGTAAACCGCGAGCTTGAAGAGCGCCACCATGCGCCCATCATGCCATGAACACCGTTTTTCTGGTCAATCGAGCGGCGCGGGCGTCCGGATGGAATAATTGCGGCCTACAACGGGTGCTCGCATGGACGCAGAAGCCGCCCAGCGATGGCTCCACGCACTGGAGCACGCGCAAGCTCGGTAAAGCCCTGGGGATCTCGCACATGATGGTGGCGCGTATCTGGGCGAAGCACGGCTTGAAGCCGCATCGGCTCGAGCGCTACATGGCCTCCGACGATCCGGATTTCGAGACCAAGGCGGCCGATGTGATCGGGCTGTATCTGAATCCCCCAGCGCATGCGGCAGTGTTCTGTGTCGATGAGAAGACCGCGATCCAAGCGCTGGACCGACTCGATCCGGTTCTGCCACTGTCGCCCGGACGGCTCGAGCGTCACGGCTTCGAATATTACCGGCATGGAACGCTCTCGCTGTACGCGGCCTTCAACACCAGGACCGGGGAGGTGCTCGGCAAGACCGCGTCCCGGCATACGAGCGCTGAGTTCGTCGCGTTTCTCAGCGACATCGTCGCCCATCAACCCAAGCGCAAGGAGATCCACGTCATTTGCGACAACCTCTCGGCCCACAAGACCAAGGCCGTCGATGAGTTCCTCGCAAACCGACCTCGCGCCGCGCCGCTTCCCTTGGCGAAGAAACACTCGGCACCTAGACTATCCGGGCGCCTGGACTCGAGGCCGCTAGCTTTTTGGAGGCTCACAACCCCGTGAGCAAACATGGTCCAGGGGACCAGCGGACCCGGTTGTGGTGGCGCTTCGGCGACCCCGTTTAGGAAGGTGATGCTTGTCCGTGTCCCCGTCCTGGCGTTCAACGTAAGGAGGTGACCATGACCAAGCGAGTAATGCCCGCAGGCCTGCCAATCATCAACGCGCGCGCCGCGGCAATTGACATCGGTTCGCGGTTCCACGTCGTCGCTGTGCCGATCGATGCATGCGATGAGCCAGTGCAGACGTTCCAGGCTTTCACCAGTGATCTGCAGCGGATGGCGGATTGGCTCAAGACGCTGGGCATCACGACGGTGGCGATGGAGTCCACCGGCGTGTACTGGGTTCCTGTGTACGAGGTCTTGGAGGCCGTGGGGCTCGAAGTCGTCCTGGCAAATGCGCGCGAAGCGCGCGCCGTGCCCGGCCGCAAGAGCGACGTGAACGACGCGCAGTGGCTTCAGCGCCTGCACGCCTGTGGTCTTCTTCGAGCGAGCTTCCGTCCAGGTCGGGAGATCGCGGCGCTGCGCACCTACCTGCGGCTGCGCGAGCGGCATCTGGACTACGCGGCGGCGCACATCCAGCACATGCAGAAGGCGCTGACCTTCATGAACCTGCAACTGCACCACGTGGTCAGCGACGTCACTGGCGCGACCGGCTTGAAGATTGTGCGCGCGATCATCGCCGGTGAGCGCGACGCAAAGGTGTTGGCAGCGATGCGCGACATCCGTTGCAAGTCGACGCCCGAGACCATCGAAGGTGCGCTGCAAGGAAATTATCAGCCCGAGCACGTCTTCGCGTTGAAGCAGGCGCTCGAACTGCACGACTTCTACCAGTGCGAGGTCGAGCAATGCGACCGGCAGATCGAGCAGGTGTTGGCTGGTCTTGCGGCGCATGCCCCCACGCCGGCCGCCTCGCTGCCCAAGCCGCGCCACCGAACCAAGCAGCCCAACGCGGTGGACTTTGACACGCGGCCGTTGCTGCACCAGATCACTGGCACCGATCTCACGCAGATCCACGGCATCGGACCGTACCTCGCGCTGCGGTTGGTATCGGAGTGCGGCACCGATCTGAGCCGTTGGCCGAGCGCCAAGCACTTCACCTCGTGGCTGGCCCTGTCGCCAGGTTGCAAGATCAGCGGCGGCAAGGTGCTGTCCTCTCGCACGCGCAAGTCCAACAACCCGGTAGCGGCTCATCTGCGTCTGGCGGCCGTTACAGTGGGCCGGACCGACACCGCGCTCGGCGCGTTCTACCGCCGACTTGCAGCAAGGATCGGCAAGGCCAAGGCGGTGACGGCGACAGCCCGCAAGATTGCCGTTTTGTTCTACAACACGATGCGCTTCGGCATCGCCTACAAGGATCCGGGCGCCTACTACTACGAGGCTGCGTATCGTGATCGGGTGGTCAAGCAGCTCCACAGACGCGCCGCCAACTTCGGCTTCAGACTGGAGGCGATCGACCGTGTTTCTTAGGAAGCCAAAGCACATGAACGTGCGTCTGCATTACACCCCGACCTATTCGTCTTGGCTTAACCAGGTGGAAATCTGGTTCGCCAAGATCGAGCGCGACGTGATCGCCCGCGGCGTCTTCGACTCCGTGGCCGATCTCAAGCGCAAACTGATGCGATACATCCGGCAATACAACCTCGCGCCCAAACCCGTAAAGTGGGTCTACCGTCATCCGGCCCATCGCACCACTACGGATTCGCGCGTTACAGTCCACTAGACGGCACCTCTGACATCCACCGGACTCCCGACTCATGCAAACGCTCGAGCATCGCAAACAGATCGACGGACTTCGGTTCTTCGCCTTTTTCGCGGTGTTCATGATCCACAGCGATGTCGAACACTTCTGGTGGGGCAGTTACGGGGTCTCGCTGTTCTTCGTGATCAGTGGATTCCTGATCACTCGAATCCTGATCGCGTCGGAAGACCGGCCGCGCGGCCAAGCACTCAAAGCCTTTTACATGCGCCGCGCCTTGCGAATCTTCCCCGCCTACTATCTGGTACTGGGACTCGCGGCAGCCACGGTCGGCATCGCTTACCTGCCGGCATACGTTCTCTACGTGATGAACTGGGGGATCTTTTTCTACACGTGGATCCAACCGGCACTTGTGGACCGTCCGTGGGATCCCGTGCGGATGTATGGCGTCCACTTCTGGTCGTTGGCCGTCGAAGAGCAGTTCTATCTGGTCTTCCCGCTGCTGTTTTCCTTCCTGCGGCCGAGACGCATACGGCTCCGCTGGTTGCTCGTGCTGTGGGCAGCGAGCATCGCCTTTCGTTTCCTGTTCGCCGCGCTCCTGCCAAAGTCGGCGTATGGCTTGATTCCGCTGGTCTGCGGCGAGTATCTGGTCGCGGGTGCAGTGGGCGCTGTGGTGTTCGCGGATACGTCGGCGACCGCCGAACGGATACGCGCGGCCGCCCGGCAATGGATGTTTCCGGTCGGCCTCGCGCTGGTGGTGGCCCTGTTCGCGCTGTACGGACCGGAAACACCGTCGATCGACCACGTCATGCGCCCGCCGCACATGCAAACGCTGCTGGCGCTCGGTTTCCTCGCGATGGTGCTGGGATTGTGGCAAACCGACAATCGTTGGGTGCTGGGATTCTTCAACTTCGCACCTTTTCGTTTCCTCGGCAAGATCAGCTACGGCCTGTATCTCATCCACCTCTTCATGTGGCCCCTCTACGACTGGCTCTCCGCGCATTACGCCGTGTTACGCGACGTTCCTCCTCTTGCGGCGCGATTCGGGCTCACAGTCTTGTTGGCGACGGCGATGTGGCATCTGGTCGAGGCGCCGATCTTGAAGCTCAAAGGACGATTTCAGTATTGATTTCTCCTCCCAACCGCCAACCGCCACGGCGCATCACGGCTGGCAGGGGCAGAGTGCGGGCTTCGTCGGCTTGCCTGTCTGCGCCGACGGGCTTTTCACAGCGGCCTTACGGGGCGCCGCAATCTGGTCCTTGAACAGCGACAGGTTGATGGCATCGGCCATCGCCTTGTAGCCGGCATCGTTCGGATGCAGATTGTCGCCGCTGTCGTAGGCCGGAAGGATCGTGGCCGGATTGCTCGGGTCGCGTATCGCCTTGTCGAAATCGATCACCGCGTCGTAGGCTTTGCTGGTCCTGATCCATTGATTGACGGCCTGGCGCTGTGCTTCGCCAGCGGCCGTGTAGTAGAGCCCCGGCAGGTACGCCTGGAAAGGGGTGAGCGTCCCTCCATAAACCTTAAGGCCCATCGCATGCGCGCGATCGATGATCTGGCGATGGCCGGCAATGATCTCTTCGACAGTCACGGCGCCGGGAAAGCCGATGTCGTTGATGCCCAGCAGGACGATCAAGTAGCGCGCGCCGGACTGCACCAGTACGTCACGATCGAGGCGCGCCAATGCATTCGAACCATCCTTGTCATGCAGGAGCCGGTTGCCGGTGATGCCCGCATTGAGCACCGCCACCTTGCTGCCGCCCTTCCGCGCGTGCAGTCGCTCGGCAAGACGATCCGGCCAGCGCTTGTTGGCGTCCGCGGTTGAGCGGTACCCGTCGGTTATCGAGTCGCCAAGCGTGATGATGGCCTTGGAACTCCTGGCGGCGTCGACCTCAACGCCCGTCAGAAAGTAAACGGACTGGGTCGTGGTCGCCGTGGGCAGGCTGTCGGCTCCGCTGAAGTCGCCCTCGGCCGAAACATAGGTCGTCTGCAGACCCATCGTATGCTCGGTCGCCCCGACCTGGTTGCCCGCGACGTAGATGCTGACCGCGAGGTCGCCGAGGTCGGGCACCCGGAGATTCACGGGATCGCTGACTGCCAGAGCGCCAGGCGGGATCGCCGTGGACGGCAACCCGTTGAATGTAAGCGTCCGGTCCAATCCTGCCGCGATCGTTGCACCCGTACTGCGCGGCGCCACATGCGCCCCGCTGATCACCAGTGGACCGGCGCCGAACGCGTTCGACAGGCGCACGCGCACCCGCTTGCCGCCTATGCTCACTCGCACGATCTGGCGAATGGTCTGGCCTTTGAACTCGACGGGACTGCTTGCGGCCTGCGGGCTTGCAGTCCATGTGCCCACCCAGTGGATGTCGCTTGTGCCGTCTTTGGCAATGGTCGCCGGCGCGATGGCCATGCCCGCGATGGCCAGCATCGTCCCTCCAAGCACGGCGAGCGTCCGCCGGAAAAACGCGGTAGAAAACCGGGAACGAAGGGTCAGTTTCGACGTTTGTTCATGTATCGGGTGCGGCTGTGTAAGCGATAACATGGGCTCTCCAAATACATGAGAAGCGGCCTGCGGGCCGGCGCTCTCCTCCATGCAGATTACATCATGTCGGCAAGACGCGCTACCGCTCCGCTCCGGACACAGTTTGATCGCGCCAACCGTCTTCTCCATCGACCTGATGCGGTATGCCGTTCTTGCCGCGCGTCGACCACGGGGTCACAATTCAATCGTCGCGGACACTCCGCCGCTCCACTTGCGATAGTGCACGTCCTACCTCCCACGCATGAATACTTCGAATCAGCAATCTGTTCTGGTCACCGGCGCCAGTGGCTTTATCGGGGTGCATCTCGTGCGCCTGCTGGTCGCGCGCGGCCGCCCTGTATCCTGCCTGGTGCGCCCGACGTCGCATGTCAAGGAGCTGCTCGCCGCGGGCGCTGCACTCGTCACTGGCGATGTCAATGATCGCGCGGGCGTCTCGCGGGCCATCGCGTTATCGAACGCCCGTGTCGTATTCCACCTCGCGGGGCTCGTGCGGGCGATGTCTCCCGGAGACTTCATGCGCGTGAACGCCGAGGGCGTCGAGGCGGTCGCGGCGGCGTGCACCGAGCAGGCGGAGCGCCCAGTGCTCTTGCTCGTTTCGTCGCTTGCCGCTGCGGGGCCTTCGGGCGAGGCGCCGAAAATGGAAGGCGATCCGCCGTTGCCGGTCTCGGACTATGGGCGCAGCAAATTCGCTGGCGAGCAGGCGGCCGCGAGGTACGCCGGCGCGTTGCCCATCACGATTGTTCGTCCGTGCGCCGTGTTCGGTGCAGGCGACCGCGGGATGTACGAAATATTCAACGCCGTCGCTCGATCCGGTATCCACGTCGTGCACGGGCACGGCAACTGGCGCATCTCGCTCATCGCCGTGGCGGACCTTGTCGAATGCATCGTCCTCGCTGCGGAGAACGGCGAGCGCCTTGTGCCCGACGGCTCGGGGCGCGGCATCTACTTCGCCGGCGCGGAGGATCTTTCGCATGTCAAGCTCGGCATTGCGATCGCTCACGCACTCGGGAAAAGGCCGCCTCGTATCGTTCGTGTCCCGGGAGGATTGATGCGGGTGGCCGGCTTTTGCGGCGACGTCGTTTCGCGGATCCGTCGGCACCCGGGGTGGGTCAGCAGCGACAAGATCTCCGAACTGCTCGCAGGTTCGTGGACGTGCTCGTCGGCAAAAGCGCGGCGGCAGCTGGGCTGGTCTCCGGCGGCCCCGCTCGCCGATCGACTCCGTGAAACCGCGCAGTGGTACCTCGACGCGCGCTGGCTCCAGGAGCCCGTCGGACCTCACAGCGCCCGGTCGTAGATCCGGTAGGTCTTCGCGAGCTTCGTCCCCGCACGCCCGAGCGTCCCGCGCGAATTCGTGTTGCTCTCGAGCACCCACGAAAGCTCCCAGCCTGTGAGTCCCCACGGCTTGGCCGCCTCCACCAGCCGATCGAGCAGCACGATGGCGAACCCCGACTGCTGGAAAGCGGGCAGCATCGTCACCGTTAGTGCCCGCGCGACGTTGATCCGCTTCTTCCCCCACATCAGCCGGAAAAGACCGAACGGAAACAGCCGGCCGTTGAGCTTGCGGATGATCTGGTTGTAATCGAGCAGCGCGAGCACGGCGCCGACGGTCTTTCCCCCGACCATCGCAAAGGCCACGAATTCCGGCGCGATGACGTGCCGCAGCTCCGCGGCGATGTGTTTCACTTCGCCCTCCTGCAGCGGGGTGAAGCCCCAAGTGCCCTCGAGCGCGCTGTTATAGAGCTCGAGGTAGGTCCTGATTTCCTCGTCAAAGCGCGACGGGTCCAACCACCGCACCGACAGGCCGCCACCCTCGAGTGCCGACATCACCGTGGGTTTGTAGCGTTCGACCAACTTCGCGAGGATCGCGACGTCCATCTCGTAGGCGTAGAGGTCCTGCGCCTTGCCGAACCCGCAATCCTCGATCAGGGCGGCGTAATAGGGCGGGTTATAGGTCATCAGAAACACCGGCGGTTGGCCAAAACCGTCGACCAACAGGCCGCAGGTGTAGTTGAGCGACGGATTCACGGGCCCGCGCCACGCCGTCATGCCCCGCTGCAGGAGCCACGCGCGCCCGGCGTCGAAAAGCCCGTGCGCGACAGCGAGGTCGTCGATGCACTCGAAAAAACCGTAGAAGCCCCGCTTTTCGTCGTACTTCCGGTTGTGGACGTAGTTGACAAAGACGGCGACGCGGCCCACGACCTTGCCGCGCCGCTCGGCCAGAAGTGTCACCATCTCCGCGTTGTCGAAAAACGGGTGGCGCCCCCACCCCAGCAGGAGGCGCTCCTGCGCGAGTATCGGCGGGACCCAGTTCGGGTCGCCCGCGTAGATCGTCCACGGCAGCCGTTGAAAACATCGCCGATCCCGCCAGGACTTTACCGCTCGGACCGTGACCGCGTCGTTCACGGCAACAGCCGATCTTCCATCACCCGCCGACACACGTTCGCGATATTCCACGCCGCGGAATTGTTCTGCACGGGCAGCAGTTTGCGCAACTCCTCCATCGGGTAGTCCGAATACGTTTCCTTGCCGAGGGCGAGGCCGACGAACACCGTCGATGAATACCGGGTGATGAGCACGTCGCAGTTGGCGATCATCTCTTCCGCGCTTCCGCTCCTGAATGTCATGGCTCCCGGGGCGTACCGATTGACCTCGTACTCGGCGCGGGCAAAGTCTTCGTTGGGGTGGAACTTGAAGATCATCGGACGCCCGTTGGCGATCCTGCAAGCGTCCAGGATGAAGGACTTCCGATCCTCGCCGCGGAAGATTTCCCGCAGCGGCGACGTGCACACGAGCACGTAGTGGCGGTGGGGAAAAGTGTTGTTGCGGTAGCGCTCGCAATTGTCGAAGTTCGGGATGCCGGTCACCACGATCTTTTCCGTCTTCGCGCCCTTGCGGACGAAGAAGTCGCGGTACCCGTCGCTCGCGACGCAGAACGCGCGGTAGGCGTCGCTCAGGCCCGTGGCGGCGGTGCCCGCGAGCCAGAGCGGAAGCCAGCGGTGGCGCTGCACTAGGCGGAAATTGCGGTCTTCCGGATCGGTAATGCCTTCCTGGACCAGAACGATCCTGCGGTCGCGGATATTGCCTTGCACGAAGACATCGGAGCACGTGACCACGAGATCGTACGCGTCGCGGCGTCCCCGGTCGTCGATCGTCAGATTCTGCGCCTCGAGGTACTGCCGGCAGCGCCTTGCGAGCTTGTCGCCGATGATGGTGAACTCCAGCATCTTCAGCCGCCGCATCGCTTCGAGCACGCCGTCGCAGTAAAAGGGCGTGAACGCCTGCTCGTACTCGGTGAGATGCCGCGAGACCTCGTGCATCTGCGTGGTCTGGTTCATCGATCCGCAGATGAAGAGGATGCGCTTGCCCACCGTCACGTCTCCTCGTCCCACCGGGTCTTGAACGTTCCCGCGACGAACACGATCGCTGCAAAGCCGGCGGCTACGCCCGCGAGCCGCAGGGTGGCCGGATCATCGACGAAAATCATCGCCGCGCGCAGCGCCTCGTTCACGTAATAGAGCGGCAGCAGCTTGGCGAACGACTGCAGGAAGGCCGGCATCATCTCCACCGGGAAAAAGGTGCCGGAGAGGAACATCATCGGAAACAGGAAGACATTGCCGACCGCCGACGCGCTTTCCGCCTCCTTCGCGAATGGGGTGAGCAGCATACCGATGCCGACGAAAGCGATGACCTCGATCACGACGATGAGCGGGAGCCAGGCGCCGATGTGCAACCGAACGTCGAAGACGGCGTAGCTGACGAGGAGGATCGCGACCGTCGAAACGATGGAGAGAATGAGCTGGTACAGGATGCTCGAGACAAGCCAATCGGTGCGCGTGATCGGCGTCGTCGCGAGCTTGCGAAGGATGCCTTTCTGCCGCAGCTCCGCGTTCATGTTGAGCGCATTTCCCAGGCACGAGGTCATGATCGCCATCGCGATGATGCCCGGGACGAAGAACTCGATGAAGCGGTACTGTTCGGAGAGAATCGATGTCGCGACGAGCGTGATGAAAGGCGGCGTGCCGGTCATCTTCTGGTTCATCGTGGCCACGATCGCGTCGAGCACCTGGATCTTGGTGTTCACCGCGGTCGAGCTGGGATCGTGGACGTACGTCAGCGGCACGGACACGCTCGCATCCCGTGCGCCGAGCCGCTTTGCTTCCAGAACGGCGAAGTTCTCGGGAATCACGAGCACCAGGTTCTGCTTGTGCTCCCTGGCGTACTGCGTGGCGTCGACGCCGGCTGGAACCGGCGTGATCCTGAACGTGTGATCCGTCGTGAGGGCATCGAGCAGCCTGGCCGACGCTGCGCTGTGGCTCAAGTCCTGCACCGGGAGGTCGAAGTCGAGATGCTCCGGCTTGGTAAAGATCGTGCCGAAGACGAGTACCAGGATCACAGGGAATGCGAACGTGAAGAACATCGCCGATTTTTCGCGGTAGAAGCTCTTGAGCCGCACTGTCAGGTTGGCGGCGATGATTCTCGGCGTCATTTGGAACCCTCGTTCGCGGCGTCCGAGTGATGCTCTTCCGTGAGCTTGAGGAACACCTCCTCCAGGTTCGGCTTGCGCACGTCGATGCCGCGGAGGGAAAGGCCGGCCCTTTCGAATTCCCCGAGAATGGCGCGCACGTCGTCTGCGTTATTGACCCGGACGCAGACGCTTTCGTCGCTCGTCTGCGTGGGGTCGAAGCCCATTCTGCGAATCAGGCCCGGCGCCGCCGAGTCGCTCGACCCCAGAGTGAGCCGCATGTGAGTGGCGTGCTTCTCGGTGAGGCGCGCCGGCGAGTCAGTGGCCACGATCCTGCCCTTCGAGATGATCGCCACGGTATCGGCCAGGAGTTCGGCCTCCTCCATGTAGTGGGTCGTGAGAAAGACGGTTTTCCCACGGTCCTTGAGGCCTTTGAGCACATCCCAGACCGCGCGCCGGGCGTGCGGGTCGAGCCCGGTCGTCGGTTCATCGAGAAACACGACCTCCGGGTCGTTGACGAGCGCGGCGGCGATGCCGAGGCGTTGCTTGAGGCCCCCCGAGAGGGTATTGAACCGGGCATTCGCCTTGCTGCGCAGATGGGTGAGGTCCATCAGTGCGTCGACATCGGCGTCGCAGCCGAACACCTGCGCATAGTACGAAAGGCTCTCGCGCACGGTGATCCGGTCGAACGAGCTGAAATCCTGCGGGAGCACCCCGATCCGCCGGACGACTTTGGCCTTCGACCTGGTGACGTCCATCCCGAGCACGGTGACCGTTCCCGACGTCGGCGCGCGGATGGTCTCGATGATCTCGGCCGTGGTAGTCTTGCCGGCGCCGTTGGGACCGAGGAACGCGAACACCTCGCCTCTCGCGACGGTGAACGAAACGCTGTCGACGGCCAGCAACGTGCCGTAGCGCTTGCACAGCCGGTCGACGACGATCGCGTGTTCGGAGTTCGGCATGCCGTGGCGCATCGAGTCCACGCGACGAACGCGTTCGTCGCGCTAGAGTTTTGCGAGCTCCTCGACGATGGCACCGACCGCGTTCCTGACCTGCGCTTCGGTGTGATTGGTCGTGATGAACAGCCGCAGGCGTGCCGCGCGCTCGGGAACCGCGGGATGGATGATCGGCTGGACGATGATGCCGCGGTTGAAGAGGGCCCGGGAAAGCAGCAGGCATTTGACCGAGTTGCCGACGATGACCGGAATGATCGGGGTTCCGCCGGAAAGACCGGTATTGAGGCCGCGTTCGCGCGCGAGGGCGAGGAAGAGGCTCGACAGCTCATGGAGCCGGGTAACGCGCTCGGGCTCGCGCCGCAGGAGCGTCAGGGCCGCGAGCGCGGCGGCCGTGTTGGGCGGCGAGATGCCGACGCTGTAGACGAACCCGGGGGCAGTGTACTTGAGGTATTCGACGAGCGCGGCGGAACCCGCGATGTAGCCGCCGCAGCTGGCGAGCGACTTGGAGAGCGTGCCCATCCACAGCTCGACGCCGGAGCGATCGATGTCGGCGTGCTCGACGATACCGCGTCCGGAACGGCCCATGGTTCCCAGCGAATGGGCCTCGTCGACGAGCAGCATCGCGTGATGCTTCTTCTTGATTTCGACAAAACGCGCGAGGTCGGGAAAGTCGCCGTCCATGCTGTAGACGCCTTCGATCGCGATTAGCACGCGGCGGAAGCCGTGGCGGACGCCGGAGAGCAGCGAGTCGAGCGCGCGCCAGTCGTTGTGCGCGAAGCCACAGGTCGTCGCGCCCGAGAGCCGGGCGCCCTGCAGGATCGAGTTGTGGGCGAGGATGTCGTGGACGATGAGGTCGCCCGGGCCCATCAGGTGGCCGATCATCGTCACGTTGGTCGCGTGCCCGGAGACCAAGACGATCGACGCGGGTGTGCCTAGAAACTCGGCGAGCGCGGTTTCGAGGTCGCGATGGATCTGCTTTTCACCCGAGACGAGTCGGCTTGCGCCGGCGCCGGTGCCGTAACGATCGATCACGGCCTTGGTTGCGGCGGTGACGAACGGGTCGCGCGCCATGCCGACATAGTCGTAGGCGCAGAAGTTCGCCACCTCGCGCCCGTCGATGTGGGCGATGCCGCCCATGCCCAACGCGTGCATTCCCGCGCCCTGGTCGACACGGAAGTAGGGATTGCTTCCGGCGACAGCCAGCAGCATGCGCTCGTGGCGTTTGAGCTCGAGGTATTCGGGAAAGAGCGTGACGTCATAGTTCTCTGCGGGGATTTCGCCCTCGGGGGCGTCGCTGTGCGGGTGATCGATCAGATGCTTCTGAACGGCGGCGGCAAGGTCGCCGAGGGTCGTCGCTTGGCTGTACACGGTGTCCGGCAGCTGCCGGCCGAAACTTCCGTCGAGCGCGGCCACGAGTTCGACCCGCTGCAGCGAATCGAGACCGAGCGCCGAGATTGGCGTTTCGGGCGTGACGTCGGCAAGGCCGGTGCCGGACATCGCCAGAGCGTGCTGGCAGACGGCGGCGAACGCGGCGGACCGCGCGGGCGGTATCGAGGGCGCGGGACTTGTCTGGGGGCAGTGCGGGTCGAGCGCCTTGAGGTCGCCGGCGAGGAAGGCGGCGCGGCTGGCGTGGCGCTGGACTTTGCCGCTGCTCGTCTTGGCGATCGTGCCGCAGCGGATCAACACCACGGTGTCGAGCGCCACGCCGTGCTCTTCGAGAACCGCAGCGCGGACGGCATCGACGACCGCCGCCAGGTTACAGCTGCCGTCGCGCTCGACCTCGTGAACGAGCACGAGGCGCTGCGTGCCACCCTCGTCGACCGCAAATGCGGCGCCAAGGCCGGATGCGAGCAACGGGTGACTTTCACGCGCCGTGGCTTCGATGTCCTGGAAATGATGGTTAAGCCCGCGCACGATGATGAGGTCATCGAGTCTGCCGGTGACGTAGAGCTGGCTCTCGTGGACGAAGCCGAGATCGCCGGTGCGCAGGAACGGGCCGTCGCCGCTATCACTTTGCCATGCGTTGAACGTCGCCTCCGTACTTTGCGGGTCGTGCCAGTAACCCTGGCCGACGGATTCGCCGGCGACCCAGATCTCGCCGACTTTGTCGGGTCCGGCAGGCGCTAGGGTCTGTGCATCGACGATGGCAAGGCGAAGCGAACCCACGGGCGCACCGCATCCGACGAGGCGGCGGGCATGCGGCGCGGTGTCGGGTAGCGGCTCGACGCGACTCTGCGAGAGAGCATTCTCGCTGAACGCGCGCACGGCGGCACCGGTGCCGGATTTCGGTCCCGTGACCATGAGCGTTGCCTCCGCCAGACCGTAGCACGGGCAGAAAGCCTCGCGGCTGAATCCGCACCGGGCGAAGGTTTCGGCGAAACGGTCGAGCGTCGCGGGCCGGACCGCCTCGGCGCCAATGAAAGCGAGGGACCAGAAGGAGAGGTCGAGGGTCGCGCGTTGCTCCGCCGTAATCTTGCGCACGCATAGATCGTAGGCGAAGTTGGGCGCGCCGGAGATCGTTGCGCCGGATTTGCTGATCGCGTCGAGCCAAAGGAAGGGATTCTTGAGGAACGTCGCGGGGGCCATTGCGATGATGGTCGTGCCGGCGAAAACGGGCGCGAGGACACCGCCGATGAGCCCCATGTCGTGGTACGCCGGAAGCCAGAAAACGGCCGTGGTGTTGTCCCGAATTTCGAAGACGTCTCTGATCGCGCGTGTATTTTCGACGAGATTGGCGTGACTCAGCATGACGCCTTTCGGCCGGCGGGTGGAGCCAGACGTGTACTGGATCATCGCAAGGGAATCCCGGGCCGGGTCGTGCTCGACCCAGCCTTCGGCGCGGGCGTCGGCGATTTCGTCCGTGGCAAGCCACGGAATCCCCGCGGCCCGGCCGGCCATCGGCTTGAATTGGGCGATCGTAGCCGCAGTGCCGAGCGCGACGGGGGCGCCGGTGTCGCCAGCGAGCGCCTCGAATCGATCGAGCGTGCGGTGGCGCGGCAGGTAGGTGGGGACGGCAACGCAGCCCGCGTAGAGCGCGCCGAAGAACGCCGCGATGAATTCGAGGCCGGGCGGATACGCAAGTATGACGCGCTGGCCCGCCAGGTCCATGTCCTGAAGGCACGCAGCGATCGCGCGTGCGCGGCGGTCGAGTTGCGCGTACGTCATCGCCATTCGCTGCGACGGGTCGTCGGTCTCGTACACGAATGCGGTGTCATCCGGACGCTCGCTGGCGAGTCCGCGCAGGCAGCAGAGCAGATTCGCGCGGCCGGGGCGGAGGCCGAACTTTGCGACTGCCCGAGTCTGTACCTCTAGCACATAGTTCTCCCACCGCACTGCCTTGCGGCGTTGTCGTCCGCAGCTGATTCCACCGGCGCCTTGAGACGAGGTGCCCGCCGGACGGTTGTCAGGGGGGCGGCGACAATTCCATTCATTGCGCTGCCGTGCGCCCTCGGTGACGTCGTCGATGTCGCCGAAGGCGTTCCGGGTATGGCCCAGTTGGGCCTGAGCGGCGTCCCATGAAATCGTGGGCTCATTATATTCCTTCGGCTCGGCAGAGTCAGTGCGCAGGCTGTCGTCCCAATCGAGGATTCGGGTCGCTGCCTTCTGTGGTCCGCCGGCGTCTGGCACAGTGTCAAGAAGTTCTTGAGCCTCGGGGCCCGGCGGCTGATCCGCGCGCGCAGGGTCGCGCTCGTCGGGTCGTGAGGAACGGGTTAAAATGAAAACTCCCCCTATGGAACCTGCCGCAGCAACGGCGCGGGCCGACCGATGCAGGAGCGCGACGCAACGGCGCCCACGGGAGCGCAACCGCACACCGGAATCACCACCATGACAGCCCCATTGGCTGGAAACGTCGCGCTCGTGACGGGTGCCGCCCGCGGCATCGGCCGCGCGATCGCAGTCAAGCTCGCCACGGCGGGGTGCGACGTTGCCGTCAATTACTACAACAGCGCCCGCGAAGCCGAAGTGCTGTGCCGGGAGCTCCGGGCGCTCGGGCGGCGGGCAGTCGCGATCCATGCGAGCGTCGGCATCCCCGAGAGCGTCGACGAGCTGTTCGCGGAATTCCGCAAGCACTTCGACCGTCTCGACATCGTCGTCAGCAACGCTGCCTCCGGTGTGCTGAAGCCGACGGTCGAGATGACGTTGAAGCACTGGCGCTGGTGTCTCGAGACCAACGCGCTCGCGCTCAACCTGCTCGCGCAGCGTGCGCTGCCGCTGATGCCCGAGGGCGGCCGTGTCGTCGCGCTCTCGAGCCTCGGCGCGTCCCGCGCGAGCCCCGGCTACGGCTTCATCGGCGCGTCGAAGGCGGCGCTCGAAGCGCTGGCCCGCGCGCTCGCGCAGGAACTGGGGCCCCGCGGCATCCGCGTGAACGTCGTCTCGGCCGGTGTGGTCGACACCGACGCGCTGGCGTGCTTCCCGAACCGGGAACAACTGCTCGCCCGCTATGCCGAGCGCGCGCCGGCCGGGCCCGTGCTGACTCCCGAGGACGTCGCTGCCGCGGTATATCTCTTGTGCCTGCCCGAAGCAAACATGATCAACGGTCACGTGCTGGTTGTCGACGGCGGCTTCGCGATCTCCGGTTGAGCGCGCGCATGCAGGTGATATCGGGCATCGAGGGCAAGACCGCGATCGTGACCGGCGGCAGCCGCGGCATCGGGCGCGCGATCGTCGAGCTTCTCGCCGCCGAGGGCGCCGACGTCACGTTCTTCTACCGCGACAACGCGGCGGCCGCCGCCGACGTCGTCGCCACCGGCCGCGCGCGCGGCGCCGCAATTGCCGCGCTCCAGGTCGACATCCGAGATTCGGCGGCCTGCGCGGCGGCAGTCGACAGCGTCGCCGAGCGCCGTGGCCGCATCGACATCCTCGTCAACAACGCCGGCATCACCCGCGACAACGCGCTCGCTGCGTTCGAGGACGACGACGTCGCGGCTGTGCTCGACACTAACGTGACCGGCATATTCAACGTGACGCGCGCCGTCGTGCCGTACATGACGTCGCAGCGCGCGGGCTCGATCGTCAACCTCTCCTCGGTCTCCGGTGACAAGGGCGGCCGCGGCCAGACCAACTACGCGGCGAGCAAGGGCGCGATCAACGCGTTCACGCGCGCGCTCGCCGTCGAGCTCGCCCCGCGGAAGATCCGCGTCAACGCCGTCGCGCCGGGCGTGATCGAAACCGAAATGTCGGCCGACGTGCGCGAGCAGTCGGGCGACGAAGTACTGAAGAAGGTCCTGCTGCGGCGCTATGGCAAGCCCGAGGAGATCGCATACGCGGTCTGGTTCCTCGCATCGGCCTATGCGAGCTACGTGACGGGGCAGGTGTTCAGTGTCGATGGCGGCTTCAAAATGGAGTGATGACGATGGCGCAACAGGAAATCACGCGCGACGAAATCATGGCGGTCTTCCCGACCATCGCGGAAACGATGGCCGACGCGCTCGGCTGCGACGTCGACGACATCAAGCTCGACGTATCCCTGATCGAGGGCCTCGACGCCGAGTCGATCGACTTCCTCGACATGGTGTTCCGGCTGGAGCGTGCGTTCAAGATCAAGATCCCGCGCGGCAAGATCGTCGAGAATGCGCGCGGCACGTTGTCTGAAGCAGAGTTCGAGCAGAACGGCCTCGTGACCGACGTCGGGCTCGCGCAGCTGAGGGCGTACCTGTCGGAGGTTCCTGCGGAGCGCTTCAAGACGCCGACAAGAGTGAAGGACATCCCGCGCCTCTTCACGCCGGAGACGTTCTGCAAGCTGGTGATCTCAGCGCAGCGACCGGCCAAAGCGGCTGACTGATCCCGTCGCTTCCCGTTCGCCGCCATGGCTGACCACTTCGCCGCCTTCTCGTTCGTCGACCGGATCACTGGGTTCACGCCCGGGGTCCGCGCGCGCGGGCAGTTCGCGGTGCCCGCGGTGCTGCCGGCGTTTCCGTCCTGCCTTGTCGCCGAGGCGGTCGGGCAGCTCGCAGCGTGGGTGGCGATGGCGCAGGCCGATTTTCGCGGCCGCCCGGTCGCGGCCCTCGCCAACGAAATGTGGTTCCACGGCGACGTCGCCCCCGGTGCGGTGCTCGGGCTGGCCGTCGAGATTGACAGCTGCGACGACGAAGCGGTCGCCTACGCGGGCCGCGCGACGAGCGGTGACGCGCTCGCGATCGAGCTTCTCGACTGCCTGGGGCCAATGCTGCCGGTCGCGGAATTCGATTCGCCCGGGGAACTCGCCGCACGCTTCGATTTGCTGCGCGGGCCCGGTGCGCCACCGGGACGATTTCACGGCGTGCCGGTGCCGGAGATCGTCCGCGGCGCGGGTGTTCCCGGCGAGAGCCTCGCCGCCGTGCTGCACGTGCCGGCGGTGGCGCCGTTCTTCGCCGACCACTTCCCGCGCCGCCCCGTCTTCCCCGCCACGCTGCTGCTCGACGCGCAGATCCGCCTGGCGCTGCAGCTCGCGGCGGAAGCGCCCGACCTGCCCGCCGGCACGCAGCCCGCGCCGGTGCGCATGACGCACGTGAAGATGCGCTCGTTCATTCCTCCCGGCGAGGTCCTCGCGCTCGACGCGCGGCGCGCCCCAACCGGCGGCGGCGCAGGCCAGATCATACTGAGCGCGCGCGCGAACGGCTTGACCGTCTCGACCGCGCGCCTCGAATACGCGCCGCGAAAGGTCGCGTGATGGGCCGGCGGCGCGTCGCGATCACCGGCATCGGGCTCGTCACGCCGGTCGGCAACGATGTTGCCACGACGTGGAGCGCGCTGCTCGAAGGCAGGAGCGGCGGTGCTCCGATCAGCATCTTCGACGCGAGCGGGTTCCCCGTCCACATCGCCGCCGAAGTAAAGGACTTCCACGACGACGACGTCGATGATCGCAAGCTCCTCAAGTTCGCGAGCCGCTCACACCGGTTCGCGCTGGTGGCGGCCGAGCAGGCGCTGCGCGACGCTGGTATCCGCCCGACCGCGGCCGACGCAACGCGCTGGGGCTGCGCCGTCGGTGCCGGCATGATGAAAGTCGACTTCAACGACTTCGCGGCAATCCACCGTCACTCGGTTGTCGACGACGCCCTCGATCCCGCGCGCCTCCTCACCGACGACCGTGCGAACGATCCGCTGGCGTTTTTCCGGACCACGTGCATATCCGGACTGTCGCTGCTCGTGCGTCGCTACGGCATCCAGGGCTACGCCACGTCGGTGCACACGGCGTGCGCGTCGGGCGGGCAGGCGATCGGCACTGCGCTGAAGCTGATCCGCCGCGGCGCCGCCGATCACGTGCTGGCAGGCGGCTTCGACTCGATGATCACCCCGATCTGCCTGTCCGGCTTCTGCCTGCTTTCTGCACTGTCGCCCGACAACGCGACGCCGCATCGCGCGAGCCGGCCTTTCGACGCGACGCGCAATGGCTTTCTGCTCGGCGAAGGCGCGGGCTTTCTCGTGCTGGAGGAGTGGGAAGCGGCGCGCCGCCGCGGCGCGCGCATCTACGCCGAGCTCGCGGGCGACGGCAATTCGCTGTCCTCCTACCGGATCACCGATTCGCCGCCCGACGGCGACGGGCCGATCCAGGCGATGCGGCAGGCGCTCGCCGACGCCGGCGCGACGGTCGCTGACGTCGACTACCTGAACGCCCACGGCACCTCGACGCCGATGAACGACCTCAGTGAGAGCGCCGCCACGCGCGCAGTATTCGGCGCCGAGGCCGCCCGCGTCAGCGTGAGCTCGACGAAGAGCACGATGGGTCATCTGATCGCCGCCGCTGGCGCCGTGGAAGTTGCCGTCTGCGCGCTCGCGATCGCTAAGGGCGAAATGCCGATCAATGCGAACCTGACCGAACGCGACCCGGAGTGCGACCTGAACCTCGTCATCGGAGCGCCGCGGCGCCAGCGTATCCGCGTGGCCATGTCGAACTCGTTCGGCTTCGGCGGCTCGAACAGTTGCGTGGCGCTGCGCAATCCGGAAGAAGTCGACGGTGCCGGCGCGGTGCGCGCCTGACGCCAGCGACGGCCATCGCCATGCCCAGAATCGTCATCACCGGCACCGGCGCCGTCTGTGCCGCCGGCAAGCGCCCGGAGGACATCTTCGCCGCCGTACGCGACGGCCACAGGGCGATTACCGAGATCCGGCGATGGGACGCGTCCGGCTGGCCGACGCACGTCGCCGCCGAAATCGCCGACTTCAGCGCGCGCGAGATGGTCGAGGACCGCAAGCTGCACAAGCTCATCCGGCGCACCGATCTCGTCGGCCTCTACGCCGCCGGCCGCGCGATCGAGGGCTCGGGCCTCGTACCGCACCGCGCGGCGCTCGACGAAGGCGCCGCGGCGGCGTTTTCCGACCGCACCGGCGTCTGGGTCGGCTCGGGCAGCGGAAACTATGAGAACGACTATGACTACTTTCCGCTCCTGACCGCCACACAGCATGACATGCCGGCGTTCGGGCGCGAGCTCGGCAACACGGTCAACCCGATGTGGCTCCTACGCTCGCTGCCGAACAACGTGCTGGGCCACATCGCCATCGAGTTTGGTTTCAAGGGCGCCAACGCCTGCATCACCAATCACAGCTGCAGCGGCGCGCTCGCGATCATCGAGGCCACGCAGGCGTTGTGCACGGGCGAGGCGGAGCGCGCCGTCGCCGTCGGGCACGACACGCCGATCGAGCCGCAGATGGTGCTGTTCTACTCGCGGCTCGGCCTCATCGCAGCCGACACGCTGCGCCCGTTCGACGCGCGGCGCGACGGCAGCCTGTTCGGCGAGGGCGCGGGTGCGCTGGTGCTTGAGACCGAGGCCTCGGCCGCCGCCCGCAACGCCACCGTGCTGGGCGAAGTCCTCGGCGCCGGGTACGCGTCCGAAGGTCTGGGGCTCCTCGCCGTCCGCGAGGACGGCGACGGTCTCGCGCGCGCGATCCGCGAAGCGCTGGCCGACGCGCAGTTGTCGCCGGCGGACGTCGGCATGATCGTCGCCCACGGCAACGGCACGCGGGCCTCCGATGCGTCAGAAGCGGCCGCGATCCGCACGGTGTTCAGCGCGGCGCCGCCGCCCGTCACCGCGTTCAAGTGGGCATTGGGGCATGTTATCTCCGCCGCCGGCATCCTCGAGACGGTTGTCGCGCTCTGCGCGCTGCGCCAGCGGATCGTTCCGGGCATCGGGACGCTCACCGAAATCGATCCCGATTGCGCCGGCCTGCGGATCTCAACGCAGCCGCAGACGCCTCGGAGCGACGTCGCGCTGATCCTGAGCCGCGGCTTCGCGGCGACCAACGCAGCGCTGCTGGTTCGCGCCGCGTAACTCGCAGGTCGCGCGGTGGCGGACAACAATACCGGCTCGAGTCGCTGCGGGATCGACACCGTCGAAATCGCGCGAATCGAACGGCTGCTCGCGCAGACGCCGGCCGCCGATCTCCGCAAGCTCTTTTCCGCGCAGGAACTGGCCGACAGCGGCGACGGCCCGGGCCGCGCCGCGAGTCTCGCCGCGCGCTTCGCCGCAAAGGAGGCCTGCGTCAAGCTCTTTCCGCGCGAGGCGGCGCTCGGGCAGATCGAGCCGGCGGATTTCTCCGTCGCGCGCGACAACTACGGTGCGCCTCAGGCCGTGCTGAGTTCGATCGCGCAGGCGGTGCTGGCCCGGCACCGTCTGTGCGGCATCGCGCTGTCGCTGACGCACGACCGAACAAGCGCGTCCGCCGTGGCGCTGGCCGAGCCCGCGGAGCTTGCGGTGCCGGCCGCTGGCCGATTCCTCTACCGCTTTGTGCCGCTGCGGCGCGACGTCGTGCTCGCGAACCTGCGCCGCGTGTTCGGTGACACCGCGTCCGCTGCCGAGATCGAGAGGCTCGCGGCCGCGCACTACGGGCACCTGTGGCGGCTTGCCGGCGAGTTCATCCGCTTCCCTTGGATGTCGGAGGCGCGCAAGCAGGCACTTGTGCGCGTAGAGAACCTCGCTGCACTCGTCGCTGCAATGGCACAAGGCAAGGGCGTCCTCGTCCTGACCGGCCATTTCGGCAACTGGGAGGTCGCCACGACAGCCGCCATCGCCCAGTTCCCGCACCTGCGCGGCAAGTTCCACTTCGTGCGCCGCGCGCTGAAGCCGCAGTGGCTCGACCGCGTCGTCACGCACCGCTTCAACCAGGCGAGGTTCGGCGTGTTTCCGAAGCGCGGATCGCTCGATGCGATGCTCGCGCGCCTCGAGCAGGGCGAGGTGATCGTGTTTCCGTTCGACCAGCACGCGCGGCCTCCGCACGGCATCGAGGTCGATTTTTTCGGGCATCCGGCGTGGACGTTCAAGAGCCTCGCGATAATCGCGCTTGCGACCGGCGCGCCGGTGTTGCCGGCCGCCGTCTGGCGGGAACCTGATGGCCGGCACGTGCTGCGGTTCGAGGAGGCGCTGCCGCTCATCAAGTGCGAGAATACGAACAAGGCGATCCGGCGCAACACGCTCGTCCATAATGGGGCGCTGGAACGCCTGGTCCTCCGCCACCCGGAGCAGTGGTATTGGATGCAACGGCGCTGGAAGCCCGCGGCGAGCTGACAGCCATCACTCCATTCAATTATCAACCCCAGGCCGTAAGGCTCTGTGGGCACGTGATTTTTTAGCGGTTGCATACATTGGATACCGTCTGAACTTGTAGTGCGCAACAATTCGAGCGACGGCATTTTCTGCTGTCACCGATGCGTTTATTCAGGCGCAGCCAGCGCCAAAGAATACTCGTGATGCAACCCACCCAACACCGAATTCGCGAAAACGACAAC
>Ga0256867_10000089_pt1 | contig 31631 bp, 29 predicted proteins | sample RVTome_15_FD_185939 | JGI IMG/M metagenome (GOLD analysis project Ga0256867, IMG submission 185939) | Soil microbial communities from uranium-contaminated site in the Upper Colorado River Basin, Wyoming, United States - RVT150D86 (HiSeq) ... | reverse complement strand
CTTGTCAAAGATGGCGTCAGCCGCCACCTTGGCCAATTCGACACTGTGCTCTATGACGTGGTCTCCACCGGTTTGAAGAAGACAACCATATCGCCTCAGTGTGGTTCCGCATAGAGGTTCTTCGACTCGATGTACTCGTAGACCACCCTCGGCACCAGGTACCGGTACGGGAGCCCTGCGGCGACACGGCTGCGAATGTCGGTGCTGCTGATCTCGAGACGCCCCATCTCGAGATGGACGACATCGGGGCGCCTGTCCCCTTCGGGGAACCCGAGACGTGGCGCCTCGACGATGGTCGCCCGCTGCACGACGTCCTGCCAGCGATGCCAGGTCTGGATCCCGGCGGCGGCATCGGAGCCGAGGATCAGGAACAGCTCTTCGTCGTCGGGAAACGACTCCAAGGTCTCGATCGTGTAGGTGGGACCCTCCCTGGTGATCTCACGTTCGTCGACCTCGAAACCTGCCACTCCATCGACCGCCAAGCGGCACATCTCGAGTCGATGCCGGGCCGGGCTGATCTCCCGGGCTGACTTCTGCCAGGGGTCACCGGCGGGGACGATGAGGACCCGACCCAGTCCCAACTGGTGCAATGCGCACTCGGCGGTGTGGAGGTGGGCGATGTGGATCGGGTCGAAGGTCCCGCCGAGGATTCCAGTTCGCACGACGCCGAGGATAGGGCCGCGGGGGTGTCACCAGCCGGAGTGCTCGGCTGATATCGGTATCGCGACAACCCATCTGTGACGCCGGGTCGACGTACCGGCCCTTGATCCTGGTCGACATGTGCACCCCGGGTCTGCCATGGGGAGCGCCGGCGAGTGCCACCGTCGAGCCGCGTGATATCTGAGAGCCCGGGGACACCAGGATCTCAGACAGGTACGAGAGCGAGACCTTGAAACCCGAGACGGGCTCGATGGTGACGGTCTTCATCCCGGCAACCGACCCGGCGAAGGTGACCCGACCGGAGACGGGGGCGCTCACTACGTCACCGACATCGGCCAGGAAGTCCACTCCCCAATGCCCACCGTATTCGCCGACAGGGGAATACCCGGCGACGACCGGCCCGTTGACTGGAGCGGTCAGACAAACTGTCGCGATGGCGAAGGCGATGAACATTCTCTCCCCTGCGGCGAACGTACAAAGCTCCGGTTTCAGAGTCCAGGGGGTTGCTCGCTAGTTTCGCGATTGATCAAAGGAGAACAATGACGTCAACCCGAATCGGGCTCATGGGCTTTGGCCGGATCGGTCGGAACGTCTTCCGGCTGCTCCACCACCGTGACGACCTGGACATCGTGGCCATCGCCGACATCGCCGAGCCTTCAGCACTCACCTATTTGCTCAAGTACGACTCGATCTACGGAAGATTCCCGTTGGAGGTGGAGTACGGGGACAAGAGTCTCCACTATGGCGAGAAGACGGTGGCGTTCGACGACAGCAAGACCCCTGCCGACACATCTTGGTCAGACCACGAGGTCGACATCGTGGTCGACACCACCAGCCGCTACCGCACCAAGGACACCCTGCAAGGACATCTCGACAGTGGCGCCTCCAATGTGGTCCTCACCTCGAGCCCGGAGACACCTGGGGAGATCCCCCTGCTGCTCAGAGGGATCAACGACGTCGTCCTCGACGAAAAACCCGAGTTGGTCGCCCTAGGCTCGAACACCTCGAACGCGGCGGCCCCCATCCTCCGCACCCTCGACGAAGCCTTCGGGCTGGAGCGTGTCTTCATGACCGTCGTGAAGGCGATGTCCAACGCCGGCCGTCTCGCCGACGTGCCCACCGACGCCTACCGAACCAGCCGGGCCGCCGGCGAGAACATCATCCCCGCCGAGACCAACTCCGCCGAGATCATCACCCAGGTTCTCCCCGAGTTGACCGGCAAGCTCATGGTCACCGCCCTCAACGTCCCCGTGCCTGACGGATCGACGGTCGACATGGTCGCCGAGACCCGACAGCCCGTCACCGAGGCCGCGGTCAACGAAGCGGTCGAAAGTCAGGTCAAGGCTCGATACAGCGAAATCATCGAATACGTCGACGATCCCATCGTCTCCTCTGATGTTCGACTCAACTCCCATTCTGGGATCTTCGACAGTCTCGCCACCTTGGTGACAGGCGACACCCTGCTGAAGACGATCACCTGGTTCAACAACGGCTGGGGCTACTCGCATCGGGTCGTCGAGGTGGCCGCGGCCATCACAGCGCAAGGAGGATCGGAATGACCAGAGTGGCGATCAACGGTTTCGGTCGTATCGGCCGCACGGTGTTCAGGATCATCGCCTCCCGCCCCGACTCCGACATCGAGGTGGTGGCCATCAACGACCTCTCCGACGACGACATCCTCGCCTATCTGCTCGAGTACGACTCGGTGATGGGTCGGTTCGACCAGGACGTGAGCGTCTCCGACGGGGTGATGACCGTCGGTGACCACGAGATCATGATGCTGGTCGAGCGTGACCCTGCCCAACTCCCTTGGGAGGAGCTCGAGGTCGACGTCGTGGTCGAAGCGACCGGGATCTTCCGCGACAGGGCGTCGCTGCAGAAGCACATCGACGCGGGTGCCAAACGGGTGATCCTCACGGTCCCCGCCAAGGACGAGATCGACCAGACCATCGTCCTGGGTGTCAACGATCAAGAGCTGGGCCCCGACGACATCATCGTCTCCAACGCCTCCTGCACCACCAACAGCCTCGCCCCGCTGGCCAAGGTCCTCGACGACTCGTTCGGGATAAAGAAGGGGGTGATGACCACGGTCCACGCCTACACCAACGACCAGCGGCTGGCGGATGTCCCCCACGAGGACCTCCGCCGCAGCCGGGCGGCGACGGAGAACATCATCCCCACCACCACCGGCGCTGCCAAGGCCGTCGGCCAGGTTCTCCCCAAGCTCGATGGCAAGCTCGACGGAATGGCGATGCGGGTGCCGGTCCCCGACGGATCGACGGTCGACCTGGTGGTCGAGCTGGAGAGGGATGTGACCGTCGAAGAGGTGAACGCCGCGGTCAAGAAGGCCGCAGAGGGCGATCTCGCCGGAATCATGGAGTACACCGAGGACGCCATCGTCTCCACCGACATCATCGGCAACCCCCACTCCTCGATCTTCGATGCCAGCGGCACCCAGGTTCTCGGCGGGAATCTGGTCAAGGTGATGTCCTGGTACGACAACGAGTGGGGGTACTCCAACCGGGTGGTCGATCTCATCGAGCGGCTCGGTGAGGTCATCGAGGAGAACAGCGCGGCGTAGCGAGCGGGTAGCGTTCCGCTGTGGAATTCGAGTGGCTCGCAGATGCCACCTCGTTTCGAGACCATGCCGATCTGTTGTTGTTGGAACATGAAGCCGCCAACAACCTGATTCTCGGAGTGAGTGGTACCGAGATCGAACAGCCGGGGTCATTCGACCAGTTTCAGGCTTGGGTTGGGTTCGACTCCACCGGCCCGGTGATCGCAGCGGCGCAGACACCGCCAAGCAACCTCATCCTCGCCGTCCCGAGATCTAGAGAGGCTGTTGGTCTCTTTGCCGCAGTCGTAGGCGAATTGCCCGGAGTCATCGGCCTGCTCCCCTGGGTCGAAACCTTCGTCATGGCCCGTCCGGAGACGGCCAGCAAGACAATGAGCCAGGGCATATTCGAGTTGGAGAAAGTGACCCCACCGCCATCCACGAGTGGAGAGTCACGGCAGGCGAATCATGACGATCTCGAAGTGCTGATCGCCTGGTTTCTCGCATTCCGGGGCGAGACTATTGGGCATGCTGCCGAAGAAGACCGGATCACGAGGAATGTAGAATGCCGGCTGGCCGCCCCATCGGCCCGGGGGGGCTTCTGGCTCCACGTGGTCGATGACCGACCAGTCGCCATGTCTGGCCACTCAGGACCAACTCCCAATGGGGTACGGATCGGCCCGGTCTACACCCCACCCCGGGCGAGCGAGGGCGTGGATACGCCACCAACCTGGTGGCGACCCAGTCTCAATGGCTTCTAAACCACGGTCACCGCTTCTGCTTCCTGTACACCGATCTCAGCAACCCGATATCCAATTCCATCTACGAACGAATCGGGTATCGACAGGTGGCCGAGTCGGCCGAGTACTCGTTCACCCCGTCGACGGGGTGACCAAGGCGCCGATCAGCGTCACTGCCGCGGCGGCCAGCACCGGCATGCTGCGTGACCCGGTCGTCTCGGCGATGAGCCCGGCGACCGCCGGCCCGATCGAGCCCACCACGAGGAAGACGAGGGAGGTCAGCCCCATCGCCGTTCCCAGGCTCGCCTCCCCGAACAGCTGGTGGCTTTGCATCCCCTGCAGGGGCGACAGGGCGCCCACTCCGAAACCGGCGATGACGGCGAACAGGGCGGCAAACCAAGGGTTCCCCGCGAAGACGAGGATGACCATCCCCAAGGAGATCGCCCCGATGGCGAGACGGAACGCGCCCGACACCCCCAATCCGGACACCAGAGGCATGAGGGGCAGCCTCCCTCCCAATTGGGCGAAGCCGCGCGCCCCCGCCCAGAACGAGGCAGCCGCCAGGGGCAGGCCCGCCGCGGTCATCGCCGGGACCTGATAGACCAACAACGTGGCGGCGCCAATGCCAACCAGCCCGATGGCGAGGACGAAACGACGAGCAGCGGGGGTTCTCATAGTCTGGGCCAGGCCCGTCCATACCCCGATGTGACGCGGGCCTGTGCGACGCACGTCGATCAACATCGCCCCGACGGCGAGCACCGCCACCGCCGAGCCGGTGATCAACCGGAGGGTGAGCCTCCACCCCAACGGCTCAACGATCCAACCCGTCACCGGGACGTAGATCGCCGAGGCGAAGGCACCCCAGATGGTCAGCACCGCGATCGCCCTGGTGGTCGCCCCCGGGCTGATCCTCACCGCCACCGTCTGGGTGATGTGGTACATCCCAAGGGCGCTGATCAATCCTCCCCCGGCGATGACGGTGGGGACGAACGACCCGAGAGACGTTGCCGATGCCGCTACCTGAAACAGTGCCAGCCCCAAGACCGCAGCGATGGCGAAGGTGAGCCGGCTTCCGAACCTGTCGAGCAGCCACCCCCCGACCAGCGAGGCGAGCCCGCCCAGCAAGATCGATGCCCCGAACGCCGCGGTCAGCGCCGACTCGCTCCATCCGGTGTCGTCGATGATCGGGTCGAGGAGCACGCCGAAGGCGTAATACCACGTCCCGTAGACCGCAATGGTGATGAGCCCGAGGACTGCGATCCGCCCCCTGGGGATGGCTCGCGTGGGCTCGGTCATCGGGCGCAGCTTAAGACCGCTCTTCAACCGTTCTGTGCGGGTCTATACCGACACAGGCGTCATAGACCCGCACAGAACGGTCAAGAACTGAGGATCCGCCAGATCTGTTCGGGAGTGGCGGGCACCTGGACCTCGGCGCCACCGAGGGCGTCGGAGATCGCGTTGAGCACCGCCGGAGTCGACCCGATCGCTCCGGCCTCACCGATCCCCTTGGCCCCGAGCGGGTTGGTCGGCGTTGTGGTCACGGTGCTGTCGAGGCCGAATGAGGGGAGGGTGGTCGCCGTCGGGATCAGGTAGTCAATGAAGGAGCTGGTGACCAGGTTGCCGTCGTCGTCGTAGATCACCCTCTCCCACATGGCCTGTCCGACCCCCTGGGCAAGCCCGCCGTGTCGCTGGCCCTCGGCGAGCATGGGGTTGATGATGTTCCCCGCATCGTCGACCGCCCACATCCGGTCGAGACGGGGAGACCCGGAGTCGGGGTCGATCTCGACAACGGCCAGATGCATGCCGAAGGGGTAGTTGAGCCCACCGGAGCGGAGATGTATCTCCTCGTCCAGCCCGGGTGTGAGGCCCTCGGGCACATTCCCCCGCATCGCCGCGGTCACGACCTCCTCCCAGGTCACCGAGACATCGGTCCCGGCCACGGTGGCCTTGCCATCGGCGAGGACGATATCGGCATGGGAGGCCTCGAGGAGATGCCCGGCGATCCGGGCGGCTTTGGAGGCGACCTTCCCGGCGACGGCGTAGCTCGCCGAGCCTCCTTGGGCGATGGAACGGGATCCGGAGGTCCCCCAACCGTACGGCGAGGTGGCAGTGTCCCCCTGCTCGATCCTGACCCTCGAGATGTCGAGACCCAGGACACCGGCGACCAATTGGGCGAAGGCGGTGCGGTGCCCCTGGCCCTGGTCGAGGGTCTCCACGAAGCAGGTCACCGAACCGTCGGGGTTGACCTGGATGCGAGCTGCTCCCCAGTTCTCGAAGCCACAGACCTCGACGTAGGCGGCCAAGCCGATCCCGAGCAAACGCCCGGTCTGGCGCGCCTCGGCCTGTTCCCGGCGCAGCCCCTCGTAATCGGCCACCGCGAGCAGCCGGTCGAGCGCCCTCTCGTAATCACCGGTGTCGAAAACGTAGCCACCCATGTCCTCTCCGCCCGAAGAGGCGTAGGGGAATTGGTCGGGCTGTATGAAGTTGCGGCGTCGCACCTCAACCGGGTCGAGACCAGTGGCGACCGCCACCGCATCGACCACCCTCTCGATGGTGAGGGTGGCTTCGGGACGTCCCGCCCCCCGATAGATCCCGCGTGGTGCCCGGTTCGTCCAGATCCCCCGCATCCGCCATCCATAGACCGGGATGTCGTAGGTCCCGGTCCCCATCCTCGGGGTGAGCTCCATGAAGGAGATGTAGCGATGACGACAACCCAGGTCGATGAGACTGTCCAACCAGAGCGCCTTGATCCTGCCGTCGTCGTCGGCGACGACCTCGTAGCGGTGTCGTTGCGCCCGCCCGTGGCCGATGGTCAGCATGTGCTCGCGTCGGGTCTCGACCCATTTGACCGGGCGACCGGTCTGTCGGGCTGCGATGACCGTGAGGTAGTCCTCCTCGGCCAGGTCGAACTTGCACCCGAACCCGCCCCCGACGAACGGTGTGATCACCCGAACCGATGTCTGGGGCAGCCCGAAGTCGGCGGCCAGTTGCTCCTGCATCAGCTGAGGTGCCTGGCTCGACAAGTGAACGGTGACACCACCCTCCTTCCACTCGGCCAGGATGACCCGGTTCTCCATGGGGGCAGGCACCACCCGGGGATGGTCCACTACCCCACTGAGACGGACCGGGCCCTCCACCGAATCGAAGGCGTCGCGGTCTCCTCGCGAGCGGTCGTACGCCACGTTGGAGTCGGAGTCGAGACCCTCGTGGATGGGCGGCGCCTCCAGGGCCTGCTCAACATCCCCGACCACATCGAGAGGCTCATAGTCGACGAAGACGAGGTCGGCGGCATCACGAGCCGCCGCCGCCGATTCGGCCACGACGGCGACCACAGGGTCCCCGGGCATGAGAGCGCGGCCTTGCACGAGGGGGAACCGGCGTGGGACGTTGCGGTCGGGCCGAGGGGTGGGAGGCATCTCCGCGTCGGCCACGTCGTCGGGCGTGATGATCGCCCACACTCCGCTCGCATCTCTGGCGGCGTCGACGTCGATGCCGGTGACGTCGGCATGGGCGAACGGTGAGCGGACGATGGCCAGGTGGAGGGTGCCCACCGGGGTGATGTCCTCGACATAACGGCCGGCGCCTGTGACCAGAGCTGGATCCTCACGCCGTTGGACGGGCGCGCCCATGAATGAGGGGATGAGGGCGTCGGTAGTCACCGGCGGCACACTACCGAGTGCGTCTGTCTGCGCTACTCGAGAAGCGAGAGAACGGTGGAGCGGAAGTCGTTCGGCTGGAAGGGCTTGGTCACGAACGCATCGGCCCCACCCTCATTGGCCCGGCGTCTCGACTCCTCTTCGGCGTGGGCAGTGAGCACCACGACCGGGATCGACTGCGTCGTCGGGTCTTTCCTTATCTGATCGAGGACTTCCCAGCCATCCATTCCGGGCAGCCCGATATCGAGCACGACCAGGTCGGGGGACTCGGAGCTGACCGCCGCCAAACCGGACTTCCCGTCGTCGCGGGTGATGATCTCTAGGTCTGCGGCCCGCAGACACACCTCGATCAGGCGCCTGATGACCGCGCTGTCCTCGACAATCAGAATACGTGAGCCCATCGATTCACCTCGTTTAGCAGCCCGTTTGAGGCCTCCCCCGGTATCGGCAGCTTGAGACGACGGGTTTAGAGGTTCTGGAGGGCCCGCCCCGATGGCAGGGTCAGAGTCTCGACGAACTGCTCGAGCTGTCTCAGAGTCCTCACCTCGTGAACCGACGAACAGTGCCGGGCGTAGTGGGACATCGCCGAGTCACCGGTGTCCCAGTAGGCGCGCGGCTCGGGATTGAGCCAGACGAGGGCTCGTGATGCTCTGGCGATGTCCGATAGGACGCCATCGCGCGCCGGGCGATAGTTGTTGCGTGCGTCACCGGTGATGATCACGGTCGTCCGCGGCGTGAGCTGGTTGCCATATCGCCGGTGGAACGTCTCGAGGGAGTTGCCGTAGTCGGAGTGACCGTCGAGCCACACCACCTCCGCCTCGGTGGTGATCCTCGCCACCGCCGAGTTGAAGTCGATTCCCGGGCCGAAGAACGACGTCACCTCGTCGATGGTGTCGACGAAGGCGAAGGAGCGGAGTCTGGAGAAGTGGGTGGCCATGGCATGGGTGAATTGGAGGGTGAACCTGGAGAAGGTGGCCATCGACCCCGAGATGTCACACAGCAGCCACACCTCCGGTCGGTGCGGGCGGGGGTGCCTGAACTGGGGCTCGGCGGGAACACCGCCGGTGGCCAGCGACTTGCGCACCGTGCGCCGGAAGTCGAGTCGGCCGGTCCGCTTCTTTCTCCTCCGGGCCAACCGGGCGGCGAGCTTCCGGGTCAGCGGGCCGATCGCCGCCTCCATCTCGGCCAGGTCGTTGCTGGTGGCATGCATCAGATCGATGTCCTCGATCAGGGGACGACGCAACGTCTTCGCCACGGCCTCCCGACCCCTATCGGCGACGAGTCGGCGCCGGATTTCCTCTTGGATCTCCTCACGGAGACGATCGATGAGAGCCTCGACCTCCTCGCGGAGAAGCCTCTCCTCGAATTCAGAGAGGTCCTCATCCCCGGTCAATGCCTCCAGCAGACCTGCTTCGAGTTGTTCGAGGTCGAGACGCCGCAACGTTCTGTACAGGTAGTAGGTGCCCCCCACCGGTCGGCCCGGTTCCATGCCGGCCAGTTGGTCTACTGCCTGGCGCACCCCCCGGCGCAATGCTTCCCCGTCAATGCGGGCGAGGGCATCCAACAAGGCGGCGAGGAGCGCACCGGCGTCCATCCCGCCGTCACCCGGGCCTCCCTGTCCCCCGCCGGACGCGTTGGGCCCCCGGTCGGCCATCTCGGGACCGTCGCCATCACTCGAGGGAAACGGGATGGTCGAGAAATAGATGTCGAAGGCGGTGTCGAACGCCCTCTCATGGCGGAGGTTCTTCACCAGCGTGGCCCGCAGGGTCTCCCGAAGGGCGACGCGTCGGCCGATATCGATCGTCTCGACCGCCTTCATGGCGTCGATGGCCTCGACCATCGACACCGGGACCCCGGCCTCACGGAGTTCGTCGATGAAGCCGGTGATGACCGCCAGCATCAGCCCGCAGGCGAGGACGTGAGCTCTTTGGCGGCCTTATCGATATCGGCCTGATATTTGAGCAGCACGTGAAGGGTGTCACCCAAGACATCCTCGTCCACCTCCTCCACGGAGAGGGCGATGAGAGTCCGGGCCCAGTCGATCGTCTCGGAGACCGAAGGCGCCTTCTTCAGGTCGAGACTGCGTATCGATCGGGCGACCTTGGCCACCTGGCCGGCCAAGTGCTCCGAGAGGCCGGGCACCCGCGCATTGAGGATCGCCTGCTCGCGCTCGGGGTCCGGATAGTCGATGTGGAGGAAGAGGCAACGTCTTTTGAGGGCCTCGCTCAGCTCTCGGGTGTTGTTCGAGGTGAGGAAGACCAGGGGCTGGGTGTTGGCCCTCATCGTGCCCAACTCGGGGACCGAGACCTGGAAGTCGGAGAGGATCTCCAGCAACAAGGCTTCGGTCTCGACTTCCACCCGATCGACCTCATCGATGAGGAGCACCACTGGCTCGATCGAGCGGATCGCCTCCAACAGGGGACGAGTCAGCAAGAACTCCTCGGAGAAGATGTCATGGCTGATGGTGTCCCAGTCGCGGTCGAGATCGGACTGGATGCGCAGCAACTGTTTCTTGTAGTTCCACTCGTATAGCGCCTTCGCCTCGTCGAGTCCCTCATAGCACTGGAGGCGGATCAGCCGACGGCTCGTGACGGCGGCCATAGCCTTGGCCAGCTCGGTCTTCCCCACACCCGCAGGGCCCTCCACTAGCACCGGCTTGTCGAGTTGCACGGCGAGATACACGACCTGGGCGATTCGCTCGTCGGCCAGATAGTCGGCCGCGCGCAACGCCTCCGCGACTTCGAGGGGCCCTTCGAATTTCATCCGTCTCCTGGGTCGGCTCACCCATTCTACGGGCCAGCGGGATAGATCCTGAAGCTACGTGAACAGCGGCACCCGCAGGGTTAGCCTGGATGTTCTGTGCGCTAGGAACAGGACCTGAATGCGAATCATCATCGTGGGTGCCGGGGCGGTCGGGTCGTACCTCGCACAACGCCTCTCGTCGGGAGGCGAGGACGTGATCGTGATCGAGGACGACGAGAGACGGGCATCTGAGCTCCAGGAGTCGATCGACGCTCTCGTCCTCCGTGGGAACGGCGCCAGCGTCCACATGCTGGAACGGGCGGGCGCCGCCGAGACCGACCTTCTCATTGCGGTCAGCAACTCCGACGGCGCCAACATCCTCGCCTGCTACACCGGAACCCAGCTCGGGGCGAAGACGACCATCGCCCGCATCGAAGACGGTGAGTTGAGAGAGGGGGCCGACCGGCTCGGTGTCGATCTGATCATCGACCCCTCCGCAAACGCCGCCGAGGAATTGGTGGGCATCGTCGGGCTCGGTGGTGCCAGCGAGCTGGTTCCTTTCGCCGACGGCAAGCTGGTGATGGTCGGCGGGCGAGTGACCCTCAACGCGCCGATAACCGGCAGCACGCTCCGCCAACTCAGAGTGCGCCAAGCCGAGTGGGGGTGGGTGGTGGCTGCACTGGTGCGCGACGGGCGCACCATCGTGGCCCACGGTGACACGGTGGTCCAGGCCGGCGATCACGCCCTGCTCATGACCACAGACGACCGGGTCGATGACGCTACCCGCCTGATAGGTGTCAAGCGCCGTCACCTCGACCGCGCCATCATCGTGGGAGGCACCCGTCTCGCAGAGATCACCGCTGACGTGATGGCGGAGGCCGGGCTGTCCGTCGTGCTCATCGACGAGGCGCCGGAGCGCTCTAGCTATCTCGCCGGCCGCCACCCCTATGCCCTCGTGGTCTGCGGCGATCCGACCGATCCCGACGTGTTGGGAGAGCTCGACCTCGGGCCAAAGGATGTCGTCATGGGGTTGACTGGTTGGGACGAAGTCAACCTGATGGGCTGTCTGGTCGCCAAGGCGAGTGGCGCCGGAATGACGATCTCCCGGTTCAACCGAATCTCCTACGTAGGGCTTCTCAGCGGTCTCGGGATCGACGCCGCGGTGTCGTCTCGGCTGATGGCCGCATCGGCGATACTGCGTTTCGTTCGTCAGGGCCAGGTCGAGCAGGTGGCTGCCTTCTCCGACACCGATGCCGAAGCTATCGAGATCGAAGTCGAAGAGGGGTCCGATGCCGTCGACAGGTCTCTTCAGGATCTCGATCTCCCGATCGGGGTGATCATCGGGGGGATCTCCCGCAACGGGACGACTTTCGTCCCCGATGGCTCCACCGTGGTCAGGGCCGGTGATCACATCATCTTCTTCGCCTTGCCTCGCGACATCGCCGAGTCCTCGGCCCTTTTCACCGCATGACCACACGGACGAGGCGTACGGGACAACCCCCCGCACTCAGCCTCCTCAAGACCGTCGCCTACGTGCTCGGCTCCGTTCTTCTCTTCATCGGAGTGGCCATGGCATCTGCTGCGGTGGTATCGGCCCTTTTCGCCGAGTACGAGACCGCGGTCTGGATCGCCGTCTCGGCGGCGGTCACCGCCGCGGTCGGACACATGACACGTCGTGTTGTCCCCCGGCCCGATTCAATTACGGTGAAGCAGGGTTTTGCAACCGTGGGGCTCGCCTGGTTCGTCTTCTCCATCTTCGGCGCTCTGCCCTATCTCCTCAGCGGGGCCATTCCGAGCATCACCGACGCAGTATTCGAGACCGCCTCGGGTTTCACCACCACCGGGGCTTCGATCCTTCCCGACCCGGGCGTCCTGCCCAACGGGATCTCGTTCTGGCGTGGCATGACCCAGTGGCTCGGCGGGATGGGTGTCATCGTCCTCGGCGTCGCCATCCTCCCTCTGTTGGGTACCGGTGGCATGCAGTTGGCCCGTGCGGAGTCTCCCGGTCCGACACCGGACCGCCTCACCCCGCGCTTCCAGGACACGGCCAAGCGACTGTGGATCGTCTACGCCGTGATCACGCTCATCGAGATCGTGATGCTGGCGATGGGCGACATGACCGGTTTTCAGGCCGTGATCCATTCCTTCACCACCATGTCGACAGGCGGCTTCGGCACCGAGGCCGACTCGATCGCCTCCTTCAGCGACTACACGAAATGGGTGATCACCGTCTTCATGTTCACGGCGGGGGTGTCGTTCGCCCTCCACTTCAGGGCCTGGAACAAACCGGTCGACTATGTCCGGAACTCCGAGTTCCGCCTGTACACCGTGATCACCATCACCGCGGTAGTGATCGTGGCCGGTGGATTGCTGGCTGACTTCTCCACCGGCGAGGCCATCAGGGACGCGGCTTTCAACACCGTCTCACTTGTTACCACCACCGGTTTCGCCTCATCTGACTTCGGGGCCTGGCGTCCCGCCCTCCAGATCATGGTGGTCGGGCTGATGTTCCTGGGTGGAATGGCCGGGTCGACCGCCGGTGGGATAAAGACATTCCGGATCGGGGTGTTGTCCAAGGCCGCCTTCGCCGACCTGCGCCGCCTGGTGCACCCGAGAGGGGTGTTCATCACCCACTTCGGGCGACAGAAGGTCACCGAACCGATCATAGAGTCGGTGCAGTCCTTCTTCCTCTTCTACATGTTTCTCTTCATGACCGCGACATTTGGCCTGGCGTTCATCGACGCCAATCTCACCGAAGGGCTCGATCTCGTCACTGCGACCAGCGCCGTGGCCGCGTCGATCGGGAACATCGGCCCGGGGCTGGGTGAGGTCGGCCCGGTGGCCAACTACGCCGGTCTGCCCGCGCTCGCCAAGTGGATGCTCGCCGGCCTGATGATCGTGGGTCGTCTCGAGATCTTCCCGGTCCTGGTGCTGTTCACCAAGGACCTCTGGAAGAGGTGAAAGCGGCGGACAGCCGCGCCCCTCCTCATTCCTCTTCGTCGATATCGAGCGTGAACTCGAAGGCGAGGTCCCCGATCCGCACCTCGTCGCCCTCCACCGCCCCTGCCTCTGACAGGGCAGCGTCCACCCCGAGCCGGGCGAGTCGTCTGGCCGCCATGTCGGCCGCCGCCAACACCGTCAGGTCGGAGAAAGCGATGGCCCGCTCCACGGATCGGCCCTCGACACGCCACCCTTCCCCCTCACGGGTGACGGTGAAGCCGGGCCCCAACGGACGGTGCAGGACAAACCCACGTCGCGAGGGTGCCTCCCGTTCCGCCTGTTCCACGAGGTCGGCGATGGCGTGTAGCGCCTCCCTGACACCTTCACCGGTGAGAGCCGACACCCGCATCGCATCGACGTCCCCGACACCCTCGGCACTCTCCAGGTCACTCTTGTTGAGGAGGACGAGCGAGGGTCGACTGGCCAGCTCCGGCGAATAGTCCGCTATCTCCCGTCTCAGGATCGCCAGTTGCTCTTCCGGGGAGTGGGGCCGGCTCTCGGCGGGGTCGAGAAGGATCACCAGGACTCGAGCGCGTTCGGTGTGTCGGAGGAACTCGTGTCCCAATCCCCTTCCTTCGGCGGCACCCTCGATGAGACCGGGGATGTCAGCCAGCACGAATTCCCGGCCGTCGAAGCTGACCACGCCCAGGTTGGGCTCCAATGTCGTGAACGGATAGTCGGCGATCTTTGGCTTGGCCGCCGACACCTTGGAGATGAACGTGGACTTGCCGGCGTTGGGAAACCCGATGAGGGCGGCATCGGCGAGCAGTTTCATCTCCAGCGTGAACCACTCCTCCCGACCGAACTCCCCCTGCTCGGCGAAGGACGGCGCCCGGTGGGCAGGGCCCACGAAGGCGGCGTTGCCCAGACCACCACGACCACCCTGTACGGCAACGACCTGTTGGCCTGCCTCGACCAGGTCGGCGATCACCACCCCGTCCTCGTCGAACACCACCGTTCCGAGCGGAACCGGGAGGACCAGGTCCTCTCCGTTGCGACCATGCCGCAGATCCCCTTCACCGTGGCTGCCGTTCCCGGCGGCATGATGCGGGTTGCGCTGGTAGCGAAGCAGGGTGGCAACCGAGGAGTCGGCCCTGAGAATCACCGAACCGCCCGCCCCGCCGTTCCCCCCACTCGGCCTGCCTTTGGGCCTCCCCTTCGCCCTCACGAACGAAGCAACCCCCGCACCGCCGTCTCCGGCGCGGAGGCTGACTCGGACCCGGTCAACGAACACGACCGGTTGAAACAGGTCGGGTCTTACTCGTCGAGGACGGAGACGAGTCGACGGTTGTTGCGCACCCCGTATTTGACGGTTCCCGCCGCAGTGGCGAAAAGGGTGTCATCACCGCCCCTGGAGACGTTGTCGCCGGGGTGGATGTGGGTGCCGCGTTGACGCACGAGGATCGCCCCGGCGTTGACGAACTCGCCGTCGAACACCTTGGAGCCGAGTCGCTGTGCCCGCGAGTCGCGGCCGTTCTTCGAGGAACCGCCTGCCTTTGTCTTCGACATGTGTTACTCCTCTTCCGAAGCTGCGGGTTCGCTCTTCTTGGCCGCAGCCTTCTTCTTCGCCGCTGCCGGGAGCTTGATCCCGGTGATCTCGATCCGGGTGTACTTCTGACGGTGCCCTTGACGACGCCGGTAGCCGGACTTGTTCTTGTACTTGAAGATGTCGATCTTGGGCCCTGCGGACTCACCAAGCACCTTGGCAGTCACCGACGCCTTGGCCAGTGCAGCACGATCCGACACCGCGTTCCCGTCGTCGTCGACCACCAGAAGCGGCTCGAATGTGAGCTTCTCGTCATCGGTCTTGATGCGCTCGATGTCGATCACATCACCTGAGTGCACTTTGGCTTGTTTGCCACCGGCGCGAATGATGGCGTACATGGGAAAACCTCTCTGGGAAAGGGGGAGAACCGGGTCTGGATGCTAACGAGTTCGCGTGATTGGGCCAAGCCCGGTTCCTGGGTCACACCTCGATCTCGGCAGCGGCGGCCTCCGCCGGGTAGGGGGTGGGACTGATCGTCTCGTCGATGATCACACCCCGCCCCGAGCAGTGCTCGCAACGGTGTGAGAATTGCTCGAGAAGACCCGCAGACACGTTCTTCCTCGTCATCTCGACCAGCCCGAGGTGGGAGACGTCGAAAACCTGGGTCCGGGTCTTGTCCCTCGCCAAGGTCTCTTTCAGACGGCGAAGCACCTTCTGTTGGTTCTCGGTGGTCTCCATGTCGATGAAGTCGATCACGATGATGCCGCCGATGTCACGCAGCCTGAGCTGGCGGCCAATCTCTTCTGCGGCCTCGAGATTGTTCTGCAGGACAGTGTCCTCGAGGGTGCTCGAGCCCACGAACTTGCCGGTGTTGACGTCTATGACGGTGAGAGCCTCGGTGCGATCGATCACCAGGTGGCCGCCGGAGGGCAGGAACACCTTTCGATCGAGGGCCTTCTTCAGCTGGTCGTCGACGTGGTATCGATCGAACAGCGGTATCTCGTCCTCGTAGAGGTGGACCTTGCCCACCAGATCGGGTGCGGTCGACTGGAGGTACCCAATGACTGTGTCGTATGACGCTCGGTCGTCGATCATCAGCTTGCGGAAGTCCGCGGTGAAGTGCTCCCTGATCACCTTGATCAGCAATTCCGGCTCGCGGTGGACCAGACTCGGCGCCTCGCCGGCGTCGGCCTGTTCCTTGATGGCTGCCCACTGCTTGGTGAGCCGGGAGATGTCGGCGGCGAGCTCCTCGGCGGAAGCATGGAGGGCGGCAGTCCTCACGATCACCCCGAACCCGGTAGGGCGTACCTGGTTGATGACATCCCTGAGCCGGTTCCGGTCGGTGTCGGGCAGGCGCCGGCTGATGCCGACACTGTCGGAATCGGGGACGAGCACGAGGTAGCGGCCGGGAAGCGATGGCGTCCCGGTGAGACGCGCCCCCTTGGCACCCATGGCGTCCTTGGTCACCTGAACGAGGACCTTGTCACCCTCCTTTAGGACGTCCTCGATGCGCTTGGTGTTGCGGCCGCCGTTGCGACGTCCCGAGTCGGAGACGTCGGAGGCGTAGAGGACACCGTTCTTGGAGGCTCCGAAGTCGAGGAAGGCTGCCTCCATGCCGGGGAGGACGTTGCGGGCGACGGCGAGGTAGATGTTTCCCGCCACCGAGTTGGAATCGTCCTTGGCCACGTAATGCTCTACCAGCACAGGGCCCTCGAGGATGACTATCTGGGTCTGAGACTTGTTGGCGCTGACCAGCATCTGCTTGCGGGCAGATTCGATGGGAACGATGATCTCCTCGTCGACGGGGCGACGGGAACGGGTCCGCGAAGTCGAGATGCCATTACGCGTCCTCGATGAGGATTGCTGCTTTTGGGACTTCCTGTTGCGCTTGTCCTGCTTCGGTTTGGAGGGCACGGGCGCCTCGACCCGTCTGACCTCGACCTTCTGGCCTTTGACGGTGACCGTCTTGCGTTCCTCGACCGTGCCGCCCGCGGAGGACTTGCGGACGATCTCTGGGCCCTTCCGGCGGAATAGAGCCATTTGTTTTCACTCCTCTGAAGATGTTGCAAGGGTCGAGACGACCCATTCCTGGTGGGGTCACGACCGAAAGAGTCGAAAGAGATGGCGCCGAGATGAGAAGCTCGAAACGCCTCCCGACTGCCCAAAGGCTAACAGAAGCCCGCCGTGAGGCCTAGACAGCATCGAGACCGAGTTCGGGCTGCTCCGGTTCGGAAGGGTCGTAACACATGCGACAACGGGCCTCGTAGGCGTCCTGGGCACCGAGCACCACGAGCTCGTCGGACCGCACGATTCGCTGGGTGTAGAGGGCCGGGCCGCCACATCGGTGACACACCGCGAGCATCTTGGTGACGTACTCGGCGCGGTCGCACAGTGCGGGTATGGGCTCGAAAGGGCGACGCAGATAGTCGGTGTCGAGACCGGCGACGATCATCTGCATACCGGTGGCAGCGAGATTGTCGACTACCTCGACCAGCCCCTCGTCGAAGAACTGGCCCTCGTCGACCCCGATCACCCGAGTTTGGTCGTCGACTGCTCGAAGCATCTCGGTGGACGACTCCACTGCAAGGGCTTCGATCTTCAATGCGGAGTGGGAGACCACCTCGGTGTCCGCGTAGCGGTTGTCGAATCTCGGTTTGAACACCTGGACCGGTATGCGGGCGATCTTGGATCGGGTCACCCGCCGTATGAGCTCCTCGCTCTTCCCGCTGAACATCGGGCCACAGATGACCTCCACCCAACCTTGGTTGCTCCTCCTGTACATCGCAGGCGAGCCTAGAGGTTCCCCGGCATGCTTTCTAAGCGCTGTAGAGACGGTATTTCCGCCCCCCCACAGCATTAGGAAGCAGATTCAGGTCAGTTGGTTCTCACCGGGCACCGGGGTGCGCAGCAACCACACCGAGTTGGCGATGCCGAGAGAGAGGGTCATCGCCATGTAGAACGAGCCTCCCTGGCTGAGAAACGGGAGCGGGAGCCCGGTGACGGGCATGATCCCGATGGTCATGCCGATGTTGACGAAGACATGGAACACGATCATGGCGGCGATGCCCGCAGCGATGAGTGCCCCGTAGCGGTCGCGAGCATTGGTCGAGATGATCAGGAGACGCCACACGATGATGACGAAGGCGATGATCACGAGGGTCCCCCCGAAAAAGCCGAGCTGTTCGGCCACCGCGGTGAAGATGAAGTCGCTCTCCTGCTCGGGGACGTACTCGAACGCCGTGAACGAGTCCTCAGCGAAGAGGCCCGTTCCGAAGAGCTCCCCGGAGCCGATGGCGCTCTTCGACTGACGCAGCTGGTAGCCGATTCCCTGTGGCTCGATGGTTTGATCGAAGAGGACCCGGATCCGGTTCATCTGATAGTCGCTGAGCAGGTCGTAGCGGAGCACCGCGATGACCGCGAGCGCAGCCCCGGTGAACAGCGCCGCCATCTGCCGCCAGTTCGCCCCGGCTACGAAGAGCATCCCGAACAGGATGAAACCGAAGACGAGTGTGGTGCCCAGGTCGGGCTCTCTCAAGATCAAGTACCCGGGAACGGACACCACGAGCACCGCCTGGCTCAGCTTCGACCAGGAGAGCGTTCGCGGGCCGGTGAGCTCATCGCGTGACGTCGGGGGCGCCAACAGAGAGGCCAGAGCGACGATGACGACGATCTTGGCGAACTCGGCCGGCTGGAGGTTGAAGGAACCGAGCGGTATCCACCGGTTGACGTTGTTGACCGGCGGGAAGAAGAACACCACGACCAACAGGGTCAGGATGATGAGCGAGGCGGCCGGGATGACGCTGCGGTACTCGCGGTAGTCGATGTTCGAGGCGACCAAGAAGACGATCAGACCGCCGGCGACGAAGATCATCTGCCGTTCCATCGAGAAGGTGCCCGTGTTGAGGGTGGCCGAGTAGATCATCAGCAGGCCGAACCCGGAGATGGCGAGCATCATCCCGAAGAGGATCCAGTCGGTCCGATTGTTGCGACGGACCACGGCGACCTCGCGGATGCGTGTGAGCACTGCGGTCATCAGTCGGCTCTCTGTCCTACGGTTATCGGCGTGGGCTCGTTCCCCATCAGATATTGGAGGATATGTCTCGCCACCGGGGCAGCGATGGCCCCGCCCGACCCGCCTTCATCGATGACCACGGCGACGACGAACTGGGGATCGTCGATTGGGGCAACGCCGATGAACCAGGCGTGGTTGTCCTTGGTCGGGGTGGTCTGGCTGGTTCCCGTCTTCCCGGCAACGAGGTCGAGACCCGGGCCGAACTCGACGAAGGCCGTGCCGGCGGTGCCCGAGGTCACCACCTTGTTGAGATCGGTGAGGAGCTCCGTTCTGGTCGATTCGCTGATCTCGACGTTTCCTACCACCGGTGAGTCGATGTCCTCGACGAGGTTGCCGTTGGCATCGACGATCCGGTCGACCACTCTCGGTTCCATGACCTTGCCCCCGTTGGCGAGGATGGCGTAGGAGACCGCCGCCTGCAGCGGGGTCGCGGTGAAGGCTCCCTGACCGATGGCGAAGTCCATGAGATCACCGCCGAACCAGGGACTGGCCAGCTCGGGATTGAGTCGGCCCGGGTCGAGCCGGGGTGGCTCGTCGGGGTTCTCGATCTGATAGGCGGCCCACTCCTCGAACAGCTGACGAGTGGGGACGATGCCGGCGGCCTCGTTGGCCAGGTCGATCCCGGTCTTGGATCCGTATCCCAGGGACTTCGCCCAGTCCTGGATGACGTTCTCCCCGACGGTCTCCCGATTCTGCCAGGTGCCGAGGCCGAGGGACCAGAAGAAGACGTTGCAGGAGTTCTCGATGGCTCCGTGGATGTCAAGCCAACCGAGATTGCGTGGCGAGTACCAATCCGGCTTGACCTGTGGGGAGCCGTCGAGCAGCTCGGGTAGCTCCAACTGGCCGTCGCAGTGGATCATCCGATTCTCGGCGTCGACCCCCTCGATGTCCGAAGGGAAGGGGAGACTTTCCTCTTGGATGGCGGTGTAGGTGATCGCCTTGAACGTGGAGGCGGGTGGGTAGAGGCCGCTCACCGCGAGGTTGTTGAACACGAAGGACTCGTTGAGAGCCGCGAAGGTCTGGGTGTCGATCCCGGCGACGAAGAGCTGGGGGTCGAAATCGGGGACAGAGGCCAGCGCCAGCACTTCAAATGTTTGAGGATTGAGAACCACAGCAGCGGCCCGATTGGTCTCGCTGAAGACCTCCTCACCGTTGGCCCGGTCGACCTCCTTGACCTCATTGGAGAGAGCGATTCCCTCCTCGAGCGCCAACTCCACGATCTGTTGCAGTTCGGCGTCGGTGGTGAGGATGATCGAGTTGCCCGGGTTGGGGTCGACCGCGGGCCGCTGCTCGACGATCACCCCCCGCCGCACCCGGTACTCCTGGACACCCGGTGTCCCCTGAAGCTGGTCGTCGTAGAACGCCTCGACACCCAGTTTCCCGATGCGCACCGAAGAGTCGAGATCGGGGTTCTCCTCGAGATCCTCCTGGTCGGGTAGTCCGAGGTGCCCGACGACATGGGCGAGTGTCGGGCCGGTGAGGTAGACCCGCTCCGGCACCTTGACGATCTCGACGCCGGGGAGTGAGCCGAGCTGCTCCGTTATCTGATACGCGATCTCGTTGTTGACCGTGGCCACCTGGAAGCGTCCGTTGATCCCGACCTCCTCATAGGCGGCGTCGAGTTCCGACGGATCCATCGCCAGTATCGAGGAGAGCCGTTGGATGAGGAGCTCACGTTGATCTGGCTGGACGAAGGTGCGATCGATGTACACCGCGGGGACCAAGCGGCTGGTGACGAGGAGGTTGCCGTTGCGGTCGTAGATGTCGCCCCTCGAGGCATGTGATGTCTTGGTCAGCCAGGTCTGCTCCTCGGCGGCCTGGGCGATCGACGGGCCCTGCGCCACCTGGACGAACCAGAGACGGAGCCCGATCACGGAGAACATGGCGATGAAGGCCATGCCCAGGATGGAGAGTCGGACCGCGAATCTCATAGGTACCTGAATGCAGTCGGGTCGCGGTCGATGAGCCGCACCAGCAGTGGCGCAAAGATCAGAGCGAGGATCAGGTTGGCCGCCGGTACCAAGAAGAGACGGTCGACGACACCCTCCCCGAGCAGCACCGTCTGACCGAACAGGGTCCCGACGACGATCAAGAGGACCACCCCACCGAATGTGAGCAGACCGGCCCATAGCCCGGTGATGATGCGGCCGATGTCGGCACGGTCGCGGGAGCGGAGCGCGAGGTAGGCCACAACGGTGAAGACGATGGCCCGAAGACCCAGCACCGCCGACCCGAGTAGATCGATGGTCAGCCCGGCGAGGAAAGCGAGCCCGAGCACCAACTCGGGTCGGATCCTGGTCAGGCTGAGAAGAATCACGACGAGCAACACCAAGTCGGGAGTAAACACCTCCGTCTGGCTGAACAGGGTGGTTTGGAGCACGACCGAGATCAGGAACAAGCTGGCCACGATGAGCAGCGACCGGAGACGCATCAGCCGTCGCCCCCGGTGGTGGAGGTCGACGAACCCTCACCCAGAGTGGTCGAGGTGGTGGTGGGCTCGGACTCGGTGGTGTCGGTGACCGCAGTCACCGGGTCCGGCGGCCAGGCGAGCACCACCACTACGCGCAGGGTGTCGGGCCGGACGTAGGGCATCACCTCGGTCGACAGGGAATCCACCGATGGCGCTGCGTCGCGAGTGACCGTCCCGACCGGGTAACCGGCGGGGAAGTTGACCGAGGCGGACGAGGTGACGACACGTTCGCCGGCAAACACCGGTTCACGCGCCTCGAAGATGTCGAGTCGCATCTCGTCCCTGGCGACCTGGGGCACCACTACACCAGTCTGGTCACCGACCGCCACCGCCACCCCGTCGGGGCCGACCGTGATCGGGACGATGATGGCGGTCCCCTTGGTCACCTGTTGCACCGACCCGACCACATAGCCGTTGGTGTCTATGACCGGTTGGCCGACCGCGATCCCGCTCGAGGTCCCCTTGTCGATGTGCAACGCGCCGTCGAATGGATCGGGCTGGCCTATCACCTGCGCCACTGTTCGACCGATGGCGGTTCCAGTCGCCTCGAGTTGGTAGAGCTGTTCGTACAGCTCGAGACGGGCGAGCTCGTCGTCGACGGCGATCAGGGCGGCCTGCGCCTCGGCGAGGTCACGTTGCAGGGAGATGTTCTGTTCGCGCAGCGTCGCCAAATTGGAGAGCGAGTCGACGATGTCGATGACCGGATTCACCACGAAGGCCGCTCCTTTCTGGAGTGGGGCCACGATGGTCTGGGCACCCGTCCGCAAGACACCGGTGACCCCTCCCCCCGCAGAACGTATGTCGAACGTCATCAGAAGGACCCCGATGACGAGGAGGGTGATCAGTGTGGGGAGGGTGCGGTCGCCTGGCTGTCTGCTCAGCATTTGGTCAGACGGGGCTTGGGAATCATGGCCGGGCGGAGGAGACCAGCACGCTGTGCAACGCGTCGAACTCTTCCAGGCACTTCCCCGAGCCGAGCACAACTGACTGCAGCGGATGTGCCGCCGTCACGATGGGCATCCCCGTCTCATGGGCCAGACGATGGTCCAGCCCCACCAAGAGCGCTCCCCCTCCGGTGATCACGATCCCTCTCTCGACGACATCGGCTGCCAGCTCGGGTGGGGTCTTGTCGAGGGTGTATTTCACCGCGTCCACGACGGCCTGGGTCGGCTCCTCGATGGCCTCCCTGACCTCCTGGCTGCTGAGGAGGATCGTCTTGGGAAGACCGGTCACGAGGTCTCGCCCTCTCACCTCTGCGGACGGCTCGTCCGAGTATGGCCAAGCCGACCCGACCGCGATCTTGAGCTGCTCGGCGGTCCGCTCACCCACGAGAACGTTGTGCTCCTTCTTCACCCAATCGATGATTGCGGAGTCGAGCTCGTCGCCCCCTACCCGGATCGAGCGGGACACCACGATGCCGCCGAGGGAGATGACGGCGACCTCGGTCGTCCCACCCCCGATGTCGACGACCATCGAACCCGATGGCTCCCCGATGGGCAGCCCCGAACCGATGGCGGCAGCCATTGGCTCCTCGATCGTGTACGCCCGGCGCGCCCCGGCGTGGTAGGCCGCCTCCTCCACCGCTCGGCGCTCCACGGGAGTTATCCCCGAAGGGACGCAGACGACGATGCGAGGACGGGCCCACTTGCGCCGGTGCACCTTTTGGATGAAATACCGGAGCATCTTCTCGGTGATGTCGAAGTCGGCGATCACCCCGTCGCGCAGCGGGCGAATCGCGGTGATGTTGGCGGGGGTGCGCCCGATCATCCGCTTGGCCTCCATGCCCACCGCCAGCGCCTTGTTGTTCTGTGAGTTGATGGCCACGACCGAGGGCTCGTTGAGCACGATGCCGCTACCGCGTACGTACACCAGTGTGTTGGCGGTCCCGAGGTCGATGGCCATGTCCTGGCCAGCGAATGAGAGAAGGGTTTCAGCCATAGTGGGCAGTGCTCCCGGGCGGACTTGCGGGATTGTAGGGGGCCGCCCCATCTTGTGCGATCGGCTTCGCCGGTGTGGTCGGCAGGGCCCTGTCAGACGGGTGTCCTGAGCCCGCCGTCTCCACGCGTATCGGGTCAGCCAAAGAAGAGCTCCAGCTCGCGCGCCGCGCTCTCGGGGCCGTCAGACCCGTGGACGACGTTCTCCGTCACCGCCAAGCCCAGGTCGCCCCGGATGGTGCCAGGGAGGGCATCTTTGGGATCGGTTGCCCCCATCAGGACACGCCCGACGGCGATGGCGCCATCACCGGACCACTCCATGGCCACCAGCGGTCCGGAGGTGATGAACTCGAGGAGCTCGGGGAAAAAGGGTTTGTCGACGTGCTCCGCATAATGAGTGCGGGCGAGCTCTTCGCTGATGGTGAGCCCTCGGATCTTCTCGAGTCTCAGCCCTTTGTCTTCGAACCGGGAGATCACCTCGCCGACGAGACCGCGGGCGACCCCGTCGGGCTTGACCATGATGAAGGTGCGTTCGATTGGCATGGGAGGGCAACGCTATCCGTCGCCGGCGCGTTGGGCGAAGTCGCCTCGATCCGGGGGCATGTCGTCAGGTGAGCAGATCACGCACCTCGCCCACCAGGTAGAGCGATCCGGTCACCAGGACGGCGCCCTGCGAGCCGGCCTCGGCCCGGGCCATGTCGAGACCGAATTCGACGTTCTCGGAGACGAGCACGGGGACATCTCCTAGAACCTTGCGGACCCGCTCGGCGAGCTCGATCGGAGGCACCGCACGTTTGGCATCGACCGCGGTGGTGACCACCCCCTTCACCACCGGTGCCAGGTGATCGACGATCAACTCGACGTTCTTGTCACCCATCACCCCGAGGAGGACCTGCCAACGAGTGGTGGGGTACTCCACCTGGAGGGATTCGACGAGAGTGGCCACGCCGTCGGCGTTGTGGGCGCCGTCGATCATCACGAACGGTGACGAGGCCAGCGCCTCCATCCGTCCCGGAGCAGTGGCCACCGCAGCCGCGTCACGGATCGCGTCGACGTCGAGCTTTCTCCCCACGAGGGCTTCGACCGCCGCGATCGCCATTGCGAGGTTGGTCAATTGGTACCTGCCGTGCAACGGGAGGAACATGTCGTCATAGGTGGTCTCGGCGCCCCTGATCGTCACCAACCAGCCTCCGACCCCCCGCTCGTACTCCCCCACCCCGTAGTCCGTGTCGAAGCGACGATGCTGTATGCCGAGCTCCCGTGCCCTGTTGTTCGCTTCCTCCATGGCGACCTCGGGCAAGGGCCCGGTCACCAGAATCGAGCCCAGGCCGGCGATGGCCAATTTCTCGGCGGCGATGCTTCGGAGATCCTCTCCTAGATACTCGGCGTGGTCCCGACCGATGGAGGTGACGACACACACATCGGCATCGACGACATTGGTCGAGTCGAGCCGACCGCCTAGCCCCACCTCCAGCACCGCAACGTTCACCGCTTGGTCCGCGAAGTATGCGAAGGCAGCCGCCGTCGTCAGCTCGAAGTAGGTGTTGGGGACACCGCCCGCACCCTCGCGAAGATCGGCAAAACCTGCCACATCGGAGATGGCGAGAGCAAACTCCTCACTCGTCGAGAACCGCCCGTTGACCGCCAGCCGTTCTTCGATCCGTTGCAGATGCGGTGAGGTGTAGGTCCCCGTTGTGTGACCGTGTGCCACCAGGATGAGGGTGGCGAGCCGGGAAGTAGAGGTCTTGCCGTTGGTTCCGGCGATGTGGATCACCGGATAACCCTCATGGGGATTTCCCATCAGGTCGAGGAGTTCCCGGATGCGTTCGAGACCGGGCTCGCCCCCGAGACCGATATGCCGGTCGACGTAGGCCTTCGCCTGTTCGTAGTTCATGAGTGAAGCCCCGGGAGGTTATCCCCCCGGGGCTTCGATGCTCACTCTGTGGAGAGAGTTCAGTCCTCGACGCGGCGGCTGGCGATCAGGACCAGTGACCCCAGCATGGCGAGAGACCCGGCGAGAAGTGCGAGGAGATCGTTGTCGACTCCTGTGAAGGGGAGCACTTCGGTGCCCAGGACCTCGTCCTCGATACTGGAGGTGGTCGACGCCTCGGTCGTGATCGTGCTGTCGAGGATCTCCACGGTGGTAGTGGTGGTGTCCTCGGTGGTGACCGTGCTGTCCAGGATCTCCACCGTCGTGGTTGTTTGCTCGACCGTGGTGGTGGTCTCCTCCGCCTCGGTGGTGGTGGTCTCCTCCGCCTCGGTAGTGGTGGTCTCCTCCGCCTCCGTCGTGGTGGTGGTGTCCTCGAAAACACACAGGCGGATATGCGAGATCGCCTGTTGGAAGGAGTTGGTGAACGAGTGGGATCCGTTCAAATACGGGCCATCCTCTTCAGTCCCCGCTCCAGACTGCTCACTACCGGACTTGACCGAGATATCCACGAACTGATTGTCCGCCAGCCCAGTGATCGTGAAGTTCACCGTGTGCGGGTCACCCGGGGTGTCCGCCCACGAGTCGAGGGTGATGTCCACGTCCAGGAAATCCGGCGGGCTCTTCACCCCTGTGGTCCCCTCTTGAAACTCGACACAGTTCGATTGCAATGTGCCTGTGTCATCTATGTGTTCCGCGGTAGCCGGATCCGCCAGCAAGAACATCACCGACAACACCATGGCCGCGGCGACGAAGAGCGCCAATATCGTTCGCCCGGTTCGGGCTATCCCAGCCTGCATTTTTCCTATCCCTTCACCATTCACGGGACAGGTCGGTCTCACCATTGGCTCCACCAGACCGAGGTGACCGTTTTACAGGTCTGGTATCGGTGCCTCCCATTTCCCCTTTATCGGGTCTAACCACTGTCTGTGGTCAACGATCACAGTCTGTCACAGTGTGGCGGTCTGTCAATCGAAAACTCGAATGATCTGCACTGGAGAAGTACTCAATCGATTCGAATCCCAAACATACCGGCGAAAGGGCGTCTATGCAGCCGCGAGGGCTGGGTCGGTCGACCCAACTACGCAGAGCGTTCGGTCGGCTCGGTTACGGGCTCGGTGGGGACGAGGGTGGGATTCACCTTTTTCTCGACCACGTCCCGATCGATCATCACCCGCTCGATGTCGTCCCGGCTCGGCAGGTCGTACATCGTGTTGAGCAGGACTTCCTCCAGGATCGCCCGGAGACCACGAGCCCCCGTAGACCGCTTCAGCGCCTGCTCGGCGATCGCCTCGAGGGAGTCGGGGGTGAACACCAACTCCACGTCGTCCATCTCGAACATCCGGGCGTATTGCTTGGTGAGGGCGTTCTTCGGCTCGGTGAGAATGCTGACCAGGGACTCCTTGTCGAGGTCATCGACGGTGGCAGTGACCGGGAGACGCCCGATGAACTCGGGGATCAGCCCGTATTTCATGAGGTCTTCGGGGAGCACCTCGGACATGAGCTCGTTGGAACGCGCTTCATTCTTTGACCGAAGCTCGGCCCCGAAGCCCACACCGCGCTTGCCGATGCGGCTGGCGATGATGTCCTCCAGCCCGCCAAAGGCACCGCCACAGATGAACAGCACGTTGGTGGTGTCGAGCTGGATGAACTCCTGGTGAGGATGTTTGCGCCCACCCTGGGGCGGAACGGATGCCACCGTGCCCTCCAAGATCTTGAGCAGCGCCTGCTGCACCCCCTCACCCGACACATCACGGGTGATCGAAGGGTTCTCGGCCTTGCGGGACACCTTGTCGATCTCGTCGATGTAGATGATCCCCTGTTGCGCCCGGCTGACGTCGTAGTCGGCCGCCTGTAACAGCTTGAGAAGGATGTTCTCGACGTCCTCGCCGACATACCCCGCCTCGGTGAGACTGGTGGCGTCGGCAATGGCGAAGGGGACGTTCAGCTGTCGGGCCAGGGTCTGGGCGAGCAGCGTCTTCCCGCTGCCGGTGGGCCCGATGAGCACGATGTTCGACTTCTGCAGTTCGACATCACGCTGGATGTCACCCGACCGGATTCGCTTGTAGTGGTTGTAGACCGCGACCGAGAGCTTCTTCTTCGCCTCTTCCTGGCCGACCACATAATCGTCGAGATAGCTCTTGATCTCGGAGGGCTTGGGGAGCTCGGTGAAACTTATCTCCTCGGTGCTGGAGAATTCCTCCTCGATGATCTCGTTGCAGAGATCGATGCACTCGTCGCAGATGTAGACGCCTGGACCGGCGATGAGCTTCTTCACCTGCTTCTGGGACTTCCCGCAGAAGCTGCACTTCAGCAGCTCTCCGCCGTCACCGAGTCTTGCCATCTGAGCTCAGCTCTCCTTCAGTCGGACGATGAGGCTACCGCGGCAAGCTCCCGACGGGTGAGAACTCCGTCGATTACTCCGTACTCTTTGGCCTCGGCGGCCATCATCCAGTAGTCCCTCTCGGTGTCATGCTCGATCTTGCCGAGGTCCTGACCGCTGTGGTCGGCGAGTATCTGGTTGAGCTGCTCCCGCATCTGGACGATCAGCCGCGCCTGGATCTCGATGTCGGAGGCCTGGCCCTGGGTCCCACCGTGGGGCTGGTGGAGCATGACCCGGGCATGAGGCAGGGCAAACCGCTTGCCCTTGGCCCCACCGGCGAGGATCACCGCGGAGGCCGACGCCGCCATCCCCATGCACACCGTGCTCACCTCAGGCTTGATGTACTGCATGGTGTCGTAGATCGCGAAAAGCGAGGTGATCGAACCACCCGGGGAGTTGATGTACAAGAAAATGTCCTTGTCCGGGTCGTCCGACTCGAGATGCAGCATCTGGGCCATGATCAGGTTGGCGATCGTGTCGTCGATGGGGGTCCCCAGGAAGATGATGCGGTCCTTGAGCAGACGGCTGTATATGTCGAAGTAGCGCTCACCCCGGCTCGTCTGCTCGAAGACTGTGGGGATCACGTAGTTGTCGGCTCTCATTCCTCTTCCTCCTCAGCCGCGACCGGATCGTCGTAATCGATGATCTCGGCCTCGACTTCGTTCACGTTGACACTCAAGTCGACCGGATTCCCATCCTCGTCGACCGGGTTGGCATTCGACAGGATCGCGTCCAGCGCTCTGTTTCTGAGAATATCACTGGCCAGCGCCAATTCCTGCCCGCTCTCCCGAAACGCCCTCAGATACGAGACCGGATCCTCCGATCGCACCGCCAGGGCCTGTAAAGCGGTCGACATGTCCTCCTGGTTCACCTCGATGCCCTCCTCCATGATGATGGCGTCGAGGACCAGACGGTTCCTCAGCGACAGCTCGGCCTGGGCCCGGAGATCCTGGAGAAGCATCTCCTGGGTGGTGCCCGATGCCTGGAAGTAGTCCTCCAGCTCGAGCTCGGCGTCCTCGAGCCGATGGAGGAAGTCGTGGAGGTGGCGGTCCATCTCCGAACGGACCAGTCCCTCGGGTAGGTCGACGTCGATCTGATCCCTCAGGGTGCTCAATGCCTTCTCCGAGTACTCACGTGACACCGCGCGCAGCTTGGCGTCGGCGAGACGTTCGTCGAGGATCCTGGTCAGCTCGGCGACGGTGTCGAACTCCGTGTTCTCCTCGACCCACTCGTCGGTCAACTCGGGAAGGATCCTCTCTTTGACCTCGTGAACGGTCACCGCGAAGGTGACCTCTTCTCCGGCGCGATCGCCGAACCCGTCGGGAAGTGGGCCGTTGAAGGTGAGCTCGTCACCGGCTGATGCCCCAGCCACGTGGTCATCGATTCCCTCGACGAGCATCCCCGACCCCACTTCGTAGAGGAGCTCCTCGGCTCTGGCTTCGTCGATCGCCTCGCCGTCCTTGCTCGCCTGAAGATCGATGGACACGAAGTCGCCCTTCGCCGCTGGTCGGTCGATTTCCTCGACCGTGGCGAACTGCTCCAGCATCCGCCTCGTCTGCACCGCGAGCTCTTCCTCGGTCACCACCGGATTGGTCACTTCGATATTGCGGTTCTTGTAGTTGGGCAGCTCGATGGTGGGCCACAGGGTCACCCTGACCTGTACTTCCACCCCGCCTTCGACATCGTCCATCGACTCCAACTCGGGCTTGACTGCCGGCTCGATCTCCTCTTCTTTGAGGACGTCGTTGAGTACCGGGTTGAGCAGGTCCTCGATGGCCTCTTGCCGCACCCGGTCTGCTCCTACTGTCGCCTCGACGATGGGAAGGGGTGCCTTTCCCGGACGAAAGCCGTGGATCTTGACGTCCTGAGCCAGCTTGCGCGCCGCCCCCTTCTTCGCCTCGTTGATCTGCTCTTCGGTGAGCTGAAACCTGACAAGCCGCTCGAAGGCGCCTGACTCGGTGACGGTGGTGGTCATGTCTTTCCTTGTAGCCGACAAAGTGTTGGTACCAGGCACCACGTACCTAGCACACCGCCCGGCGTGTGCCGGGCGGTCTCAATGGGGTGACCGACGGGACTTGAACCCGCGACATCCTGGACCACAACCAGGTGCTCTACCAGACTGAGCTACGGCCACCATGTGGCGAACAGGTCTCCGGCGCCCCCGGGAGGACTCGAACCCCCAACCTGCGGATTAGAAGTCCGCTGCTCTATCCAGTTGAGCTACGGGGGCAAAGGGCTGTGTCTGGCCCCGGTGGGCGACCCGTTCGAGCGGGTGAAGGGAATCGAACCCTCACCACCAGCTTGGAAGGCTGGAGCTCTACCATTGAGCTACACCCGCGGTATTCGTTCATTGTAAATGTCTGGTCGGGCTGGCCGGATTCGAACCGGCGACCTCGTGCTCCCAAAGCACGCGCGCTACCAAGCTGCGCCACAGCCCGATAGCTGTCCAGGGTACTTCGGCACCCCTTCTTGTCACAGACGATTCCTACATTCCAACCATGGAACTCGAGGCTGTACTCCTCGAGCGGGTGAGGGAACACGAGTCGCTTTCACGATGGGAGCGGTCGGAACTGGGGCGGGACCTGCGCCGAGCAGGGCTCTCCTACGGCGAGATCATGGAGTTGATCTACGTGAAGAAGTCGACCCTGGCCACCTGGTGCCGGGAGGTGCGGCTCACCGACGAGCAGATCGACGCGATCAAGGAGAGGCGAGCCCCAGAGCCGGGGAAAGATCTCTCTGGCGTTCCTCGCAACACACAGCACAAGCGCCACCGAGAGATCGCGCTTATCCAAGCCCAAGCCGGCCTCGAGGCCGAACATCTGGTCGAGGACCCGTTCTGGGTCGCCGGCGTTTCCATGTACTGGGGCGAGGGCTCCAAGGCAACGAAGCACCTCGCAGTGGCCAACTCCGATCCGGCCGTGCTGAGGATGTTCAAGAAATGGGCAACGGAATTCTTGCCCCCGCACGCTGGATGGAGAGCAAAGTTGAACCTCCACGCCGACAACGATGACCTCGGTGCCAGAGTCTGGTGGGCGTCGCAACTCACGATGTCACTTGATGACTTCACGAAGACGTACATCAAGCCGGATGGAACAGGGCATCGAAAAAACCATCTGGCGTACGGAGTCTGCACCCTGATCAAGCGAAGAAGCACTGACGCCTACTACTCCACGATGGCGTGGATCGAGTTCCTGCAAGAGCACTACGGCGCGTAGAATTCCGTGGGGCCGCTGGCGCAACTGGCAGCGCAGTTGACTCTTAATCAAACGGTTCCGGGTTCGAGTCCCGGGCGGCCCACTGCCCCCTTCTCACCACCAAATGCGGGTGTGGCGAAATTGGCAGACGCGCAGGGTTTAGGACCCTGTGGGAGAGATCCCGTGGAGGTTCAAGTCCTCTCGCCCGCACCAGGTTCTCGGGGAATCCCAGTGATTATCCGGGCCCCACGTCGGAACGTCAGGTAGTGCCACGCCCAACCCAAGAGCACGAAGAATCGGTTGCGGAATCCGATCAGATAGAAGATGTGGATCACTAGCCAGGCGAGCCACGCCGGGAACCCGCTGAAGCGGACTCCTCTGATGTCGGCCACTGCGCGCGCCCGCCCGATCGTCGCCAGTGATCCTTTGTTGCTGTATTTGAACGGCTGACGGCTCCCCTCCTTGATCATCCGACCGACGTGCCGGCCCATTTGCATCGCTGCCGGGGCGACTCCGGGCACACCTGGCACCGCGGCCAGGTCACCGGCGACGAAGACCTCGGGATGGCCGGGAACCGACAGGTCCGACTCGACCTTCACCCGGCCGCTTCGGTCGACCTCCCCCACCATCGCCCCCACCGCCGATGCCTGGACCCCGGCGGCCCAGAGGACGGTGGCCGCCTCGATGCGTAGCCCTGATGACAAGGTCACGCCCTCGTCGTCGATTTCAGTCACCAGCGAGTCGGTGACGACCTCCACCCCGAGGCCCTCGAGTTGCCTGCGCGCCGAATGGGAGAGCGATGGCGGGTACGGC
>Ga0256867_10000088_pt1 | contig 31681 bp, 34 predicted proteins | sample RVTome_15_FD_185939 | JGI IMG/M metagenome (GOLD analysis project Ga0256867, IMG submission 185939) | Soil microbial communities from uranium-contaminated site in the Upper Colorado River Basin, Wyoming, United States - RVT150D86 (HiSeq) ... | reverse complement strand
CACGTCCTGGCCGAGGAGAGCCAGCTCGGGCTGTTCGCGGTGGCCGGTCCCGGGGAGCGCGCCGCGCCGGGCGAGACCCTCGCCGAGATCCCCTGGCGCCCGGTCATGCGGACGTTCACCACCGACGGCCAGAAGGTGAACCTCCTGGACCGGGATAAGAAGGTGTTCTTCCCGGGCTGGCAGCGTCGGAAGCCGAGCCCCCGGTACTGGAAGTCGGGGTTCGGGATCGTCTCCCGTCCCGACGAGGACCCGCTCCACTAGCGGGCCGCGGTGGGGGCCGGCCCGCTCACAGGCCCGTTGGTAGAGTCGGACGGGGTTGGGGAACAATGGAGCCACAGGCGAAGGAGGTGACGGGATGGGCTTCAAGACGGGAATGCTGGTCGGCTTCGGAGTCGGGTACGTGCTCGGTACCAAGGCCGGTCGGGAGCGATACGAGGAGCTGAAGGCGTCCTGGGACCAGTTCATGGGCAATCCCTCGGTCCAGCGCGTTGTCACCCGCGGCCGCGAGGTCGTGGAGGCCGGCACGGAGCGAGGGATCAGGGCCGTGGAGAACGCCGAGGATGAGGTCAAGGACCGCCTCAAGGGTTCCAAGGCCGAGGCTCCCTGAGGGGGAGCGGTCGGAAAGTCGCTCCGGGCGCTCATCCTGACCCCTGGAGGCGCCGAAATACCGGGGTAAGGCACCGCGTTGGAAGGTGCGGGATCGGGGCTCGAAGGTCACAACCGACCCCGATGATAGAATCGAGCGTGACGGGCGCTCCGGGGGCGCAGCAAGGCAAGCCCCGGGGGCGCCCGAGGCGCCTTGGGGGTAGGACGGGGTTCCGTGGATCCCTGAGGCGAAGCCCGAGGGCCGGTCGAGCCGGCTCAGAGGGAGATGAAGGCGGATGTTCGAGCGATTCACCGACCGAGCCCGTCGGGTGGTGGTCCTGGCCCAGGAAGAGGCCAGGATGCTCAACCACAACTACATCGGAACCGAGCACATCCTCCTCGGCCTGATCCACGAGGGAGAGGGCGTGGCCGCGAAGGCCCTGGAGTCCCTGGGGATCTCGCTCGAGGCCGTGCGCCAGCAGGTCGAGGAGATCATCGGCCAGGGGCAGTCGGCTCCCACCGGCCACATCCCGTTCACGCCGCGGGCCAAGAAGGTCCTGGAGCTGTCACTCCGTGAGGCCCTGCAGCTGGGGCACAACTACATCGGCACCGAGCACATCCTGCTCGGCCTGATCCGCGAGGGCGAGGGCGTGGCCGCCCAGGTCCTCCAGAAGCTCGGGGCGGACCTCAACCGGGTCCGTCAGCAGGTCATCCAGCTGCTGTCCGGCTACACCGGCGGCAAGGAGACCGCGCCTGGCGAGGCCCCACCGCAGGGATCCATGGTCCTCGACCAGTTCGGGCGGAACCTGACCCAGCTGGCCCGCGAGATGAAGCTCGACCCGGTCATCGGCCGGGACAAGGAGATCGAGCGGGTCATGCAGGTCCTGTCCCGCCGGACCAAGAACAACCCTGTCCTGATCGGCGACCCCGGCGTCGGCAAGACCGCCGTGGTCGAGGGGCTGGCCCAGAAGATCGTGAAGGGGGACGTCCCCGAGACGCTGAAGGGCAAGCAGATCTACACGCTGGACCTCGGCGCGCTGGTGGCCGGGTCGCGGTATCGCGGTGACTTCGAGGAGCGGCTGAAGAAGGTCCTCAAGGAGATCAAGAGCCGGGGCGACATCGTCCTGTTCATCGACGAGCTGCACACGCTGGTCGGTGCCGGCGCGGCCGAGGGCGCCATCGACGCGGCGAGCATCCTGAAGCCGATGCTGGCCCGGGGCGAGCTCCAGACGATCGGCGCCACCACCCGGGACGAGTACCGCAAGCACCTGGAGAAGGACGCCGCCCTGGAGCGGCGTTTCCAGCCGATCGACGTTAACGAGCCGAGCGTGGCCCACACGATCGACATCCTCAAGGGTCTGCGGGACCGGTACGAGTCCCACCACCGGGTCTCGTTCACCGACGACGCCCTGGTGGCCGCGGCCAACCTGTCCGACCGGTACATCAGCGACCGGTACCTGCCGGACAAGGCCATCGACCTGATCGACGAGGCCGGCTCACGCATGCGGATCCGCCGGATGACCGCGCCGCCCGACGTCCGCGAGGTCGACGAGAAGATCGCCGAGATCCGGATGCAGAAGGAGTCGGCCGTCGACTCGCAGGACTTCCAGCAGGCGCAGTCGCTCAAGGACGAGGAGCAGGAGCTGATCGCGGAGCGGAGCCGCCGGGAGCAGGAGTGGAAGTCCGGCGAGCTCGACGTGCTCTCCGAGATCGACGAGGAAGAGATCGCCGAGGTCCTGTCGGCGTGGACCGGCATCCCGGTGTTCAAGCTCACGGAGGAGGAGACCCAGAAGCTCCTCCGGATGGAGGACGAGCTTCACAAGCGGATCGTGGACCAAGAGGAGGCCGTGCACGCGGTGTCCAAGGCGATCCGCCGCACCCGAGCCGGGCTGAAGGACCCCAAGCGGCCCAGTGGCTCGTTCATCTTCCTGGGCCCCTCGGGCGTGGGGAAGACCGAGCTGTCCAAGGCCCTGGCCGAGTTCCTGTTCGGCGACGAGGGCGCGTTGGTGCAGCTCGACATGTCCGAGTACATGGAGAAGCACACGGTGTCGAGGCTGATCGGCTCTCCCCCGGGCTACGTCGGTTACGAGGAGGGCGGCCAGCTCACCGAGGCCGTGCGCCGCAAGCCGTTCTCGGTGGTCCTGTTCGACGAGATCGAGAAGGCCCACCCGGACGTGTTCAACACGCTGCTCCAGATCCTGGAGGACGGGCACCTTACCGACGCGCAGGGTCACACGGTGGACTTCAAGAACACCGTGATCATCATGACCTCGAACCTGGGGACCCGTGACATCCAGAAGGGCACCACCCTCGGGTTCTCGCCGGGCGGGGATGAGGAGGTCACGTACGAGAAGATGAAGGACAAGGTGATGGAGGAGCTGAAGCGCTCCTTCCGTCCCGAGTTCCTGAACCGGATCGACGAGATCATCGTGTTCCACTCGCTGTCCCGCGAGCACGTGAAGATGATCGTGGACCTGATGATCCGCCGGCTCGAGCAGCAGCTGCAGTCGAAGGACGTGGACATCGAGCTCACCGATCGGGCCAAGGGGGTCCTGGCCGAGAAGGGCTACGATCCCGCGCTCGGCGCCCGGCCGCTGCGCCGGACGATCCAGCGGATGGTCGAGGACCCGCTGTCGGAGAAGCTCCTGTACAAGGAGTTCACGGCGGGCCAGACGATCATCGTGGACGCCCGCGACGGCGAGATCGTGTTCGAGCCGGCTTCCAAGCCTCCCGAGACCCCGCCGGTCGAGCTGGCCGGCCAGGAGTCGTAGGGAAGGTCAGACCCACTCGGGAGCGGGTACGACCACGCCCCTGACCCCGCTCGCGGGGACGCTTGCGAGCGGTAAGGCCGAGGAGCCCGGCAGCCGAAAGGTCGCCGGGCCCTCGGCATCTTCACGGTAGGGTGAGCCGGTGCGACTGACCCGTCGACGGTTCCTGGGGTGGCTGGCCGGCGTCGTCGGCGCCGCGACGCTACCGCCCCGCCCGGCCGCCGCCGCGCAGCGCTCCGTCGAGCTGATCTGCCGGCGGGCCTGGGGCGCCCGGCGCCCCGCCGGGGGGTTCGACCGCCACCGGATCCGCCGGGTCACCGTGCACCACAGCGCGGTGGCGCTCCGAGACAACAGCCTGGCTCCGGCCAGGCTTCGCTCCCACCAGGCCGCCCACCAGGACCGGGGGTGGCCGGACATCGCCTACCACCTCCTGATCGACCGGAACGGCAACGTGTACGCGGGCCGGCCCCGGTGGGCGGTGGGGGACACCTCGACGAACTACGACCCCCGGGGGCACCTCCTGGTGATGTGCGAGGGGAACTTCCAGGAGCAGCGCCCCTCGCCGGCCCAGGTCCGGGCGCTCGTGGACGTGCTGGCGTGGGCGGTGGACCGGTACGGCGTGGGCGTGCGAACGATCAGGGGGCACCTGGAGCACGCGGACACCGCCTGTCCCGGGAGGGGCCTCCAGCGCCGGCTCGGCGAGGTCCGGCGCAGGGTCCGGGAGCGGCTGGCCTCGGGCGGCGTTCGGCTGGTGGACCTGTGCGGCGACCAGGGCCGGGCGCGGGTGGAGGCCATCGAGGCCGGCCAGGCCTAAGCCGGGTCCCGCGCTATCCTGGTCCGCATGTGCCGAAGCATCAAGCGCCTCCGCGGCCCCGACGGGCCCGCCACGGAGGACGAAGTCCGCGAGGCCGCGGTCCAGTTCGTTCGGAAGGTCAGCGGGTTCCGGGAGCCGTCCCGCCGTAACGCGGAGGCCTTCGAGGCCGCGGTTGACGAGGTCGCCGCCTCTTCCCGCCGCCTCCTCCAGGCCTTGCCCCGGTAGCGCCGGCGGCGTGTCAGACCCGCCTGGTAGCTTCCCGGCCGTGGGAAAGGTGCGCCAGGTCCTGTCGTGCTCGGGGTGCGGACAGCAGGTCGCCCAGTGGATGGGCCGCTGTCCGGGCTGCGGCGAGTGGGGAACCATCGGCGACCACGGCCCTCCGGTGACCGGCTCCGTTCCGGTCGAGCCGCTCGGCCTGGGCGACGAGCCGGCGGAGGCCCGGATCGGCACGGGGCTCGAGGGCGTGGACCGGGTCCTAGGGGGCGGCCTGGTGCCCGGCTCGGTGGCCCTGATCGCAGGCGAGCCCGGGATCGGGAAGTCCACGCTGCTCCTCCAGGTCGTCGGGCACGTCGCCGGGGGCGGGGGCCGATGCCTGGTGGCCTCGGGCGAGGAGTCCCGGGCCCAGGTGGCCATCAGGGCGCGGAGGCTCGGGCTCGGGCCGGACGTCGTGTCGTTCGTCCCCGGCCGCGAGCTCCTCCACGTGGTCGACGCGGCCCGGGCATCGAGGCCGGCGATCCTGGTCGTCGACTCGATCCAGGCCATCCGGGACCCGTCGCTCCCTTCCCTCCCCGGCGGGCCCGCCCAGGTCCGGGCGTGCGCCGACGCCCTGGTCGGCCTGGCGAAGACGGCCGGGGTCGCCGTGATCCTGGTCGGTCAGGTGACGAAGGACGGCGACGTGGCGGGGCCCCGCACGCTCGAGCACGCCGTCGACATGGTGTGCTCCTTCGACGGGGACCAGACGACCGGCCTGCGGGTGCTGGCCGGCGGGAAGAACCGGTTCGGGCCGGAGGGAGAGCTGGCCTGGTTCGAGATGGCCGCGAACGGGCTGCGCGAGGTGGATCCGCGCGAGGTCCTGGCGCCCGGCGACGGCGAGGTCGGGGCCGCCACCGCGCTCGTGGCCGCAGGACGGCGTGCCCTTGCCGTGGAGGTCCAGGGGCTGACGGCCTTCACCGAGGGCCACCCCCGGCGGCACGTGTCCGGGCTCGATCCGCGGCGCTTCGGGCTCGTGGCGGCCGTGGTCGACCGGGTCACCGGGCTCCGGCTAACGCGCTCCGAGCTGTACGGCGCGGCCGCGGGAGGGCTGCGCATCGACGACCCGGGGGCCGACCTCGCCGTGGCGGCCGCCCTGGCCTCCTCGGCCACAGGTGTCCCCCCGCCCCCACGCTCGGCGTTCGCCGGCGAGGTCAGCCTCACGGGTGCGGTCCGGTCGCCGCCGGGGCTGGGGCTCCGGCTGGCGGCCGCCGCCGCGGCCGGGGTTCGAACCGTGTTCTGCGCCGGCGATCCCGATCCTCCTACGGGTATTCGCGTCGTCCGGGTCCGCCGCCTCGGGGAGGCGCTCGCATGGGCCAAAGCGCGAAGGCGATCCGGTCGTGGGGACTCCTGGGGCGACGACGCCACGGAGCCCGCGGCGTGAAATGTGCCCTGTGACCAGCGGTTTTAGGTTGCGGGCCCCTCGTTCGCCTGATACAATGAGAACCCCGCAAGGGCCCGCCGGACTTCCAGCGGGACGTGCTTAGCCATAGCTGACGCCGCAAAGGAGTGCCGTGTTCCGAAAGGGCGACAAGGTCATCTACCCCCATCACGGGGCCGCGGTCATCGAGAACGTCACCACAAGAGAGTTCCTCGGGGAGAAGAAGAGGTATCTGGTCCTCAGGCTCGCCTACGGCGATCTCACGCTCATGGTCCCCGTCGATAGCACCGAGGAGGTCGGCCTCCGCGAGGTGGTGAGCCGGCGCGAGGTGAAGAAGGTCCTCGACGTGCTCCGTGAGGACGAGTCCCGGATGCCGTCGAACTGGAGCCGGCGCTACAAGACGAACATCGAGAAGATTCGTTCCGGCGACGTGTACCAGGTGGCCGAGGTCGTCCGGAACCTCTCAATCCGAGAGTCAGAGAAGGGACTGTCGGCGGGCGAGAAGCGGATGCTGGCGAAGGCCCGGCAGATCCTGGTTTCCGAGCTAGTCTTCGCCGTCGATGCGACCGAGGAGAAGGCCGAGAGCATGATCGACAAGGTGCTCGAGGAGGCCCACTCGGTCGTCCTCCAGCCGACCGTCTAGGAGGCTTGCACTCGCCCGCCGGGCGGGGCACCGTGGGGCCGTGAACGTCCAGCCCGATCCTCCGCGCCCGCAGCGCACCCTGGTCGAGATCGTTCGTTTCGTCCTGGTGGGGCTGTTCACCGCCGGCGGGTGGCAGCTCGCGGAGGCCTCGGACCTGGAGGGGGGCCGTCTGCTCCTGGCGGTCGTGCTCGGGAGCCTGGTCGGCTACGTGGTCGGCGGGGTGTTCGGCCGGCGGGCCATGGTCGCTGTCTCCGCCGTGGAGCAGGAGTTCCAGCGGATGCCGGCGTCCGAGCTCCTGGCCGGGGTACTGGGCCTCATCCTGGGCCTCCTGATCGCCATCCTCATCTCCCTCCTGGCGTTCCGCCTCCCGCTGACGGTGGCGTACCCCACGGCCGCGCTGGTCTCGGTGGTGCTCGCGTACGTCGGCTATCGGGTCGGCAGGGCGAAGCGCGACGAGCTGTTCGGCCTGTTCGGGCTGAAGACGCGCTCGTTCGGCGTGCGGGCGGGCGAGGTGAACGTTCTCGACACGAGCGCGCTGATCGACGGCCGCATCCGGGAGGTGGTCGAAGCCGGGTTCGTGGGCGGCACGCTGATGGTCCATCGAGGCGTCCTCTCCGAGCTCCGGGCCATCTCCGACTCGGGCGAACCGAGCCGGGCCGCCAGGGGCCGTCGGGGATTGGACATCCTTCGAGAGCTGCAGCGGCACCCATCCGTCGAGGTCGTCCTGGTCGGCGTGGAGGACGTGGGCGAAGTGGACACGGCCCTGGTCCGCCTGGCCAGGGAGCGGGGCGCCGCCCTGGTCACCGGCGACATCAACCTGGTCAAGGTGGCGCAAGCGCTGGACGTTCCCACCCGGTCGATGGCCGCGCTGGCCGAGGCACTCCGTACTCCGGTGGTGCCGGGCGAGGAGGTCACCGTGCACCTGACCAAGGAAGGCCGTGAGGAGGGCCAGGGCGTCGGATTCCTGGAGGACGGGACGATGGTTGTGGTCGAGCGGGGGGCCGACCTGGTAGGGGCCGACGTCAACGCCGTGGTTACGAACATCCTTCAGACGACCTCGGGCCGGATGGTGTTCGCCCGCCTGGGGGAGTGACGTGGCCGCGGGGGCCCTGCTCCTGGGCGGCGGACGGGGCGAGCGGCTCTCCGGGCCGGACCCGAAGGCCTTCGCGCCCCTGGACGGCCGGACCCTCCTCGAGCTGGCCGTGTCCACGGTGGAGGCCTGTGGCCGGGTCGAGGGCTTCGTGGTGATCGCTCCCGAGGGGTGGGAGGGCCGGGCTCGCGCGATCGTAGGGTCCAGGCCCCGGCTCGTCGATGTCGTGGCCGGCGGGGCGACCCGGCAAGACTCGGTCCGTCGCGGGCTGGAGGCGCTCCCGGAACCCTTCGATGTGGTGATCTGCCACGACGTGGCCCGCCCGCTGGCCTCGGCGGCGCTCTTCGACGCCGTGCTCGACGGGCTGGCCGGGGCCGACGGGGCTGTGCCCTCGACACCCGTGGCGGACACGGTTAAGCGGGTCGACGACGGCGTGGTGGTCGAGACCGTGCACCGTGACGGCCTGGTGATGGTCCAGACGCCCCAGGCGTTCACCAGGGAAGCCCTCACCGCGGCGCACCGGGCTGCCGAGGCGGACGGGTACACGGCCACGGACGACGCGGCGCTGCTCGAGCGGGTCGGTTTCCGGGTCGCGGTGGTTCCCGGCGACCCGGCCAACATCAAGATCACCCGACCGGAGGACCTCCTGGTGGCCTCGGCGCTGGCCCGTGCCTGAGCCGAGGTTCGGGCTCGGCTTTGACTCCCACCCGGCGGACCCCGGCCGGCCGCTGATCCTCGGCGGCGTGCCGTTCGAAGGTGCCCCGGGTCTGGCCGGACACTCCGACGGCGACGTCGTATGTCACGCGCTGGCCGACGCCCTCCTGGGCGCCGCCGCACTCGGTGACATCGGCGAGCACTTCCCCGACACCGACCCGGCCGTGGCTGGCATCGCCGGTACAGAGCTGCTCCGCCGGACCGTCCGGCTGGTTCGCGACGCGGGCCTGGCGCCGCAGGCGTGCGATCTGGTGGTCCTGGCCGAGAGCCCCCGGCTGGGTCCCCGGCGAGACGAGATGCGGGCGGCCCTCGGGGACGCTCTGGGGATCGGCTTGGCCGGGGTCAGCGTGAAAGCCACTCGGCCCGAGGGCCTTGGCCTGTCCGGCGACGGGGTCGGGTGTTTGGCGCTGGCCGTGCTGGCATGACCGACCGGCGGGACCGCTCCGCCGACGCCGTGGTCGGGCGACGGCCCGCACTGGAGGCGGTCCGGTCGGGCGCGGCCGTCGAGGTGCTGGTGGCGTCGGGGGCCCGGCGGACGGCGGGGTTGCGGGAGCTGCTGGACGCGGCGCGGTCGGGTGGCGTGGCCGTCCGATGGACGTCCGCGGACGAGGTGGCCGGCCTGGCGGGCGGAGCCCGGGACCAGGGGGTGGCCGCACTGATCCGGGGCCCCCAGCCCCTGACGGAGGGGGACCTTGCTCGGCGCGCCTGGGGCCAGGACGCGGTGGTGGTGGCCCTCGACGGCGTCACCGATCCGAGGAACGTGGGCGGCATCGCCAGGACGGCCGAGGCGGCGGGGGCGGAGGCTCTGATCCTCCGACGCCGTCGCGGCGCCAAGAGCACTCCGGCGGCGGTAAGGGCCTCGGCGGGGGCCCTCCTGCACCTCCCCGTGGCCGAGGTGGCCAACGTGTCCCGGGCCCTGGGCCGGCTGAAGGATGGCGGGTTCTGGGTGGTCGGTCTCCACCAGGAGGCCGGGACGATGATCGGGGAGGCCCGCCGTCCGGCCGGCCGTCTGGTCGTCGTGCTCGGCTCCGAGGGGGAGGGGCTGTCCCGGCTCGTCCGGGAGGCCTGTGACGAGCTGCTGTCGATCCCGATGGTCGGATCCGTGGCCTCGCTCAACGTCGCCGTGGCTGCGGGGGTGGCCCTCTATGGTTATGCCAGGCGGCAGGAACCCTGAGACCGGAACGTGGTATTCGTCCCTGTTTGGCGACGTACGAGTCCTTGCATGACCGGCGGCCCCGTGGGAATAATCGGGCCGCGCCTCGTCGTTCGCCCGCGACCCGAGCGGGGCGTCGGGAAGGAGAAGCCGCGACCGTGGCCGCACGCCGGCGGGTGAACGTCCCCCGGGACCTCGGGGCTGAATCGGACGAGGAGCTCGTCGGCCTGTACCACGCCGGCCAACAGGATGCCGTCGAGGCGCTCCTCGTCAGGTACCGGGGCTTCGCCCGCTCCAAGGCGCGCACCTACTTCCTTGTCGGCGCGGACAAGGAGGACATCGTCCAGGAGGGGATGGTGGGCCTGTATAAGGCCATCCGGGACTACCTCCCCGACCGGGAGGCCTCCTTCCGCGCCTTCGCGGAGATCTGCGTCACGCGGCAGATCATCACGGCCGTGAAGACCGCCACCCGCCAGAAGCACGTCCCTCTCAACACGTACGTATCCCTGTCCAAACCGGTGGGGGGCGAGGACGACCCCGACCGCACCCTGCAGGACGTCCTTGAGAACGTGCGAGCCCCCGACCCGGCCGACCTGGTGCTCGGCCACGAGGAGCTCCGAAGCATGAAGCTGGCCTTCGCCGAGATCCTCTCCGACTTCGAGGCAGAGGTGCTCCACATGTACGTCGAGGGGAAGTCGTACCAGGAGATCGCGGCGCATCTCGACCGGCACGTGAAGTCGATCGACAACGCGATCCAGCGGATCAAGCGCAAGGTGGAGCTCCACCTGCAGGATCGCACCGGCCGAGGGACAGGTGAGGCCGAGGCCGGCGAGCCGGAGATCGAAGCCGCGATCCCCCGGTAGAATCCGTGGGCTGGCGTGGCGCAGTCCGGTAGCGCAAGCGATTTGTAATCGCTAGGTCGCGGGTTCGAATCCCGCCGCCAGCTCCGGCCCGGCCGACCGGTCGGGATCCCCCGAGCCGTCCCGGAGCGCGTATCACCAAGGTGCATGCACGCCACTCGACCGCCGAGGGTCCCGACGCGGCCGGCGGGGCCTTGATCCCGCCCCGCCGGGTTCGGGGCCCGAACCCGGCCGTGCGCAGGGCTCCGCTCCTCCTGCTCCGCTACCCGGGTTCCCTGGTCGCCCTGGCCGTGGCCGCCCTCCTCCTTGCCTTGGCCCTGGCGGCGTACCCGCTGTTCCTCTCGGCGTCGGCCAGCACGCTCGTAGACGCGGAGATCGCCGAGCCCCTGGTCACCAGGTACGGCGCAGGAGTGTCTTACCGGGACGGCGCGCTGTCGCTGGAGGAGGCAGCGCCGCCCGGCACGGGGACTCCCGTCCTTCTTCACGAGCGGCGGGGCGAGGTGTTCTCCCGGTTGACCTCGGCGGACCCACGGCTCGGAGCCGTGGTGGCCACCGTGATGGGGCCCCGGGTGGCCGTCTCACACGCGGACCGACCACAGGAGTTCCGTTCGGGCATCCTGTTCGCGGGCACCGACGCCGCCGACCACGTCCGGATGGTCCGCGGCTCGGCGGGATCGGGAGCGCTGGTGCCGGACCTGATCGCCGACGCCCTGGGGATCGAACCGGGGGACGAGTTGGTCCTGGAGGGTGCCCGGGGGTCGGTGCGCCTGCCGGTCGACGGTGTGTACGAGGCCCTGTACTCACGGCCCCGCACCGGGTACTGGTTGCGGTGGGCCAACCAGATCTACCCTGCGTGTCAGGACTGCGCGCCGCCTCCGCAGTTCGTCATCATGGACCGGGCTCGCATGCTCGAGCTGTCGGCGACCTTCGGCGCCGACACGGCCGTCTTCCTGTGGCAGGCGCCGGTGGCGCCGGCGCTGAGCCTGACCCTCGACGACGCCCGCGACCTCAGGGCTTTCGTGGGCGGGCTTCGCCGGGATATGGCTCGACCGGACACCTCCACGGGCCGCATCATGGCCTGCTGCTCGGGGCTTCCTTCCGGCTCGGGGATCACGGCGGCATCCTCGCTCGGGCGGGTGATCCGGCAGGTCGATGAGCGGATCCGTGCGGTGGAGGCCCCCGGACGACTTCTCCGGGCCGCGGCCGTGGCGGTCGGCGTGATCGTAGTGGCGGGCGCGGCGCTGTTCGGCCTGGTCAGCAGGCGGACCGAGTGGCGCCTGCGGTTCGCGCACGGCTCCGGGCCCCTCGCCGGAGGGGCGCTCGGCGCGCTGGAGTCGGTGCTTCCCACCGTCGTGGGGGCCACGGTAGGCCTGGGAGCGGCCTGGGCGCTCGTTCGGCTGCTCGGCCCCGACGCCCCCCTGGCGTCGACCTCGGTGGCCACCGCCGTACGGGGCGGCGCCCTCGCCGCCGGGCTCTCCATCGCCGTGGTGGCGCTGGTCTCCGGCGCGGCCCTCCTGGGGCACGTGGGTCAGCACCGGTCGAGGCTCGCCGTGCTGGCCCGGGCCCCGTGGGAGGTTCCCCTGCTCGGGCTGGCCCTGTACGCGGCCGGGAAGCTCGGCACGGGCGGATCGCTGGTCCCCGAGAACGCAGGCGCGCGGCCCAGCCTTTTCCTCCTGTTGTTCCCGGTTGCGCTCATCGGAGGCGTGGGGCTACTGGGCGCACGGCTGTTCAGGGAGGGGTCGCGGTCGCTTCGGGAGCGGAGCGGCGGGCTGGCCCCCCCGGCCTACCTGGCCGTCCAGCGGCTCGCCGGCGCGCCGGACCTGTCCGTCCTGCTGGTGGCGGCCTCTGCGCTGTGCATAGGGGTGTTCGTGCAGGCCCAGACCGTGGTCCGGTCCCTGGACCGGTCCGTGGAGGCCAAGGCCCGAACGTTCGTGGGGAGCGAGGTGATGGCCTGGGTGGCCGAGGACACGGAGGTCCCCTCCGATGCCCGGATCCCCGTGACGAAGGTAACCCGGCGTCCCCGGGTTGGCGCGCTGCTGCCCTCGGAACGGTCCTTCGACCTCCTGTCCGTCGACGCCGCCACCCTGGCGGGGGCCGCGTACTGGAACGACGGGTACTCGGGCCGGGACATCGAGGAGCTCGCCGACGCCCTGCGCCGTCCGGCGCCGACGGGGCTCCCTGTGGTGGTGGCCGGCCCCGACCCGCCGGGGATCGGGGCGATCGAGGTCGGGACGACCCGGCTTCCGGTGCACGTGGTCGCGGCGACCGAGGCGTTCCCGGGGATGATCTCGAAGCGGCCCCTGCTCGTCGCGGACGCCGGGGCCCTGGTGGAAGCGGCGGGTGGCTCCCAGGCCATCCTGGGCGGGTCCAACGCCACCACGGAGCTGTGGATCCGGGCCGGGCGGGCCGAGGCCCTGGCCGAGCTGTCCCGCCTGGACGTCCCCGTGTTTCAGGTGACCGCGGCCGAGGAGGTCGAGGACATCCCGTACATCGCCACCGTGATCGACACGTTCTTGGTCCTGAACGCGCTGGGGCTGGGGACCCTGGTGCTGGTGCTGGCCTCGCTGCTGGTCTACCTGCAGGCCCGGCAGAGGTCCCAGATCGTGAGCTACGGGCTCTCGCTGCGGATGGGCCTCGATCCCCGGGGCCACCGCCGGTCGCTGGTGCTCGAGCTCGGCTCGATGCTGGCAGCGGGGGCCGTCCTCGGGGGAGGGCTGGCCGTGGCGGCCTCGTTCCTGATGGTCCCCCGGCTCGATCCGCTGGGGGCCATCCCACCCGAGCCCGCCGTGGACCTCCCGGTCGTCCGTCTGGTCGTGCTCGCGGCCGCCCTGGCGGCGGTGGCCCTGGGGGGAGCCTGGCTGGCCGGCCGTCGAGCCCGGGCCGCGCACCTCGGGGAGGTGATGCGGGTTGCCGAGTAGCCCGTTGGTGGCGCGGTGCGTCGACGTCGTGAAGACCTACCGGACCTCGATCAGCGAGGTCCGGGCCCTGGCCGGGGTCAGCGCCTCGTTCCCCTCGGCGGCCCTCACGGCTGTGGTCGGGCCGTCGGGAAGCGGCAAGTCCACCCTCCTACGGCTGATCGCGGGGATGGACCGTCCCGACGGCGGGACCGTCGAAGTGGCCGGCACCCGTGTGGAGCGAGCCTCGGGCTCCCGCCTCCGGCGGCTGCGGAGACGGGACGTGGGCTTCGTGTTCCAGCGTCCCTCCGACAACTTCCTGCCGTACCTCACGGTGGGGGAGCATCTGAGTCTGGCGGTTCGGCGGGCGGCCCGTCCGCCGCTCCTCGAGCCCGCGGAGATGCTCGAGACCCTGGGGCTTAGCCACCGCCTCGACCACCATCCGGATCAGCTGTCCGGCGGCGAGCAGCAACGGGCCGCGTTCGCGCAGGTGCTGATGGCCGGGACCGACGTCGTGGTGGCCGACGAGCCCACCGCCGAGCTGGACTCGGTCTCCGCTCGCGGCCTCCTGGAGACCGTTCACCGGGTCGTCGAGGCGGGTGTGACGTTCATCGTGGCCACTCACGACGCCGTCACACGCCGCCTGGCGGACGGGGTGCTCGAGCTGGAGCACGGTCGCCAGGTCCGGGGCGTTGGGGCCTCGGCCGGCCGCGTCGCGGCGGGTCACTCGCCGTTCGCCCCGCCCGGCGGCGGCGTGGCCACCGCGGCGGGCCTCGAGGAACCGGAGGAGGAGGATAGGACCGAGCCGCTCGTCGACATCGTCGACCTCGTGAAGTCCTACAGGCGCGGCGAAGAGATGGTGCACGCGCTGGACGGGGTGACGCTGTCCCTGCCCGCGGCCCGGCTGGTCGGTCTGGTGGGGCGGTCGGGATCGGGGAAGACGACGCTCCTGAACGTGATCGGCGGCTGGGAGGAGCCCGACCGTGGCCGGGTGACCTGGTCAGACGGGGAGCCCGTGGGCGATCGCCCGACCTGGGCGGACGTGGCGATCCTCCCGCAGCGCTTCGGCCTCCTGGATGAGCTCTCCGTGCGGGCCAACGTCGAGTACCCGGCTAGGCTGGCGGGCCGGATCGACGAGGAGCGGATCGACGACCTGCTCGATCGGTTGGGACTCACCGAGCTTCAAGACCGGCAGCCCCGGGAGACCTCGGTCGGCGAACAGCAGCGCACCGCGCTGGCCCGGGCCCTGGTCCTCTCGCCCCGGGTCGTGCTGGCGGACGAGCCGACGGGCCACCAGGACACCATGTGGGCCCGGGCAGTGCTCGAGGCCCTCCGCCGGGCCTCGGCCGAGGGGACGTGCTGCCTGGTTGCCACCCACGACGAGGAGGTGGCTCGGGACTTCGATCGGGTCCTGGTCATGGCGGACGGCCGAGTGACCGGCGCGCCGTCCTGAGCGATCGGGCGACCGATCCCGGGGCACCCCTAGGACGTCCGGTATACGCTTGGAGCCCCCCCTCCGGACCGAAGGAGTCACGAGTGAGCGGGAGCGTGTGGGACCAGGCCCTGGCCCAGCTGGATCAGGCGGCCGGGATCATGAACTTGGATCCCAACGTCCACGAGGTGCTTCGGAGCCCCAAGCGCACCCTGATCGTGTCGGTGCCGATCCGGATGGACGATGGGACGGTCCGGTCGTTCACCGGATACCGAGTGCACCACAACACCTCCCGGGGGCCGTCCAAGGGCGGCATCCGCTATCACCCCAGCGTGACCCTCGAGGAGATGAAGGCCCTGGCGATGTGGATGACCTGGAAGTGTGCCGTTGTGGGGATCCCCTACGGCGGGGCCAAGGGTGGCGTGGTGGTCAACCCGAAGGAGCTCTCGGCCCGCGAGCTGGAGGCGCTGACCCGCCGGTACGCCTCGGAGATCCTTCCCCTGATCGGTCCGGAGCGGGACATCCCCGCGCCCGATGTGGGGACCGACGAGCAGATCATGGCCTGGATCATGGACACGTACTCGATGAACTCGGGGTACTCGGTCCCCGGCGTGGTGACGGGCAAGCCCATCTCTGTGGGGGGCTCCGCGGGTCGGCGAACGGCCACGGCGCGGGGCGTCATGTACGTCACCGTGGCCACCCTGAAGCAGAGGGCGATGCCGGTGGACGAGGCCCGGGTCGTGGTGCAGGGCTACGGCAAGGTCGGCGCTCCGGCCGTGGAGCTCCTCAGCGAGCAGGGCTGCGTGGTGGTGGGGGTCAGCGACGTCGGCGGGGGCGTGTACAACCCACGGGGCCTGTCGCCGGTGGGCCTGGCCGCGCACCAGGCCGAGACGAAGACCGTGGCCGGGTACGAGGGCGGCGAGCCCGTGACGAACGAGGAGCTCCTGGAGCTCGAGTGCGACGTCCTGATCCCCGCGGCGCTGGAGGAGGTGCTCACCGCCGACAACGCGGAGCGGGTCAGGGCCAGGATCGTGGTCGAGGCGGCCAACGGCCCCACCACCCCCGAGGCCGACGAGATCTTCCACGAGCGGAAGGTGCACGTGGTCCCGGACATCCTGGCGAACGCCGGCGGGGTCACCGCCTCCTACTTCGAGTGGGTCCAGGACCTCCAGGCCTACTTCTGGACCGAGGACGAGGTCAACGCCCGACTGCGGCGGGTGATCGAGGAGTCGTACATAGCCGTGCTGGAGCTGGCGGAGGACCGGAAGGTGACGATGCGCCAGGCCGCCACCATCCTCGGGGTCCAGCGCGTGGCCGAGGCGCACTCCACCCGGGGGCTCTTCCCGTAGGGAAATCCTTGAACCGCCCCCATAGCGCACCTATGCTCGTGATGATCCCCCCATGGACGAGATCTCGACGCTGGACGAGCGCTCGCAAGCGATCCTGGACTTCGAGCGAGGGTGGTGGCAGGGCCCGGGCCCCAAGGATCGATACATCCGGAGCCGGCTCGGCCTGTCGCCGGCACGGTATTATCAGCTGCTGAACGACCTCATCGACTCCCCGGAGGCGCTACGGTACGACCCGATGCTCGTCAGGCGGTTGCGCCGCCTGCGGACCGCCCGCCGACGGCAGCGGTTCGCCCGGGATCTCGGACTTGGGCGATGACTCGGAGGAGGATTGGCTGGCAAGCATGAGCCATCATCCGGAGGGAGCTTCTACCTCTCGTTGGCTACCGCAGCGCTGAGGTTCGTCCTCGTCATCGCGGCGCTCGCCCTGGGCGTGTTCGTGCTGTCTAAGGCGTTCCCGTCTGGAGACGAAGCCGCGCCGATCACCCCGACGCAGCCCGCGTCGCCGGCGGATTCCGAGACCACGCCCCCGCCTGAGGTGACCACCGAGCCCGAGGCCCCGGCCACTCACGAGCCCAGCGAGATCGCACTGCAGGTGTTGAACGGCACCGACATCGGCGGCCTGGCCGCGGACGCGGCGGAAATCCTGGAGACGGACGGCTACGACGTGCAAACCGTGGACGACGCCCAGAGCAAGCCGTACGAGGTCACCGAGATCTTCTATAAGCGAGCGTTCGAGGCAGACGCGACGATCCTCCGCGATCAGTACTTCCCCGGCGCCGAGCTCCAGGACACGGCGCCGGACGCGCAGGTGTCCATCACGATCATCCTCGGAGAGGACTACGCGAACGCACAGGGCGCTTAGGCGCCGGGCGTCGCCGAGAGCAGCTGCATCTCCAGGTGCAGCCGCACCCGGAGCGCTCCCCGGACCGCAGCCAGGCCCTCCTCCCCGGCCGGCGGCGTGAACGTGACCCGGTAGTTCCCCACCGAGTCGCCCACGGCTCGAACCAGGTAGCCGTCGAGGGCGAACCACGCTTCCTGCGCGCCGACGTCGGATCCCCGCACCTGGGCCACGGCATTGGCGAAGACCTCATTGCGATCGACGGGGGACTCGTAGGTCGTTCGCACCAAGGCGGCCTCCCGGCCATCGGCTACCCCGAGCTGGACGAGCCGGGAGCGGCTGCTCAGTGCGAACCGCCCCTGCTCGTCGGTGAAGTGGGTCTCGGAGCGCCACGAGTCGCCGGGACCGACGGGCCGGCCCGGGAGGACCGGCCGGAGGCGGGGGAGCAGGCGCTCGATCCCCACGGACTCCAAGACCTCGGTCTCCTCGCCTGCCGCCACCTGCACGGCCACCACCCGGCCGTCGGGGGCGAGACGGACCGTGTACTCCTGGGCCGGCCCGATGTCCACAGGCTGCCCGTTGACCTCGAGCCCCTCGGGCACCAGGGAGATGGCGGCCTCGACGGAGCCGTCCTCCGCCGGCTCCCCGAGGTCCTGGGTGGCACGGAACGTGGCCAGGACGTCCTGGTCCCTGGTCTCCCCGGCCAGGGTCCGCACCACAGAGGCCCGGAGCGTCAGCCGGTGCTCCAGGCGGAGGCCGGGATCGAGTCGGTAGGAGAGCGGGACCCGATCGGTCCCGCAGGCAGAGAGCAGGACGAGGAGGAACGGGAGGGCGGCGCGGCGCACGGCGGCGGCGAGTCTAGCAGGGGTAGGGTGACGCCCGATGACGGACGCGCTGGCGGCGCTTCGGGCCGACCCCGGTACCAGCGGGCTGTTCCTCGACTTCGACGGCACGCTGGCCGAGATCGTCCCTGATCCGAAGCAGGCCGCGCCGGTCGAGGGAGCCGTCGAGGTCCTGTCCGCGCTGGTCTCGAGGTTCGCCTTGGTCGCGGTGGTGTCGGGGCGGCGGGCCGTGGGCCTGTCCGAGCGGCTCGGCAGGCTGACCGGTGTCCGCTGCTACGGGCTGTATGGGCTGGAGGACCTGGACGGGCCGCTCGACCCCGAAGCCACCCGAGCCCTCGAGACCATGGAGCGGCTCCGCCCCGAGCTGGAGCGGGTCGCCTCGTCCGTCCCCGGCGCAAGGGTCGAGCGCAAGGGGTTCCACGCCTCCATCCACTACCGGGCCTCGCCGGAGCCCGAGACCGCCAGGGAGGCCCTGCTGCGGTCCCTGGGCCGGGCCATCGCGGGGACCGGGATGCGGCTGCTCGAGGGCAAGCGGGTGGTCGAGGTGGCGCCCGAACGCGGGCCGTCGAAGGGCGACGTGGTCCGGCGGGTCGTGGAGGAGGAGCGACTGCGGGGAGTCCTGTACGCCGGCGACGACCTCCCCGACCTGGAGGCGTTCGCCGCGGTGGAGGAGCTCCTACGGTCCGGGCTCGTGGGGATCAGGATCGCGGTCCGCTCGGCCGGCACTCCCGAGGAGGTCCTGGGAGCCGCCGACATGGCCGTTGACGGGCCGGGCGCGCTCGTGGAGCTCCTGCGTGGCCTGCTCAGCCCGCGGTGATCCGCTCTAGGTCCCGGAGCTGGCGCCCGACCCACTGCGCCGGCGTTCGCGAGGCCGCGGCCCGCCGCAGCGTCGCCGCTCGGGTCGCTCGCTCCTTCGCCGGCATCTCCAGGGCCTCGGCGATGGCCTCCGCGGTTCCGGCCACGTCGACCGGGTCGACGCCGATGGCCGCCCGGCCCAGCTCGGCGTAGGCGCCGGCGGTCCGTGATAGGACCAGGACCCCCCGGGAACGGTTCAGGAGCGGGCCCTCCTTGGCCACGAGGTTCATCCCGTCGAACACGGGGTTCACCAGGAGGGCGTCGTACAGCCCATACGCGGCCAGGACCCCGTCGAGATCGTCGTTCATGCGGATCTCGACGGGTTGCCAATCGACCGTGCCCATCTCGTCGTTGATCCGGGCGGCCTCCCTGCGGCATTCGTCGGTGTACGCGCGGTACTCGGCCACGGCCCTGCGGGACGGCTGGAGGAGAGCCAGGAACACCACCCGGCCCCTCCAGTCCGGCCGGGCCCGGAGGAACGCCTCGTAGGCCTGGAACCCGCGCAGGATGTTCTTCGACAGCTCCGCCCGGTCCACCCGGAGGAGGAGCGAGCGATCACTCCGCCAGGCGATCAGGGCCCGGCGGCGGCGGCGGACGGAGGGGGCGACCGCGGCGGCCCGGAGCTGGGCTGCGTCGATGGCGATCGGGTACACGCCCACCCGCACCAGTCGATCCTGCCACCGGACGGCCCGCCTACGCCACAGGACGTCGGCCCCATCCAGCAGCCGACAGGCTCCCATGAAGTTCTCCGCCCAGCGTTCGGTGTGGAAGCCGAGGAGGTCGGCGCCCAGCAGGCTGGTGAGGAGCTCCTCCCGGACCTCCCGGGGGAGCAGCCGGAGGTAGTCGGCGGCGGCGAAGGGGACGTGGTGGAAGTGGGCGATCCGCACCGCCGGCGCCCGCTCCCGGAGCATCGACGGCACCAGGGACAGGTGGTAGTCCTGCACCAGGACGTCGGCGCCGCCGCCGCCCGCCTCCTCGGCCAGGGCCTCGGCGAACGCCCCGTTGACCTCGCGGAAGGCCTTCCAGGAAGCCCGATCGTCCTGCGTCAGGCTCGGCACCCGGGGGAGGTCCCACAGGTAATGATGGAGGAACCACAGGAGGCGGTTGCTGACCTGGTTGTAGAAGCGATCGTAGGTCGCTTCCTCAAAGGGCAGTAGGCGCAGGAGGTACGTGGCGTCGTCGATGCTGACCTCCAGCCGCCCGTCCCGCCCTTCAGAGGCTTTCCTGCGGTCCGCCTCGTCCATCGCGGAGGCCACCCACAGGCCCCCGGTTTCCTGCACCACGGGCGCCAGCGCCGACACGAGCCCGCCCGATCCGCGACTGGCCACCAGGGCGCCGTCCTCGACGGCGAAGCTCACGGGGCCCCGGTTCGAGGCCACCAGGATCCTGCGGTCGGTCACAGGGACGCGAGCAGCGTGAGATAGTCGGTGAGCTCCCGCAGGGTGAGGAACCGGTCCCGGACCCGAGCCCGACCGGCCAGCCCCATCTCCTCCCGGCGCTTCGGGTCGCGCAGCAGCTCGACCAGGCGGCGGGCGCACTCCTCCGGCGAGTCGACGAGGTAGCCGCTGACCCCGTCCTCGATCTGCAGGCGGATCCCGCCGACGTTGCCGCCGATCACCGGTCGCTCCTTCCACATCCCCTCGGCCACGGTAAGGCCGAACCCCTCTCGTATCGACTTCTGGACCACCACGTCCGACGCTCGCTGGAACGCGTTCACCACGAACGGCCCGACGTCCTGAAGGTTCGTGAGGATGTGGATGTCGGGGTCCTCGCCGCGGTGGTCCTGGGCCAGCTCCAGGAAGTGCCACGCCTCCGGGTCGTCGTGGGCCATGGAGCCCACCAGGATCAGCTGGGCGTCGGGGACCTCCTCCTCGGCCTTGCGGAAGGCGTCGATGACCCCCACGGGATCCTTCCACGGGTCGAACCTCGACACCTGGGTGACCAGCGGTCGCTCCGGGTCGATGCCGTAGGCCACCAGGATCTCGCGGACGGCGTCCGGGTCGAGGTGGGCGTTCTTCGGAGACAGGGGGTCGATCGACGGAGGGATGATGGCCACGCGCGGGGCCACCCCGGGCTTCGCGAAGTCCTCCAGGGTGAACACCGCGGCGTCGTACCGGGCCACGTGCACTGCGTAGAACGACCACACCTGCTCCATCGGCTGCGACAGGTCGATGTGGCACCGCCACACCCACCGGCCTCTCCGGCGCCCCATCTCCTCGAGGAACGTCAGCAGGGCCACCGGCTGTGGGTCATGGACGAACACGAAGTCGGCATCCGGCTCGAAACGCTCCGCGTTCGACCGGACCCGGTCGAGGTACGTGGACTCGAAGGCTTCGGTCCACGGCACCGGCATGCCGTGGAGGGCGTTGTGCACGAGCTTCGTCACCGTGAAGAACTCCTCAGAGCCGTCCATCAACTGCCAGTCCGCGTCGATGCCCAGGTCCTGGAGCAGGGGGATGTGCGAGTACAGGAGCTCGGAGACACCCCCCCCGAAGCTCGTGCTGCTGAGCTGCACGAGGCGGCTCCCCTTGAGCGGGGCGGCCGCCTCGCGGAGCCGCTCCACGGCTTCCTCGCCGGCGGGCTCCCGGAAGTCCTCGACCCGTCGCTGATCGGGGATTGGGACGCTGCGAAGCACGGACGCCAGTCTAGCCGTGCCGGGGCCGGGGCCGAAGGGGGGCGCTATGATGCGCCAGAGCCGTGGACGAAGACCGCAGCCGGGTGCTCGGCACGCCGTTCGTGATCCGATCGGCCCGGTGGGGCATCGTTGCGTGGGCGGTCATCGGCGTTCTCGTCCTCGGCTACTTCTTCTTCCGCTTCGTGGTCTATCCGGTCCGGATCATCCTCCCGCCGCTCGTGGTGGCCATGATCGGCGTGTACCTGCTCAATCCCGTCGTGTCGGGGCTGGAGCGGAGAGGGATCCCGCGGATCTGGGGAGCCCTCCTGACCTACCTCGTGGGTGTGGCCATCCTGGGGACGGCCCTCACGTTCACGATCCCCATCGTGGCCGACCAGGTCACCGCCTTCGCCGAGTCCGCGCCGGAGCTCATCGACCGGGTCACAGAGAGCTTCGGTGATCTCGCCGCCGGATTCGGCATCCAGGTGGAGGACGCCGGAGGGGGCGGGGAATCCGTCGTCGACTTCTTCGGCCGGCTCCTGTCGTTCACCCGGGGGCTCGTCGACCTGGCCATCATCTTCCTGGTCGGCCCGATCATCGGGTTCTACATGTTGGTCGACATGCCGAAGATCCGGCGAGGGCTGAAGGCGCTGATCCCGTCGCGCCGGAGGGCCGAAGTGGAGTCCATCCTGGAGAAGATCGGGCGGGCCATAGGCGGTTTCTTCCGCGGCCAGCTTCTCGTATCCCTGTTCGTGGGGATCGCGTCGGCCATCGGGCTCTGGATCGTCGGCCTTCCTTTCTGGGCGGTCGTCGGGCTCGTGGCGGGGCTTTTCAACCTGATCCCGCTCATCGGCCCGTTCATCGGGGGGATCGTGGCCGCGGTGATCGCGTTCACCACCGAGACTGCCGGGGAGGGCCTTCTCGATCTCCAGCCGGGATGGCCGCTCGCCGTAGGCTCGGCGGTGGCCCTCCTGATCGTTCAGCAGATCGACAACCACATCATGAGCCCGAACATCGTGGCCCGGACCGTGCGGCTCCATCCGGTGACGGTGATGCTCGGCCTGCTCGCAGGCGGCACACTCCTGGGGCTGTGGGGGATGCTCCTGGCGGTGCCCGTGCTCGCGTCCGCGAAGATCCTCCTACTCCACGCCTGGGACACCCGGATGCAGTGGCCGCCACCCACGAACGCGACCGCTCCGGCGGTCCCCGGGCCCGCCGACGAGCTGCCCGGTGGCCGCCCAACAAGCGAACGGCTCCGTCAGGCGAAAGCCCCCGCCCGGGAGACCGAGCGTCGGGGGTCGTGGTGGTCCGGGGCTATCAGGAGCCTCTTCGGCACCCGCCGGCCCCGCCCGGAGCCCGAGCGCACCTCGCCGCCGACGTAGCTACGCCAGCAGGCCGAGGACCGCCTCGGCGAACCCCTCGCCGTAGCTGGCCTCGGTGACCATCGCGTTGTGGGGAAGGTCCGAGGGCCAGGACCCCGCCACCAGGAACAGCGTGGCCACATGGGGAGCCAGGGCCAGGTCCGAGGCCGAGTCGCCGATCGCGGCCGCCTCGCCGGTAGTGATCCCCCGATCGGCCAGGTCGGCCGCCACCGCGGTGGCCTTCGATACCCCCAGGGGGAGCAGGTTGTACACGTGGACCTCGTCCACGTCGAGGCCGGGGAACGAACGGCGCAGGATCCCGTTGTCGTGGAGCCGGATCCAGCCGTAGCCGGCATCCTCCAGGCGGCGGTGGACCTCGTCCAGCGCCACGTGGCCCCGGAGGAGCATCGAGACCTCCCGCCCATCGTGGGCCCAGGGAGCGTGCGGCTCCAGCGCCCCGGCGAAGGTCTCCAGGAGGAACCCGGCCGCGCCGCTCCGGAGCATGGCCTGGTGAGGGGTCCCCCGACCTCGGTAGGCGCCGTGGTCCCGGATGACGCGCTCCCCATGGGCCCGGATCCCTCCCAGCTCCGCGATGTAGCCGTCCGCGCCCAGGAGACGAGCTGCCTCCTTCACCCGGACCTCGGCCCTCCCCGACACCGGCACGAGAGCCACCCCGGCCCGGTGGAGGGCCACCACGGCCTCGGCCGGCCGCCCGGTTATGTCGCCACCTGGAGCGGCGAACAGGGATCCGCCCGGGCCGAGCAGTGTCCCGTCGAGATCCGTGTACAGGACCCGGGGCCGGGGCCCCGTCTCCGCGCGGTTCACCGGACGGCGCCGTAGCCGGCCACGGACACCGCCGGCGGACGCTCGTGGACCGCGATGGGCGTGGACACGATCCGGTACTCATCGTGGTCGCGCTCGAACTGGTACATGCCGAGCGCGGCGGAGGCTCGCCGCCGCTCTTCCTCGCCCAACCGGGATAGAGCGGCCCGGAGGACGGCGAACGCCATCCGGGAGAGCTCCCCGATGGGCCGGTTACGATGCACCCGCTCCTCCAGGTCGATCTGGGCCATGGCCTGTGTGCCGAACCGGGCGGCCACGTCGATCAGCAGACCCATCTCCACGGCGTAACCAGTGAAGAAGGGGACCTGCTCGAGCACCGACCGCCGGCCCGCGTACTCACCGGCAAGAGGCTGGATCAGGCCGGCGAGATGGGGCCAGAACGTGTTGATCAGCGGCCTGGCCACGAGCTCGGTGACCCGGCCGCCCTCCAGCGAGCTGCCCTGGCCGTCCTCGATCGGCCGCCGGTAGAAGCTCTTCACGTAGCCGACGGCCGGGTCGGTCAGGATGGGCCCCAGGGGGCCGCACACGAAGCGAGGGTCGAAGTTCCGGATGTCCGCGTCCAGCCACAGGATCACGTCGCCGCGGAGGACGAACAAGCTCTTCCAGAGGGCTTCCCCTTTGCCGGCCATCGGCTCGAGGTGGGGGAGGACGTCCCGGTCCTGGAAGACCGTGGCCCCGGACCCTTCGGCCTCGGCGGCGGTACGGTCCGACGAGCTCGAGTCGATGACCGCCAGCTCATCGACGAGGGGGACGCGTTCCATGAGCTCGGTCCTGATCGACCGGACGATAGTGCCGACCGTGGACTCCTCGTTCAGGGTGGGGATGCAGACCGATATCGTCAGGTCCTCCCGGCGCTTCGCCTCGGCCAGGGCGGCCAGGGCGAACTGCCGGTGATGGAACGTTCGTCGGGCGAACCAGTCCGTGGGGGCCGGGTGCACGGCGCGGGGATGATACTTCGAGCGTTCAGGCGGACGCGCGGCCCGGGCTGCGGCCGGCCGCGTCCGTCAGCTCCCCATGGTCGGGGACCCCGGTCCACACGCGAAGGACCCGGCCGCCCCTTCCTGTGAGCGCGATGGTCGGAACGGTGCGGATGCCGAACCGCCGGGCCACGTCGGGGCGTTCCCCCACATCGATCTGGCGGAAGGCCACGCCGGTCCGATCCGCCGCCGACTCGAGGTAGGGGGCGGCGGCCTTGCACGGCCCGCAGGCCCGGGTGGTGAACTGCACGATGGCCGGCTCCCGTATCCCCACGCCGGCGAGATCGGCCCGGGCCAGGCGCCGGGGCGCCCGGCGCCACAGGAGCCAGGCTCCGTACACGCCGAGGAGCACGGAGGCGGCCACGGCCAGGCGGATCATCCCGGAGCCCGCTCGACCGGACGGATCAGCCGGGCCCGGAGCCGACCGCCGGTGGCCATCCGCCGCGCCCACACGTACAGCTCGCAGCCCACGCACAGCCCGGTGACCGCGGCCAGCAGGGCCAGCGCGGCGACCAGCAGCCCCAGGGCCCAGGCCACCCCCTCCAGCCCGACCGCATACCGGGCCGTGGTGGCCGCCCCGAGGACCACGAACCCGACGGTGTTGGCGAAGCGCGGCGGAGCGGCCTCCTCGAGCTCCCGGGGCGGTCCCACCGCCCCGATCCGGCGGAGGGCCCTGAAGATCCAGGCGTACACGTTCGCCCGGGGTCCGAGCAGCGAGGCGGCCGCCAGGATCGCCGCCAGGACGGGGAGCACCGCGGGCAGATCGAGGAGGAACCCGGCCAGGGCGACCGCCCCGGTGATCCCCTGCCCCATGAGGGGCTGGCGGGGATCGACCATGGTCACGGGCTGGCCCACGTACCCTCTCCTCGGAAGCGTGACGGAAATCCTACCGAACCGGTATGATTCCTGGCAAGCCGTTGACACCGGGTGAGCGGCGACCGTACCCTCGGAAGGCCAGGCCGATGTTCAGGGTGTCCCAGAAGACCGAGTATGCGCTCCGGGCCATGGTCGAGCTCGCCCTCCGGGGGGAGGACGGGCTGGTCCCGGCCAGGGAGATCGCCGAGCGGCAGGGGATCCCCCTCCGGTTCCTCGAGCAGCAGCTCTCCACCCTTCACAAGGCGGGCCTGGTGGAGTCCTTCCGGGGCGCGGGCGGGGGCTGTCGGCTGGCCCGGCCGGCGGAGGAGATCCGGGTGGCCGACGTCGTGGACGCCATGGAGCGGAGCCTCTACCCGATGTACTGCCTCGATGAGCACGACCACACGTGCTTTCAGGACGGCCGCTGCGGGATCCAGGGCCTATGGAACGACGTCCACGTGGCGGTTCGAGGGGTGTTCGAGCGGACCACGGTGGCCGACATGGCCGCCAGCCACGGGCGGCTGGCCGAGGCCGTATGGACCCCCGAGGACCTCCTCCGGCAGACCGGCCAGCCCGGTTGACCCCCGAACGGGGGACCCTCTAGGCGGAACGCTAAACCCCGGCCGTAGGCCGTCCGATGGTAGGGACATGGCGCGGATCCTGGTAGTGGAGGACGACCCGCACGTTCGGCACTTGGTCCAGGTGGTGCTCGGCGGCGAGGGGCATGAGACCGAGAGCGCAGGCTCTGGGTCCGAGGCCCTGGAGGAGCTATCCGAGAACAGCTACGATCTGATCGTCCTCGACCTCATGCTCGGACGGGTCTCCGGCTGGCAGGTGCTCCGGCAGATGGAGCGGTGGGGGATCCGCCGGCGGACCAAGGTCCTGGTGCTGACGGCTCGGGCCTCCGAGCGGGACATCCTCCACGGGTGGCGCATGGGGGCCGACGAGTACGTAACGAAGCCCTTCGACCCCACCCACCTCACCGAAGCCGTGGGGTGGACGCTGGAGAGGACCCCTGAGGAGCTCGAGCAGCGTCGGCGAGGTGAGCTCGAGAAGACCGAGCTCCTCTACCGGGTCCAGGTCGCCTTCAACGAAGCCGGCTAGTCGTTCTTGCCGAGGATCCGCATCACGGTTGTCCCACAGCTAGGGCACTTGCCCTTGGCCGCCCTGCGTCCGTTCTTCAGCGTGACGACCTCGCCCTCGAACTGGACCTTCTTCTTGTCCTTCACGCAATACCCTTCGTACTGAGCCATCCGTCACCTCCCTTCTCAGGCCCCGATACGCTTCAGGGCCGCTCCCAGCGGCCCCTCACACAATCGTGGGGCCTCCGGGCCTCTCGTGCAAGCACCCTCCCCTCTTGAGACCCGAACGCTCGTTCGAGGCCGGCCCCGGAGGACCCGCCGCTAAGATGGCTCTCGTGGCCGCTCCCATCCTCGTCACGGGCTCTCACCGCTCCGGAACCACCTGGACCGGGCGGATGCTGGCCGTGGCCCCGGGGGTCGGCTACGTGCACGAGCCGTTCAGTCCCCGAAGGTGGCCTGGCTGGAGCCGCCGCCCCATCCCTCACTGGTACGTTCACGTCTCCCGAGAGAACGAGCACGACTACGTCTCCCTGGTGGAGGACGTGCTGGCCTTCCGGTACCCGGCGCAGAGCGTGCTCCGGGTCCGGTCCGCCCGACAGGCCTTCCAGGTGGTGGAGGAGGCGCCGTGGGCCCTGTGGAACCGCCTCCGGGCCGCCCGGGCCCTGGTGAAGGACCCCATCGCGTTGATGTCGGCCGAATGGCTGGCGGAGCGGTTCGGCATGGAGGTCGTGGCGATGATCCGCCACCCGGCCGCGTTCGCCGGGAGCCTCCTACGGCTGAACTGGCCGAGGTTCGACTTCCGCGACTGGGCCGACCAGCCGCAGTTCCTGGGCGACCTGGCCGCACCCTACCAGGATGCCATCCGCTCGTTCGACCCGGAGCGCCAGGACCTCGTCGACGAGGCCATCCTGCTGTGGAACGTCATCCACCACGTTATCCGGGACTACCGGGACCGACACCCTGACTGGGTCTTCGTCCGGCACGAGGATCTGGCCGAGGAGCCCGTGAAGGGGTTCCACGAGCTGTACGAGCGTCTCGACCTCGAGTGGGACCGGGTAGCCGAGAGGATCATCTTCCGTTCGAGCACGGGCAGGAAGGAGGTCCCGGCCTACATGCACCGCACGGTGCGGCGGGACAGCCGGGCGGCCCGATGGACGTGGCGCGACCGTCTGACGCCGGAGGATCGGGACCGGGTCCGGGCCGGGACCGCCGAGGTGGCCGAGGCGTTCTACGGGGACCAGGACTGGTCGCCGCCGGGAGCCGCAGGATGAAGGTCTCCCTGGTGGCCACGGTGAAGGACGCTGGCCCGTACGTCGGCGAGTTCCTGGCCTCGGTGGCCGATCAGACCCGGCCGCCCGACGAGACGATCGTGGTAGACGGCGGCTCCACCGACGGCACACTGGACACCCTCCGGGCTGCGAGCGGGATCACCCTTATCGAGGAGCCCGGCGCGAGCATCGCCCGGGGCCGGAACCTGGCCGTCCGCGCCGCCGCCCACGACGCCATAGCGGTCTCCGACGCCGACTGCGTGCTGGAGCCCGACTGGCTGGAGCGGCTCACGGAGCCGCTGGAGCGGGGGGCGGACGTGTCGATGGGCGTGTACAGGCCCCTGGCGCGGTCTCTCTTCGAGGAGTGCGCCGCGGCGATCTCGATCAAGGAGCCGGAGGAGCTGCGTGAGGACACGTATATGCCCTCAGCCCGGTCCGTGGCGTTCCGGAGGGAAGCGTTCGAGCGGGCCGGGGGCTACCCGGAATGGATGGCGCTCGGCGAGGACATGTACCTGAACCACCGGTGGCGTGAGCTCGGGGTGCGGATGGACCTGGCCCGGGACGCGGTCGTGTCGCGGCGGCCCCGGCCGGATCTGGCCGCGTACTGGCGCCAGTTCGCCGGGTACGCCGAGCACGACGCCCGGGGGGACATGCACGCGGGCCGGCACGCGCTCCGTTTCGCCGCGTACGCGGCCCTGGGGGTAGCCGTGGCCTCTCGCCGACGCGGCCTCCTGGCGCTGGCCGCCGCGGCCGGAGGGCTCTACGCGGCCCGACCGGTCCGCCGGGCCTGGGGGCGGATGCCTTCCCCGGGCCGGCGCCTGGCCGCTCTGGGGGCCGTCCCCGCCCTGATGGCCGTCACCGACCTGGCCAAGATGGCCGGGTACCTCCGGGGGCTCGGCGGCAGGGCCCGGCGGTAAGGCCCCAGGCCCCTTGCCCCTTGCCAACTCCCCCGGGCCTGGCGCTATACTCTGGATTAGCACTCTCCCCCATGGAGTGCTAAGAGAGAGTCGACCGAAGCCGAAGCGCATCCTGAGGAGGGAGCCGATGGCAGCCAAGATCATCACCTTCGACGAGGAGGCCCGCCGGGCCCTGGAGCGGGGCATGGACCAGCTGGCGAACGCGGTCCGGATTACGCTGGGGCCGAAGGGCCGGAACGTAGTACTGGAGAAGAAGTGGGGCGCCCCCACGATCACCAACGACGGGGTGTCCATCGCCAAGGAGATCGAGCTCGAGGACCCCGAGGAGAAGATCGGGGCCGAGCTGGTCAAGGAGGTCGCCAAGAAGACCGACGACGTGGCCGGCGACGGCACCACCACCGCCACCGTGCTGGCTCACGCCATGGTCCGGGAGGGCCTCCGCAACGTGGCCGCCGGGGCCAACCCGATGTCGCTGAAGCGAGGCATCGAGCAGGCGGTCGAGTCGGCGGTGGAGCAGATCAAGAACCAGGCCAAGGAGATCGAGGAGAAGAACGAGATCGCCCACGTGGCCGCCATCTCCGCCGGCGACACCGAGATCGGCCAGCAGATCGCCGAGGCCATGGACAAGGTCGGCAAGGACGGCGTGATCACGGTCGAGGAGTCGCAGACGTTCGGGATGGAGCTGGAGCTCGTCGAGGGGATGAGGTTCGACAAGGGCTACATCTCCCCCTACTTCGTCACCGATCCCGAGCGGATGGAGGCGGTCCTGGAGGAGCCCTACGTCCTCCTGGCAAACCAGAAGATCTCCGCGGTCAAGGATGTCCTCCCGGTCCTGGAGAAGATCATGCAGTCCGGCAAGTCGCTGGTGATCGTCGCCGAGGACGTCGAGGGCGAGGCCCTGGCCACGCTTATCGTGAACAAGGTCCGGGGCACGTTCAAGTCGGCCGCGGTGAAGGCGCCCGGGTTCGGTGACCGGCGCAAGGCCATGCTCCAGGACATCGCCATCCTGACCGGCGGACAGGTCATCTCCGAGGAGATCGGCCTGAAGCTCGAGAACGCCCAGCTCGACATGCTCGGGAAGGCCCGGAAGGTCGTGATCACCAAGGACGAGACCACGATCGTCGAGGGGGCCGGCAAGGACGACGAGATCAAGGGCCGCATCAACCAGATCAAGAACGAGATCGACAAGACCGACTCGGACTACGACCGCGAGAAGCTCCAGGAGCGGCTGGCCAAGCTCGCCGGGGGCGTTGCGGTGATCAAGGTCGGTGCGGCCACCGAGGTCGAGCTGAAGGAGAAGAAGCACCGCATCGAGGACGCGGTGCAGACCACGAAGGCAGCCGTCGAGGAGGGCATCGTCCCCGGCGGCGGCGTGGCGCTCCTGTCGGCACAGCCGGGCCTCGACAAGCTGGATCTGGAGGGCGACGAGGCCACCGGGGCCCGGCTGGTCCGAAAGGCCCTGGAGGAGCCGATCAAGCAGATCTCGGAGAACGCCGGCCTGGAAGGCGGCGTGATCGTGGAGAAGGTCCGCACCCTCGACGCCGGGTGGGGCCTGAACGCCGAGAGCGGCGAGTACGTCGACATGTTCAAGGCAGGCATCGTCGACGCCACGAAGGTCACGCGCTCCGCGCTCCAGAACGCCGCGTCTATCGCGGCCCTGTTCCTCACCACCGAGGCAGTGGTGGCGGAGAAGCCGGAGAAGCAGCCGGCCACGCCACCGATGCCCGGCGGCGGGGACATGGACTTCTAGCCGAGGTTCACAGAGAGGGCCGGGCGGCGGCCTTCGGGAACCGGAGAGGTTCCCATCCGGCCGCCGCCCGGCCCTCTCGCGTTCCTGGTTTCCCTGGGTAGCCGTACAATCCGGGCGTGGCGAAAGGGCGGTTCCACCTCACCCTCCCCGGTGATCTGGTGGGGGAGCCGGTCATCCATACGCTGGGGTCTCGGTTCGGTGTGGTGACCACGATCCGGCGGGCCAACCTCGAGGAGGGGTCGGGGTGGGTCATCCTCGAGATGGAGGGGCCCGACGACGCCGTCGAGGACGCCATCGCCTGGGCCCGGGAGCTTGGGGTGACCGTGGATCGGATCGAGGGGAGTGAGCGGTGACGGGGCAACGGATCCTGCTCATCGATCACCGGCCCGAGCACATGCGCCAGCCAGTGCTCCGGCTACAGCTGGAGGGCTACGACGTGGCCGAGGCCTCCACGGCCGAGGACGGGCTGGAGATGCTGCGGGAGGGCGGCGTCGATCTCGTGCTCCTCGACGCGGAGCTCCCCGGCACGGACGGCTGGGCGGTGCTCAAGCAGATTCGCGAGGACCCACAGGTAGCGGACACGAAGGTCATCATCTTCATGGCCGGCCAGGGGGAAACGGGGAAGCTCGGCCTCTACCAGGTCGAGGGGGAACTGCGGCGACCGTTCGCCATCGGCGAGCTCCTGGAGAAGGTCCGGGCCGCTCTGGGGAGCGGCTGAAGCCTAGCTCCTGTTCTTCTTCGGCTTCTTCACGTCTCCGCTCGTGAACTCGATCTCCGCATCACGGAACTCCTCCACGAGTTCGTCGACGTCTTCCTCCTTGTTCCACGGTCGGCCGACGGAACGGGCCACGACGTTGCCCTCGTCGTCAACGAGCTCGACTCCGAACTTGCTCCCCGACGTGATCCTCCAGCGCTTCGGCATGGTTCCTCCTCCCTCCGACGTCCCGATTCTCGTCCCCGGTCCGGCAGCGGTCAAGCCCTGCCGACCGCCAGGAGCCCCCGGGCTCGCGCCGCAGACACCACGTTTCCCTTGGAGTCGAACTGCCGGGCCGCTTCCTGCAGCGCCGGCGACGCCTCCTCGGTTCGCCCGGCCAGCCGGAGGACCTCGGCCAGGTCCATCCACGCGTGGCCCCGGAAGTTCGGCGCCTCCGTCGTGGCGGCGAGTTCCACGGCGCTCCTGGCCAGCGCCTCCGCTTCCTCGGCCGATCCCCGCCGGGCCGCCAGCTTCGCCCGGAGCCCCCGGACCAGCAGCTGGGTGGCCACGTCGTCGCTGGCCCCCGCCTCCTCGCTGACGGCCGCGTACCGCTCGGCCTCCTCGAAGCGGCCCTGCTCGTAGACCGCCTGGGCCAGCTCGGCCGCCGTGGTGGAGAGGACACCTCGCTCGCCGGCCCGCTCCAGCGCCTCGTAGGTGCGGCGGAACCCACGCTCGGCGGCCTCCGGGTCGCCGGCCAGCAGGTGCACGGCGGCCCGAACCTCCTCCGAGGTGAGGGCGATCAGCCCGAGGCCGAGATCCTCGAGCACGGCCTCGGCCCTGTCGATCTTCTCCC
>Ga0256867_10000087_pt1 | contig 31872 bp, 27 predicted proteins | sample RVTome_15_FD_185939 | JGI IMG/M metagenome (GOLD analysis project Ga0256867, IMG submission 185939) | Soil microbial communities from uranium-contaminated site in the Upper Colorado River Basin, Wyoming, United States - RVT150D86 (HiSeq) ... | reverse complement strand
TGCCCGTGAGGTCGGGCGCGAATACCTGGCCCTGGTCAGGGGCGAGGTGGCGCACGAGGCCTTCACGGTGGACGCGCCCCTGGGCCGGGACCGAGCCAGGGTGGCGGTGCGGCGGGGGACCGGGGTCGAGGCGGTCACGGAGCTGGAGGTGCGGGAGCGCTTCCCGGGCGCCACGCTGCTGGTGGCCCGTCCCCGGACCGGCAGGACCCACCAGATCCGGGTGCACCTCCGGTCGGTGGGCCACCCGATCCTGGGCGACCGCGCCTACGGCGGAGGCGGCGACGACGCCCTCCGCTTCGGCCTGTCCCGCCCGTTCCTTCACGCCTGGCGGCTGTTCTTCCCTCACCCTGTCACCGGTGATCGCATCGAGGTCGAGGAGCCGCTCCCGGACGACCTGGCGAGCGCGCTGGAACGAGTTCGCTCAGCCCGCTGACCTGCGACGCTTGAACTCGACCTCGGTCGTGTGTAGTGTGCCCCCAGCCGGAATTACAGCCGTGTCGTTCTCCACAGTCTGTCAACAGGGTTTCCCCAGGAGCGCATAGGGTGACGGGGAGAGGATTCGTCCACCTCCATACGCACACCGAGTTCTCGCTGCTCGACGGGGCATCGCGGATCTCGGCTCCGGCGGAGTCCCAGGTCGTCACCCTGCTGGACAAGGTGGCGGCGTTCGGGATGCCCGCGGTCGGGATCACCGACCACGGGTCCATGTTCGGGGCCCTCGACTTCTACCGGGCCTGCCGGGAACGGGGGATCACCCCGATCCTCGGGGTAGAGGCGTACGTTGCGCCGGGATCGCGATTCGACCGGACCCCTGGGGAGAACGAGGAGCGCTACCGGCACCTGACCATCCTGGCCCGGAACGAGACCGGGTACCGGAACCTCCTCCGGCTCGTCACTGACTCGCACCTGGAGGGCTTCTACCACCGGCCCCGGATCGACAAGGACCTCCTGGCCGAGCGGGCCGAGGGGCTGGTCGGATTCACCGGCTGCCTGGCCGGTGAGGTGTGCCGTCTCCTCCTGGCCGGTCAGCGGAAGAAGGCCGTCGAGGTAGCGGCGGGCTACCGGGACCTGTTCGGTGCCGGGAGCTTCTACGTCGAGCTCCAGGACCACGGGCTCCCCGAGCAGCGACAGGTGACCCCGATGCTGATCGAGCTGGCCGGCGAGCTCGGCCTGCCGTTGGTGGCCACGAACGACACGCACTACACCGAGAAGGCGCACGCCCGGGCCCACGACGTCCTCCTGTGCATCCAGCAGCCGGGGAAGGTGCTGGCCGATACGGACCGGCTGAAGTTCGACACCGAGGAGTTCTACATGAAGTCGGCCGAGGAGATGCGGGAGCTCTTCCGTGAGCACCCGGAGGCCTGCGACGCGACCCTGGAGATCGCCGAGTCCGTGGAGCCCATCCCCATGCTCGAGCGCCCCCTGGTTGAGCGGGCCGAGCCCCTCCACGTCCCCCGCTTCGACCCGCCCGGCGGTGGCGATCACGAGACGTTCCTCCGCGAGCTGGCCGAGGCCGGCGCCGGGGAGCGGTACGGTGAGATCGGCCCCGAGGTCCGGGAGCGCCTCGAGCACGAGCTCGGCGTGATCTCCTCGATGGGCTTCGCGGGTTACTTCCTGATCGTTTGGGACCTGATCCGGTTCGCCCGCGAGCACGGGATCCGGGTGGGTCCCGGCCGGGGATCGGCCGCGGGATCGGTGGTCTCGTACTGCCTGCGGATCACCGATCTCGATCCCCTCCGGTACGGGCTGATCTTCGAGCGGTTCCTGAACCCGGAGCGGAAGCTCATGCCGGACATCGACATGGACTTCGACGAGCGCCGCCGCGACGAGATCATCCGCTACGTGGCCGATCGGTACGGCCACGATCACGTGGCCCAGATCATCACGTTCCAGACGATCAAGGGGAAGCAGGGGATCCGGGACGCGGCCCGGGTCCTGGGGTTCCCGGCCAGCGTGGGCGACCGTCTGTGCAAGATGTACCCGCCGGCGCTCCTGGGCCGGGAGTACCCGATCGACAAGGCGCTGGAGCTCTCCCGGGAGCTCGCCGACGCGTACGAGCGGGAGCCCGAGGCGAAGGAGATAGTGGACACGGCTCGGGAGCTCGAGTACCTGCGCCGGGAGGACTCCGTGCACGCGGCGGGCGTGGTGATCGGCGACCGCCCCCTGGTCCACTACCTCCCGCTGAAGCTATCCAAGGACTCCCGGGACGACTCCCGCCGGATCGTGACCCAGTTCGACATGCACGGGGTGGAGGACCTGGGGCTGCTGAAGATGGACTTCCTGGGCTTGCGGACCCTCTCGGTCATAGAGGACGCCGTCCGGATGCTGCGGGACCGTGCGGTGGACCTCGACATCGACCACCTCCCGCTCGACGACGAGGTCGCCTACGAGATGCTCCGAGAGGGCGAGACCACGGGCGTGTTCCAGCTCGAGGGGGCAGGGATGCGCTCACTGATCCGCCAGTTGGCCCCGGACCGGTTCGAGGACCTGATGGCGCTGGTGTCCCTTTACCGCCCCGGCCCTCTGTCCGCGAACATGCACGTCGAGTACGCCGAGCGGAAGCACGGCCGCCGGGTCGTCTCGTACCCCCACCCGGACCTCGAGCCGGTGCTGGCTCCGACCTACGGCGTCATCGTGTACCAGGAGCAGGTCATGGAGGTCGCGGTTCGCATGGCGGGCTACACGATGGGCCAGGCCGACCTCCTCCGGAAGGCGATGGGGAAGAAGATCAGGGAGGAGCTGACGCCGCACCGGGAGACCTTCGTCCGGGGCGCCGTGTCGAACGGATACGACGAGCGGATGGCCCAAGAGGTCTTCGACCTGATCGTGCCGTTCGCCGACTATGGCTTCAACGCCTCCCACGCGTGCGGCTACGCGCTGATCGCGTACCAGACCGCCTACCTGAAGGCCCACCACCCCGTGGAGTACATGGCCGCCCTCCTGACGAGCGTGAAGGACGACAAGGACAAGAAGCCGTTCTACCTGAACGCCTGCCGGGTGGCGGGGATCACGGTCTTGCCCCCGGACGTGAACGCCTCCCACCTCGACTTCACGCCGGCCGACGGCGAGATCCGGTACGGCCTGTCCGCCGTCCGGAACGTCGGGGCCGCGGCCGTGGGCCAGATCATAGAGGCCCGGACGAAGAAGGGGCCGTTCGAGTCGGTCACCGACTTCTGCCGAAAGGTCGACCCTGGCGTGCTCCATCGGAAGGTACTGGAGAGCCTGATCCTGGCCGGGGCGTTCGACTCGCTCGGATACACGCGCCGCGGCCTGCTGGAGGGCTACGAGAGGGTGGCCTGGCCGATCCTGGGGGAACGACGGGCCGAGGCGGCGGGGCAGTTCTCGCTATTCGGCGGGGGGCAGGGCCCCGGGCAGGGGATCGATGAGTCGGTCCTCCGCTCCGAGGAGTTCGAGAAGGGCCCGCTCCTTCTCCACGAGAAGCAGATGCTGGGGCAGTTCGTCACCGACCATCCACTGCTCGAGGTCCGCGATCGGCTTGAGGCGCAGACGGATCGCCAGATCGTGGACCTGCCCTCGCTGGGGGACGGCGACGTGGTACGGATCGGGGGCATCGTCACGTCAGCGGTCCGGCGGTTCAGCCGGAAGGGAGAGCCGTACGTGGTCTTCCGCCTGGAGGACCTGGCGGGAGGCGTTCAGATCGTGGGGTTCCCGTCCGTGTACGAGCAGGCCTCGGACCTGATCGCTCCGGACCGCATCGTGCTGGTGCGGGGCCGGATCGACCTTCGGGGACGTGAGCTCCAGGTGGTCGCCGCGGACGTCCGCGAGCTCGACGCCAGCGGGCCGGCCCCGTCATCCGGCGGGGACCCGCGCTCGAACGGGGCGGACCCGCTGATGCTCTCGGTGGCCACGGCCGAGTGCACGAACGGGCTTGTGAGCAGGCTGAAGCAGACCCTGGCCGCTCATCCGGGGGAGACCGCCGTGGTCCTCCGACTGGAGTCGGAGGAGCGCACCCAAACCCTCCGGCTCTCCGAGGGGTACCGAGTGGAGCCCTCCGCAGGGCTCCTGGCGGAGCTTCGGTCGCTGCTCGGCGCGAACGGCGTGGCCCGGACCTGAACCCGGGCCCTCCCGTACACTTGAGCCGCGCCGGGGTGGAGGAACCGGAAGACTCGGCGGCCTCAAAAGCCGCTGGCCGAAAGGCCGTGCGGGTTCGAATCCCGCCCCCGGCACACTCGTGGATCCCGTAACAGGATTCTCCCGCCGCTCCCTCCTGGCCTTGGCAGTCGCCGTGGCGCTGGGCGTGGTCGTTAGCACCGTGGCGACCGTGGTCGAGACTTCTGCCGAGGACTGTCCGGACGCCGCGTACGGGTGCGCCGGCTTCGAGCCTGGCGAACCTCTTCAGATCGCAGCGGTCGTATCTTCCGGCCAGGGCGACCTCGGTCTGTCGGCAACTGTCCCGGCGATCGTGCTGGGCCGCCCGGTCCGGGTGCTGACGTTCGAGGTGGGATGCTCCGTCGAGGAGGCCACCCGGGCCGCCCGGGACATCGCTACCGATCCGCCAGACGGCCCTCCATTCCTAGCCGCGGTGTCGGCGACGTGCCCCGCCGCGGGCATCCCCCTGGCCCAGATCCTGGACGACTCCGGGATCGCCTTAGTGGTCGCGGGGGAACCGCCCCCCGTGCCGGCGCCGCTGGGGTTCACCCTGGTCGGCGCGGAGCCACCCGGGGCGGCCTCGCTCATCCTCGAGGTGGCAGGTCGGGTGGCGTTCTTGGACTCGGGGGCGATCCAGGTCCCCCGGACACCCCTCCGTGACGGCCTCGTGGAGGCGGGCCTGGGCGGGCTTGACCCGGAACGACCCCTCCTCTGATAATCCCCCTGAAGGGCTGTACGGTAGCGACCCGACGAAGGAAGGGAGGGAGGCGGACAGGACGGGATTCCCTTCTAACCAAGGCTTGAACCGGCCGCGCGGGCGTCGATCGCCATGATGGCCGGCGGTAACCGAAAGGAGGGGGAATGCAGAAAAGGCTCGGATTTCTGGCCGTGGTGAGCGCGTTCGCGCTCTTGGCGGCGGCGTGTGCCGAGGACGGCGACGGGGGCCCCACGGATGGGGACGTGGCCGAATGCCCGGACACGGAGATCGGCTGCATCGAGGTGGGCGCCGACGAGGCGATCCGGATCGGCTCGATCCTGACGATCTCGGGTGACACCGCCAGCCTGGGGCTCGACAGCCAGCACGGCATCGAGCTGGCCCTGGACTACCGGGACGGGACCTTCGACGGGACCCCGGGGCAGGTCGCGGACCACGACGTCGAGTTCCAGCACGAGGATGGCGGGTGCACAGCGGAAGGCGGAACCGCCGCGGGCACGCTGCTGGCCTCCGACCCGACGATCGCGGGCGTGATCGGAACCAGCTGCTCCAGCGAGGCGCTGGGCGCGGCGGACGCGATTCTGAACGACGAGGGCGTCATCCTGATCTCGCCCTCGAACACCAGCCCGGCCCTCACGGATCCTGCCACGCGCCAGCCGTTCTACTACCGGACGGCGCACAACGACAAGATCCAGGGTGCCGCCGCGGCGCAGTTCGCCGCGGAGGAGCTCGGGGCGACGTCGGCTGCCACGATCCACGATGGCAGCCCCTACGCCGACGGGCTCCAGCAGGTGTTCTGCGACGTGTTCACGAGCCAGTTTGGCGGCGAGTGCACCACCCAGGAGGCCATCCAGGTCGGTGACACGGACTTCGCCCCGCTGCTGACGAGCATCGCCGCGGACTCGCCGGAGGTCCTGTTCTTCCCGATCTTCCTGCCCGAGGGCGGGCTGATCACCGCCCAGGCCCGGGAGAACGCGGACCTGGACGACACGGCCCTGATCGGGGCCGACGGCCTCCTCACGCCCGACTTCATCGACTCGGCCGGCGCGGACAACGCCGAAGGCGTGTACATGTCCGGCCCGAGCCTGGAGTTCTCGGGCGACTTCTACGAGGGCGAGTTCCTGCCCGCGTACGAGGAGCAGTTCGGCGAGGAGCCAACGGCTGTCTTCCACGCGCACTCCTTCGACGCGGCCAACATGCTGTTCGACGCGATTGAGGCGGTGGCGGTGGATGACGGCAACGGCGGCCTGCTGATCCCGAAGACCCAGCTGAGGGACGCGTTGGGTTCGACCTCGGGGTTCGAGGGCATCACCGGCAGCCTCTCGTGTGACGAGAACGGGGACTGCCAGCAGACCGCCACGATGGCGATGAACATCATCGAGGACGGCGACTTCAACCCGATCTTCGAGGCCACCCTGGACCTGGCCGAGACCGGCTAAGGGGGCACGAAGAGGGAAAAGGTCGACGGGAACGAGGCGCTGCGGGTGGGCCGGGGTCCACCCGCAGCGCTTCACGCAGGTGATGGATGAGCGAATCAACGACGACGGTTGAGGCACCGAGGCGCCGGCTCCTCCTGGAGCGGGTGCCGTGGCGGGCCATCATCCTGATCGGCCTGAGCGCCGTGCTCCTCCTCGGCATCGTTCTGGGGACGGCGGCCACGCTCCAGGAGGGCCGGTTCACCGGCGCCAACTGGAGCCGGCTGATCGTGGGGGGGGTGACGCGCGGCAGCGTCTACGCGATCATCGCCGTCGGCTACACCCTGGTGTACGGGATCCTCTTCCTGATCAACTTCGCCCACGGCGAGGTGTTCATGGCCGGGGCGTTCAGCACCCTGTTCGTGGCCCGGGCACTCGACGACGCGGGGACGCTGAACAGCAGCCCGATCCTGTCGATCGGGATCCTGTTCGCGTCCTCGATGGTGATCTCGATGGTGGTGGCCATAGTTCTCGAGCGGGTCGCGTACCGCCCCCTTCGGGGGTCCCCGAGGCTGATCCTCCTGATCACCGCCATCGGCGCGTCCCTGTTCCTCCAGAACAGCTTCCGGGGTTTCTTCGGGGCGAGCTCCACGGCCTACCCGAGGATCGAGATCCTGGCGGGGGAGATGTCGATCCTCGGGGTGGCCATCGCCCGCAAGCAGCTGATCGTGATCGTCGGGGCCCTCGTCCTGATGGTGGCCCTGTACCTCTTCATCGAGCGAACGAAGACGGGGCGAGCCATGCGGGCCGTGGGCGAGGACAAGGAGATCGCCGCGCTCATGGGCATCGACGTCGACCGGGTCATCGTGACCACGTTCGCCATCGGCGGACTCCTGGCCGGCGCGGCCGGGATCCTGTTCGTGTTCGTGTTCAACCAGGTGAACTACTTCATGGGATTCGTCCCGGGCATCAAGGCCTTCACCGCCGCGGTGCTCGGTGGGATCGGCAACGTCCTGGGGGCGGGCATCGGCGGCATCGCCCTGGGCGTCCTGGAGAGCGTGGGGCCCCGGCTGATCCTCACGGGGGCCGACGTCCCATCGCCGGACCAGCTCCAGCCGGTGGTGGCGTTCGGGGTCCTGGTGCTGGTCCTGCTCTTCCGGCCCGGTGGCATCCTCGGAGCCGAGGAAGAGAAGAGGGCGTGAGATGGCCGCGGTGACGGAAACGGTTCGGGTCGAACGGGGCCAGGTTCCCGCGGGCAGCGCGATCCGCCGGGGCGTCCGCAGCGGGCTGCTCGGCGGGCTGATAGTCATCTACCTGGCCGCGGTGGGCCTGATCGAGCGGTTCAACGGCACGAACGTGATCACGGACGTGCTCTCGCTGGGCCCCACCTTCTTCCTGGGGGCCATGTTGTTCGCCGGGTACCTGGCGGCCAGGGACCGCAAGGTCGAGGGCGAGGTCTTCGCCGTGTCGGCCCGAGACAAGCTCGTGGCCGGGTTCGTTGCCGGGGTCGTAACAGGAGCGATCGTGGCCGCGTTCGTCCTGCTGTTCAACGCGGTGGACGTCCGGGACATCTTCGTGTCGCTCTCCCCGGTCCTCATGGGCGACATAATGACGTTCGGCCAGGAGCCGGCCGTGGGCGCGCTCCTCCAGCTCGGGGTGGCCACGGCCCTGGGCACGCTAGGCGCGGCCCTGCGGCTGGTTGAGCCTCGGAACCGCAAGGTGTTCCTGGCGGCCCTAGGCACCATGCTGATCGTCGGCGTCTTGGAGCGTCTGCTCAGGGTCATGCTCGACAACCTGGGTCTGGAGACCACGTGGCTGTACCGGCGCGGAGGCCTCACCGTTTCCGGCGCCATCGGCATGTTCGTTCTGGGAGGCGTCGTCGCGTACCTGGTCACCCATCGGGAGGCGATCCTCCGGCGGCTGGCGGGCGAGCGCAGGACCGGGGGCGACGGGGGTGGGGTCCTCCCGCCGAGCACCCAGGAGAACCTGGCCTTGGGGCTCGGCCTGGCCTCGCTGGGGCTCTCGGTCGCGCTGGCCGTCCAAGGTCTCCTTCAGCACGAGAGCTCGGGCCTCCTGCTGATCCTGGCCCTGGCGCTGGGCCTGGTGGCCATCGGCGTGGCCGCGGTCACGGTCCGCAAGCGGACCGGCGGTGCCATCGGGGGCACCGTGAAGGCCGGGCGGGCCAGGATCGGGTTCTTCGCCGCGGTGGCCGGCGTCTTCGCCATCGTCCCCTTGATCGTGGGGGTGTTCCTCAGCCACGCCATGGTCACCGTGGGCATCTACGTGCTGCTTGGGCTGGGCCTGAACATCGTGGTCGGGTACGCCGGGCTGCTCGACCTCGGCTACGTGGCCTTCTTCGCCGTGGGGGCCTACAGCGCGGCCCTGTTCACGGCCCTCCAGTCCAGCCTGGTGACCGAGGGCGTGGGCGAGTTCGGCAGCGGCTCCCAGGTGGCCGCGGAGCAGCCCTGGACGAACTTCTGGGTCGCCCTCCCGATGGTCATCGTCATCGCCGTGGTGGCGGGGGTGCTGATCGGGGCGCCCGTCCTGCGACTGCGGGGCGACTACCTGGCCATCGTCACCCTGGGCTTTGGCGAGATCGTCCGTGTGATCGTTCGGTCCGACTGGGCCGCCAACTTCCTGGGCGGGTCCCAGGGGATCAAGCAGGTCCAGCCCCCGCCGCCGGAGGCCCTCGACTTCGGGAACCCCCAGAACCTCTACTACCTCGTTCTGGTGTTCATCCTGCTGGCGATCTACGTCTCCTGGCGGCTCCAGTACTCCCGCGTGGGGCGGGCGTGGGCGGCCATGCGGGAGGACGAGGACGTGGCCGAGGCCATGGGCGTGAGCGTGATCAAGTACAAGCTCTTGGCCTTCGCCATGGGGGCGGCGGTGGGCTGCCTCTCGGGCGCGTTCTTCGCCGTCCAGCTCTCTGTGATCACGCCGGACAGCTTCGAGCTGCTGGTGTCGATCACGGTGCTGGCCGCCATCATCCTCGGCGGCCTGGGCAGCATCCCCGGCGTCATCGTGGGCGCGGTGGTCCTGGTGGGGCTCCCGGAGGTCCTCCGCGACTTCGCCGAGTACCGCCTGCTGTTCTACGGGGCCATCCTGGTCGGGATCATGATCCTCCGACCCGAGGGCCTCATCGCCAGCGCCCGCCGTCGCCGCGAGCTACACAGGCAGGAGACGGAGGAGGGCCAGTTCGACATGGAGTTTGGCACGGGCGGAGCCCAGCCCGCGGTGACCGCCACGTCCGGGGAGGCCAGGCAGGAGACATGAGCCTGCTCGAGGTGAAGGGCCTGTCGAAGCGGTTCGGCGGTCTCGCGGCCGTCGACGACGTCGACTTCCATGCCGACGAGGGAGAGATCGTCAGCGTGATCGGCCCGAACGGGGCCGGCAAGACCACGCTGTTCAACATCGTTACCGGCTTCTACGAGCACGAGCAGGGGAGTATCGAGTTCGACGGTCACAACATCGCGGGGCTCAAGCCGAACCAGATCACCAGGCTGGGCATCTCTCGCACGTTCCAGGCCGTCCGGCTGTTCCCAGCCATGAGCGTCCTGGAGAACGTGATGGTGGGCCAGCACAGCCGGAGCCGCTCCGGCGTAATGGGTTCCATCCTCCGGTTGCCGGCGACCGTGAAAGAGGAGCAGAGGATCGAGGAGAAGGCCCGGGAGATGCTGGCATTCTTCGGGAACGCCCTCCTGACCCGGGCGGACGAACTCGCGGCGGGGTTGGCGTACGCGGACCGCCGGCGGCTAGAGATCGCCCGGGCCATGGCCACCGAGCCGAAGCTGCTCCTGCTGGACGAGCCCACCGCCGGTATGAACGCCCGCGAGAAGCAGGAGGTCATCGACCTGGTTGGCCGGCTCCGCCGGGAGCGCGGCTACACGGTCGTGCTGATCGAGCACGACATGCCGGTGGTCAAGGGCGTCTCCGACCGGGTGGTGGCCCTCGACTTCGGCAGGAAGATCGCCGAGGGGACCTACGACGAGGTCGCCAGCAACGAGCGGGTCATCGAGGCATACCTGGGAACCGAGCACGAGGAGAGCGCGTGACGGCCGACGGCGCACTCGTCCTGGAGCTTCAGGGAGTCCACGCCGCTTACGGGGCGGTCCGGGTGCTCACCGACGTGAGCTTAGACGTCCGCCGGGGGGAGATCGTGTGCCTGCTCGGCCCGAACGCGGCGGGGAAGACGACCACGCTGCGGGCGATCCTGGGGCTCACCGCCCCCAGCGCCGGCCAGATCCACCTGGACGGCGAGCGGGTCGACGGTCTCCCCACTCCGAGGATCGTGGCCAAGGGCATCACCATGGTGCCCGAGAACCGGCGGCTGTTCGCCAGGATGACGGTGCGAGAGAACCTGGAGATCGGGGCTCAGCTTAGGAACGACGCGGAGGGCATCCAGCGCGATCAGAGCCGGGTGCTCGAGATGTTCCCCCGCCTGCAGGAGCGCCTGTCCCAGAGGGCAGGAACGTTGTCCGGCGGTGAGCAACAGATGCTGGCTATCGGGAGGGCGCTGATGGCGGACCCGAAGGTCCTACTGATGGACGAGCCGTCGATGGGCCTGGCCCCGATCCTGGTGGAGCAGGTGTTCCGCACCATCAAGGAGATCAACGCGCAGGGCACCACGATCTTCCTGGTCGAGCAGAACGCGAAGATGGCCCTCTCGATCGCCAACCGGGGCTACATCCTCAGGACCGGAGAGATCGTCATGGCCGACACGGCCCAGGCCCTGCGGGACAGCCCGCAGATGCAGGAGGCCTACCTGGGCGGGTGAGGTGCGCCTCCCGCTGATCGATGCGGACGAGCTGGCGCGTCTCCTTCCGATGCCGGCGGCCATCGACGCCCTGGAACGGGCGTTCGCCGACCCCGTGCTCCCCGAGGCTCCCCAGCGAACCCGGGTGGAGGTCCCGGGCGGCGAGCTCCTCCTGATGCCGGCCGCCGGTCGGCCGGGGGTGGGGGTGAAGCTCGTCACGCTGAACCCGTCGAACCCCGAGCGTGACCTCCCGTTCGTGCAGGGCGCCTACGTTCTGTTCGACCCGGGCACGCTGTCCCCGGAGGCGGTCCTCGACGGCACGGCCCTGACGAACCTGCGGACGGCGGCCGTCTCCGGCCTGGCCACCCGCCACCTGGCCCGTCCCGACGCCTCCCGGCTGGTCCTGTTCGGAGCCGGGGCCACCGCGAACGCCCACCTCGACGCGATGCTGACGGTCCGTCCCTTCCGGAGCGTCCGAGTGGTGTCCCGGTCGGACGGCCCGGCGATCGCCTTGGCGGAGCGGGCCAGGGCGGCCGGCCTGGACGCGGCCGCGGCCGGGCCCCAGGCCGTGGCCGAGGCGGACGTGGTGTGCACGTGCACTACGAGCCAAAGCCCCGTGTTCGACGGCGCCCTCCTTCCGGCTGGGGCGCACGTCAACGCGATCGGCGCGTATCGCCCGGACATGCGGGAGCTGGACGACGAGACCATCGCCCGGGCCCGGGTCGTTGTGGAGACCCTGGAGGCGGCCTTGGCCGAGGCCGGCGACCTACTGATCCCGCTCCGGTCGGGCCGTATCGGCCCCGACCACATCGTGGCCGACCTGGGCGAGGTGGTTCGGGGCGCCACTGTGCGTCGCGGCCCCGAGGACGTCACCGTGTTCAAGTCGGTGGGGATCGCCCCGGAGGATCTGTTCGTGGCCCGGGCCGCTCTGGACGCCCGGGGGCGGCTCTAGAAGGCCATCCAGGGCGCCGCGGAGAGATACCTGGCCCGGAGGAGGTCGAACGCGCAGTCGTCCTCCAGGACCTCCAGGGAGAGGGAGCCGCCCTTCAGGGCCCAGCTGTAGACGCCCCTGGTCTGAGGGCAGTTGGGGTCGTTGACCAGCACCAGGCGGCCGCCGTCGACGAAGTAGTGGCCGCCGCTGGTGAACTCCCAGGCCGGGTGGTCCACAATGAACCGGCCCTCTCGAAACGTCAGTATGGCCGTCCCGCTGTTGAGGCGGTACGGGGCACACCGGCGGCACGGGATGGGTTCGGACCCGGCCCGGTAGTCGCGCCGATACACCCCGTCGATGGGGGTGTCGGCCAGCGGCGGGATGGGGGTCACGAACGGGTACGGCTCCTGGCCGGGGGCGTCCCGCCATCGCTCCGGGTCCCCCGTTGGGCTGGGCGCTCCGCGCGGGGTCTCGGCCGTACCGGTAGAGCAGGCGGCCAGCAGGCCGGCCAGGAGGAGCGCCGAGGTCCGTCGTCCCATGGCGGGATCGAACCACGGGGCGGCCCTCGAGGGAATGCTCCGACGGTCGCCGGCCTGTCGCCCGGATGTCGCCGCCACCGTGGTGGGCCGGGAGCGGGTAGTGCCCGACTGGACGCTCCAGCCCGCGCCCGCCTACGCTCCGAACCACGGGTGGCCTCGGGGTGGAGGAAGGAGACTGGTTGGAGCATGCGGAAGCGATGGCTCGCCCTGCTGGCCGCGGTGGCCCTCGTGGGGACCTCCTGCGGTGAGGGCACCACCGAGCCCGACGAGGCGGCGGTCGGGAAGCCCCGGGTCACCGTGTTCTTCCAGGGCGCGCTCACCGGCGACTTCCGATCCCTGGTGGTCCACGCCTTCCAGGGCGCCCAGATGCGGATCGAAGAGCTGAACGCCGACGAGGACTTCCCCGCGGTGGTGACTCTGGAGCGGGCCGACACAGAGGGCGACCGTGTAAAGGCCCCGAGCGTGGCCGAGAGGGTAGCGGCCGATCCTCAGGCCGTGGCGGTCATCGGGCCGGCGTTCTCCGGGGAGTCCGAGGCTTCCGGCGACATCTACGAGGCGGCAGCCATTCCGTTCGTCACGCCTTCGGCCATCGATCCCGACCTGGCCGACCGGGGATGGGAGTTCTGGTACCGGACCGTGGCAACCGAGGAGGATCAGGGCGGCCCGATGGGGGAGTGGATGGCCTCCAGACACGCCGGCATCTTCGTGGCCCACGACCAGTCCGAATACGGGCAGGATCTCGCGGAGGCCGTGGCCGAGGCCGCCGGCCAGAGCGGCGCCGCGGTCGAGAAGGTGGAGGGCATCGTCCCCACGGAGGTGTACTCGGAGCTGATCGGTGACGTGGCGGCGTCCGGGGCGGAGGCCCTGTTCTACGGAGGCTACGACGTCCAGACGGGGCTGATCGTGGCCCAGGCCCGCGACGCCGGGCTGGACATCCCCATCTACTCGGGCGACGGATCCGTGTCCACGACCCTGCTGGACCTGGCCGGGGAAACCGCGTCGGATGTCTTCCTGTCCTGCCCCTGCAACCTGGAGGGGGAAGGGGGTTTCCGCGCCAGGTACGAGTCGGCCCACGGGGAGTCCCGCGCCCCACTCTTCGCGGCGGAGGGCTACGACGCGGCCAGCCTCATCGGGGAAGGGATCCGGTCGGCGATCGAGGGAGGGGCCGAGGACCCCGATGCGATCCGTGCGGGGATCAAGACCTACCTGGACAGCCTCACCGTGGACGCGCCGTTCCACGGCGTGGCCAAGACCGTCGCCTTCGACGACGCTCACGAGCTGGCCGCTCCGGATCGGGGGGCCCTCATCTTCCTGTACGAGGTCGAACCCGGCCGCATCTCGCTGGAGGGAAGCGCGGCCGAGCTGGTGGGCTGACCGCGGTTGCCCGCCCCGAGGCCCCTCCCGTAGACTCCCGAGCCGTCCCGATGACCTGGGCCGACGTCGAGCGAGAACAGGCGCCGCGGCCGGGGGAGGCGTAGGCCTCGCCCGGCTCCCGGCCCACCCGAGCCTTCCCCTCGCTGGCCGTGACCGCGCTCCTGCTGCTTGGGGGGATCTTCCTGTTGCTCCCTCGTCCGGAGACCCCTACCACCGTGGGGCGGGCCACGGCTACGGTCCCCACGCTCCAGGACGGGGTGCTCACGGTGGGGGCCGCACCGACTTCCCCGTACTCGATCCTCGGACCGGAAGGGCCCACCGGGTTCGACGTGGACATCGCCGGGGAGGTGGCCCGACGGCTGGGGCTCGAGCCCCGGCTCGTCCCGGCGGAGGGGAGCGACCCCGTCTCCTCTCTCGTGGGGGGCGAGGTGGACGTGGTCGTCGCCGGCGCCCCCATCACCGCCGAGCTCGAGGGGCAGGTGAACCTCTCCGAGCCCTACGTGCGGGTCCTCCAGGCGTTCGTGGTGAACGCCGACGCCCGTCCGGACCTGGCCGCGCTCCAGAAACTGGCCGAAGGTGACGATGTCGCGGTGGTCGAGGGCACCACCGGGCAGGGCTGGGCGACCTCGGCTCTGAAGCCCGAGGCGATCGAGGTCCGTCCGTACCGGGACGTCGAGGCCGCAGCCGTGGCCCTGGCCGCCGGGGCCGTGGACGCGCTCATCGTGGACGAGGTCGACGCCATGGCGGCTACCGATGCCCGGCAGAGCCTTCGGATCGTTGAGACGGTTCCCACCGGGGCTGGCCTGGGCATCGCCGTGGACCCCCGCAACGGAGCGCTGCTGGCCGCTGTGAACCGGGCCCTGGCGGATATGGCCGCGGACGGGAGGTACGACCGGATCTACGACCGCTACCGGGTGGCCCTCCCGCCCGGGGGCCGGATAACGGCGGGGTAGCGACGTGGCCGGTCGGCGAGATACGGAGGTGGTGGTGGTGGGAGCGGGCATCATGGGCTCGGCCACTGCGTCGGCGCTGGCACGGGCGGGGCGGGAGGTGGTTCTCGTGGAGCGGTTCCGCGTGGGCCATCGCCAGGGGTCCAGTCACGGTGCCGCCCGCATCTTCCGGTTCTCGTACCCGGACCCCCTGTACGTCGGCATGATGCAGGAAGCCATGCCGTTGTGGCGCCGGATCGAGGAGGAGACCGGCGAGACGATCCTGACGGTGACCGGGGGGCTGGACGGGGGTCTCGGCGTCGAGCGGAACGCGGCGGCCATGGCGGCCCGAGGTGTCGACTTCGAGCGGATCGACGGCGCCGAGGTGGTCTCCCGGTTCCCGGGCCTGGGCGCCGAGCCGGGCGAGCCGTTCCTGTTCCAGGCCGAGGGGGGCACCGTGGCGGCCGACGTGGCCCTCCGGGCCTTCCTCTCCTCGGCTGTGGCCCGGGGGGTCGAGCTCGATGAGGAGACCCGGGTGGTGGCCGTCAAGCCAGGGGACGACGCGGTGGACATCGACACCGAGGCCGGGAGCTACCGGGCGCGGATGGCCGTGGTGACCGCCGGGGCGTGGGCTCGCGGCCTACTGGCGCCGGCAGGGATCGACCTGCCGGTTCGGCCCACTCGGGAGACCGTGGCGTACTTCCGCCTCGACGAGTCGATCCCCGTCCCCACGCTTATCGAGTGGGCCGATCGGTTCAATTACGCTCTGCCGAGCCCCGGGGAAGGGGTCAAGGCGGCCGAGCACGGGGTCGGCCCGGAGATCGATCCGGACCTGGAGGGCGAGCCGAACCAGGGGTCCGTAGCCCGCGTCCGGTCCTGGATCCGCCGGCGGTACCCGGCAGCCGACCCGGAGCCCCACCTGGTGGAGACGTGCCTCTACACGAACACCGAGGACGAGTCGTTCGTCCTGGAGCGCAGGGGCCGGCTCGTGGTGGGGTCCCCGTGCAGCGGGCACGGCTTCAAGTTCGCCCCCCTGATCGGGGAGCGGCTGGCGGCCCTGGCCGGGGGCGGGTTGAGAAAGAGCGTGCCGACCAACTAGCATTCCCCCAAGCGGCCGTCCCCCGGCCGCCCGGACGGGACACGAAGGGAGGCGTCGTGGCGACACGGAAGGCTCGACTGCTCATGGGGGTCCTCTTCTCGCTGGTGCTGGTGGCCGGCGCGTGCGCCGAGGAGGAGCCGGTGGAACCCGGGGATGGGGAGACCGAAAGCCCCGCTCTGGAGTTCACCACAATACAGGAGGGGGTCCTCCAGGTCGGCTCGTGCCTGGACTACCCGCCGTTCGAGTCGGTCGAGGGGGGCGACGAGGTCGGATTCGACGTCGACCTGATCGAGGAGATGGCCTCCCGGCTTGGCTTGGAGGTCGAGTGGGTGACGGCCGACTTCGACACCATCTTCACGGCCGTTGCGGGAGGGGAGTTCGATGCGGTGGCGGCCGCCTCGACCATCACGGAGGAGCGCGAGCAGGTCGTCGACTTCTCCGAGCCCTACTACAACTCCCGGCAGGCCCTGGTGGTGAACACGGAGGAGACTCCGGACATAGCAGGCGTCGCCGACATCGGCGAGGGCGACATCATCGGGGTGCAGCGAGGCACCACGGGCAGGGCCTGGGCAGAGGACAACCTCGTGCCCCAGGGAGCGGAGATCCGGACGTTCCAGGGGGCACCCGCGGCGTTCCAGGACCTGACCGCCGGCGGAGTGACGGCGGTGGTGAACGATGAGCCTTCCTCGGCGGAGATCATCACCGAGCTCCCCGGGCTGGAGATCGTGGAGGCGATCGACACCGATGAGAAGTACGGCTTCGCCTTCTCCCCGGAGAACCTCGAGCTCACGGAGGCCATGAACCAGGTCCTGGCGGAGGTCATCGCCGATGGGACGTACCAGGAGATCTTCCAGCGCTACTTCCCGGGCGTGGAGGTCCCGCCGGAGTTCCAGCCCTCCTAGCGGCGCGCCACGAGGGGGCCCGTCCGATCGCGGGCGGGCCCCTTCTCGTTCTCGGAGGGATGGATGGCCGTGATCAAGGAACAGGGGAGCCAGCTGGATCGGTTGGAATCAGCGGCCGAGCGACGGCTGGCCCGGTCCGCGGCGATGATCCTGGGCGTCGGCGTCGCCTCCATTGTGCTGGCGCTGGGAGGGACCCTGGTGTCCACCCTGGCCAGCGGGATTATCCCCTACCAGCGGCTGGTGGAGGGGCTGCTGTCGACGCCCACCGCGGTGATCCTGAACGTGGGCCTGGGCCTGGGCGTCGTGGCCATCGCCTGGGGGTTCGCCACGTACCGGGGGATGCCCACCAAGCGGTCCCGCGAGCAGGCCATCGCCGGGGCCGTCCTGGGGATCCAGGCGTTGGTGATCGGGCTGGTCATCCTGGTGTTCCGGACCTTCGGGGACCCCGACCTGTTCATCAAGCTGTTCTTCAACGCGGGGGTCCTGGAGGGCCACCTGGGAGCGTTCATCCGGGGAGCCCTGAACACCGTCATCCTGGCGGTGACCGGTGAGGTGGGCGGGATCATCTTGGGGCTCCTCCTGGCCATGCTGGCCATGTCCAAGCGGGCCGTTGTTCGGGCTCCCGCACGCGTGTACATCAACTTCTTCCGGGGCACGCCGCTGATCTGGCAGCTCTCGGTGTTCTACTTCGGGTTCGCCATCGGTCTGGGGATCCGCCCGGCCATCGACGTCGGCCCGATCCAGTTCTCCAGCACCTACACGGCCGCCGTTATCGTGTTCATCCTGAACACGGGGGCGTACGCGGCAGAGGTGTTCAGGGCAGGGATACAGTCCATCGAGCGCGGCCAGCTGGAGGCGGCCCGGTCGCTGGGCATGTCCTACCCCCAGGCCATGCGGTACGCGGTCATCCCGCAGGCGATCCGGCGGGTCATCCCGCCACTGATGAACGAGTTCGTGATCCTGATCAAGGACACGTCCCTCGTGCTGATCCTGGGACTGGCCACCGGGGAGCTGGAGCTGTACACCACGGCCCGGGAGGGGTACTCGGACACGTTCAATGCGTCCTTCTATACCGCCGCGGCCATCGGTTATCTGGCCATCACCCTCCCCTCGATCTGGGCCGTGAACAGGCTCGAGCGCCGCCTGCGAAGTGGCCTGGTGGGGGTCGGAGCTTGACGGAACCCCTGGTCCGGCTGGAGGGGGTGCACAAGTGGTTCGGGGACCTCCACGTCCTCAAGGGCATCGACCTCCAGGTGGAGCCCCGGGAGGTGGTGGTGGTGATCGGGCCGTCGGGTTCCGGGAAGTCGACGCTGCTCCGGTGCATCAACCTCCTGGAGGAACCCACCTCGGGCAGGGTTTGGTTCGAGGACGTCGAGCTCACCGACGTTCGCACCGACCTAAACAGGATTCGGACCCATCTGGGGATCGTGTTCCAGGCGTACAACCTGTTCCCCCACAAGACGGCCAGCCAGAACATCACCGTGGCCCTGGAGAAGGTCCTGAGGCTCGACCACGGGCAAGCCCTGGAGGCGGCCCGGCAGGAGCTGGAGCACGTCGGCCTGGCCCACAAGGCCGACGCCCACCCGGGTCAGCTGTCGGGCGGGCAGCAGCAGCGGGTGGCCATCGCTCGGGCCCTGGCCATGCACCCCAAGGTGATGCTCTTCGACGAGGTCACCTCGGCGCTCGACCCCGAGCTGATCCAGGAGGTCCTCGACGTGATGAAGGCCCTGGCGTCCGAGGGAACGACCATGGTCGTGGTCACTCACGAGATGGGGTTCGCCCGGGAGGTGGGGACCCGGCTCCTGTTCATGGACGAGGGGGCCATCCTCGAGGAGGGCGATCCCAGGGAGACCTTCGAGCGCCCCCAGCACCCCCGGCTCCAGCAGTTCCTCAAGCGGGTCCTGTGAGGCGGCAGGCCCCGGCGCTCGCGGCGCCGGTGGTCCTGGTCGTCCTGGCCGGTGCATGCGGGCCGACCTCACCGGCCGAGCCGGAGGATCGAGGGCCGTACGTGGTGACCGCCATCGACTACCACTTCCACGATGCCCACCCCTCGCTGGCGATCTCCATGGACCGAGGGGTGCAGTTCAGCAACCAGGGACGGAACCCACACAACGTAACGATCGAGGGGACCGCCTACGATCGCACCATCGAGCCGGGCCAGCGGATAACGATCGACCCGATCGGCTCCCTGCTGCCCGACCCCGGCCGATACGCGTTCGTCTGCAAGCTCCACGCGGATCGAGGGATGAGCGGGGTGCTGGTGCTGGTCGAAAAGATGAAGGCGGGTCCGTAGCGCCTTTGGAGCCGCTCACGCCTTCCCCATACGCGAGCGTTATCTACTCGGCCCTACGAACCCGCCAAGATTTGGTCCCGAGTGACTTCGGTTCCGACGACAGCCGTCCGGTCCGGGTTCCGGTCCGGGCCTCGGGCGAACCCGATGCTCGGATCTTTCCCCGGGGCCTTCCGACCCCCGCCGGTCCCTGCGGCCGCTCGGGACCGGGCGGAAAACTAACAGGCGCTCGGCTCGAAGTCAACGGTGCGGGAGGTGTTGCGCCCCAACGGTTCCGAGGTATTGACGCAGGTAGCGGCCACCTTCTCGCGCGCGAAAAAGAGGCTCCTGGCCGCAAGGTTGTCCGACAAAACTCAGCGAAGCGCCTCCAGCACGGCCACCGCGGCCGGTGCCAGGACCAGCGCGGGGAGGAGGTTCGCCACCCGAACCTCCCGCAGCGACAGGAGGCGTAAGCCGATCCCGATTATCAGGATGCCGCCCACCGCGGACATCGCGGCGATCATCGCGTCGGAGAAGGCTCCGGCTAGCGCCGACGCGGACAGCGAGAGCGCGCCCTGGTACACCAGGATCGTGATGACCGAGAACCCCACGCCCCAACCGAGGGCCGAGGCGAACGCCAGGGCCGCGAAACCGTCCAGGAGAGACTTGATCGCCAGCAGCTGGTAGTCGCCGGTGAGGCCGTCCTGGATCGACCCCAGGATCGTCAGGGGCCCCACACAGAAGACGAGGGACGCCACCACGAATCCCTCGGTGAACCGGGCCTGTCCGCGGCCGAACCGGCCCTTGAGGGCCTCGCCCGCTCGGTCCAGACCCCCTTCGATCCGGAGGAGCTCCCCCAGGACCCCGCCGACCAGCACGCTCCCGAGGATGATCAGGACCGCCCCCCTGGTGACGTCGGCTAGGGGAGGCCGGAACGCCTCCAGCCCCTGGGAGACCCCCAGAACCAGCGTGAAGAGGCCAAGGCCGTGCATCACGGTCTCCCGGATCCGCTCCGGGAGGCGGCCGCCGAGCAGCGTCCCCAGGACCGTGCCGGCCAGGACCGCGGCCGCGTTGATCAGGGTTCCGGTCACGGGTCCCGGATCGAAACGGTCAGGGTCGATACGGCCACCAGGTCGTCACGGTCGTCCGTCACCCGAAGGTCCCACACGGCCACCCGCTTTCCGACCCGCACCGGGATTCCGGTGCACGTCACGTGGCCCTCCCGGACGGCCCGGAGGTGGTTGATCGAGAGCTGGATGCCCACCACCCGACGGTCCAGGCCGACGGCCACGGCCGTGCCGAACGACCCCACGGTCTCGCACAGGGTGGCGGTGGCCCCGCCGTGGAGGACGCCGTAGACCTGCGCGTTGCCCGCCACCGGCATGCGTGCCATCAACCGGGCGCTGCCGACCTCGAGCCACTCGATCCCCATCCGCTCCATGAGCGTCCCGCGCATGGCCTCGTTAGCCATCTCCACGGCGCGCTCCGGAGCGACCCCCGCGGGGAGCGGGTTGTCCTCGCTCACGTCGGCGGAGTCTAACCGGGTCGGGCCATCGGAGCTTCGAGCTCGCCCGGGGGCCCGTCCCCGATCCGCCGTGGGAAGAGATGCGCGGGCCCGGTCACTGACAGACGGACCCTGGTGCCCACGACGAGGTCCCGCCGCAGTCCCAGCGGACGGCACCGCACGCCCGATCCATCCGAGAGGCGGACGGCCACCATCTGATCATGGCCGTAGAACTCCACGTCCGTCACCGTGGCCTCCGCCGTGGCCTCCGGATCCACCTGGATGCTCTCGGGACGCACCATGACCTCCACGGGGCCGTCGGCCGCGGCGGGAGCCGGGATTGGGCCGAGAATGGTCAGGACGGTCCCTTCGCGGACCGTTCCGGTCAGGAAGTTCGCCTCGCCCAGGAGGGCCGCCACCTCGCGGTGGGCGGGAGCGTCGTACACCTCGTGAGGTGGGCCAGTCTGAAGGATCCTTCCCCGATCCATCACCGCAACGTGATCCGCCACCGCCAGGGCCTCCTCCTGGTCATGGGTGACGATGACTGCGGTGGCCGCGGCGTCGCGGAGGATCCCCCGTACCTCTCCCCGGACCCGGTTCCGAAGCGAGGCGTCGAGGTTGGCGAAAGGCTCGTCCAGGAGGATCACCTCGGGTCCGGGGGCCAGGGCCCGGGCCAGGGCCACTCGCTGCTGCTGACCCCCCGAGAGCTCGTGTGGCATGCGATCCTCCAGGCCGCGCAGGCCCACTAGGTCGAGGACCGGCGAGACCCGGGCCTCGCTCCCCGTGGGAAGACCGAATCCGACGTTGGCGGCCACGTCGATGTGGGGAAAGAGCGCACCTTCCTGGAACACCATGCCGATCCGGCGGCGTTCGGGGGGAACATGCACTCCCGGCCCGGTGGCCCTGCGGTCGCCGACCCAGACCTCGCCGGCGTCCGGCCGTTCCAGGCCGGCGATGATCCGGAGCGCGGTCGTTTTCCCGCAGCCGCTGGGGCCCAGGAGGGCCAGGACGGTACCCCTATGGACATCCAGGTCGAAGCCGTCCAGGGCCACGGTGGCCCCGAACCGCTTCCGCACTCCACGCACCCGAAGGACCTCTGGAGTCACTCCGCCCGAACCTCCTGCAGATCGACCCTCCCGGCAAGAAGATAGAGGGGAATCGCGGAGAGCGTCACCAGGAGGAGGGCCGGGAAGGCCGCCGCCCCGAACCTCCCCACGGAGGACTCGGTCCAGACGAGCGTGGCCAGGGTCTCGAACCCGGTGGGCCGGAGCAGCAAGGTCGCCGGGAGCTCCTTCATCACAGTGAGCGAGACGAGGGCGAAGCCCACCATCGCCCCTCGCGAGGCCAGTGGTGCCACCAGCTTTCGGAACACGTACGCGCCGGATCGTCCCAGGACCCGCCCGGCCTCCTCCACCCTCGGTGAGACCTGGAGCAGCGCTGCCCGGATCGGCTCGCTGGCCTGTGGGAGGAACAGGACGACATAGGCCACTAGGAGCAGCGGGAGCGTCTGGTAGAGGGCCGGAACCAGGTTGGCCCCGATGAACACGAAGGCCAGGGCCACGACGATACCGGGGAGGGCGAAGCCTGCGTACGTCAGCCGCTCCGCCAGCCGGGACGATCGTCCGGGATGGCGCGCGGCCAGCAGGGCGATGGGTGTCGCGGCGAGCACCGTGAGTCCGGCGCCACCGGCGGCCGCCGCCAGGGACCCGAACATCGCCGGGCCCACCTCTCCGATCTCCCGCCCGGCCGCGACCGTCCGGCTAAGCCAATAGCCGAGCACGGTGACGGGGAGGCCGACCGCCAGGAGGGCCACCAGTCCGCAGAAGGCCGCACACGGCCACCGCCACTTCCGAAGATGGACCGGCGACAGGGGCCGGCGGGCTCCGGAGCCCGACCGGTAGTAGCGGGCCCGTCCCCGGGCCCGATGCTCCAGACCCAGGACGGCCAGGGCCACCGCCACCAGCATCAGCGACAGGATGGCCGCGGGGGTCCGGTCGAAGGCGGCTCGATACTGGAGGAAGATCGCCTGGGTGAACGTCTGGAAGCGCATCAGCGACACGGCCCCGAAGTCGTGGAGGGTGTACAGGGCGACCAGCAGCCCCCCGGCGGCCACGGAGGGCCGCAGGAGGGGGAACGTGACCCGACGGAACGTGGCCCACCGGGACAGCCCCAACGTCCGGGCGGTCTCCTCGAGCGCGGGATCCTGGCCCCGGAGGCCGGCCACGGCCAACAGGTACACGTAGGGGTACGTGAACAGGGCGAGGGTGAGGAACGCGCCGGGGAACCCGGCGATCCCCGGGAGCCGATCCACGCCGAACGGCGCTAGGAGCTCCTGGAGGAGCCCCCGAGGGGAGAGGACCGAGAGCAGGATGAGCGCTCCCACGTAGCTCGGGACCACCAGGGGAAGGGGCGCCAGGACGGCCCACAGGCGGCGGCCCGGTACGTCGGTCCGCGTGGTCAGCCAGGCCAGGCTGACGCCGACGGCCACGGCCGTTGCCGTCACCGAGGCCGCCAGGCCGAGGGTTCGGATGCCCAGGCCGACCGTGCGCGACCTCAGGATGAGGTCCCACGTGGACGAGTCGGATTCCCCCGCACGCAGAGCCAGGTAGACGACCGGCAGGGCCATCACTCCACACACGGCGAAGGCCGAGACCAGCAGGGGAAGGGAGACCCGCATCCCGTGAGGCCGTCCACCGGGGCGTGCCAAGGCGCCCTGGGGTGGTGGTGTGTCCCTGGACGCCGTGACGCTCACACCAGTCCGACCTCCGCCAGGAGCCGCAGGGCGGGCTCAAGCGTCCCGCCGAGGTCGGAGAGGTCGACGTCCGGGGAGTCGATCTGGTCGAGTGGGACCAGCTCGACGCTGGGCTCGTACCCGGGAACCACCGGATACTCGAACGTCTCTTCCGCGAAGTACGTCTGGCCCTCGTCGCCGGTGAGGTAGTCGATGAGCTGCATGGCGACGTCAGTGTCGTCGGAGGTGGCCATCACCCCAGCTCCGGCCGCGTTGACCAGCGCACCCGGATCGCCGGCCTCGAAGAAGTGGTTGGCCACCGGGATGTCGCCTTCCTCGGCGGAGACCTCGTACAGGTAATAGTGGTTGACGAGCCCGACGTCCACCTCTTCCGCGGCGATGCCCAGGACCGTGGAGGAGTTGTCCTCGTAGAGCACGGGATCATTGGCCTCGAGCCCTTCCAGGAACTCGCGGGTGGCGTCCTCGCCGTCGGTGACGATCATGGCGGCCACGAACGCCTGGAAGGAACCGTTGGTGGGCGGGAAGCCTATCTTGCCCCTCCACGCCGGGTCGGTGAGGTCGAACACCGATCCGGGCAGCTCTTGCTCGGTGACCCGATCGGTGTTGTAGGCCAGGACCCGGGCCCTTCCCGAGGCGCCCACCCACAGACCCTCGGGGGAGCGGAACCGTGGGTCCACCCGGTCCAGGATGTCGTCGTCGATCGGGGTGAACTGGCCCGCCTCGGCCACGGCGCCGAGCGAACCGGCATCTTGGGAGACGAACACGTCGGCGGGCGATGCGTCGCCCTCCTCCAGGATCTGGGCGGCCAGTTCGGCCGAGTCTCCGTACCGAACCTCGAGGGTGTGACCCGAGTCTCCCTCGAATCGTTCGAACAGCGCGCCGATGAACTCCTCGTCCCGACCTGAGTACACGGTGAGCGTTGTGGCCGTGGCGGCCGACTCGCCGCGGTCTGACGGTGGTGGAGAGCTCTGGTCGGCGCACGCGGCACCCAGGAGGACGGTGGCCAGGAGCGGCACCAGCGTGTGGCGGGCCCTCATGTGGCTGCCCTTTCTTTTAGGTGAGCCTAACGTACGACCTAAGGACAGCCGAAATCCTATTGCTAGAGTCGGATTCCCGTCAAGCTGCGGAGACTCAGGCCCCCACGCGGACCCACAGGTTGTCGGCCAGGTGAGAGCCCAGTCCGACCTTCTCGCCGGCGACCTCGAGGGTCATGGTGCCGTCGGGGGCCACGGACAGAACCCGGATCCCGGCCCCCGGCATGAGCCCGGACTCCTCGAAGAACCGCATCACGTCGAGCTCCAGCTCCAGATCCTCGGTGAGCCGCTCCAGCCGGGCCCGGGTTCCCGCGGGTACCTCGTGGAGCGGTCGCAGGTCCGACTGGTCCACGGCATGGGACGAGCCGGGGATCGGGTTGCCGTGAACGCATGTGGCCGGGTCCCGGAGCATCTCGACCAGCCGGCCCTCGACGCGCTCGGATATGGCCGGGCCCCACGCTGTGGCCTCCTCGTGAGCCAGGTGCCAGGGGAGGCCGATCACCTCGACCAGGAACCGCTCCGCCAGCCGGTGCCGACGAACGAGCGCTTCCGCCACGCGTTTCCCCTCCGCGGTGAACCGGAGACGGCGGTCTCCGCCCGTCTCCACCAGGCCATGTCTCCCCAGCCGTTTCACCGCTTCGGACACCGACGCGGGGCTGACGTCCAGCCATTCGGCCAGACGGGCCTGCTGGGTGGGTATCCCCTCCTCGGCCATCTCGTAGAGCGCCTCGAGGTACTCGTGGGAGGGCTGGGTCACGAAGGGAGTCTACAATCGCCGTGCGGGTGACGAAGAAACGCATCTTCCTCCTCGACGGCCACAGCCTGTCCTACCGGGCCTTCTTCGCCCTGCCCACCTCGCTGGCCACGTCGTCGGGACAGATCACGAACGCCGTTTACGGGTTCACGTCGATGCTGATCAAGCTGCTGGCGGAGGAACGGCCGGATCGGATCGCGGTGGCGTTCGACAAGGGTCCCCCCACCGAGCGCCTGGCCCAGTACGCGGAGTACAAGGCGGGGCGAACGGAGGCCCCCGACGAGTTCCGGGAGCAGATGGGCCTGATCCGCGAGGTCCTGGAGACCCTAGGGGTGCCGATCGTGGAGGTCGAGGGCCACGAGGCCGACGACGCCATAGGCACTCTCGCCGTCAGGGCCCGCCGGGAGGGGATGGAGGCCGTCATCGTCACCGCCGACCGCGATTTCTTCCAGCTCGTCGGTCCGGGGATCCGGGTGATGTTCAACAGGAAGGGTATCTCCGACATCGTCGACTACGACGAGGCCGCCGTCGAGGCCCGGTTCGGCCTGCCCCCGGAGAAGTACCTCGACTATGTTGCGCTGAAGGGCGACCCCTCGGACAACATCCCGGGCGTGCCCGGAGTGGGGGAGAAGACGGCCAGCCGCCTGATCCAGGAGCACGGCAGCGTAGAGGCGGTGCTGGCGAACGCCGAGACGCTCTCGCCCAAGCTCGCCACCGCCATATCCGAGGCGGGCGACCGGCTGAGATTGAACAAGGACCTGGCCCGGCTACGAACGGACCTCGAACTCGACATCGACCCGGACGGCTGTGTGCTGGCCGACCGCGACGACGACGCGGTCCGGCGGCTTTTCAACTCGCTGGAGTTCCGGACCCTGCTGGAGCGGCTGGAGGAGGCCGGAGTGGCTCCGGTGCCTGTTGAGGGGAAGGAGCTGACGCTCCAGGAGACATCGGTCGAGGACGCCGTGGACATGCTGAACCGAGGGGACCCCCTGGCGGTGTCCCTGGTGGCCCGGGGCGGGCAGCCCGTGGCGATCGGGCTGTCGCCGGGGGAGGGGATCGGCCGAACCATCCATCTGGCCGGAACCGTTCCCGAGCCGGTGGCGGCCTGGCTGGGCGATCCCACCCGGCCGAAGTGGGTCCACGACGCCAAGGAGTTGGGGGCCACCGCGCTCCGGCTGGGGATCGAGGTGGCCGGCGTCGCTTTCGACACCCTCCTGGCAGGCTACCTGCTCGATCCTGCGGAGGCGAGCTATCCGCTGTCGGCCCTCTCGGAGAGGTACCTGGGCGCCGACGTGCTCGGGAGGGCCCAGGAGGCGGTGGAGGAAGGGCAGCTGCCGCTGGGGGAGGCCTGGCGCGAGCCGGCCGCCCACGCTGCCGCCGTGGCGCTGCTGGCGCCACCGATGGCCGAGCGGGTGGAGCGAGAGGGGGTTCGGTCCCTGCTGGAGGACGTGGAGCTGCCCCTGGCCGCGGTGCTGGCCCGGATGCAGGCGGCCGGCGTGGCTCTCGACATCGACTACTTGAGGGAGCTGTCCGAGACGCTCGGCGACCGGATGCGGACGCTGGAGGAGGACATCTACGCCCACGCCGGCGAGGAGTTCAACCTGAACTCCCCGCCCCAGCTTCGGGTGGTGCTCTACGAGAAGCTGAAGCTCGCGCCGGGGAAACGGACCGCGAAGGGCCAGCTGTCCACCGACGCCTCCGTGCTGGAGAAGCTCCGGGACCGCCACCCGATAATCGACGCCCTCCTCTCCTACCGGGAGCTGGCCAAGCTGAAGTCCACGTACCTCGACGCGCTCCCGCCATTGGTGACCGCGGGCCGCCTGCACACCACGTTCAACCAGGTGGGCGCGGCCACGGGGCGCCTGTCCTCGCTCAACCCGAACCTCCAGAACATCCCGGTCCGGGGCGAGACGGGGCGCCAGATCCGGAAGGCGTTCGTGGCCTCTCCGGGTCACGTCCTGGTGGTGGCCGACTACTCGCAGATCGAGCTCCGGGTCCTGGCTCACCTGTCCGCGGACGAGGAGCTGGCCGAGGCGTTCGCCGCCGACACCGACATCCACGCCGCCACCGCGGGGAAGGTGTTCGGGCTCCCGCCCGACCAGGTGGACTCCGAGCTGCGCCGGCGGGCCAAGGTCGTGAACTACGGCCTGGCCTACGGGATGAACGCGTACGGCCTGGCCCAGCGCCTGGGTATCGCGCCGGACGAGGCCCAGGAGTTCATCGAGGCGTACTTCGCGGGCTTCCCGAAGATCCGGGAGTTCCTCGACCGCCAGGTGGCCTTCGCCGCCGCGGAGGGCTTTACCGCCACGATCCTGGGCCGGCGCCGTTATCTGCCGGAGCTGCAGTCGCCGAACCCCCGGATCCGCGACCTCGGCCGCCGGATGGCGCTCAACGCGCCGATCCAGGGCTCCGCGGCCGACATCATGAAGCTGGCCATGATCAGGGTGGACGCAGCGATGGAGACCCTCCCCGCCACCACGGTGTTGACCGTCCACGACGAGCTCGTGTTCGAGGTCCGGGATGATGCGGTGGACGAGGTGGCCGGGGCCGCCCGCAAGGAGATGGAGGCTGCCTACGAGCTGTCCGTTCCGCTCCGAGTAGATGTCGGCTCCGGCCCGAACTGGGCCGAGGCGGCCCCCGCCGGCCACTGACGCATTGACGCTGGTCAGGGCGTTCTCCTACTATTAGGGTGCCCGCGAGGGCGTTCCCGCACGGATCTCCCACGGCTCTGCGCGGGGCCCAGCGTGGGCGGAAGGAGCTGATCGGACATCGAGACGACGAGCGAGGCAACGGTCGAGCGGGACCTCACCCCCGAGGAGCTGCCCGCGGCGATCGAGGCATCATTGAAGGACTTCAACGACGGCGACCTGGTCACAGGCGAAGTCGTACGCATCGACCGGGACGAGGTACTCCTGGACATCGGCTACAAGTCCGAGGGTGTCATCCCCATCAAGGAGCTGTCGATCCGCCACGACGTCGATCCCGACGAGGTGGTGAAGGTCGGCGACGAGATCGAGGCGCTCGTCCTCCAGAAGGAGGACAAGGAGGGCCGGCTCATCCTGTCGAAGAAGCGGGCCCAGTACGAGCGGGCCTGGGGCCGGATCGAGAAGATCATGGCCGAGGGCGGCACGATCACCGGGCCGGTGATCGAGGTGGTCAAGGGTGGGCTGATCCTCGACATCGGGCTCCGGGGGTTCCTCCCCGCCTCGCTGGTGGACCTGCGCAGGGTCCGAGACCTCCACCCGTTCGTGGGCCAAGAGCTCGAGGCGAAGATCATCGAGCTCGACCGGAACCGCAACAACGTGGTGCTATCCCGCCGGGCCTTCCTGGAAGAGTCGCAGAGCGAGGGCCGGAAGAAGTTCCTGGAGTCGCTGCAGAAGGGCGAGCGTCGGAAGGGAACAGTGTCCTCCATCGTCAACTTCGGTGCGTTCGTGGACCTCGGCGGCGTGGATGGCCTGGTGCACGTGTCGGAGCTGTCGTGGCGCCACGTCGAGCATCCCAGCGAGGTCGTCGCGGTCGGCGAGGAGGTCGAGGTCGAGGTCCTCGACGTGGACATGGAGCGCGAGCGCGTGTCGCTTTCGCTGAAGGCGACCCAGGCCGACCCGTGGAAGGAGTTCGCCGAGCACCATCGGGCCGGTCAGGTCATCGAGGGCGAGGTCACGAAGATCGTGCCGTTCGGAGCCTTCGTGCGGGTGGCGGACGGGATCGAGGGGCTCGTGCACATCTCGAAGCTCTCGGAGCAGCACGTGGAGTCGGCCGATCAGGTGGTCCAGGTCGGCGAGCGCGTCCGGGTGAAGGTGGAGGACGTGGACGTGGCCCGGCGACGGGTGTCCCTGTCGATGCGCGGCGTCGACGACGCCGCCCCGGTGGCCGAGATCGAGGCGGAGGTGGCCCCCGAGGCACCTGACCCCGGGCCAGAGCCAGAGCCAGAGCCCGTCGAGCCCGCGCCGTCCGAGCCCCCGCCCGCCCCCGCCGCCGAGGAGGAGGCGGAGGAAATCGCCCCCGAGCCGGCGCCCGCCGAGGAGGCCACCGCCGAGGGCGAGGTCTCCCTCGAGTCGATCGTCGAGGACCTGAAGCGGCGCGAGGGCCGCGGCTAGGCCTCCGACGCCGACATGCTCCTGGTCGGCCTGACCGGCGGCCTGGGCGCCGGCAAGTCCACCGTGGCCCGTATGCTCGCGGATCGAGGAGCCGTTCTCGTTGACGCCGACGAGCTGGCCCGCCGGGCCCTGGAGCCTGGGAGCCGGGCATATCAGGAGGTGCGCGATCTCTTCGGGGACGAGGTGGTGACCCCCTCCGGCGAGCTCGACCGGGCGGCCATCGCCGCCACGGTTTTCTCTGACCCTGAGCGGCGGAGGGCCCTCGAGTCGATCGTGCACCCCGAGGTCTTCCGGATGCTCGCGGAGACCGTGGAGGCTCGCCGGGGAACCGAAGACGTCGTCGTGTTCGACGCTCCCTTGATCGTGGAGACCGGGTTCCAGGACGCCTGCGACGTGGTGGTGGTGGTGACGGCCCCCGAGGAGGAGCGGGTGGCTCGCGCGACCCGGGACCGGGGCATGACCGCGGATCAGGCCCGGGCCAGGATCCGGGCGCAGATCGACGAAGCGGAGCGTGGGGCCGTCGCCGATATCGTGATCCGCAACGACGGCGACGTGGCCCAGCTGGAGGCCCGGGTTGAGGACCTGTGGCAGCAGCTCCGGCGGCGGGGGCGCTAGCGTGGACGTGGAAGCGGTGTTCTTCGACGCGGGGGAGACCCTCCTCTATCCGCACCCGTCGTTCGCGGAGCTGTTCACCGAGGTGCTCCGCCAGGAGGGCCATCGCGTGGACCCCGCCGTGGTCCAGGATGTGGTCTCGGCATCCTCGCGAACCCTCAACGAGTTCCTCACCTCCGAGGAGGCCCGCCTGTGGTCGACCTCGCCGGAGCGGTCCAGGGCCATGTGGGACCGGCTCTATCGGTCGTTCCTGGCCGAGGTGGGGGTCGGCGAGGACCACGACCGGCTGGCCGACGCCCTGTACCGGCGGTTCAGGGACCTGGCCACGTACCGCCTCCACCCCGACGCGCTCCCGATCCTCCGCCGACTCAGGTCCACCGACCTGACGATCGGGCTCATCTCGAACTTCGAGGAGTGGCTGGAGCAGCTCCTGGAGGCGCTGGAGGTGCAGGCGTTCTTCGACGTGACCGTGATCTCGGGCGTCGAGGGCGTGGAGAAGCCCGACGCCGAGATCTTCCGCATCGCGCTGGCGCGGGCAGGGGCCGTGGCCGAGCGGGCGGTGTACGTGGGGGACAGTCCCGTGTTCGACGTGGACGCAGCCCGGGCGGTGGGCATGATCCCGGTGCTGATCGACCGCCGGGGCCGGCATCCGGACGCTGACTCGATCCGGATCACCTCGCTCGAGGACCTGCCGGGCGTCATCGGCCTCGATCGGTGACCGGGGCTTGCGCGGGGGCACCCCCGGGGCTTTGATGGCGGCGATGCAGGAACGGGGCGTCGGCCATCTCGACGAGGTCCTGGACAACCTCGGGGTGTTCCGGGCCGCCGCCGAGGAGCTCGTCCGACTGTGCCCCTCGGGGTTCCGACGGGTCCCCATCTCCCAGGGGAGCGAGTTCTACTTCTCGATCCAGGCCCTGGCCCCCGGCCAGGTCGCGTACGCGCACACCCATCCCGACTCGGAGGAATGGACCGTGGTGCTGAGCGGGGAGGGGGAGGCTCGGATCCACGGGGCGGTGCCCCTACAGGCGGGGTCGGTGCTCGGGCGGGCTGCGGCCCACCCGCACGGGTTCCGAGCCGGGCCCGAGCCCCTCTACCTGCTGTCGATCCAGGCTCCCCGGCCCACGGCGGATGCCACCACGTGGGACGAGGCGGGGGAGACCTCCGAGCCCATCGAATGCCCCGGCGGCGGGCGATGCCGGCGGTGTCCGCGGTGTGGCGGCCACGCCGCCCTGGTCCGCCGTGCCGTGTTCGAGTGCGAGAACTGCGCGTTCGAGCTCTGAGCGTCCGCCTCGCGCTGGCCGCGGCTCTGGTGGCGGCGTCCTGTACGGCGGAGGCCGAGCCCCCGGCCGACCCCCCCACGTCGCCGACCGCTTCGCCGAGCGCCACCACCACGGCCCCTCCCACCGAGGTCCTGGCCTCCGGCGCCCTCGCTCGCCGCACCTGCCGGCTTCCCCATCGGCACCTGCTCCGGATCTGGCGGGGCTACGACCCGGAGCGCAGTGGCGAGCTCCAGCTGGTCCCGGCCGAGCCGAACGTGATCGGTCCCGGGTTTCCACACGCCGGCGTGGCCGACCACCTGCAGGACGTGCCCATGCTCGTGTACGGGCCGGGCCTGATCGAGCCGGGGCGACGGGTCCTCCGTCCGGTGACCGTGGCCGACGTGGCTCCCACCATCGCGGAGCTGATCGACTTCGACCTCCCCGGCTCGGACGGCGTCCCTCTGCGCGAGGCCCTGGTCGGGGGCTCCGGTCCGGCCCGCCTGGTGGTCGCGCTCGTGTGGGACGGCGGAGGGCGGGGGGTCCTGGACGAATGGCCCGGCGCGTGGCCGAACCTCCGGCGGCTGATCGAGGACGGGACCTGGTACGAGCGCGCCACGGTCGGCTCGTCGCCCTCCACGAGTGCCCCCATCCACGCCACCATCGGGACCGGCACGTTCCCCAAGCGGCACGGCCTGATCGGGAACGCCCTCCGGGTCGAGGGCCGCATCGGCGACCCGTGGGAGGAGGGCCCCGCCTATCTCCGCTCGCCCTCGCTGGCGGACCTGTACGACCTGTCGGAGGACAATGTCCCGCTGATCGGGCTC
>Ga0256867_10000086_pt1 | contig 31935 bp, 32 predicted proteins | sample RVTome_15_FD_185939 | JGI IMG/M metagenome (GOLD analysis project Ga0256867, IMG submission 185939) | Soil microbial communities from uranium-contaminated site in the Upper Colorado River Basin, Wyoming, United States - RVT150D86 (HiSeq) ... | reverse complement strand
GAGCTCGCCGAGATCGGCGTGAATCCGCGCCTGGTCGAATCTCACGTCCTCGTTCGCGGGATCGCTTTTGGCAGCTTCGCCGAGAAGCTCGAGCGCCCTGGCGGCATCCTTTTCCGCGGCATAGAGAGCATTCGCCTTCAATCGCAGCACTTCCGATGGAGAGGGCAGTATGCGCTCGATGAACTCGCGCACCGTCGGCTCGGGCAGGGCGCCGGTGAACTCATCAACGAGCTCGCCGTTGATGACGGCTTTGACGCTGGGAATGCCCCGCACCCCGAACTGCGCCGCGAGCGCCGGGCTTTCATCCGAATTCACCTTCGCCAGCGTGAAGCGTCCGGCGTACTCGGAAGCGAGCCGCTCAAGAATCGGGCCAAGGGCGCGGCAGGGGGCGCACCACGGTGCCCAGAAGTCCACGACCACCGGGGCTCTTTTCGACCCCTCCAGGACCGCCTGCTCGAAATTCGCTTCGTTGACGTCGACGACGTGCTCAGCCATTGTGATAAACGGGATTCAACCGCCAAGATCGCCAAGAAATCTACTTCAATATTGAACCGCCGAGACGCCGAGAGAAGCGGGTCAAGGCCTGCACCAGTTCCAAACACGGCATCGTGAATTGATTCCTGATCCTGTTCCTGGTTCTCTCTGCGTCTCGGCGGTTCAATGAATGTTTTTGCTGTTCTTGGCGCTCTTGGCGCCGTGGTGGTTCAGAGTTTCCTCGCCAGCTCGGCTGCCTTGCCGATGTAGGTGGAAGGTGTCAGGGAGAGGAGCCGCGCCTTTTCGGCCTGTGGAAGGTCGAGGCCCGAGACGAAGGCGTGCAGGGCCTCGCGGGTGACGCCGTCCTTGCCCCGCGTCAGCTCTTTCAGCTTCTCGTACGCGCCCACGAGCGCGTAACGGCGCATGACGGTCTGGATAGGTTCGGCCAGCACTTCCCACTTCTCGCTGAGATCGGCGTTCATGCGCTCGCGATCGGCCTCGAGCTTGTCGAGCCCGCGCAGGCATGAATCATATCCGAGCAGCGCGTGGCCAAACGCGACCCCCACGTTGCGCAGCACAGTCGAATCCGTGAGGTCGCGCTGCCAGCGCGACACCGGCAGCTTGTCGCTCAAGTGGCGCAGGAGCGCGTTTGCCAGCCCGAGATTGCCCTCCGAGTTCTCGAAGTCGATCGGATTCACTTTGTGCGGCATCGTGGAGGAGCCGACTTCGCCCGGCTTGACCTTCTGCCGGAAGTAACCGAGGGAAATGTAACCCCAGATATCCCGGTCGAGGTCCAGAACGATGGTATTGGCGCGCGCGATGGCGTCGAAGAGCTCCGCCAGCGCGTCGTGCGGCTCGATCTGGATCGTGTACGGATTGAACTCGAGCCCGAGCTTCTCCACAAGCTCGCGCGCCAGCGCCTGCCAGTCGACGTCAGGATAGGCCGCGACGTGCGCGTTGTAGTTGCCCACCGCCCCGTTCATCTTGCCCGTGAGCCGGACCGCCGCGATCCTGCTGCGCGCGCGCGCGAGCCGGTACGCGACATTGGCCATCTCCTTTCCAAGCGTCGTTGGCGACGCGGGCTGGCCGTGGGTGCGCGCGAGCATCGGCACGTCGGCCAGCGCGTGGGCGAGCGCGCCCAGCTTCTCGATGATCCGGTCGAGTGCCGGCAGGAGCACTTCCTCTCGGGCGCGGCTCACCATCAGCGCGTGAGCAAGGTTGTTGATGTCCTCGGACGTGCACGCAAAATGAATGAACTCGGCGGCATTCATCACTTCGCGATTGGCTCCCAGTTTCTCGCGCAGGAAATACTCGATTGCCTTGACGTCGTGGTTGATCTTCGCCTCGATGGCTTTGACGGCTTCGCCGTCGTCGTGCGAGAAGCCCGCGATGAGATCATCGAGCTGGGCGCGCGTGACCGGAGAGAAGGGAGGTATTTCGGGAATCTTCGGCTCCGCTGCCAGGGCCTTGAGCCAGGCGAGCTCGACCAGCACACGGTAGCGGATGAGGCCCAGCTCACTGAAGATGTCGCAAAGGGCGGCGAGTCGGTTGTGATAGCGCCCGTCCAGAGGCGATAATGCAGTAAGGGGGGTCAGCGCCATGGCGGCTCAATCCGGGCGACGGCGCTATTGTACCAAACGCGAGTCGCCCCCGGCTCCGGACGAGAGAGAAATGCCATGACCCATGCATCGCAGGCGCTGGCCGAGTTCGCCGTCGGCCTGAGCTATGAGCGCATACCGCCCGAAGTGATCGAGCGAGCCAAGGACTGCCTGATCGACACCGTCGGCGCCTGCGTCTACGGCTCGCAGCTGCCCTGGACCCAAACCGTCATCGAGTATGCGACTCGCAATAGCGCGCCGGGCGAATGCAGCGTGTTCGGGACGCCGGTCAAGGTGCGCGCGCCCTTCGCCTGCCTCTGCAATGGCGCGTCAGCTCACGCCTTCGAGCTGGATGCCCTGGTCGAGCCGAGCGTCGGCATCCACCCCAGCGCGGCGCTCGCAGTGCCGGGCCTCGCTCCCGCCCAGGGGCGCAAATTGAGCGGCAAGGCCCTCCTCGCCGCCTACGTCGCGGGGTTCGAGCTGCTCTACCGCATCGGGCACGCGGCGAATCACTCGATCGAGAAGGTCGGTTTCCATTCACCGGGCGTGGTGGGCGTCTTTGGCACGGCTGCGGTGGTGGGGAGGCTCTTCGATCTGGACGCAAAAAAAATGGCCAACGCGTTCGGCATCGCCGGATCGTTGAGCTCGGGCCTGATGGAATTCTCCAGGACCGGCGGCATGGTCAAGCGCCTCCATCTCGGCCGCGCTGCAGAAGGCGGATTCATGGCGGCGGTCCTGGCGCGGGACGGCTATACAGGTCCCGCCGGCGTTCTGGACGGAAAGTTCGGCGTTCTTAACGTGTTCTGCCGTGACGCGCAGCCGGCGCGGCTTACCGAAGACCTCGGCTCGGTATGGCACGTCATGAAGACCAAGATCAAGCGCTATGCCTGCCATTCCACAGCACAGGTGCCGGTAACGCTCGCGCTCGACCTCAAGGAGGGACACAAGGTCAGGGGAGACGACGTGGCGGCGATCAGCATCGCCGGAGGCGAGAAGGTGGTAACCCAGCACGCCATCAACGAGCCGCGCGACATCACGATGATGCAGTACAGCGTGCCCTTCAGCGTGGCCGTCGCGTTGTACCGGGACCCGCTCGACCCGCGGACGTTCTCCGAGGCGACTCTCTCCGATCCGAAGATCTGCGCACTCGCCAGGAGCGCTCAGGTCGAATTGCTGAAGTCGGCACCGGGCTATTCATCGTCGGCCTGCCGGCTGACACTCAAGCTGAAAGACGGCAAGGCGCTGACCGCCGAGGGACACGATTTCAAGGGTACGCCCACGATGCCGCTTACGCGCGCCGAGCTGCTCGAAAAGTTTCTCAAGCTCACCGCGCACCGCTCGCGCGAGAAGGCGGAGCGCTTGTTCTCGCAGCTTGCGGAAGCCGAGAAGATCGAGAACTTCGGCGAGCTCGATTTCGCCTTGTGATGCCGTGACACCGCCAATGAGCGCAGACACCCGCAGATAGATTCGCGCGCGTGATAGTGACCCGCCGCAACGCTCTCAAAGCGGTCGCCGTACTCGCGGCGGCACCATGGTGCCGGGTCGCCGCCGCAGCGGAAGCGCGGCTCGCCCCCCAGGTTGCGCGTGGCCTCTAGTCATCGCGCTCGTGGCCGACAACCCGGGCGACTGGATGTTCCACTGCCATATCCTCGCGCACCAGGCGGGCGGGATGATGGCGATGATTCGCGTCGCCTAGCCGCGCGTGTGTCATGAGTGGTGAGCAATTCATCATTGCATCCGCCGCGTCGCGCCGCCGCGCCCTGATCAGGCAGTCGTTCAGAGCGGGCGCGGCGGCTTGACAGGCCATACCGCAATGATCACACTGTGTGATCACAGAGGATCGGGCACTTTACCTCTTTCTTCGCTCATCGGGAGCCATTCTTGAGCGGCATCACGTCCGTCCGTACCGTCTTGGTCCAGCTGCCCACCCGGCGGGAACACAAATGGACCGGACTGACCGAGCAGATTGGCCGCTATGTACTTGTGAAGATGACCGACGCCGACGGCCGGACAGGTTGGGGCGAGGCGGCGGCGCTTAAGGATTGGGGTGGCGAATTCGGGCGCTACTTCGGTGAATCCGCGAGCATCGTTGCTCACGTAATCGACCGCTACCTCGCTCCTGCGGTGGCGGGCCTCGATCCGGCGAACGTTGTCGAGCTGCACGCGCGCATGGACAGGGTCATCAAGGGTTACCCCTATTCCAAGGCAGCCGTCGAGTTCGCCGCCTATGACCTCGCGGCAAGACGGCTCGGCGTTCCGGTTTACACGCTACTGGGAGGACGGGCCCGCGACCACGTGCCCGTCACGCACTCGATCGGCCTGATTTCCATCGAAGAGGCCGAGCGTGAAGCGGCGCAGGTTGCGTCCGAAGGCATACGCACGATCAAGGTGAAGATCGGCATCGATCCAGAGCGCGATCGCAGTATCGTGCGCGCCGTGCGCAACGCCGCGGGCGATGCAATGGACATTTGCGTAGATGCGAATGAAGGCTACAACACGCCGGGCGAGGCGATCGTGATCCTTCGGGAAATGGAAAAATACCGCCTCAAGTACGCCGAGCAACCGTGCATGGGCATCGAGCGTATCGCGGAGGTGGCGCGTGCGCTCGACACGCCAGTGATGGCCGATGAGTCGGCCTGGAACGCGCACGACGCGTTGAGAATCGCGGAGCAGCACGCGATCGACATCGTGTCGATCTATGCGACCAAACCCGGCGGGCTCTACAAGGCGATGGAGGTCGCCGCCGTTTGCCGGGCGGCCGGTATCGCCTGCAATGTCAACGGCTCGATTGAAACCGGCGTAGGCAATCTTGCCAATGTGCAGCTCGCCGCCGCGGCGCCGGCGGTGACGCTGTCCTGCGTCGTGCCCGTGTCAACTCCCGCCGAGTACCAGAATGGGCAGATTGGCGGCATCTACTACAGGGACGATCTCATCCGCGCGCCCATGAAGCTCATCGATGGCGCCGTTGTGGTGCCGGCCGGGCCCGGCATGGGCATCGAAGTTGACGAGGCGAAAATAGAGAAATACCGGGTCCGCGCGTGAGGCGCGGCGATCGTCGGCCCGCCGCGATTCCGTGAGCGAAGTTGCTCTGGCGCGCCGCCGGTAAGGAAACGAGCCTATTATGAGGAAGGAGATTGTCGACCGGCAGGTGAGCGCAATGAAGGAGGGCGGGCTCGATGCCCTAATCTCCTGCTCACCGGAAGGCTTTGCCTACCTCGCCGGCTTCGTCATCCCCTCGCAGCCGCTCATCCGACACCGCCATGGCATGGTGATCGTCACGGCGGACGGCCGCACGGAAATCTTCGCGGTAGACATGGAGGCGACCACCATCAGGCGGCGCGAACCCGATACACCCGCGCGCATCTGGGCCGAGTTCACCGACAACGCGATGGCCGTGCTCGCCGAGCAACTCCAGGGGCTGGGCCTTGCTGCAGCGAAGATCGGCATCGAGATGGACTACCTGCCGGCCGGCGACTTCGAGCGCCTGCGGCGCGGGCTCCCGCGCGCGCAATTTATCTCCGCCGACACCATCCTCGCGCGCCTGCGGCAGATCAAGACGGCCGACGAGATTGGACTCCTCAGGCGCCTGTCGCACATCGCGGACCGCTCGATCACCGATGCACTTGCGGCGGTGAAAAGCGGCGACTCGGAGATGGACATCGCCGCGCACATGACCCGTAACATCTACACGCTGGGTGCCGAGCACTTCAAGCTGATGATCGTCGCCACGGGCGAGCGCAGCCAGCTGCCAAACGTCGGGCCCTCGGAGCGGCGCCTCATGCCCGAAGACGTCTGCCGTGTCGAGATCTTCTCAGTCATCGCGGGCTACCAGGCGGGCGTCTGCCGTACCGCCGTCGTGCAGCGCGCGCCGCCGCACGCGGAGGCAATCTGGAAAAACCTCGTCGAGTGCAAGTACCTGATCATGGACATGATCAAGCCGGGCGCGAGCTGCCGCGCGATCTACGACGCGTTCATCCGCCACCTGTCGAAGCTCAAGCTGCCGCCGATATCCTTCGTCGGCCACGGCATCGGGCTCCATTTACACGAGGACCCGTACATCGGCATGACCCCGGAAATTGGCAAGCGCGGTGACGCCCAGCTCGAGGCCGGCATGGTCCTGGGCGTTGAGCCGCTCACCTACCAGACCGGCTACAGGTTCGGCATGCAGAACAAGGACATGATGCTGGTCACCAAGACGGGCTGCGAACTGTTATCCGACTACGCGAACACGGACCACCTGCTCGTGATCAAATAACGGTGCCGCCGCCGCGCTGTCTTCGTGCACAGGCTCATGCGAACGCTGATCGAGAATCTTGAGTTCATCCTCACTGTCAACCGCGATGACCGGGTGCTTAGCGGCGCATCGGTCGTCGTCGAGAACGACCGCATCGCCGACATCGGCCCGGCCGCCGAGGTCGCGAAGCGGCATCCCCGCGTTTCCTTCGACAACGTGATCGACGGCAGGCGCTACGGCATGACCCCGGGCTTTATCGACTCGCATGTGCACCTGTCGGAGACGCTCTCGCGCGCGGTCTTCCCCGACAACCTCGCGACGCGCGCGTGGGTGTTCAACTGGGCGAAGCCCTTCTACGCCAACGTCAATGGGCGCGACGAGGTGGTCGGGGCGACTATCGGCATAGCCGAGATGCTCAGGTGCGGCACCACCTGCTTCCTCGACATGGGCGCGCAGAACGACGTCGCCGGCGTCGTCCAGGCGATCGACAAGGTCGGCATGCGCGGCGTGACCGGCCGCCACGCCTGCGACGTGCGCCCGGAGAAGATCCCGGACGGCTGGAGCGAGGAGATGATGGCGCACCACTTCTTCCCAAACGCCGGGGTAGCGCTCGCCGAACTCGAAAGCACGGTCAGGCAGTTCCACGGCGCGGCGGGCGGGCGCGTGCGCTGCTGGGTGAATATCGAGGGCAAGGAGCCATGCAGCCTGGAGCTTCACGTCGGCTCGCGCGCCCTCGCCGAAAAGCTCGGCGTGGGCACGACCTACCACCTCGCCACCAGCATCGAGGAAGCGAAGGTTTCGGAGAGGAAGCACGGCGCGTGGCCGGTCGGGCGCATCGCCAACGCGGGCGGCCTTGGGCCCAACCTGGTCATCGCGCACTGCGTCGCTGCCACCGACGATGACATCGCACGGATGGCGAAGGCCGGCACGATGGTCGCATTCTGCCCGGCGACCTCGGTCAAGCTCGCCAAGGGCGCGACGAAGATCGGCAAGTACCCGGAGATGATCGAGGCGGGCATCCGTATCGGCATCGGCACCGACGGTGTCTCGGCCGGCGGAAATCTCAACCTCATGCGGCAGATGTACTTGGTCGCAGGCATGTTCAAGGATGCGCGCATGGATCCGACGCTGGTCGGCGCGAAGAAGGCGCTGCGCATGGCAACCATAGAGGGCGCGCAGGTGCTCGGCTGGGACGACGAAATCGGCTCGATCGAGAAGGGCAAGAAGGCCGACTTCGTGCTCTTCGACCTCGAGCACTTCGAGTGGGTGCCGTACGGCGACCCGCTGCAGGCTGTCGTGTATTCGGTGAGCCCCGCGTCGATTGCACAGACGTGGGTCAACGGGCGTGCACTCTATCGCGACGGGAATGTGCAAACCATCGACGAGAAGAGCTTGCGCGCAGAAGCACGCGAGCGCGCGGCCGCGGTGGTGAAGCGCGCCGGCCTTTCGATGGACCACACCTCCACCGTCACGACCACCTACGACTGAGCGGCGCAGCCCCTGCCGCGGCGATCTCCGACGGGGTGGTCGTAACGCCACGTATATATTGATATTTTTATCTGCGCCCCCGAAGCACTAGGACAGCGTCAATGCCGTCCCCAGCGCCTGCCGCAGCGACGTCTCGACTGCGCCCCGCGTGAGGTCGCGTGTGACGAACACGAGCCGGGTGCTGCGGTCCGCGTCGGGCCACGCTTCGAGCTCGGCGGGGGGATAGACAATATGCTGCACGCCCTGGATGACCGTTGGCTTTGCGTGCCCGGCGACGTTGATGAGCCCCTTTACCCGCAGCACGCTCTCGCCGCGGGCGGCGAGCAAGAGCTCGAGCCATTCGAGCACGCGCGTCCACTCGAGCGGCTCGGCGATGCGGATCGAGAAGCTTCCCACGCGCTCGTCGTGGCGGTGCGCATGGTGCGCGCGCCCTGTCTCGTCGCCGTCCGTCGCCTCGTCCCTGATCCAGCGTTGCACCGCTTCCGGCTTCGCGTCAAGCTGGAAGCCAGCCGCGCCGAACAGCCGGTCGGGACCCGGGAATGTGCCCGGCGCCGATTCGACGAGCGCCGCAGAAGGATTCAGCGCCGCGAGGCGGGCGCGCAGCCGCGCAACCGCATCCGCTGGCGCAGCGTCCGTTTTGGTGATGACGAGGCAATCCGCGATCGCCGCCTGCTTCAGCGCTTCTGCGTGTTCGTCCAACTCGCGCTCGCCGAGCACGGCGTCCACCGTTGCGAGGAGCCCGGTCAGCCGGAACGCGCCGCGCAACCGCCCGGTGCCCATCAGCGCCTGCACGATGGGCGCGGGGTCCGCGAGCCCGGTGGTCTCGACGACCACGCGCGAGAAGGGCGGGATCGAGCCCGCTTCGCGCAGCCTGCCGAGTTCCTGCAGCGTCGAGACGAGATCGTCGCGCACGGTGCAGCAAACGCAGCCTGAGCCGAGCAGCATGACCTCGTCGGTCACTTGGCGCACCAACAGGTGGTCGAGCGCGACCTCGCCCAGCTCGTTGATGACGACGGCCGTGTCGCCCATGCCCGGATGGGCGAGGAGCGACGCGAGCAGCGTCGTCTTGCCGCTGCCGAGGAAGCCGGTCAGCACGTAAACGGGAAACGCGCTGGGGACGGTCATGGCGTCTCACCGATTCGCGGAACAGGCGGCCCGAACCAGGCGTTCGTAGCTGCCGCGCCGGCGCGGCGCGCGCGAAGCGGCGGAGATCAGCAGCGCAGGTCGCTGCCGGCTCCCAGTCCGGCGAGCGGACCCGAGGCGCCCTGGAATACCGACGACTTCAGCAGATAGGTGGCGGTGTTGCGGATGTCGCGCTCGATCGCGCGGCGCGCGGCGGCGGCGTCGCGCGCCTTCAGCGCGTCGAGCACGTCGTTGTGCGCGCTCGCGTCCCACGGCATGTCGGGCGAGATGAGCGAGAAATACATGATCGGGCCCGCCATCAGCCACAGCGGCTCGATCAGCGGCAGCAGCACCTCGGAGTTCGCCGCCTCGTAGAGGGTGAAATGGAACTCCTGGTTCTTCGCAAGGCATTGCACGATGCTGCGCTCGCGGATCGCGCGCTGCAACTCGCCGTTGATTTTTTCGAGGCGTTTGGCGAGCTGGGGCGTGGCGTGACGGCACGCCATCTCCGCCGCCATGCCCTCCAGCGCCTGGCGCACGCGCGAGAGTTCTTCGAACCGGGCCGGGGTCATGCGCGGCACGCACACGGTGCGGTTTGGCAGCATCTCGAGCGCGTTGGCCGCAACCAGCTGGTTGATCGCCTCGCGCACCGGCATCGAGCTCGTCCCCAGATCGTCAGCCAGCCGCCGCAGGGAGATCGTCTGGCCGGGCACGAAGGCGCCGATCATCAGTCCGCGCCGCAGCTGATCCACCACGCGGTCCTGCAGCTCGCCGCGGCGGCGCGGCCGCTCGGGCGCACCGCCATCGGCCTTCGGGCCCTGCCGGTTGGTCACAGCCGGTCTCGCTGGCATGGCGCGATCCGATGTTGGTATGTCGCCCTGCCGACGCGGCCCCACGCCTCCGGCGGGCTCGCCTTGACAAGGCCGGCACGTGTGATCATATTATGTGATCATAGCATAGACCAAAACGCGGTCGGGGGGAGGTATTTCGTGCCGCCACCGCGAGCCGGTCATGCCCCCTGCGGCACCCCGGCTGCGCTCGACCCGGGACCGGCGCGGCGCCCGATCCGAAAGCATAGAAGCATTCATGACAGCGTCGCTCCCCGTCCACCGTTCCCGCCACGCGGCATGAGGGTGACCATCCTCGGCGCCGGCGCCGGCGGCCTAGCCGCTGCTGCCGAGCTCGCCAATGCCGGACACGAGGTCGCGCTGTGGAACCGCTCGCCCGCGACGCTGGAGCCGTTTCAGCGCATCGGCGGCATCGAGTACGCGGGCGTCCTCGGCCAAGGTATCGCGCACCCCCGCCGCGTCACCAATGATCTCGCGGCGGCGCTCAAAGACACGGAAGCCGTGGTCTGCACCCTGCCCACCTTCGCGCACGCGGCGATGGCCGCAGGCCTCGCGCAATCGGGAATGAAGCCCGGTGTTCCCGTCATTCTTAACCCGGGGCACACCGGCGGCGCACTCGAGTTCCGGCGCGTCCTCGCCGCCGCAGGTGACGGGCGGTCCCCGATCGCGGAGTTCTCGACGCTTACGTATGTGGCGCGCAAGCTCGAACCGCAGCGGGTGACGGTCACCGGCCGCGCGAAGCAGGTGCGCGCGGCGACGCTGCCGGGCGGCGAGCGCGCACTGGTGGCAGCCCGTGAGCTTTTTGCCTGCGCGAGCCCGGTGCGCGACGTGCTGGCGGCCGACCTCTCCAATGTCAACATGGTGCTCCATCCGCCCGGCGCGGTCCTGGGGGCGGCGTGGATCGAGGCGAAGGCCGGCGAGTTTACGTTCTACGTCGAGGGTATGACGCCGGGGGTCGCGCGCGTCATGCAGGCGGTCGACGCGGAGCGCCGCGCGGTCGCGCGCGCCTTCGGCCACGAGCTGCCGAACCTCATCGAGGAGATGAAATTGATCGGCACGGTGGAAGCCGGCGTGGAAAACGTCGATGACTTCGCTGCGGCGGTCGCCGGCGGCGAGGCGAACCGCCGCATCAAGGCGCCCGGCTCGCTCGCGCACCGCTATTATCTGGAGGATTTCGGCCATGGCCTGCTGCCCTTCATGGTGTTAGCGAAGATCGCTGGCGTCGCGGTGCCGGTGGCGCAATCGCTCTTCGCGCTCGCGGTGGCGCTGACGGGCACCGACTACCGCAAGGGCGGGCGCACCGCAGAAGCCATGGGCATCGCGGGCCTCGACCGCGACGGTTTGATCGCCAAAGTAAGCAACTGAAGATGGACTGGAGCAAGATCATCATTGCCGTCGTCGCGGGAGACCGGCGCGAGCAGGAGATCGCGCGGCTGGCGGGCGCGACCGGCGCGAGCGTGCGTGCGTTCGGATTCCCGTGGCCGAAGGACGGCATCCCGGGCGTCACCCTCGCGGCGGATGCAAAACAGGCGCTCGCCGGCGCCGACTTCGCGCTCTTTCCGATCCCCGGCATCGCGTCCGACGGGGCGCTCTTCGCGCCTGAGTGTCCGGTAAAGATCATCCCCGCCCACGACATGCTCGCCGGCATGCGCAAGCCCGCGCACATCATCCTCGGCCGGGCGGACGGGAATCTCAAGGCGCACGGCGAGGCGCTCGGCATCACATTCCATGAGTACGAGTGGGACGTCGATCTCATGCTGCTGCGCGGGCCGGCGATCATCGAGGGCCTGCTCAAGGTCATGATCGAGAACACCGACATCACGATCCACAAGTCGCGGATCTGCATCGTCGGACAAGGCACGATCGGCGCGCTGCTCACCCGCTACCTCGTCGCGCTGGGGGCATACACCCACGTCGCCGCGCGCAACAAGGTGCAACGCGCCGCCGCCTACGCCATGGGCGCCGAGAGCCATGGACTCGATGGGCTCGTCACGCTCGCGCCGCGGCTCGATGCCATCGTGTCGACCGTGCCCGCGCCCGTCGTCGGCCGCGCCGTGCTGCAGGAGCTGCCACCGCACGCGCTGCTGGTGGACGTCGCGGCACCCCCGGGCGGCATCGATCACGCCGCCGCCGCCGCGCTGGGGCTCAAGTTCGTCTGGGCGCGCGGCATGGGCCAGCGCGCGCCCGTCACAGTGGGCCAGAGCCAGTGGAGCGGCATCCGGCCCCGCATCGAAGCCATCATGGAAGGAAGAAAATGAAAGTCGACCTCGTCATACGCAACGCCCGCGTCGTCTCTCACGACGGCGAGTTCGACGGCGGCGTCGCCGTCAGCGGCGGGCGCATCGCGGTGACCGGTGCGAACGACGCGCTGCCGGACGCCAAGCGCGTCATCGACGCGGGCGGCCGCGTGCTGATGCCCGGCGTCATCGATCCGCACTGCCATTTGGGCGTGAACTACCCCTACGACGAGGACATGCGCACCGAGACCGCGGCTGCGGCCTCCGGCGGCGTCACCACGATCCTGCTCTACATCCGCAACAAGGCGGGCCCGTACACTCCGTTCTACAAGGAGCGGCGCGCGGTCGGCGAGCAGAACGCGATTATCGACTTCGGCTTCCATTTCGGCATCCAGCGCGAGGACCATATCAATGACATCCCGAACGTCGTACGCGACACCGGCGTGCGGTCGTTCAAGTGCTATTTCGGCTACGAGCCCGACAACCCCATCGGCATCGTGCCGGCGACCGACGGCTGGGTCTACGCGTCGATGCGCCACCTCGTGAAGATCCCCGGGGGCGTGCTGAGCGTGCACTGCGAGAATACCGGCATCGCCTCGTGGCTGAAGGACGAGTTGAAGGCCACCGGGCGCCAGGACCTCGGCGCCTACACCGAGTCGCGCCCCTCGTTCTGCGAGGAGGAGACGATCAAGCGGATGCTCTTCCTCGCGGAGCGCACGAAGTGCCCGCTGCACCTTGTGCACACGTCCGTCGGCATGGGCCCCGTGCTTGCCGCTGAGGCGCGTGGCCGCGGCGTTGACGTCACGGTTGAGACCTGCCCACACTATCTCACGCGCACCTGTTATGACAGCGACCTCGACATGCGCGCGAAGATCTCGCCGCCGCTGCGGCCGCAGGAGGACCAGGACGGACTGTGGCGCGGCATGCTGAACGGCGGCGTCTACAGCCTCGGCACCGATCACGTGCCCTTCTTCCCGAAGAAGGGCGAAGACCTGTGGAAGGAGGTACCGGGCGTGGTCTCGTTTCCGTGGGAGCTCGCGCTCCTGCTCAACTTCGGTGTGCACCAGCGCGGCCTGCCGCTGTCGCGGCTCGTGCAGCTCAACTCCTACCATCCCGCGCGCCGCTTCGGGCTCTGGCCGCGCAAGGGATCGTTGCAGTCCGGTGCCGACGCCGATCTCGTGCTCGTCGAACTCGACACGGAGCGCACGGTGCAGCACACCGGTCACGGCCATTGCATCTACGAGGGCTGGAAGCTCAAGGGCTGGCCGGTGACGACCATCGCCCGCGGCGAGGTCGTGTACGACGCGGGCAAGGTGGACGCGGGCTTCCATGGGCGTGGACGCTGCGTCATCCGCCCCGCGAACGACCCGCTGCCGGCGTGAGGGGCCTGGGGGAAGGCGCCGTGGACGTTGCCGCATTCCGCAAGCTAGGCTACACGGTGTTGCCGGAGCGGCTGCCCGCGGTGCTTCTTGATCCCATCGCGCAAGCGGCGGCGCGGCTCGCGGCAAAGCCGCCGCGCCAGGCGCTGCTCTCGGGTGTGCACAATCCTTTCGGGCGCGCGGCACAGCTGGTCGATGCGTGGCGCTTCCTGGAGCTCAGCGAGAGCGGTGAGCTTCTCGACGCCGTCGCGGCGCTCGCCGGCCCCGACCTCGTGCTGTGGGACAGCGAGCTCTATCGCGACGCGACCGAATGGAGCGAGGCGCGGCGCCGCGAGGGCCGCTACTGGCCGGCCGATCCGCTCGCCGGGGTGGTCGTCGATGTCGCGCTCGGCGACGGCACGGCCACGCTGGCTGCGGTCGAGAGCGCACACGCGGCTCCGGGGCCCACGCCGGGCGCGCACTACGTCATCCGCTACATGCCCGCGACCTCGCACTACAATCGCGACCCGCGGTTCGAACCCAACCGCCTGTTGATGGAGGAGAACCCGCTAGTCAATTACGCGCACCGTCCGATCTGGCTCGTGCGCGGCGAGGACCGCGCCGGCAGCGATTTCGCCACGGGGTTCGCACCGATGGCGCCCGGCTGGGCGGGCGAACAGGCGCTGCGCAACGTGGGCGTATAGTATGAATTGATGCCGACTACGACTTCCGCCAGGGCAGCGTTTGCCGACTCCAAGCCCCGGCATGATTCGAAACGAGGAGATGCACCATGCCCGTCGTAACCGTACAACTCTGGACCGGGCGCACCGTCGAGCAAAAGCGCAAGCTCGTCGCCGCGATCACCGACGCGATGATCGAGCACGCCGGCTGCAAGCCCGATCACCTGCACGTCATCATCCAGGACGTGCCGAAGGATAGCTGGGGCCGGGCCGGCCGGCTCGGCATCGACAACGAACCGGAGAGCAAATGATGGATCTCGGGGCATTGGAACTCCGCACGAGCGCGCTCATCGTGATCGACATGCAGAACGCCTTCGTGCACGAGAAGGGCACGCTCGGGATCTCGGGCGTAAACACGAAGCGTCTCGCGGCGATCGTGCCCGCGACGCGATCCTTGATCGAGCGCTGCCAGACCGCGGGGATGCCGGTCATCTGGACGGTGCAGGAGCACTTCCAGATTGACGCCGCGCGCGCGCGGAAGAAGCTCGCCGCCCACACGGCGAAGCGCAAGCAGGTGTCCGCGCTTGCGGGCACCTGGGACGAGGAAATCATCGAGGAGCTGAAGGAGCTAGCCGCGATCAACCCGTCCATGGTGGTGCGCAAGCACCGTTTTGGGGCCTTTTACGCGACGCGCCTCGAGCAGCTCCTGCGCATGCTGGGCACGCAAACGCTCTTCGTCACCGGCACCACGACCAACGCGTGCGTCGAAACCACGATTCGCGAAGCCTACCTGCGCGACTACGACATCGTCGCCGTGACCGACTGCATCTCCGGCATCAACGCGGAGTGGGAGCAGACCGCACTCAAGATCTGGGGGCAGTACTTCTGCGGGGTCGCCGACTCCAACACGGTGGCGGCATGGCTTGACGCGCAGCGCAAGCCGCGCGCGCTCGGCTACGCGCATATGCTGCTGCAGGTCGCCGACCTCGCGGCGTCCAAGCACTTCTACACCGAGCTCCTCGGATTTACGGAGCGCAGCGCCAAGCCGCTCGCCGACGGCCGTCCGTTCGTGCCCTTTCATCAGGGCATCGCACTCACCACCGGCGGCCCTGGCAAGCCGGTCCAGATCGACCATATCGCATTCCGCGCGCACGACGTAGCAGGCATCAGCGAGCGACTGAAGCGGGCCAACGTGAAGTTCTTCCAGGATCTGCACGATGGAATCTACGGGCGGACCATTTATGTGGCAGATCCTGACGGCAACAAGATCGAGCTGTACGAAGAGACGGCCTGACGAGTAGCGCGTCGCGAAAGCAATCGTATTCTCAGTTTTGCCTTTCCATTAAGGGAGGGCCGCAGCGGGGCCTCCTTGACATGCCGATCCGGCAAGATCACACTGTGTGATCACAAAAAACATCGCCGGCGGCGCGTGGAACGCGTCTTGCGAGGCGGCAGCGGATGCCTGCGGCCGGAAGATGGCCGGGGCGGCCGAGCCCGGCGCGGTGTCACCGGACCCGGCCTCCACGGGTGAGCATCACGCGAATTAACCAGAGGAGCGAAAGATCATGAACGTCACACGCAGAGGATTTTTTCTGAGCGGTCTGCTGGCGGCGGTGGCGCTGTCGGTGGCGAGCGGACCGGCAACGGCGCAGGCGGTTGCGGCCAAGGAGAAGGTTCAAGTCCGCTTCACCTGGAAGCTGAAGGGCGAGTACGCCCCGCTCTTCGTTGCGCTCGACAAAGGCTACTTCGCGGCCGAGGGCCTCGATGTCACGCTGGCAGAGGGCCAAGGCGCCCAGACGGTGCTGAGGCTGATCGCGGCTGGCACCGAGAACATCGGCTACGGCCCGGCAGTCGCGGCCGCTCAGGCGGTGAGCCAAGGCATGCCGGTCACGGTGGCGGCGCTCTACCAGACCAAGGCGCCGATGGGCGTCATTTCCTTCCCGGACGTACCGCTGACGGGCCCCAAGGACCTGGAGGGGAAACGGATCGGCATCTCCGTCGGCGAAACCTTCACCGACATGCTGGAGCCGTTCACCAAGATCAACAACGTCGATCTGTCCAAGATCACGCGCATTCAGATGGACAACTCGGCGCGGACGTCGCAGTTCCTGTCGCGCAACGTCGATGTGATGTCGGTGTACCTCAGCAACGAGCTGCCGGTGCTGGAGAAGAAGACGGGCGTCAAGTTCAACGTCATGCGGGTTTCGAACCACGGCCTCAATCTGCTGGGCGCCTCATACTATGTAAGTAGCGAGTTCGCGAAGCAGAAGCCGGAGGTCCTGAGGAAGCTTCTCAAGGCCACCGCGAAGGGCTACCAGGACGCGATGAAGGACCCCAAGGGCGCGGCGCAAATCATGGGCAAGCACATGAGGGTCAAGGAGGACCCCGCGGTGCTGGTGGCGCAGGTCAGAGCCACGGTCGAGTCGACCAATGCGCCCGCCGGCAAGCCCGTGGGCTGGCAGGAGGAGGCCCAATGGAAAAATCAGCTCAACCTGCTGATGACCACCGGCGCGATCAAGGAGCGCAAGGACCTCAAGCTCTACTACACCAACGAATTCCTCAAGTAGTCACAATCTGCGGGGGCGCCCGGCCTTGAACCCGGGCGCCTTCGTTGTACCGGCGCGACTTAGTCGCGGCCGCCCAAGGAGGTTTCCGTGTCTACCGCAGCACCGATAACCCTCCCGCCGTCCGCTGGCACGAGAGCCTGGGCATGGCTCACCGATCAAGGTGCCGCGATCGGCATCATCGTCCTGATCTTCGTCCTGTGGGAGGTGCTCACGCGCGCCTTGAGCGTGCCCGTCTACATTCTGCCCACCCCGTCGGTGATCTTCGTCAAGATCTACACGGACTTGGGCCTGCTCATGGAAAACACCTGGGCCACCGCGCAGGAGGTGCTGCTCGGCTTCGGGCTGAGCGTGGTGGTGGGCATCCCGCTCGCGGTCGCCATCGTCTACTCGCGCCTCTTCGAGCGCGTCGCCTTCCCGCTGATGGTCTCCCTGCAGACCGTTCCCAAGGTCGCGCTCGCGCCGATCCTGGTGATGTGGTTCGGATACGGCATCCTGCCGAAAGTGCTGGTCGCCTTTCTGATCTCGTTCTTCCCGATCGTGATGAACACCGTCATCGGCATGCGCTCGACCGAGAAGGAGATGATCTACCTCGTGCAGTCGATGGGCGCGGGCGATCTGCAGACCTTCGTCAAGGTGCGGCTGCCCAAGGCGCTGCCGAGCATTTTCGGCGGCCTCAAGGTCGGCATCGGGCAGGCAGTGATCGGCGCCGTCGTCGGCGAGTTCATCGCCGCCGAGAAGGGGCTGGGCTACCTGCAGCTGATCGCGCAGGTGCGGCTCGACACGCCGCTCCTCTTCGCCTCCGTCGTCCTGCTCTCGCTGATGGGGGTGCTGTTGTTCAACATCGTCGCCTGGGTCGAGCGGCTCGTGATCCCCTGGCACCGGCAGATCACCGAGCAGACCGAATAGCGTGAATAGGGCCTACAGCCTCGCAGCGCACCCCATGTCGGGCACATCCGAGGCGGTCGCGCCTTCCCGCGCCGACGTGCCCGTCGAGGTCTCCGGCGTGACCAAGTACTACCGGACCGCGAAGAGCGGGACCGTGCACGCGCTCGACGAGGTGTCGATGTCGTTCAAGCCCGGGGAGTTTGTCTCGATCGTCGGACCCAGCGGCTGCGGCAAGAGCACGCTGATGATGCTGATCTCGGGCCTGATCCCGGTTTCGTCGGGAACGATACGGGTCGCCGGCAAGGAGGTCCGCGGTCCGGTGCGCGAGGCGGGCATCGTGTTCCAGCGCGACGTGCTGCTCGACTGGCGCAGCGTGCTCTCAAACGTGATGCTGCCGATCGAGATCAAGGGCCTGAATCCCGCCGCGTATCTCAGGAAGGCGCGCGAGCTGCTGCACTCGGTGGGGCTCGCCGAGTTCGAGGAAAAGTACCCGGGCGAGCTCTCGGGCGGCATGCGCCAGCGAGTTTCGATCTGCCGGGCGCTCGTGCAGCAGCCGGGCCTGCTGCTGATGGATGAGCCGTTCGGGGCGCTCGACGCCCTCACGCGCGAGCAGATGAACCTGGATGTCCAGCGCATGTGGCTGCGCGACCGCAACACCGTGCTCTTCATCACCCACAGCATCGAGGAAGCCGTCTTCCTGTCCGACCGGGTGGCCGTGATGTCGGCGCGCCCGGGCACGATCACCGAGGTGCTCAACATCGACCTCGCGCGGCCGCGCGGCGCGGGCACCCGCAGCGACCGCAAGTTCGTCGAGTACATCGAGCGCATCCGGCGTCACTTCTTCGCGCAAGGCATCCTGTCCGAGTCCTGACCGGGGATGGCGGTGCACGATTTGGTGATCCGTGGCGTCCGTCCGTGGCGATTGCCCTCACCTGAGCCGGTCGACGTGGCGGTCGACGCTGGTCGCATCAGCGCGATCTCCGGGTGCGTGCCCGAGCTCGGACGTGAAGAGTGGACCGCAGGCGGCCGCGTGCTGCTTCCTCAGCTCGTGGATCCACACCACCACCTCGACAAAGCGTGCCTCGTCGGCCGGCTCGGCGCGTCAAGCGCCCTCGCCGACGCGCGGGCGCGATTCGGAGCCGTGCGCGCGCAGCTCACGCCGGAAGATCTCAGGCAGCGCGGCGAGCGCGTGGTGCGCTGGGCGATCGCGCACGGTGTCGGCGCGCTGCGTACGCATGCGGATGTGGACCGGACGGTCGGTCTCAAGCACGTCGAGGCGGCGCTCGCGCTGAAGGAAGCGTTTGCGCACAGCGTCCGGATACAGGTCGTCGCCTTCCTCCCGGCATCCGTCCCGATGTCGGACGCGGAATCGTGGACACTGCTCGAGGCCGCGGTGCGTCTCGGCTGCGATGCCGTCGGCGGTGCGACGGGGACCCGCGGCATCGAAGCCCCGGCGCTCATGCGCCGCGCGGCCGATCTTGCGATCAAGGCTGACTGCATGGTCGACCTCCATCTTGACGAAACGCTGGACCCCGCCGTGCAGAATCTTGCGGAGCTCGCCGGAATCACGATCGAGCGCGGACTGCACGGCCGGGTCGCCGCGTCGCACTGCTGCTCGCTTTCCGTTGCTCCCGCCGGCGTGCGCGCGCAGGCACTCGCGCTGGCGGCGAGCGCCGACATCCACGTCATCGCGCTGCCATTGACCAACTTGTACCTGCAGGGGCGCGAGACCGGGCTGCGAGGCCTCGCGCCGGTCGCGGAGCTCCTCGCCGCGGGCGTCAACGTTGCCTGCGGTTCTGACAATGTTCAGGACCCGTTCCTCCCCGCGGGCAATGCCGATCCTTTCCTCTCGGCCCAGGTTCTCGGCGTCGCCGCCCACCTCGCCGACCCAGGATATCTACTGGAGGCGGTTACGCTGCGCGCCGCGAGGGCCATCGGGCTCGACGCGCAATCCGAATGGTGCCGGCCCGGCGCGCCGGCCTCGTTCATCGTTGCGGACTGCGATCCTCGGGACGACCCCGTGGCCTGCCTCGTGCCGCGGCCGCTGTCTGTCTACAAAGGGCGCGTGGTCCGCCGCCCGGACGACGGCGCCTTTGGCCTGCCGGCGATTCGAAAACGCGACTGAAAGGATGCCACCGATGGACGTCAATGTGCGGATACACGAGGAGCTCAAGAAGAACTGCGGCGTGCGTCTCGCAGCAACGCTGCCAGACGATTGGGTCGCGCCGTTGATCCGCCGCATGGCCGCGGATCCGGACGTGCGGCATGTGCCCGTGGCCCGCGAAGCCGAAGCGATCGCGATCTGCAGTGGCGCGTTCTTCGGCGGAGTGCGCTCCGTGGCGGTGATCGGCGCAACCGGGCTCCTGACCTGCACTGGCGAAATGGCCACCCTCAACCTGCGCCACCAGATTCCGGTGTTCTGCGTCGTCAGTATGCGCGGCTCGATCGACGATCAGCGTATCTATCAGGAGGTGCAGGGCCGGCGCACCATTCCGCTGTTGCAGACGTACGATTTCCTGTATCACGTATTCGACCGGCCCGAGGATCTCGCGAGCATGCCTGATGCGTACGAGACCTGCAGGTTGCAGAAGCGACCGTTCATCGCGTTCCTGACCCGGCGGCTGGTGAAAGGAGAACAGGCATGAAGACGAGCGAGGTGATGAAGGTCCTTGCCCTCCACCGCGGCAATGCGGTCGTCGTGTGCGCCCTCGGCATGGCCGCCAATGAGTGGTGGGCGGCGACCCGCAGCGAAGACAGCTTCTACATGCACGGCGCGATGGGGTTCGCCGCGAGCTTCGCGCTCGGGCTCGCGCTCGCGCTGCCGAAGGTACCGGTGTGGGTGCTGAACGCCGACGGCTCGCTCTGCATGAACTTGGGCTGCCTGCTGACCGAGGCGGGGCAGGCGCCGCAGAACCTCAAGCACTTCGTCCTCGACAATGGCGTCTACCAGACTGTCGGTGCGGTGCCGATGGTGAACGGGGGCAGCGCCGACTATGTCGGTCTTGCAAGGGCCGCTGGCATCCCGCGCGCACGAGCGCTGGACGATCTCGGGCAGCTCGAGCGACAGCTTCCCGGGATCGTCGAAGAGCCAGGCCCTACGTTCACGGTGCTCAAGGTGGAGGCCGAAACGGGATTTTTGCGCACGCCGCCGATGACGTACGAGGGACCGGAAATGAAGTACCGCTTTGGCCGCGCACTGGAGCGCCGGCTCGGCATCACGGTCTTTGGGCCACAAGGCTACTAACGCATGGCTGACGAAGATCGAACGGCCCACCCGGGCCGCTACGACAAAACCAACGCCTTTTCCCGGCCACCGCCTCATTCATTGTCGCAACTCCGCAGCCAAAAAAGCCCAATCGATTGGGCATTGTTGCTGTCTCTGGGCGCGATGTGGGGGTCGTCCTTCATGTTCATCAAGATTGCTGTAGCGAGCGCTCCGCCAGCAACCGTCGTTGCCGGGCGGGTCGCGATCGGCGCGCTCGTGCTGGTCGCGATGCTGCGGGCAATGAGACTAAGGCTGCCTCCGTTCGGAAGGGTCTGGCTCTCGTACGCGGTGCTCGCCTTGCTGGGCAACGCCCTACCGTTCTTCCTAATAACCTGGGGGCAAAAGGAGATCGATAGCGCGCTCGCCGGCATTATGATGGCAATCATGCCAATAGCGACTCTCGTGCTTGCGCATCTATTTGTTACCGACGAAGCCCTGTCGCGCAACAAGCTCGTAGGATTCACGCTTGGCTTTATCGGCATCGTCGTCTTGACGGGGCCCGCAGCGCTCGCCGGTCTCGGCGGCTCGCCGCTGCAGATCGTGTCGCAGCTGGCGGTGCTTTGCGGGGCCCTGTGCTATGCCGTCAACAGCGTGATCGCGCGGTTGACCATCCGCAATAACTTCCTGGTGGCGTCCGCCGCGACCCTGCTCATTGCCGCGGTGGTCATGTTGCCACTCGCGCTCGCGCTTGATCGTCCGTGGTCGATTTCGCCGACCGCGGCTTCGGTCGCCTCCATCGTCTGGCTCGGCATCGGCCCGACTGCGGTCGCTACGATCTGCTATTTCACGCTAATCAGTTCGGCCGGTCCAACGTTCATGTCGCTGGTCAACTATCTCTCGCCGCTGGTAGCAGTATTCGCAGGTGTCGCACTATTGCACGAACACCCCGGGCCGGCGGCTTACACGGCGCTCATCTTGATCCTGTCCGGCATCGCAGTGAGCCAGCTTCGCCGCGGCTGACGCAACCAGGGCACGCCGTCGCTCTCGTTTACCCCCGATTCTTCGACTGTGTCGAAAGCCCGCGAAGATGGCATGGACATTGCATTGATTTATTCCGTTCGACCTCCACATAGAGCCTATGGGAGCAACCCGTGATGGATTTGGTGACTCTGGTCGTGACGTTTCTGACGGTAGAGCGACCGGCCGCGTCCGTTCACGATGACGCATTTTTTGCGCAACTTTACCTGGGCACATGCCTGTCGGCGATATGAACGTCATCTACAGCAGTGACAACTACTACGTGGTCGAGTACCCGGCCCAGCAAGGCTACGAGCTGGTGGACAAGCGCAGCCAGCGCGGGACGTTTTTCCAGGGCGACGTGGCGGTGCGGTTTGCGCAGTCGATGCAGGAAGTGGTTGCGAAGGGTGCTACCGTCGAAAACGTCGACGATTTTCTGAGCGAGTTCGGCGTGCTCCTCGATATGCCCGTCGTCTATCACTGACCTGATAGCGCCCCATCCGCGCGCATGCGCGCGTGCATTGCGTGTGAGCGGACCACGGTCAGGCAGGGCTCATTCTTCCTTGAGGCTGATTCCGGACGCGCGGGTAATGAGTTCGGCCACCTCCCTCATCGCCGCGCGGCCTGGCAGAGACTCGGCGACCACCATTAGGGGGCTTTTCGGGTCGCTGCTGCGCGCAATGAGACGATAGCGTGCCTCGGCGCTGAACTGGCTCTGAAACTGGCGCGGACGCTGCGGCTCCAGCGCGGCGATTGCGGCGCAGGGCAGCGCGCGCCGCGCGATGACGCAGCCGAATACGCGGCGCGTGGTCGCGATTCGATCGGCTCCCGCCAGCACCGTCAGTGAGTTGGCCGGCAGGTAGGCGCCAAGCACGAGAAAAACGAACCCGAATACCATGATCGGCAGCGCGAACCCGGCCACGAGAATCATCGCGAGCCAGCTGTGAACGCCCGGGGTGTCGGTCAGGTGGACGCCCGCCGCTGCGGCCACGGGAAACGCGACGGAGAGCGCGCCGAAGGCTCCGAATCCCGCCGCCGCCCCGACGTTGCGCAACGGCGGGAAATAGAGCTCGAGCTCCTGCGGCCGCTGCGTAACCCGGACGATCTCGTGCGGGAGCGTCATGGCGCGGACCTTCTCGGATCTGGAGCGCCCCCGCACGCCGGAACAAACGGCTGGGGTAGATCAGCGCCGCATGGTGGTAGCCGTGCCCTCATGCCGGAAGTGGCACTACGGTGCAACGCCGGTGCGCCGAGCCCAGGAGATAACGCGTGAGAATCCGGTACGTGTCGAGGTCAAATACAGGATGCAGGCTCCGCTCGAGGAGTTCCTGCAAGGCGGTATCTGAACGCGCGGTGCCAAGATAGCACCAGCGGTCGAGCACGATCAGGGAATCCGCCGTGCCGCCGGGCTCACGTATTCCCACGCGTCCGCCAAATGGCCACGGCCGCATCTTGAGCCGCGTGAGTGCCTGCCCCACCCGCAGCCCGTGGGCAATCCGGGTCTCCTTGCCGATGCACGCGCCGCGACAGCGACGGATCTGATGCGCAAAGCAGGGCCCTCGTCCCTTCTCGAGTCCCAGCAGAATCGGGCACAGCTTGTGCTCGGCGGCCAGCGCGCGCAATTCCTCGCGCGCCGCGCTGCGCGATCGGAAGAGGCCGTGAAGATCGGAGAAATCGTCCGGATCGAGGTCGCGCGCGCTGACGAGCCGCGGCGGGTCGGCGGGCGCCCGCGCTCGCCAGTGCCAGGAGCAGAGTTCCACGCTGCGACGCAACCGGCGGTTGTAAACCGGCGCGAGCTGCTTGACGAGGCGTGCCTCCTCGATCAGCGCGCCAAGCTCGCCGGGAGTCTCGATCCAGTCGACGCGCCGGACCTCTTGCGCGATCTTCATGTCGCGGCCGTCGCGATGATCACCGGAAAAATGCGACAGGACGCGCGAGCGCAGGTTGACGCTCTTGCCGACATAGAGTGCGGCGTCGTTTCTCCCGTAGAAGAGATATACGCCCGGGCCTTCCGGAATCCCCTCGAGCGCGCCCTCGGGCAGGCCCGCCGGGACCGTCGGGGCCCGCAGCAGGAGTCGCGCCGCCGCAGCGATGGCGTCCGGCCCGAATGTGCGCGCCCACAGACCCGCCAGCTGCCACAGGACCCGGGCATCGCCAAGCGCGCGATGGCGCTGCTCACAGGCAATGCCGTATCGCGCCATGAGCGCATCGAGATTGTGGCGCGCCTCCCCGGGGTAGAGCTTGCGCGAGAGCTTCACGGTACAAAGCACCTGGCTCGCGTAGCGCACGCCCGCCCGACGGAATTCGTTACGCAAGAAACCGTACTCGAAGCGGGCATTGTGGGCGATGAGGACCCGGCCCTCGAGGCGACCGTAGAGCATGGCCGCGACCTCCTCGAAACGGGGCGCAAGGGCAACCATGTCATTGGTGATTCCGGTGAGCGACTGGATGGCAGGCGGGATGCTTACCCCCGGATTGAGAAGCGTCGAGAAATCTTCGCGTGCACCGCCCGGGTCGACCGAGACCAGGCCGATCTCGGTGATGCGGTCGTAGACAGGATGGGCGCCCGTCGTTTCGACGTCGAGAAAGACGAGCGGTTGATCGAACACTATAGGCAATCCCGGAAACACCCTGGCCACGGAAACACACGGAAGGACACGGAAAGAGTCGGTGAATCGTGATTCGTGATTCGCGAATCGTGAAAATGCACGATTCGGGGGTGCCGGTCTGTCCATTTACCAATCACGACTCACGGTCCTTCTCAGCGCGATTCCGTGGTTGATGTTGTTGAATTCAGTCCGTGTGTTTCCGTGTGATTCCGTGGTGAATGATCTTCGGGGTTCGCGGCGTTTCCGGGACCGGTCACTGACGTTGGTGGCCGATCGCGCGCGAGATGTTCTGGGCGGTGCGCTGCACCTGCGCCGCCCAGGCCCGGTCCAGCCGGTCTGACGGAGCCGACACGGATAGCCCGGCCACAAGCCGGTTCTCATCGTTGTAGATGCCGGCCCCGATGCAGGACACGCCTTTCTCGGCCTCCTCGTTGTCGAACGAGTAGCCCTGCCGTCGTATCCTGTCAATTTCCCTCACCAGCTGCTCGGAGTCTGTCAGGGTGTTTTCCGTAAAGCGCGGAAGGCCGGTTCGCCTGGCATATTCCAGGCACCGGTCAGCGCCGTCCTCGGCGAGAAAGATCTTGCCTACGGCGGTGATGTGCAGCGGCGCCCGGGTACCTATGATCTGGACCACTCGCATCATCGAGCTGCTGCCCGCGGTGCGCTCGATATAGACCACTTCATCATCGTGCCGCACCGAGAGATTGATCGTCTCGCCCAGAGCCTGGTGCAGCGCCTGCATGTGCGGCAGAGCTTCCTGCCGCACGCTGATGCGGGACTTCACGAGGCTTCCGAGCTCGAGCAGGCGGATTCCCAGGCGATAGGTGCCCGGTTCAATGCGATCAACGAGCCGATTATCGACCATCACCGATAAAATCCGGTGCGCGGTCGACGGGTGAAGCTTCGTCTCGCCGGAGAGCTGCTTCAGGTTGACCGGCGCCGCGTGCCGGGCAAGCGCCGCAAGCAGGCTCATCATGCGCTCGATCACCTGGATCGAAGACTTGGCTTCCGTTCTGGCCACCGGGGTTCCGTCGCGAAGTTCGGTAGGCGATTTTAGATGATGAAATGTGCTGGAACAACCAAAAACCCGGCGCTTTCAGCACGATGGGGCTACCCAAGGCCCAGTCGCCAGTAATGCTTTGTTTTTGCTATAATATAGCGCTTCCGCAATTTCCCTGGTGTCCTATGAGCAAGTCTCCCTCTCGCAATCGCAATGGCCGTCACGCCGCCGCACTCCAGACTTCCACGCCCGACATCAAGAACTACATGACGCCACAAGGATATTCCCGGTTGAAGGCCGAGCTTACGCGCCTGCTGGATGTGGAGCGGCCCGAGCTGGTGAAAGTCATCTCGTGGGCGGCCTCCAATGGCGATCGATCCGAGAACGGCGATTACCTCTATGGCAAGAAGCGCTTGCGCGAGATCGATCGTCGAATCCATTACCTGACCAAGCGCCTGGACAACGCCTCGGTGGTAAACCCGGCGCGCCGGGGTGACAGCGACCAGATCTTCTTCGGCGCGACGGTGACTTATGCCTACGTGCATGGCGGCGGGGAGGAGCGCACGATCACGATCGTCGGCACCGATGAGGTCGATACCAAGCGCGGGCACGTAAGCTGGCGCTCGCCCATTGCGCAGGTCCTGCTCAAGCGCCGTTCCGGCGACGTGGTCACGCTGGCGACACCGGCGGGCGAGGCGGAGATCGAGATCATTACGGTGCGCTATGCCAACGGGGCATAGTTCGAAACTGCTGCGTCCCGTTGCCGCGGGGCGGTTGCCCCGCTAAGATTCGTTAAACCCGGACGCAACGCGCCGGTTTAACTCCGCGTACTGGAACGGACGGAATTTCCGCCATTCGATACGCGGGTACGGCTGTCCGGTGCCGCGTGCGGTACCGGATATAACCGAAGCCGACCCTGAACGCACACCGGCCGTGACCGTTTCCTTCTTCGCAGCCGCGCTTTCAGCCTGGCGCGCCGCGCACGTCGCGGTGCCCGACCTGCGAGCCGACTCGCTGCCGCTCGATGCGGTGGTGAAGTTGAGCATCAAGGCCGTGCCCGAAGCGCGTACCGCCGACAACCTCGGCGCGGAGCGCGAAGGCACAGGGGTCGTGATCGATGACAAGGGCCTGATCCTCACGATCGGCTACCTGATCCTCGAGGCGCACTCAATCCTCGTCGTCACCTCCGACGGGCGCGTTTTTCCGGCGGGCGTGGTGGGCTACGACCATGCCACCGGCTTCGGCCTCCTGCGCACGAGCTACGAATGCCGTCCGGTCGAGCTCGGAGATTCCGTCGAGCTCACGGAGCTCGCCACGGTCCTGGTCGCGGCGCATGGCGCGGCGGGAGGCGGCTCGCGCGCCTGCGTTGTCGCGCGGCGCCGCTTCACGGGCTGGTGGGAGTACATGATCGAGGATGGCATATTTACGGCGCCTCCGCGTTTCGAGCACAGCGGCGCGGCTCTGCTCAACGCGGACGGCCGGCTCGTGGGCATCGGCTCGCTTTGGGTGAGCGACACACTCGAGATCGGCGCAGCGTTCCCGGGCAACATGTTCGTGCCGATCGATCTGCTTAAACCGCTCCTCCGGGACCTTCTCGCCACGGGCCGCCGCCGCGAAGCGCCGCGACCCTGGCTCGGAGTGTATTCCGAGGAGATCGAAGGCCACGTCGTCGTGACGCGCGTTCTGCCGGACTCGCCGGCCGCCAAGGCCGGGCTCTCGCGCGGGGATGTCATCCTCGGGGTCGGCGGCCAGGCGGTGGGCCACCAGAGCGATTTCTACCGGCGGTTATGGGCAACCGGGGAAGCGGGTGCATCCGTGGTGCTGCACGTCCTGCAAAAGAAAATGGTGCGGCAGCTGACGGTCCATTCAGCCGACCGGATGACGTACCTGCGCCCCTGGCGCGCCTGACTAAAGTCAGAAGTCAGAAGTCAGAATTCAGAAGGCAGACGGCAGAAGACAGAATGAGCCGGGCGGCGAACCCCACCTGCTGCTTTTTTTCAGTGCTTCCGCCTTCATCCCTCATCCATGCGCCCTCATCCCTTATCATTCAGCCGTGCGCGTCGCTCTCTTCGTCACCTGTCTCGTAGATCTCATGCGTCCGCGGATCGGATTTGCGGCAATTCGCCTGCTCGAAGCCGCAGGATGCGAGGTCGTCGTGCCCATGACCCAGACCTGCTGCGGCCAGCCCGGCTACAACGCCGGTGCGCGGGACGCCGCAATGGCGCTCGCGCGCAAGGTGCTCGATGAATTCGAGCAGTTCGAGTATGTCGTCGCGCCATCGGGATCTTGCGCCGGAATGATCCGTACCCATTATCCGGAGCTGTTCGAAAATGAGCCGGTGGAGCTCGCGCGCGCGCAACGTCTTGCAGGCCGCCTGTTCGAGCTGACGGATTTTCTCCAGAACGTCGTCCGGCTCGACCGGGTACCGGGCGCCTTTCACGGAACAGTGACCTACCATGATTCGTGCTCGGGCCTGCGCGAGCTCGGCGTCAAGGCGCAACCGCGTGCGCTGCTCGCACGGGTGCCGGGCCTGACGCTGAGGGAAATGGACGAAGCCGAGACCTGCTGCGGGTTCGGGGGCACGTTCGCTGTCAAGTACGGAGAAATCTCGGCGCACATCGCGGAACGAAAATGCGCGAACATCGCGGCAAGCGGTGCCGAGGCGGTGGTGCTCGGCGACCTGGGCTGCATGCTCAACATCGAGGGCAGGCTGCGGCGGCGGGGCGACATGAAAACGAAGGTGCTGCACGTCGCGGAAGTGCTGGCTGGCGTTGACGCGCAACCGCCGATGAACGCCGATTAACACAGATTCATGAAGATCCTGGTGATGGGCTCGGGCGGTGTCGGCGGCTTCTATGGCGGCCGACTCGCGCATGCCGGCTACGATGTCACGTTTGTGGCGCGCGGCGCGCACCTGGAAGCAATGCGCGCGCACGGCCTCGTCATCGAGAGCAAGGCGCAGGGCGACATCCGGCTGGCGCAAGTCAAGGTGACGGACGACCCGGCGTCGGTCGGCCCCGTTGATCTGGTGTTGATCGCCGTGAAGCTGTGGGATACCGAGACTGCCGCGCGCGCGGTGAAGTCCAACGTGGGTCCCCAGACAGTTGTGCTCTCCCTGCAGAATGGCGTCATCAAGGACGACATTCTTCAAGAGGAGCTCGGCGCGGCTGCCGTGATCGGGGGCGCAGGGTACGTCGCGACGCACATCTCGCGCCCGGGCGTGATCCTGCAGACGGGTACCCTGCAGCGGGCCGTCATCGGCGAATACGACGGGCGCCGGACACCGCGCGTGGAAGCATTACGCGCGGCTTTGGTGAAAGCGGGCATCGAGGCCGAGATTGCTGCGGACATCAGACGGACGCTGTGGGAGAAGTTCACCTTTCTCGTGGGCCTGTCGGGAACAACGGCCACGATGCGGATGCCCATCGGCCCGATCCGCTCCAACCTGCAGACACGCGCATTCCTGCTCGAGATCATGAAGGAGACGGTCGCCGTCGGCAGGGCGCTCGGCGTTGCGCTCCCGGAAAATTATGCGGAGAACCGGCTGCGGTTCGCCGACAGCGTTCCGGCGGACATGACGTCGTCCCTGCACCATGATCTGGAGCGGGGCAATCGCCTGGAAGTCGAGTGGCTCTCGGGCGGGGTCGTGCAGCTTGGTTCCAGGGCCGGCGTGCCCACGCCTGCCAACCGGGCAGTGTGGGATATCCTCGCGCTGCACGCGCAGGGCCACCGTCAGCACTAGTGAGCGCGCCTCGGCTGAGGATTCGGAATGTGCGCGCCGTAGGCGTGTTGGTGCCTATGACATACGTGCTCGGCACCAGCGCGGCCGCCGTACGCTCCGCGCCGCTGCTCCTCGTCGATCTCGAGACGGAGGAGGGGGTCACCGGACGCTCCTACCTCTTTTGCTATCTGCCCGCGGCGGCGCCGGCGATCATGACAATGCTGGGCGAAGTGCTGGGCGTGGTCAAGGGCGACGCAGTAGTACCGGCCGAGCTCTGGGCAAAGCTCTACAAGCGTTTCACGTTGATCGGCGTGCAGGGCATCGTGCGCATGGCGATGGCGGCGTTCGATGTTGCGTGCTGGGACGCGCTCGCGACCGCCGCGGGGAAGCCTCTTGCGGCCTTTGTCGGCGCGCTGCCGCAGCCCGTGCGCGCCTACAACAGCTGCGGCCTCGGACTCATGGCACCGGGCGCGGTCGCGGACGAAGCCGAAAGGCTGCTGGCAGGCGGGTTTCGCGCACTCAAGCTGCGCCTGGGTTATCCCTCGCTCGAGGCCGATCTCGCGGCGCTGCGCGCCGTGCGCCGGAGAGTTCCGGGCGACGTCGAGATCATGGTCGATTACAACCAGGCGCTCTCGGTGAAGGAGGCGATGGCACGCGGCCGGGCGCTCGATTCCGAAGGCGGCATCTACTGGATCGAGGAGCCGATCCGCCACGATGATTACGCCGGCTGCGCCGCGCTCGCGCGCGAGCTCGCGACGCCGATCCAGATCGGGGAGAATTTCTCGCTGCCGACCGGAATGGAGCAGGCGCTGGCGGCCGGAGCCTGCGACTACGTGATGCCGGACCTCGAGCGGATCGGCGGCGTCACCGGCTGGCTGCGCGCGGCGGAGCTCGCCCGGGCACGGGGCCTGCCGATGTCCTCGCATCTCTTCCCGGAAGTCAGCGCCCACCTCCTTGCCGCGACGCCGACCCGGCATTGGCTGGAATACGTGGACTGGGCCAACGTGTTGCTGCAGGAGCCGTTGCGCATTGACGAGGGCCTCGCGATACCCTCGTCGCGCCCGGGCAACGGGCTCGCTTGGAATGATGATGCCGTGCGGCGTTTCCGGATCTGAGGTTTTATTTCCATCCGCGAGTCCGGGCCTGAGATGACGGAGCCGTCAGTGCTGCGCGGGGAACGCCCGCGCTATAATCAACGCTCCCGGTTTCCTCTCCCCAGCTTCCAGCGACGCCCATGCAAATCACCTCCATGCATTTCAAGGCGCGAGCACGCGAGAAGCTCGCAGACCGAAATCTCCAGGGCGCGCTCAGCAGGCTGCAGGGCAACTTTGTGCGTGGGCGCGCCCAGCGCGTTGCCGAGCTTGATAATTTCGATGCCATTCGCGACGCTGCCGCAGAGATTCGCGACCGGGCGCTGTCCCGCCTCGACATCTATCTCGAGGAATTCGAGCGCAACGCCACGGCCCGCGGTGCGGAGGTGCACTGGGCCGAGACGCACGAGGAGGTGAATCGCATCGTGTGCCAACTCGCGCGCCGCTACGGCGTGCGCAAGGCCGTCAAATCGAAGTCGATGGTGACCGAGGAGTGCGCGTTGAACGACGCCCTCGAGGCGGCGGGCATCGAAGTCATGGAAACGGATCTCGGAGAGTACATCCTGCAGCTCGCCAAGGAGCCGCCCTCGCACATCGTCGCTCCGGTCGTGCACAAGACGCGAGACGAGGTGTCCGATCTCTTCGCCGAGAAGCACCACACGGCGCGCAAGACCGACATCGCGGCGTTGACGCGCGAGGCGCGCGAGCGCCTGCGGGGCCATTTCCTGACTGCAGAGATGGGCATATCGGGCGCGAATTTCGCCATCGCGGAGACGGGTTCGACGCTGATCGTCACGAACGAGGGCAATGGACGCATGGTGACCACGCTTCCTCGGGTGCACGTTGCGATCACCGGGATCGAGAAGATCCTGCCGACGCTGGAGGATGCTGCCACACTGATGCGGCTCCTCCCTCCGCACGGCACAGGCCAGTCGATCTCGAACTACATTTCGGTCACGACCGGCGTGAAAGGCGCAAACGAGCACGATGGGCCGGAGCATTTTCACGTCATCCTGTTCGATGGCGGCCGAACGCGCCTGATGGGCACGGACCTGCAGCCGATATTGCGCTGCATACGCTGCGGCGCGTGCATGAATCACTGCCCCGTGTACCAGAGCGTTGGCGGCCATGCGTACGGCTGGGTCTATCCGGGTCCGATGGGCTCCGTGCTGACGCCGAGCTACGTCGGGCTGGAGAATGCGCTCGATCTGCCGAATGCCGCGACGATGTGCAATCAGTGCGGTGTCGTGTGCCCGGTCAAGATCCCGCTCCCCGATCTGCTGCGCAAGTTGCGCGAGCAGCAGTTTGAGCGGCGTTTGAAGCCCTGGACCGAGCGGCTCGCCTTCCGTGTGTGGCGCTGGGTGGCGGAGCGGCCCGCACTTTACGCGCTTGCAGCGTCAATCGGGGCGAGGGTGCTTGCGATGATCGGGGGACGTGACCGCCTTATTCATCGCCTGCCGATGGCCGGCGGCTGGACCGACGGGCGCGACCTGCCGGCGCCAGAGGGGGCGACTTTCCGAAAGCTGTACAGGAGGCAACAATGAACAAGCCAGTTGCAGCGAAGGCCGTGGCGAGCGTCGAGATGTGGGTCGACGGAAAACGCCGCCGGGCCACTGGGTCGCGCTTCGGAGACGTTACCAATCCGGCAGCCGGCGCGGTGACACGCCGGGTGCCGTTCTGCAATTCCGCAGACGTCGATGCGGCGGTGGAGGCCGCGTCCGCCGCGTTTCCAGCGTGGCGGGACACCCCGCTGCTCAGGCGGGCGCGCGTGATGCAGAAATTCCTGCAGCTGCTTCAGGCG
>Ga0256867_10000085_pt1 | contig 31994 bp, 31 predicted proteins | sample RVTome_15_FD_185939 | JGI IMG/M metagenome (GOLD analysis project Ga0256867, IMG submission 185939) | Soil microbial communities from uranium-contaminated site in the Upper Colorado River Basin, Wyoming, United States - RVT150D86 (HiSeq) ... | reverse complement strand
TGACGGTTCATCCCCGCGCGCGCGGGGAACGTACTTAATCCACCCCCATGATTTCTCGCTGGAAATCAGTCTGGGCGCAATCTACCGCCAGATTTGCCACCGCCTGAACCCCTTATCCGATATCGGAAAGAGGTCGTCGGCGGTGGCAAAATCATAGCTTACAAATTGTTAAAGAGCGTCACCCGGTTTCGGTGGCAGAAAGCTCACCAGCTTGGCGCCATCGAGCTCCACCGGGATTCTACGATTCGTTCCAAGGGTCATGAAATCGAACCCTGCTTCGTTCATTGTTCGCCACGCCATCACCGCATTGCCATCCTCGATGCCGACCTCGACCTGGTTCCAGATAAATCCCCTGACCTTCGCGGAATAGTCGCCGACATAAACTCCGGCTCGGATTTCTAGCAGCCAGACCGCCAGCCGGCCTCGGAGCCGCGGCGGCGCGTTTTCAACCACGATGACCAGCATCGCCTAATGGCTTCGGATCTTCGAACGCGGGAAGCACTTGCTCCTCCGAAGGCTCCGGCGGCGTAATTTCACCCGCCGAAAGCATTTCCTCGATGCCGGGGATTATGCGTTCGAGGAGCTGGGTCTGGCGAAAGACATCACGGCAACCCAGTCGGACAGATTGTTCAGGGTTACGCTGTTGGCTGGCCGCGACCCGAAATGCAACAGGCACGACGGTATCAAACTTGTAAACGTCGGCAACGTCGTAAACAAAGGAAAGAGGCTTGCCGGTGTGTATGAACCCGACCGCCGGCGCATAACCGGCAGCAAGGACTGCCGACTCCGTCACGCCATACAAACACGCGGTTGCCGCCGAAAGGCATCGGTTTGGCACATCGGACGCATCCCATTTTTCCGGGTTGTAATCGCGCGCTTTCCATTCGACACCATACTTCCGTGCGATCCGTTTGTACATCTCTCGAACGCGAGCGCCTTCGATCCCACGCAACTGCTCTACTGAACGGCGCTCAGGCGGCTTCTCGCCGAAACGCATCTCGTACATCTTGCGCACCACCTTGAGACGCAACTCCGCATCGAGCGCAAGCTTCGCCTGGTAAAGCAGCCTGTCCGCACGCGCGCCGCCGGGCTGTCCGGCGGAGTACAGCCGGACTCCCGCCTCTCCCACCCACACGAGCAACGTTCCAACACGTGCAGCCAGCGCACACGCCGCGTGAGACACCCGTGTTCCAGGTTCAAGCATCAGGCACACCACGCCGCCCACCGGTATATGCGTGCGCACGCCGTTCACGTCCACCACCACGAACGCGCCATCGAGCACATCGAGGTTGCCCTTCTCGACGTAGAGCACGGACAGCCGATCTTTTATCGGGATCGGCCGTAGCGGCGGAAGGAGCTCGGCCATGGGGCTAAATGCGTTGGACGACCATCAGGCCAAAACCGAATGCCTTGGCGGGGCCGATGCCCAAAGATAACGCCCACGATGCGTCAAACCTATTCCTCTCCCGGTTCAAAAACCCGTACTCGGCGGGGTCCGAACATCCGTGCATTCGAGTCAAAGCAGACGGGCAAATCCGGCAGCGTGTCTGCCCCTTCTTCGAATCGTTCAGTCTCGCGCTGGCGAGAAAATGATGTGAGTGGGCGGCCAGCCAGCAGCTTGTCCAGCGCTTCTTGCTCAGTGTCGAACAAACCCGCCAGGACCGGTTCGGCGGGAATGCATGCCTTTCGCCCTAGCCACAGGCCCCATCGCGGATCGTCAATCGCTTGCGCGGCTTCGGACAGAAAATCACGTTCACCGCTCAACACCGCGACAAAGCAAGCATCGTTCAGGTACTGGCGATAAGTCAGATGCGTGTCCTTGGGTTTCCCCTCTGCGGTCACCGTATTCTGGACTGTGTGGTAGTCCGAAATCTTGCGTGGTGATAGGGAGTGGGCACCTCCGCCTAGCTGGCGCGGTACGGCAACCGCCAATAGCCGTGACGTCCGAACCACTTCGAGTACCTCTTTCTCCTTCGTAGAACCGCGCGAAGCACCCAATGCCGCGCAAATCAACCCAGCGAGGGCGCTCTTCGTGGGGAAGCGCCCCGTGTTGCGGCGGTTGTACTGGCTTTCGAAGCCCCAAGCCTGCATCGGCCCGACCAGACGCAGGGCAAGATGGGCTTTTTCAGTCGACATAGGTCGTAAGCTCGTCGAGGAATTCCGAAAGCGTCTTGCCCGGAATGGTCACACTCGCCAACTCCCGCTTTTTCAAACCCCATTCATGATTTAGGCGCTTATGTTCTTCCTTCAACGCGTCCTCTGACGCCTGGAACAATCCGCCCGCGCCGTTGATGCGCACCGGTCTTTCGAATGCGTTTACGAACTGCACCGGGTGACCTGAACCGCGCACGATACCCAGTACATAACCCGGCAACACATCGCCGTTCATCGAATTGCGGCGCGCGATCGGAACCGCGGTTAGTGTGGCCTCTACGAAGGTCCGCACCACATCGCGTCTGTCTCCTTCGCTCAGCACTCCAAGGTGGTCGCCATCCTTGAGCAGGTCAATATTAAGCGCGGCAAAACGATAGTAAGTGGCCGAGTTGAACTCCAGAGTTCCCGTCATGCCGGCGCCGGATTCTTCCTTAGGTTGCTTATCATCCACTGCAGAGAAGAAATCCATCTCGTTATCAACACGATGAGTCGATAGTGCATGAGCGAACATCGCGGCGCCTTCCAAGGTCAACGAGTGGTCGTGGGCAACCATCCGCCCGAACAGCGCAATATCGGCACCGTCCTTGAGAAGTTCAGGCCCTTTCTCTTTAAGCACAGCCTTGGCTGCTTTCTTTGCATCACCGTGTTCTTTGAATGCACGCGCAAGCTCGATTAGCTCCGCAGGAGTGGAAAAGAACAGAGTCTTCGATTTGAAGTCGCCCTTCTTCTCCGCTTCCTTGTCTAAAGTAACCAGCTCATCCGTCAGTTTCTTGGCCTGATCGAGCGCCTTATCCTCCGCTAGACCTGCAGCAACAAGGGCCTTACGCAACGGTTCCACGATAAGCCGGGTACGCTCCCCTTTGAAACGGCCAGGGCTGATTTCCTGAGCACGCTCACGGACAGCACGTTTCCATGACTGGCTGGAAACCCGCGCGCGTTGTGCGCCACCAAAAATTGCAGTCTTTGGTGAGTTCAGGTCGTCTCGATTCAAGCAGACTACCGGAAAGGATTGCAGGATATGCAGTTCGAGATGTTTCATGGTCTTCTCCGTATATTCAGATTACCGGTGTCAACAGCAATAGGCCGAAGCCGAAAGACTTGGCGGGACCGATCCCTTGTTTGAATGTTTCAGCGAATGTGTGCCGGTCGGTCACCTCGAGATAGCCGCGATAACGCACACCGACATGCAGTCCATTTGACTTGTCCTTACGGGTAAAACGGAAGTCTCGGCGCGGATCCATTTCGAGTATCAATTCTTCGCGGATACCCCCCTCCTCATCTTCGACTTCCTGCTTCATCAACGTAAATCCGTGCTTGCCTCCCTTGTTTACAAGCCAATTCCGTTGTTCCTTCACGTCGGTCAAGTTAAAGCGCCGATGTTTGCCGCGCGTGCGTTCACGGCCCTGCCAACGATCGCGCGATTCGTCCCGCTGAGTCGGGTTGGCGACTAGATCAAAACGGTAACGCCTATGAAAGGGAAAGCTCTCTGCGACAAGACTCACTTTCCAGTTCTCTCCGGTCACCCAATCCGGTCTGGCCGGTTCCTCACGGCACATGAGCCAAAAATCGACCCCCTCATCCTTTTCCATTACTCGAAAAAGGAACGTCCGCGGATGACCCTTGGGCCTTCCGGGAAACATCTCCCAGGCACGCTGATGCCAGTCGTAGCAATCCTGTATCCGAAGTCGTGCAACTGTCTCGTAGTCGATTGAAGCTCGCGCGAGCCATGTCATAATTTCCCTCCTTCCGATCTAGGCGCCCAGAAACTGCGAGCCCAGCGTTCTCTTACCCGTTCGGACCGCTCCTCCCATGCCCACAAATCCCAAAAAAGCCGTTCGTAATTGATGGGAATTCCATCGTTGTGCGTCTTGGCGCGTAGCGCCAGGCTCACCACGCGGTCGAAAATTTCACCATCCTGGGCCGCCAGAAGATGCAGGAACCGTTTCGAGATTGGCCCCGGTTCGCCTCCTTCAGCAAGCTTTTTCCGCTCCTCTTCACCGAGCAACGCTCGGCAAGTGTCGCCAAAATTGCCCTGGCTCGCTTCCTTCGGATGAGCGGCATACAAGCCCGCCACGGTGCGCACAACTCGGTTACGGTGCTGTTCACCAATACCATTGAAGGCTGCGATGATCGGCCACGCACGGCGCTGCCGCCCCTCGACTAGACCGCTACGCAGGTTGGCCATCACGCCGCGATCTTCACGCCGCTCGCGCAGATAAGCTAAGAAGCTCTGACTGAGATTTTCGTTTGAAGACTTTTCCATCTTTCAGGCTCCCTCTTCTTGGGTAAGCGAGTCGTCTTCATCGGACGATGACTCAGCCTCAGAACTCCTGTTATCAACAGGAATTGTCAGCTTGTCCCAGCCCAGTGCATAAGCACGCATCTGCCGCGGCGTTTCCATGCCGCAAACCAGCCGGAAAGCCTCGCGGACTGCGTCATTTACTACGGCCTGCCAATTCTTAAGTGCCTTGAGACTATCTTCCGAAGGGAACAGCTCGACATACCTCAATAGCAGATCTCGATGGTTTTCCAATCGAGTCCAATAGTGGCGTGCAGCATGTCCGCGCAATTGCGCCAGTAATTCGCCTTTCTTGGGCCCCGCCGACTTGAGCCGCCCCTGCCATCCACCGTCGACTTTCTCACGGTAGGTTGCAACCGCCCAGTTCAAACGTTTTTCAACCGCCTCGGCATACCGCACGCCGCTGTTGTAAGCGTTGTATCCTTTTTCATCGAGCATTTGGGCGGGTACATGGAAAACAGATTCAACAGTATCAAGCACGGTGGCTTTATTGGTAAGAAACGCCCCCACCCAATAATCGAATGCAGTTTCGTTACGGATATTAAGCAGCGTCAGAGCACCGCCGACGTCATTGTGACGGGCCAAGGTAAGAGCATGCAGTTCGCGCCACAAGGCTCTGTCGCTTGCCCCAAGCAGAGTTCGACCGGAACCGTCCTTTTTTGCCACTTCGGTCGCCGAGGGCTCCCGCATGCCACCATCCTTGTAGCTGAGATAAATGATGCCACTGCCAAGCAGTATGTGTGCGCCATCTGGCCGAAGCCGAATCAGCCGCGACATTGGAACCAAACGTCCCAGATACGTGGACGTTGAGTTGGCAATGGCTTTCGTATCATCAGGACCTACCGGGGGGCTCTCCCAAATCGGCATCCCCCACTTTTCCACTCCGTACACACGCTCGATCAAGGCTTTGGATAGTAAATTCGCACGGACTGTGGCATACAAGTTTTCTCGCCGGAGAAAGCCGTGCAGCATCGATCCAGGCGTACAAGGCGCGTGGTTGCTTGTCCTAGAGGTTTCCACATTCTTCCACCGTACTTGAGCTATCAAACCACCAGGAGAAAAGTTCTGGAATGTCAGCAACATCAGCGCTTGTTGCGCTGGCGTAAACGCCCTTCCCTGCTCCGACGTGCCCCCATGATCGAACAGCGTACTGTTGTTACCGGTGGCAAGCGCAAAATCGAGCTTGCTCGTCGAAGTAAAATCGCCATCGACGTGCTCATCGCTCGGCTTCTCAGATTTCCTGCTAGTTTTCTTCTTAGACTTGCTTTCGCCTTTGTCTTTCTTTTTGGGTGGCTTGCTAATATCCTTACGTTGCAGAAACGGGGCTTTTTCGTGGAAGAGGCCGAAGGATTCCCACCATTTCTTTAGATAAGCCTGTACGGCTTCGGAAATTCGCCTGCCCGTTTCTTCTGGCGAATCGTAGTCGCTCACCGGACCGTCAAGAGCGGCCTGCACAACGCAAACCAAGAGACGCATCAGTGCGATCCGCTCATGGGGCCGGACGGCGAGGTCGGCGAATCGATCTCCTTGCGTGAATACATCGAGAATGCTCGCCAAGCGGCGCTCGCCTCCGGCTGTCACGACCGGAATCCATGGATCGCCAGTCAGGTTAAATCCCGAATTCATCGTCTTCGCCCGCCTTTCTTTCGATCACAACGCCAAGATCATCGCGATAACGCAAAACCACGGCGGCTTTAAGTCCCCCAAGACCAATTAGTCCGCCTTCGCCGATTGCCGCGATTGCGCGGTCGCCCCGAACGTAGCGCTTAATTTTTTCCGCGGATTCGAAGCGATCAAAAACCCATTTCGGCAAACGAACTAGATTGCGGTGCAAGGCTCTCGCAACTTTCATATCGAACGCGTCATCGGTCAATTCGATTGTCGATCCATCCAGCAGAATCCCGCTATTGCCGTCGAAGTCACGTGCCAGCACCAGCGAGACAGTCGGCTGGTCACTTAGCCGGGTCTGCCTACCCTCCTCATCAGCTAGCGTCACCTGCCAGATGTTGGTGTTGCGAAGAGCGAGTTGGCTCTCCGCATAATCGGTTCCCTTAATGTCTTCAAACAGCCTCCGCCATCCTTCCGGATCGTTATCCCGCTCGGAATAAGTTCCTTCGAGCAGTCCTCGTACATCAGTTGGCAAGGTCATCACATCGCGACCACCCCATACTTCCCAACTGCGTAGCAAGACATACGGAGCGTATACATTCCCTTTGGGCTTGAGACGGCGCTTGATTTCCGTAGCCGACCAACCGCGGTAGCTTTCGAGAGAATCGACCTCGGCTAGAATCCAGAATTCTGGGTTTGTCAACGGCCGTCCGTTGCGAGGATGACGCCAGAGCCGGCCCATACGCTGCAAGAGCATGTCGGTCGGCGCAAGCTCCGTAATCATCAAGTCGGCGTCGAGATCCACGCTTTGCTCGACGACTTGTGTGGCAACCAGCACGCAACCGCCCCGGTTTGTGTTGTCCTTCCCTAATCGCTCCATCCAGCACTCCTCCAGCGCATTGCGCCGGAAGAACGGAAAGCGGGAGTGCAGTAAGCCTATATCCGGCCCAGTGTCGCCACGGCTTTCCAGAAAACGTTCGTAAGTGCGCTGCGCCTCGCCCACCGTGTCGCAAATCCAGAGTACGCACGCGCCGTTACATGCGGCCTTCCGTCCCTGCTCAATTGCTACTTCCTTCTCCTTGAAGAGTAGACGAACGGTCTTGGATTGAGGCGCTTGCGCTGGTGTCGAGGATATTGTGTTGCCAGATTCCGAACAACTGGTAATCAATGGATAAGGTTCCATTGTGGTGTTGGAGGAAACGGTATCCAGCCGGAGCAGTTTGTTGCGGCGCTCATGGATCAACGTGGCCGATAACAGGATGACAGTGCACCCAAGTGACAACAGTTCTTCACACAAGCGGCGGACAAGCGTGCCGGTATAGACATCGTAAGAATGCACTTCGTCGATTACGACTATCTTGCCAGCAAGCGCAAAACGCCGGACGAAAAAGTGTCTTGCCGCGACAATCGAAAGGATGGCTTGGTCCACCGTTCCGACGCCGAAGGGGGCAATCAATGCGCGCTTGACGGAAGCAAACCAGTCGCGCCCGGTGCGGGCATCGGAGTCATCGGTTGAACGCTTGTGAGTTGGAACTAGTCGCGGTTGAGAGGCATCAATCAGCCATGAATTCGCGTGGATCAACCGGACCTTTTCAGCATTGGCACACATCCTCGATACGAAATCGTTTACGCGATGCTGGATGCGATTGCTTGTCACCTGCGTCGGAAGCGCGAAATAGAGACCGCTAGCCTTGCCTTCGCTCATCAAGCGGTATGCCGCCCACAAAGCGGCTTCGGTCTTACCTATACCCATCGGAGCCTCAATGACGTAGATACCCGGCTCAACAATGGAACGGTACGCGGCAATCTGCAGATCATTCGGTTGGGCAGCCTGACCGTTTGCATCGTGCAAGTTGAATAGTTCGGTAAAGGAAAGGTTCGGTCTAATTTTAGGGCCGGCGATTCCGATGGATTCGATCGCCTCTAGCGCCCAGCAACGGGCCTGACCCTCGTCCGGATTCACGTCGGTCGGGAAAAACCTTTCGTCGGAACCAATCCAGTCGGATATCGTGACCAGCCCGGCAAGCCACCATAAAACCGGCGAACGATCACTGATATCCCTGTTGGGTGCATTGCCGAGGGCTTCGACAAGCCGTTGTGCTGTCCGTTGACGCTCTTTCTCCCACTCGTCATCCTTCATGCCTGCTCGACCATTCCTAAGGCCGAGGTGGAGAGGATCATGGAGATGGCCGTGATGCGCGCCCGCAGCCACGGCCCACCAATCAGCAGACTCCGGGCTCATCCCGCGCGCTCGCAGGAAACGGGTAACTGAAAACTGGCTAACTCGATCATGGTAGGGTTCGCAATGATCGGGGTCATTCCAACGCTCCAGCCGAGCCCGCTGCGCCAACCCGGTCTGCTTGAGCCAAGAGTCGCACTTCGCCTGAAATCCTTGGGAGATCTTGCCGATGTCGTGAAAGGCTGCCATCACGGACGCTTCTGTCGCCGACAGCAGGAAGCGATTTAGAATTTGAGGACGTTGGTCTGCAAGCAATCGAGCGACGCAACCGACGTTGCGGGTGTGGTGAAACACATCAATACCGGGCTGATCGGCGGACGTAGTCTTGGCCCAAAAACGGAGGTTATTCATACCAGCAAGCACTGCCCTCGCAGGCTGATCAGCTTTCATCGGGCGAGCTATTCCCATAATGCCCTTTTACCAGACCTACAGTCTCAATAACTGAGTGCGCCGAAACCGGCGCGGATTCAGGGTCTAGCGGTATTTTTGGAGCGCTGCTTCGAGGTATTCCGCAATGGCCCGGCGCAGGTCCGCAGGTTCGATCACCTCTACGTTCGGTCCGTGCCGGGCTATGTCCATGACGAGTTCCCGCGGATCGCCGTACGGAATCCGCAGTTCGTAGCTGCCGTCCGGCAGGAAAGAACTTTGCTGTCCGGGATGCCATTCTTCGTCGGCCACCCAGCGGGCGCATTCCCGCGTGAACCGCAGCACCGCAGTTTTGTCGGGAGTCCCGGCGAAAATCCCATACGCGGTGACGAAATGGTGATCGAGCTTGCGCTCCGCGACGTTGATCGCGGGCCGGGCGCGCGGCTGCGCGTCATGGATGCGTTCGACGGCGAAGCTGCGCAACCCCTTGCGCAGGTGGCACCAGGCGTCGACGTACCAATTGTCGCGGTAGTGAACCAGCCGTTGCGGGGAGATCTCGCGCTCGGTCGCCTCGTCGCGGCTGCGGGAGCGGTACGCAATGAAAAGCCGCCGGCGCCGCGTCAGGGCGTCCGCGATCAGGTTGAAATACCGGCCGGTGCCGCGGCCACCCATGCGGAGAATCCGCACCCGCCGGACGAGTTCGCCGCGCCCGAGATGTTCCTGCCTAAAGATGGCGCCAAGCTTCTGCTTGAGCGGCGCAAGTGTTTCCGCCAGAAGACCGGGCTCGGCGCGCTCCAAGAGATGTTCAGCGATGAACAGTGCTTCCAGCTCGGACGGGGAAAACCAGATGCCCGGCAGCTCGAACGCCTTGCCCGGCGTGTAGTGGTAGCCGTTGGCCTCGCGCGCATATTCGATCGGGGCGCCGTAATTGCGGAGTTCCTCGATGACGCGCATGACGGTCGCACGCGTGCATTCGAGCTCGCGTTCCAACGCCGCGCGCGACACCGGCAGTCGGCGCGACGAGAGAATGCGATGAAGCACGTAGTAACGGTGGAATCGTTCCATGCCCGCCTCCCCTGCGAGCAGGCGCGTCCATACGGGCCGGGCACGCTATTCCCGGGGGAGATGGATCAAGCCTTCTTGCCGGAGCAACCGGTTGAATTCCGCGTTTGCGCGAACCGCTCGAGTCGCTCGCACATTCCCTCCTGCGTCTGGATGATTTCCTTGAGCGACAGCTTTGACCAGTGCAGCAAGTGCTCGCCTCGCGAGCCTTCTCAAGTCGTCAGGCTCCAGTCAATCGCGTCGGTGCCGGGTTCAGCCCCTGGCATCAGCGATTTCCTTCTCCTCCGGACCCTTGCTGCGGGACCGCATTTGCCGGAACCGCTCGGCCACTTCCCCCATATCCTCCACCGCCTGTAGCCGTTCGCGTAACGTGAGCGCCAGCGCACGGCGCAGTTGCGCGAGCCGGTTGCCCTCCCACGTTGTTTCCGCCCAGAGCTCGTCAGGGATTTTATTTTCCACGTTTTTTCTCTTCGATTATCCAGCGCAGATGGTGAATATCATCCGCGTCGATGGGCCTGTTTGCAACTTCCTTCATGGCGATCAGGGTCGGGATGGAAACGACCCGTACGAAAAGACCCGGACCGAGTTCCTGCTTCGGAGCCGCCTTGTACTCAGTGTCGAAATCGAAGTGCTCCGTCACGAATACATCCAAGGGTGTTTCCCGGTGCTGGTCGCTGTGGAAATTGAGCACCATCATGCCCTTCTCCGCTATCCATCGCTGCCGCTGTGCTCCATCCGCGAACTGCTCGGCCGTCACCGGCACTCTCGGCTGGTAGCCGAGCGACGCGAGCGCCCTGAATGCCGGAATGATGTTGTCCGGCTGCAATTGGATCACCAGGTCAACGTCGTGAGTAAACCGCAGATGGCCGTGTGCATTCACCGCCAGTCCTCCGGCCACCAGGTAGCGCACACCGGCATTCTCGAAGGCGGCAACCAAGGCCTCGAAACTCGCGAGTTTCACGGGCCGACGTTACTTCGAAACGGACAGGAGGATACGGGGGGGAGATGCGCTACGGAAGGTCCGCGGATCGCGCTTCGAAGGATCCCCGATCGAATTGGGACTCACGAATCACGCAGTTCCGCTTCAACCAGCCTTGCCCTTGGCCTTCGGGTCGATGTGCGCGAGACGCGCGAGCTCGCGGTGGATGCGGGCGACGCGCTCGATCTGCCCCTTCGCGGGAAAGCGTTCGTAGAAACCCTCGATGCGGAAGCTCCGGGCCTGCTCCGTCCAGGGGGCAAGCCGGGCCTCCCAGCGCTGCTGCCGCCCGTCGGCCGGGTCGGCGTCGTCGCGCGCGAGATCCGCGCACACGCGGATCATGGCCTTCAGCGTGACCGGCTTCGTGACCATGTAGTTGGGGTGGCCCCAGCCGTTCCCCCATACCTTCTGCGCGGCTTTCAGGAAGTCCCGCACGATCGCGTAGTAGCGGTCCGCTTCACGGGTCACGTTGGACGAGCGCTGTATCCTGCGCCACTCCCCGCTCACCCAGCGGTGCAGCTCGTTGAAGAGCTCCGCCTGCAGGATCCACTTGTCCTGCTGGCTGCGCCCCCCGAGCCGGTTGATGCGGTAGCGCAGGGGGCTGTCGCCCTCGCTGTAGAGCTTCTCGACCAGGCGCGCGGCGAAGCGCCGGTCCGGTTCGGCCCACGAGATGCGCTCGTAGAGATCCACGAGGTGGCTCTTGTTGATGCGCGTCGGGGTGGAATTGATGATGACGAACATCTCCGCGGCAAAGTCCTCGCTCCGGCCATCGAAGATGATGCACGGCACGTGGATGTTGTTCCCCTCGCCCGGCCGCTCGCGCAGGTAGAAATGCAGCGCCGCCAGGCGGTGCTGGCCGTCGATGATCAGGTACTTGGACTGCGGCTCCTGAAGGCGCCCCACGCTCTGCTCGCCGTTCAACGCCTGGAACTGGAGCCGCTCGTGAGTGAACAGCAGCACCGTGCCCGGGATCGGCGGCTGGCTCACCGCCATCTCGTAGAAATTCTTGAGCGCCCTCACCTTGGCTCGCGAGAGCTGGCGCTGGAAGGCGGCGTCATTGTGCTCGATCCGGGCGATGAACTGGGCAACCTCGTCGCTTTGCGAAATGACCTGCGGCGCGATCTGCTCACCCTCCCCGTAATAGCGGCTGATGAACCTTACCTTGCCCAGGATGTCCTTCGCCAGGCAGCTGGCAAAATAAAAGGTGCCGTCCTTCTGTCGGATGCGCGTGGCAAGCATGGCCTGATCGTCCCGGAGTTATGGATCCTGAGCCTGAAACGGCTCCCCGCACCGGGCGTCCGGGCCCGGGAGGACGAGGCTATTTTAGCGTCTTGGGAGGTCCTAAGCGAGGAAGAGGCCGGGAACCCTTCGCCCGGGCTCTAATACGGCGTCATGGCGGCCCGGGCGACGCCGTGTGGACGCGCCTTGTCAGGCCTTCAGGAAGTCAAGCGGCGCGTATCGGCTGCCGAGCGCGCGGACCGCATCGAGGCCCCACCAGCGCTCGAGCGCAGTGGCATAAAGGTCGCGAAAATCCACGGCAAAGGGAGGATTGCCGTTGCCGTCCAGGCGCGACAGCCCGGGTGCGGGTCCGTAGAGCCCGCCACGCACCCGCCCGCCGAGCACGAGATGGGCATTGGCCGTGCCGTGATCGGTGCCCCGGGACAGATTCTCGCGCGGCCGGCGTCCGAACTCGGCGTAGGTCATGACGAGGGTGCTGTCCCAGCGCCGGATCTCTTCCAGCGCGGAGCGCAGGGAGACGAGGCCCTCGGCCAGATCCTTCAGCAGCCGGGCGTGGGGTGCCGGCTGGTTGCTGTGCGTGTCGAATCCCCCGAGCGAGACCTTCACGGCGGCAACTCCCCCGCCGGAAGCGGCAACCTGCGCCACCGTGCGGATCTCGTTGCCGAAGGCCGAACGCGGAAACGGGGTCGCGAATTCGTGCTTTCCGCTGAGGTTTGCCGCGGCTTGCACGATATCCCGCTCGACTTTCAGGATGTGACCGAGCGCCGGGTTGCGTGCGTCCGCGGCTGGGGCAGCGCGCCGGGCCTGCCGCAGGAACTGCTCCGTATTCGTCAGCGCGATGGCCCGCGTACCGCCGCCCGCAAACGGCCCCATCTCGGCGCTGCCGACCACCACCCCGTCGGCGGCGAACCGGGAGGGCGGGGGAGACGCGGAGAACGCCCGGGCAAGCCAGCCCTCCGAGAGGTACTGGTTGCTGCGCGAGGCCGTGTCCCAGATCTCGATCGAGCGGAAATGGGACAGGTTCCCCCCGGGGTAGCCCACGCCCTGCACGACCGCCAGCTCCCCCTGCTTCCATGGCGCCATCAGTGGCTCGAGCACCGGGTTGAAGCCGCTCGCCTGATCGAGTTGCAGCACCTGCTCGCGCGGAATGGCGAGCCGGGGTCTCAACTTGTAATACGCTGCGTCGGTGTAGGGGACGACGGTATTGAGGCCGTCGTTCCCGCCTTTCAGCTCGACCAGGATCAGCAGGTTCGAATAGCTGCCGGCCGCCCTTTGCCCGAACGCCGCGTGAGGAACGAGCGCGGCGACCGTCGCCGCACCCACCGTACTCAGGAATTCACGCCTATCCATGACCTGTCATCCTTCATCCTTCATCCTTGTTCCTTCATCCCTACTTCAATTGGTAGACCGGGTCCTGCACCAGGTGCCGGATCAGGTCCATACCCCTTGCCTCCGGAGCGGGCGCATTCACCGGCGCCATTGCGAGCAATACGGGCTGCAGGTGCGCGGCATCCTCCCCGCCGAACTGCCCGAGCCAGCGGCGACTGTCGAACTCGACCGCCATCATGGCTCGAATGAAACGCTCACGCCCCTCGGGCAGCCGGCCCGCCGCCTTGGGCGCATTCATGTTGCTCATGGCCCCATCCATGGCGGCGGCCAGCATGGGCCGCAGCTCGTCGGTGCGAAACAGGCGCTCGAGGAACGCCTTGCGACCGAGCAACGTCGTTGAGTTGATCCAGGCGTCGCCCCCCGGCCATCCCTTCACGTTCGGCGGGGCAAAGAGGCGCTGGCCGAGCTGGTTGGTGGCGAAGACAAAGGGAATGACCTCCCCGGTCCTGAAATTGAACTGCCTCAGGGTTCCGGCAACCAGTTCGACCGGTGACTTGATCAAGACTGCGCGGTTCCGCGGATCGTAGAAGGCGTCGGAGGTCAGCACCGCCCTCATCGCAGCGCGGATGTCATATCCGGAGTCCCGGAGTACGCGTCCGATGCGGGCAGCGTCTGCCGAGTCGGGGTCGGGCGAGACGAACTCGCGCCAGAGCTTCGCCGCGATGAACTCCGCGGTCCGGGGCTGCGCGAGCAGGATGTCGAGAACCGCGTCACCGTCGAGGTTTCCGGTCCGTCCAAGCACGGTCTTGACGCCGTCGTCATGCGCGCGCCTCCGGTAGCGGAACTCGCCACTCTCGGGATCGATGCCCCAGCCCGTGAACGCGCGGGCGGCTGCCTTAACGTCGTTCTCGCCATAGTGGCCCTCGCCAAGGGTGAAGAGCTCCATCAGCTCGCGCGCGAAGTTTTCGTTCGGCTTGCCCTTGCGGTTCGACGCGCTGTCGAGATAGATCACCATCGCCGGGTCGCGTGCGACCGCGCGCAGCAAATCGCGGAAACTACCCAGTGCATGGCGTCGCAGCAGCACGTTCTGCCGGTACATCAGCTGCGGCGATCGCACCTTCTGCAGGCTGGAGACGAAATGGTTGTGCCAGAAAAGCGTCATCTTCTCCGTCAGCGGCGAGGGCGTGGTGAGCATCTCGGCGAGCCACCACGACTGCAGCTCGAAGGACTGCCGGAAAATCTCCTGCCGCGCGAGCTTGCGCTCCTCCTGGCTCATGCCACGGAAGCGCCTCAGCGATTCGAACGGCGCGCTCGCCCAGGCTGGGGGCGGCGTCGCCGCCCGTCTTTCCGTCGACGCCAGCAAGCGGTCCGCAGCCTGCTCCCGGTCGAGGCGGCCAAAGGCCTCGATCTCGCCGGGGCTTGCCGCGAAGCTCGTGCGGTTGAGCAGGTGGCGCGCCGCCTCGAACCCGATCGGCGGTCCGGCCTGCGCAAGCGCCGGAACTGGACCGCAGAGTACGCCAAGCAGCGCGAGGATGATCCTGAACCGCCAAGACGCCAAGATCGCCAAGCGGATCAAGCGCAACATTTGAACCGCCGAGACGCCGAGACCGCCGAGGCGAACGTCGAAAGCACGACTGTCCTTCCTCGCGTCTCGGCTCCCGGATCACGGATCACGATTCACGGCTCTTGTGGCGGCGGGACGCCCGCGCCTTGCGCGTCGCGTCCATCTCGTCGCGCGTCACGCGGCCGTCCTTGTCGGCGTCGATCGCGTCGAAACGCCGCGCAACGCGAGGCATTCCTTTCTCGGCCTCCGCTCGCGAGAGCATGCCGTCGCCGTCGGTATCGGCCTGCTTGAAGCGCTCGGAGAATCGCGCCTGGCGCTCGGCCCGGCACTGTTCCGGGTTCTCCCGGCATTGCTCGCGCCGCGCGCGGACGGCCTGGCATTTCTCCTGATTCTCCTGGCACCACTTTTCGAAGCGGGCGCGGCGTTCTGCCCGGCATGCCTCGGGATCTGCCTTGCACTTCTCCCGTCGCTCCGGCATCGGAGGCGCGGTCGGTCAAGGGGATGGAATCGTTCGGTAGGCAGGCGAGGGACCTGGCCCGGAATCCGCGAAGCTCGAGCGGAATGCCGCCAGAGCTCTTCCGCTAGCGCTTCCGGTCGCCGCGATAGATCTCGCGCCGGGCCCGATCGAGGTCGCGATGCAGATCGCGGCGCTCTTCGTCCGTCAGCCGGTCGCGGCGCTCGCGCTTGCGGCCGTTCTGCCGGGCGCGCTGCGCGTTGCGGTCGCTGCGCCGGTACTGGTTGCGGTCCTCGTCGGCGCGCTGCCCCTGGGCCTGCAGGATTACGCCGGACCGCCGCCAATCGCGGGCCTCGGCCTGCGATGACAGCAACAGCGCACTCACTGCAGCCACCAGGAACAGTGCTTTCACCAAGGTACCCGTCTATCAACGGCGCGCCTGCGCGTCATGGGTCTGATTATAGATGTGCCGGTTCGCGTCGCGGAGATCCCCGTAAAGATCGCGCCGCTCGGACCGGCTCAGGTGGCCATCCGCCAGGTAAGCGCGCTCCTGGCGGCGGATCATGCGCTGCTCGCCCTGCAGGCGCCGCGCTTCCCGCCGGGTCAGTTCACCCGAGCGAACCCCCTGCACGATGCGCCGGTGCTGCTGCGCCTGCATGCGGTTCACGCCCGAGGCCGGAGACCGATTACCCCACTGATTGCCGAAGCGCGGATGCCCGTCATGGGGACCGAAGCGGCGGTCGGCTCCGCGAGCCCGGAAGCGGCGATCACTGCCGTTGCGCCCGTAGGCGTGTCCGCGGCCGCGGAACGCATGGCGCTGATCGGCGCTGCGATGCCCGAAGCGGCGCTCGCCGTCGTGGCGCTGGTTGCGGATGTCACGCGACATTCTGTTGAGATCACGGTGCAGGTGCCGGCGCTCGCCGCGGCTCAGATTTCCGTCTGACCGGAAGGCCCGCTCATCGCGCCGGATGTTTCGCGCCTCACCGCGAAGGCGGCGGGCCTCGCCGCGCGTCAGATCACCGTGGCGCACGCCCTGCTGGATGCGGCTATGCTGCATGCCTTGACGCGCATTGATGCCGCGCTCGCGGTCCGCCGCAACGGCCGGCACGGCAACCGTGCCAGCGAACAAGGCAGCCAGTACTGCACTCATTGCGATGCTCTTCATCTTTACCTCCGTTTCAGGTTGATGCCGGACTCAGGCTGATGCTGCCCGGCACCTGCGTCCGGCGATGCCCCGTGGATGCAGGCTGCAGGTCATGCTAGCCCGCGCATGTAAATCGACTGTTTCCGGCCGGGGCCGCTTTGTAACAAGATGTTTCGTCGCCAGGCCGTTACGCCGCGGGACGTGACAAATGCCACGGCGAAACCGGCCGACGCCTACTGCGGCCACGGAAAGTAGACGTCCGGAAAGATCACGTGTATTCCGGGCGACACTGATGTTGACTGCACCGGATACGGCTCGTAGTGGTGGTACACATGCTCGACCCGCCGCACTTTACGCGCGTGCCGGGGGGGGCCGCGGTGCCAATGGTGCTTGTGGTAGCCGTGCTTTCCGTAGCGGGGGTGATGCCGGTGATCGTCCCAGCCGCGGTGGGGTCCGCCGTGGGCCCAGACCGGCGCCGCGACCAGCAATGACGCAACGAGCGCTGCCTTGATCAATGTCTTCATGCTCGAGTCTCCTTAATCAATCCCCTGCCGTTTCGATTCCGTGTTTCTCGGCTTCCGCGGGTTTCGCCGATCCGCTTGCAGCACAGACTAGCGGCACGGCGGGTCAAATTCATTTCCCGATCGGCGCGTTTTGTAACAGACTGTTGCGAGCGCGGCCGCCGCAATAAAGACTTACAATGTGGTGGCACCGGGCGGGGCGAGCGGGTACGATTGCGCAATGGCTGATTCCAAAGCGAAGATCCTCGTCGTCGACGACGACGCACGGCTGCGCGATCTGCTGAACCGCTATCTCAACGAGCAGGGATTCGCGGTGCGCGCCGTCCACGACGCGATCGAGATGAACCGCCATCTTGCGCGCGAGCACTACGACCTCATGATCCTCGACCTCATGCTCCCGGGTGAGGACGGTCTTTCGATCTGCCGGCGCCTGCGCGGCGGGGGTGAGAAGATGCCGATCATCATGCTGACGGCCAAGGGCGACGAGGTCGAGCGCATCGTGGGCCTCGAGATCGGCGCCGACGACTACCTGCCCAAACCGTTCAACCCGCGCGAGCTCGTTGCGCGCATCCAGGCCGTGCTGCGCCGCCAGCCCCCGCCCGCGCCGCCAGGCGCCCCGAGCACCGATCACCAGGTGGTCGAGTTCGGGCCGTTCCGCCTGGACCTTGCGGCGCGCTCGCTCACGCGCGCGGGGGCGGAAGTATCCCTGACGACGGGCGAGTTTGCGCTGCTCAAGGTGCTGACGCAGCACCCGCGCAATCCGCTCTCGCGCGACAAGCTGATGGAGCTTGCGCGCGGGCGCGAGTTCGGGGCATTCGACCGCTCGATCGACGTGCAGGTCTCCCGGCTTCGGAAGCTGATCGAGAGCGATCCCTCCAAGCCCGCCTATATCCAGACCGTGTGGGGCTTCGGCTACGTCTTCATCCCCGATGGAAGAAGCGTGAATCGTGAATAGAAGTGCCATGGTTCTCGGCGCGTCGCTCCATTCACCATTCACCATTCACCATTCACCATGACGTTGTGGCCGCGGACGCTGCTCTGGCGCAGCGTGCTGCTCATCGCGGTGGTGATGATCGTGGCGCACCTCGCGTGGCTCGAGATTCTCCGCGTCTCCGAGCGCGGGCCGCGCGCGCACCAGGTCGCGCAGCAGATCGTGAGCGTGGTGAACCTCACCCGCGCGGCGCTCATCAGCGCGCGGCCCGACAAACGCATCGACTTGCTGCGCGAGCTCTCCCGCGAGGAGGGCATCCAGGTCTACCCGGGTCAGCCGGAAGAGCGTGTCGCGCCGCTGCCGGACCGGCCGTTTCTCAGGACCGTCGAGGCCGATCTGAAGGAGAGGCTCGGCGCCCGCACCCGTCTCGCCGTGAGCCGCGACGGCGTACGCGGCGCGTGGGTCAGCTTCGAGATCGACGAGGATGAGTACTGGGTGTTTCTGCCGCGCTCGCGCCTCGAGCGTGCCGATACGCTGCGCTGGATCGGATGGGGCGCGCTCGTCCTCGTGCTCTCCCTGATCGGCGCAGCGTTGATCGTGGCCCGCGTCAACCGCCCCCTGAAAGCGCTGGCGCACGCCGCTGCGGAGGTGGGCCGCGGGCGCATGCCCGCGCCGATTGCCGAGACGGGCCCGAATGAAATACGCACGCTGGCCGGTGCCTTCAACCAGATGACGGCGGACCTGAAGAGGGCCGATGACGAGCGCGCCCTCCTGCTCGCCGGGGTGTCCCACGATCTGCGCACGCCCCTCTCGCGCATCCGCCTCGGCATCGAATTGCTCCAGGACAGGGAAGACGCGGCGATTGCGTCGGGCATGGCGCAGGACATCGACGATATCGATGCCGCGATCAATCAGTTTCTCGACTTTGCGCGCGTCGGTGAGGGCGAGGCGGTGGTGGCGAACGGCGATCTCAACGCGATCGTCCGCAGCATCGGCGAGCGCTACGTCCGCAGCGGCAAGCCTCTCGAGCTGCAGCTTGAAGAGCTGCCACCCCTTCCGCTGCGACCGCTGGCCATCCAGAGGCTGGTCGCAAACCTGATTGACAACGCCCTGCGCCATGGCAATGGATCAGTCGAGATCCGCACCGCGGCCGAGCGCGGCTGCGCGGTCATCGACATCCTTGACCGCGGGCCGGGCATTCCTCCGGAAGCGGTCGAGCGCATGATGCGCCCTTTCACCCGCATGGACAGCGCACGCTCGAGCAGCGGCACTGGCCTCGGCCTGGCGATCGTCGAGCGCATCGCGCATATGCATGGCGGCACGGTGCAGCTGTTGCCACGCGAAGGAGGCGGCCTGCACGCGCGGGTCACGCTGCCGCTCGCGCGAGCTGCCTAATTTAGAACTGCAACCGCCGGTAAACGCCGAGCGGGGTCACCGAACCGCGAATCGTAAACCGCTGCTCGAGCGTAAAAGCGGTAAAAGCATTGACACAAAGGACACGAAGGGTCTTCAGATTGCATCAGAATGAAGACAACACGCCTGCTGTGCGCCCTCGACATATCAACCTTTGTGTCCTTCGTGTCTGGGCTTTTCGTTTCTTGGCGAGCTTGACGTCTTGACGGTTCAGCGTCCTACGTATCGAGCGGCCACGACTGCAGCACCTCGTAGAGCTGGGAGTTGTCGAGCTGGACCGATTCGACGAGGGCGAACTCGGAGATGGACCAGCTGACCGGGGCAAACCGGTTCTGCCCCGGCGCGCGGTGCGCATCGCGCAAGAGGGTGATGTGCGGCACGTAAGGCCGTTGCGTGAGCCGGTAGCCCGCGCCAACGAGCGAGCGCTCCAGCCGCTTCACGAGGTCGCTCAAAACGTCGGGGCACTCCTTCACACCGGCCCACACGATGCGGTTGTGGCGCCAGTAGTCCACGCGGTTGACCTCGAGCGTGAATGCCGGGCCCTCGACCGTTTCCGCGAGCGCTTCGAGGCCGTCCAGGCGCTCGCGCGCCACCGCGCCGAGAAATACCAGCGTGAGGTGAATGTTGTGCGAGGGCACCGCCCGTCCGCCGCACTCGCGCTGCGCCGCCCGGGCGAAGTCGCCCAACGAGTGCTGCACGTCAGCGCTCGGCCACGCGGCGAAAAAAAGCCGCGTGCTCGGCGCTGCCGCTGCCGGCGTCGGCTTTTTCAGGGCCGACGCTGGACTGTTCCGGCGTCTTCGGGGTCTAGGCACGTTATCAGCGCTACAGCTTCGGCCGCGATGCCCTCGCCGCGCCCGGCAAACCCCAGGTGCTCGGTGCTCTTGGCCTTGATGTTGACGTCACCCAACGATATGCCGATGTCGGAGGCGAGGTTCGCGCGCATTGCGGGAAGATGCGTCGCCAGGCGCGGCGCCTGCGCGATGACCGTGGCATCGACGTTGATCACGCGCTGGCGCTCGCGCCCGAGGAGCCGCCCCACCTCGCGCAGCAGCTCACGGCTGTCGATGTTCTTGTAGCGGGGGTCCGTATCGGGAAAATGCGCCCCGATATCGCCAAGCCCCGCCGCCCCGAGCAGCGCGTCGCAGACGGCATGGATCAGCACGTCCGCGTCCGAATGCCCGGCGAGCCCTTTCTCGAAGGGCACCTGCACGCCACCGATGACGAGCTTCCTGCCCGCCACGAGCGCGTGCGCATCGAACCCCTGCCCGATTTTCATCCTGCAAACGCGACGAATGTCCAATCCACCACTGCCCGCCAGAACGCCGAGGCGCCGCAAATAAACGGGAGAAATGACAACAAGCGGCTCAATCCAACGCCGGTGGGAGGGCCAGGACGACGCGTCTCATGCCACCGTAGAGCAGGCTCGCCCGCGATTCTATCAGTAAGTGCCGATGAAATCCCCTACCGGCGCCCGGGACCCCCTCGTCGAGGATGGGCCGGGCGTAGCGGCACCCTCTTGCGACGTCTCGCCGTGGTCCGGGACTCCCGTGCCGGCGCGACGACACCATCCCGCCCCTGGAGTATCCGTTCGGCGACCCTGAGGTCCTCGGAAAAGGTCACTTTTAGATTGCGGGTTTCGCCCATCACGAGCCGCGGCTTGAAGCCAAGGCCCTCGATGGCGCATGCCTCGTCCGTCACGACTTCCGGATCGGCTTTGCGCAAGGCTTCGATCAGCAATCGATAGCGAAACATTTGCGGCGTCTGGGCGAGCCAGAGATGCTCCCGGGGCTCGGTGCCTGCGACCCGCAGGTCTCGACCCGCCCGCTTGAGCGTATCCGAGACCGGCACCGCCAGCAGCCCCCCGGCCTCGTCGCTGCCTGCCTCGACCAGAAGACGCTCGAGCGCCTCGCTGCTGAGGCACGGCCGCGCCGCGTCGTGAACGACGACCCAGTCCGAGCCCGCGATCATGTCGCGCGCGGCCAGCAGCCCGTTGAATACGCTCGCCGCGCGCGTGGCGCCGCCACAGTAGAGCGGCTCGAGCCTGGCACCGAACTCGGACCAGTCAAACTGCTTGTAATGGGTATCGCCCTGCGCCAGAACGACAAAAACCTGCTCGATCGCCGGATGCCGGACGAGGGGCCTCAGCGCGAAGTGGAGCAAGGGGAGCCCTCCAATGCGCAGATATTGCTTGGGCACCGCGGCTTGCACGCGCGAACCGGAACCGGCTGCCGGAATCAGGGCGTAGATCTTGGACACGAGAAAGAAGGAGTCTGTTATTACAGCAATTTTAGCAGGGTCGGCCCGCACGACTTCGGCACTTGAAAATGCGCTTGTCGGGCGCATAATGAATTAGAACCTATTTCATATATAGGCACGTGTGCGACGGAGGCGATGTGGGATGCAGTTCAAGGAGGAGGACCCGAAGGAATATGTCGATATTTCGAGGGCCCCCGACGAAGAAATGCGCCCACATCGCCTCGTCCCTCCGGGTTGCGGCCAGGACGGTCGGCTGCGTCGTTGCCCTCCTCGACCATATCGACATAGGGCCTTCCTCGGGCGCCTTGCATCCGGTCCGTCCTGGCCGCAACGCATCACGCGCCTATATATGAAATAGGTTCTATATATGGCGCAACCTGCGCTTTCGACGCGTGATCCCGCTGTTGCGGGAATGTTCTATCCCGGCAATCGCAGCGAGCTTGCCCGCAGCCTCGCCGAGATGCTCGGCACGGCAGCGAGCGTGGCGCCGGAACGCCCCGTGCCGAAGGCAATCATCGCGCCGCACGCGGGCTACGTTTACTCGGGACCGATTGCAGCCAGCGTATACGCGCTGCTTGCGCCTGCACGCCAGACAATCCGCCGGGTCGTGCTGCTCGGTCCGACGCATCGCGTCGCGATTCGCGGACTGGCGCTGCCCGGTGCGGCTGCTTTTGCGACCCCGCTCGGCGTGGTTCCGATCGACACCGAGGCGGCCGCGGCGCTGAGCGCGCTGCCGCAGGTCGGGATCAGCGCCCAGGCGCACGCGCTCGAGCACTCGCTCGAGGTGCACGTGCCGTTCCTGCAGACGGTGCTCGAGCGCTTCAAGCTCGTGCCGCTCGCGGTGGGGCACGCCGACGCTGCCGCGGTGGCCGAAGTGATCGACTTGCTGTGGGGCGGCCCCGAGACGCTCATCGTGGTGAGCTCCGACCTGTCCCATTACCTCCCGTACGCGGATGCGCAAGCGGTCGACCGCGCGACGGCGAAGGCCATTCTGGGCTTCGGCCTCGAAATCTCGCACGAGCAGGCCTGCGGGGCGACGCCGGTGACGGGGCTCATCTGTTCGGCGCGCGCGCGCGGCCTCAAGCCGGAATTGATCGATCTGCGCAACTCGGGCGATACAGCAGGCGACCGGCAGCGCGTGGTCGGTTACGGCGCATTTGCGTTCTATGAGGGCGAGCACGATGCCCGATGAATTCGTGCCTATCGTGGTACCCGCGGCCTCTGGCCGTGTCGTGCTGGAGCCGGCCGCGCCCGCCCAATTGCCGCAGGAAGCAGGCAGCGTGCTGCTGCCGCTGGCCCGCGCGGCAATCGCCGCCGAGCTCGGCATCGAGCACGCCGCGCGCGAGGACCATCTCTGGCTCAAGCATCCCGGAGCATGCTTCATCACGCTCATGGCGGGCGTGCAGCTGCGCGGGTGCATCGGCACGCTGCGCGCGCATCGCACGCTCGTCGAGGACGTCAGAGCCAACGCGGTCGCCGCTGCGTTCCGCGATCCCAGGTTCAAGCCGCTGGCCGCGAGCGAGTTTACGGGCATCGCCGTGGAGATCTCGGTCCTTTCCGCCCTCGAGCCCATGACGGTCGCGGACGAGCAGGACGCGATCCGTCAGCTGCGACCCGGCGTCGACGGCGTCGTGTTCCAGTACGGCCACCACAGCGGGACGTTTCTTCCCCAGGTCTGGGAAAGCTTCGCCGACCCCGCCGAGTTCCTCGCGCACCTGCGATACAAGGCGGGGCTGCCGCCGGATTTCTGGGACATCGAGGTGAAGCTTTCGCGCTACGGGGTGACCAAGTGGCGCGAAGAGCAAGGATGAAGGATGAAGGATGACCTGTGCACTGCGAAAGGCAAGACCAGGTTATCCTTCCGCCTTCCGCCTTCATCCTTTGATATGCCCGATCGCCGGAATCGATCACCCATCGAACCATGAGTAGCGCGCAAGATTATCCCGCCCGGTGGTGGCACATGCTGGAAGACGGGCGCATGCAGTGCGACCTGTGCCCGCGCGATTGCAGGCTGCACGAGGGCCAGCGCGGGGCGTGTTTCGTGCGCATGCGGCGCGGCGATCGCATGGTGCTGACGACCTACGGGCGCTCCTCGGGCTTCTGCATCGATCCGATCGAGAAGAAGCCGCTCAACCAGTTCTACCCCGGATCGAGCATCCTTTCCTTCGGGACGGCCGGCTGCAACCTCGCCTGCAAGTTCTGCCAGAACTGGGACATCTCCAAGTCGCGCGACATGGACCGGCTCGCCGACGAGGCCTCGCCCGAAGCGATCGCAAAGGCGGCGCTCGCCGCAGGCTGCAAGAGCGTCGCGTTCACCTACAACGACCCGGTCATCTTCGCCGAGTACGCGATGGACATTGCGGATGCGTGCCACGCGCACGGCGTGAAGGCCGTCGCGGTCACGGCGGGCTACATTCACGAGGCGCCGCGCCGCGAGTTCTACGCGAAGATGGATGCCGCGAACGTGGACCTCAAGGCATTCACGGACGATTTCTACTTCAAGCTGTGCGCCGCTCGGCTGAATCCCGTGCTGGATACGCTTGCCTACCTCAAGCACGACACCGAGGTCTGGTTCGAGATCACTACCTTGCTGATACCGGGTAAGAATGACTCGAACGCGGAGCTCGAGGCCGAATGCAAGTGGATCCGCAAGGAGCTGGGGCCGGACGTGCCGCTGCACTTCACCGCGTTTCACCCCGATTACAAGATGAGGGACATTCCCGCCACGCCTGCTGCGACGCTGCGGCGCGCGAGGGAGATCGCCCTCGCAGAAGGCCTGAATTACGTCTTCACGGGCAACGTGCACGACGAGAGGGGCGGCACCACCTACTGCCCTTCGTGCCGCGCGGCCCTGATCGTGCGCGATTGGTATCAGATCGAGGAGTACCGCGTCACAAGCGACGGCAAGTGCCCGGATTGCGGGACAGCGATCGCCGGTCGCTACGAGGCGTTCAAGGGCCAGTTCGGGCGCCGGCGCATCCCGGTTGCCATTCGCACTCCTGTCTAACCTGCGCGATTCGTGCCCCTCACCCCGACCCTCTCCCCGTTAAAACGGGGAGAGGGAGATCTGTAAATCGGCTCCCCAGCCACGACTGGCGCCTCACCGCCCGGTATAATAAGAGCTGGTTTTTGAAGCACTTTTAACCCGAGATGCTGGATGTTCCACTGCCGGCAGCGGGGGAGCGTGTACGTACGCCTTTCCTGCACGGCGCGGCCGACGCCCTTGCGCTCGCGCGTCTCGCGCGCGGGGCGCAGCCGCTCGTGGCTGTCACGGCGAACGCCGCCGACGCGCAGCGCCTGCGCGAGGAAATTCCGTTCTTCGATCCGGGACTGCGGGTTTTCCTCTTCCCGGATTGGGAGACGCTCCCCTACGATCAGCTCTCACCGCATCATGACCTGGTGTCGGAGCGCCTTGCGACGCTCTACCAGCTCATGCGCCGCGATTTCGACGTGGCGATTGTGCCCGTCACGACCGCGCTCAACCGCCTGGCGCCCGTCGCGTATCTCGCCGCGCGATCGTTCTTCTTCAGGCAGGGCCAGAAGCTCGAGGCGCAAGCGTTGCGCCGGCAGCTCCTCACCGCCGGCTACAGTCACGTCACGCAGGTTGCGGCGCCGGGCGAATACTGCGTCCGCGGCGGCCTGATCGATCTCTTCCCCGCGGGCAGCGCGCTGCCGTACCGCCTCGAGCTCGACGACGACGTGATCGAGAGCATCCGCAGCTTCGACGTCGACACGCAGCGATCGATCTACAAGGTCAACGAGGTGCACCTTCTCCCGGCCCGGGAGTTTCCCCTCGATGAGGAAGGCCAGACGCGGTTCCGGCACAACTTCCGGCTTGCGTTCGAGGGAGACCCCTCGCGCAGCCTGGTCTACAAGGACGTCAGCAAGGGCATCCCGAGCGCCGGCATCGAGTACTACCTCCCGCTTTTCTTCGAAAAAACCTCGATCCTGACGGACTACCTTCCCCAGGACGCCCTGCTGTGCCTGCAGACCGGCCTCGCGCAAGCCATCGAGCAGTTCTGGAGCGACACGCACGCACGCTACGCCATGCTGCGCGGCGACCGCGCGAACCCCGTGCTGCCTCCGCACGATCTCTTCCTGGCGACGGATCAGTTCTTCGGCGCCATCAAGCCTTTCGCCCGCATCGAGCTAGACGCCTCGAACGCCGGAGAATCCGCATCGGCACCCGACGTTACCCCTCATCCTTCATCCTTCATCCTTCATCCTTCGCCAGCGCAGGCAGCGGCTACGACAGCCCTGCCTTCGCTGGCCATAGAGCGCCGGGCAAGCGACCCCGTGCACCGCCTGCGCTCCTACCTTGCATCGTTCGAGGGCCGCGTGCTGATCGTGGCCGAGGGCGCGGGCCGCCGCGAAACCATGCTCGGCTACTTCACGGAGCATGGTCTTGCGCCGGCGCCGGTCGAGAGTTACGCGGCGGCGGTTTCGGGAGCAGAGCGCCTCATGCTCACGGCAGGGCCGCTGCACGCCGGGTTCGCGCTCGCGGAGCCGCCGCTCGCCGTCATCACGGAGAACGAGCTCTATGCCGAACAGGCGCGCGCGCGGCGCGCGCGCGAGGGGACGGTCCGCGTCACGCCCGAGGGCATGCTGCGCGATCTCTCGGAAATCAGGATCGGGGATCCGGTGGTGCACGAACAGCATGGCATCGGGCGCTACCAGGGCCTCGTCAGCATGAATCTGGGAGAGGGCGAAACCGAATTCCTCACGCTCGAGTACGCGCGCGGCGCGAAGCTCTATGTGCCCGTATCGAGCCTTCATCTCGTGAGCCGCTATAGCGGCGCCCCGGCGGAGGCGGCGCCCCTGCACGAGCTCGGCAGCGGGCAATGGGAGAAGGCGCGGCGCAAGGCCGCGCGGCAGGTGCGCGACACCGCGGCGGAGCTGCTCGAGCTCTACGCCCGGCGCGCCGCGCGCGAGGGTCATGCCTTCCAGGTGAGGCCCCACGACATCGAGGCCTTCAGCGACGGTTTTCCGTTCGAGGAAACGGCCGACCAGGCCGCCGCCATCAATGCCGTGATCGCGGACCTTGTGAGCGGCAAGCCCATGGATCGCCTCATCTGCGGCGATGTCGGTTTCGGCAAGACGGAGGTGGCGCTGCGCGCGGCCTTTGTCGCCGTCGCCGACGGCAAGCAGGTCGCCGTCCTCGTGCCGACCACGCTCCTCGCCGAGCAGCATTTCAACACCTTCTCCGACCGGTTTGCCGACTGGCCGGTGAGGATCGCGGAGCTCTCCCGCTTTCGCACCGCCCGGGAGCAGGAAGCGGTGCTCGCCGGCCTCGCCGAGGGCCGCATCGACATTGCCATCGGCACGCACCGGCTTCTGCAGCGCGACGTCAAGTTCCGTAACCTGGGGCTCGTCATCGTGGATGAGGAGCACCGTTTCGGCGTGAGGCAGAAAGAGCGGCTGAAGGCGCTGCGGGCCGAGGTCGACGTCCTGACGCTGACGGCGACGCCGATTCCGCGCACGCTCGCGATGTCGCTCGAGGGCCTGCGCGACTTCTCCGTGATTGCGAGCGCGCCGGAGCGGCGGCTGGCGATCAAGACCTTCGTCCAGCGCCACAGCCGGCCGCTGATTCGCGAAGCGGCGCTGCGGGAGTTGAAGCGCGGCGGCCAGATCTATTTCCTGCATAACGACATTGATACCATCGAGCGCGTCGCGGACTCGCTGGTGAAGCTGCTGCCCGAGGCGCGGGTGAAGGTCGCGCACGGCCAGATGCGGGAGCGCGAGCTCGAGCATGTCATGCGCGACTTCTACCAGCAACGCTTCAATGTGCTCGTCTGCACCACCATCATCGAGACCGGAATCGATGTGCCAACGGCGAACACGATCATCATCAACCGCGCCGACAAGTTCGGGCTTGCGCAGCTGCACCAGTTGCGCGGGCGGGTGGGGCGCTCCCACCACCAGGCCTACGCCTACCTCCTGCTGCCGGATGAGGGCGCCATCGCCACCAAGGCGAAAAAACGCCTGGAAGCCATCCAGATGATGGAAGAGCTGGGCTCGGGCTTTTTCCTGGCCATGCACGACCTCGAGATCCGCGGCGCGGGCGAGGTGCTGGGAGAATCGCAGAGCGGCGAGATGCAGGAAGTGGGATTCAACCTCTACGTGCGCATGCTCGATAACGCGGTGCGTTCCCTGAAGCAGGGCCGCGAGCCCGATCTCGCCGCCCCGCTCGAGCTCGCGACCGAGATCAATCTCCACGTTCCGGCGCTCCTGCCCGAGGCCTATTGTTCCGACGTCCACGAGCGCCTCGTGCTCTACAAGCGATTCGCCAATTGCGACACCCTCGAAGAGCTCGAACGGCTGGGCGAGGAGCTGATCGACCGCTTTGGCTCCCTGCCCGACGCGGCGCGTGCCCTCGTCGAGTGCCACCGGCTGAGGATTCTGGGCAAGCCGCTCGGCGTTGCGCGCATCGATGCCACTGACTCGATAATCCAGCTGCAGTTCGTGCCGAAGCCGCCGATCGAGCCGATCAAGGTGCTGAATCTCGTGCAGTCGCGGCCCAACTATCGCCTGGGCGGGCAGGACCGGCTGCGCATCGAGGCGAGCCTGCCGGATGTGGGCGCGCGCATCGCCGCCGTGCGCGAGGTGTTCACGGCACTCGGCCAGGGCTGATGAAACCGCCGATGAACGCCGATGAGCGCAAATAGATCCACACGAATAGTACAGACCCTTTCGCCAACCGCCATGATTGTCTTGGCGCCTTGGCGGTGAAATCCTCGAATTATCCGTATGTATCGGCATTAATCGGCGGTTCCGTTACGATTCACGATTTACGATTCACGGCGTTCAAGACCCTCCAATAGACCTCAACGAAAAGGGAGCGGGAATGGGTAAGTACATACTCGTGTTTGTTTTTGGCGGCGTGCTCGGGATCGCGGCCGGGTTCACGCTCGGGATCTTCGTCTACCCCTATATCTTTCTTGCGGACATCGTCGCGACGGAGAAGGTCGAGGGTCCGGCCACGAGGACGGTCGTCGCGACCGGCACTTTCATCCACGCCAATCCCTCGGACCCGATCCACTACGGAAAAGGCGATGTGACCGTCTACCAGGACCTGCTGCATCTCGAGAGCAATTTCGAGGTCGGTCCGGGGCCGAAATTCCACGTTTATCTCGTGCCCGACAGGAACATCACGCCGTCGACCAACGTGGCGAAGCTGATGTACGTCGATCTCGGGCGGCTGAAGGCGTTCAAGGGCAGCCAGAACTACCCCATTCCGGCGGGCGTCGATCTTACGCGCTATGAGACAGTCGTCATCTGGTGCGAGCAGTTCAGCGTCCTCGTGTCGCCCGCGCCTCTCAAGCGCTCCTGACGGCGATTTCGGTGGCAAGAGCGACGCGACGGAAATCTGCGGCGGCGCGGAAGGCCTTTCTCGAGTCCGCCATCCGGCGCTCGATGGAGGAAGGCGAGAGGGTGCCGCATCCCGTGCGCGTATCCATCAGCGCGGAAGGGCAATGGGATGGCCGATGGTTCGACGTGACCCTGACGAGCGACGGCGAAACCATCGCCATAGCGAGCTTCCGTCGCATTCGGGATGCCCGCGCATACCGCAGGCGGATCATCGAGGCCCTGAAGATCCCCGGGGTTGACGTCCGGGCGCGCACCCATCGCGCACGCAAGAGACAATTCGCCGCCGAGATGCGGCAAATAGACGACGCGGTCAAGAGCGCCGACGCCGGATAGCACCCGGTTATCGACCGGCTCTCGCGCTCCCCCACGGTCGCATGCGCCCGGGTCTCGCGATCGGCGCCGGAGCAAGCCTGCACGCCCCCGGCTATAATCGCCTCTTTCACGGCGCGCTTTGTATCGCACCGCTCAGGGCGCGCAGTGATCGTTTTCTTGCTCCGGGATCCCACCATGCCCCTCATCCAACCCTTTGCCGGCCTGCGTCCGGCGCCCGGGCGCGCCGCGGAAGTCATCGCGCCGCCGTACGACGTGCTTTCGACCGAGGAAGCGCGCGCCCGCGCCTCCGGAAGACCATGGAGCTTCCTGCACATCTCGAAGCCCGAGATCGACCTTCCCCCCGGCTCGAACCCCTACGCGCCGGGGGTCTACGCCAAGGCAAGGGAGAATCTGGATCGCATGTTGCGCGAAGGTGTTATCGCCCGGGATCCGGCGCGCTGCTACTACGTCTATCGCATTGTCATGGGCGGGCACATCCAGACGGGGCTCGTGGCCGCGGCCTCGATCACGGAATACGACAGCAACCGCATCCGCAAGCACGAGCACACGCAAACGGAAAAGGAGAACGACCGCATGCGACAGATCGAGGTGCTCAATGCCCAGACGGGACCGGTACTCGTCGCGTACCCCCGTGCGCCGGAAATTGACGGCATCCTGCTGCGCTCGTCGTCCAGCGCGCCGGAGGCGGACGCCACCGCCGATGACGGCGTGCGTCACTCGCTGTGGGTCGTGCGCGAGCCCGAGGTCCAGGCGCAGCTCACGCGCGCTTTTGATGTGCTGCCGGCTCTCTACATTGCCGACGGCCACCATCGCTCGGCGGCCGCCTCTCGTGTCGCGGCCGCGCGCCGCGCCGCCAATCCGCGCCACACCGGCGAGGAAAGCTACAATTATTTCCTGGTGGTGATCTTCCCCCACCACCAGACGAGGATTCTCGCCTACAACCGCGTGGTCGCCGATCTCAACAGCATGGACGCCGGGGCGTTTCTCGCGCGTTTGCGGGAAACCTTCTCAGTGGAGAGTAGCGCCACGCCGGTCGCGCCGGCAAAACGGGCGGAATTCGGTCTTTATCTCGCCGGCGAATGGTATCGCCTGGCGCTTCGCCCCGATCTCATTCCGGCCTCGGATCCGGTCGCCCGCCTCGATGCACGGTTGCTCTCGGATTACCTGCTCGGCCCCCTCCTGGGCATCAGGGATCTGCGCCGCGACAAGCGGATCGACTACGTCGGCGGGGACCGTGGCCTGCCGGGGCTCGAGAAACGCGTCAACAGCGGAGAGATGTCCGCCGCCTTCGCCCTTTATCCGACCAGCATGGAAGACCTGATGGCGGTGGCCGAGGCCGGTCAGGTCATGCCGACGAAATCGACGTGGTTCGACCCCAAGCTCGCGGACGGGATGGTCTCCCACGTGCTCGACTGACGAGTGACAGGTCAGTCTCGCCTCGCGGGACGTTGCAGGCTCCTGATGAGGCCGGGGAGGTAAAGGCCGCGCGAAAGCAGCTTCCACGCGACCATGCGCCCGATACGCGCGAAATCCAGCACGGGTCTGAAATAGCTGCGCCGTCCCCGCTCCGGATAGACCGCGGATACGGGAACATCCGTGATCCGAATGCCGCGGCGTCCGGCCTCGATGAGGATCTCGCTCTCGAACACGAAACCCGGGTCGCGCTCGGCCCGCGGAGAAAGCTCCCGGAAGAGCCCGGCCGGGTAGATGCGGAACCCGGACTGGCTGTCCGCGATCGGCTGACCCGCCGCCCACGCGATCCAGAAATTGGCGAAGCGATTCGCAAGATAGCGGTCCCGCGGGATGTTGTTCCGATTGTGCAACCGTGAGCCGATGATCACCGCGGACGGGTCCCGCTCGTGGGCCTTTGCCAGCCGCGGGATATCCTCCGGTCGATGCTGCCCGTCGCCGTCCAGCGTGAGGATCGCCTCGGCGCCCCGGGCGATGGCGTGCTTCGCTCCTTCAGCGAGGCTGAACGCTTTCCCCCGGTTTCGGTTATTGCGGATGAGCGCGGCGCCTGATCCCGTAAGCGCGGAGCTCGTGCCGTCGGTGGAGCCATCATCGACGACCACGACAACGGGAACGTGACGACGGGTCCGCGCGGCAATATCGCGGATCGTGGCGGCCTCGTTGAAGGCCGGAATGACGGCGGCTAGTCGTTCCATGACCGCGTGTCTTAAACGATGGTGTCTTGGGCGGGACGTCCGGGACATGTCGCGGAAAATTCGTGCCAATCCCGGTGCGGCGCCAGAGCGATCGAAGTTTATCACCATGGCGCGGCGTCGTTCGCCGTTCACCCGCTGGCATTTCTCCGACGTACAACTATAATTTCACGCGTGACGAGGAAGTCAAGACGTGACTGACAGCAACCGCGCCCCGCGGACCGCGTGCGATGTGCTGGTGATCGGCGGCGGCCCGGCGGGCTCGACGATATCCGCGCTTCTCGCGGAGCGCGGGCGCGACGTGGTCATGCTCGAGAAGGACCGGCATCCCCGCTTCCACATCGGAGAGTCCCTGCTCCCGCATAATCTTCCCCTGTTCGAGCGCCTGGGCGTGGCAAGCGAGATCGAGTCGATCGGCATGCCGAAGTACGGCGTCGAGTTCGTCTCGCCATGGCACGAGCGGCCGACCCTGTTCGATTTCTCGGAGGGGTGGGACAAGGGATTTTCTTCCGCATACCAGGTGCGCCGCTCCGAATTCGACCGAATCCTCTTCTTCAATGCCGCGCGCAAGGGAGC
>Ga0256867_10000084_pt1 | contig 32084 bp, 28 predicted proteins | sample RVTome_15_FD_185939 | JGI IMG/M metagenome (GOLD analysis project Ga0256867, IMG submission 185939) | Soil microbial communities from uranium-contaminated site in the Upper Colorado River Basin, Wyoming, United States - RVT150D86 (HiSeq) ... | reverse complement strand
GATCGGTGCCCGAGTCCGACCAGGGAGACCCGCCCCCGGCTGAGCCTTCCGAGTCGGGCGCGGAGAGGGAGACCACGTCGTCGGGCGACACGGTCCCGGTGCCCCCGATGGTCGCCGAAGGCGTCGAAGTCTGGTTCCTCGATCCGGCGGCTGCCTGGGCCGGCGAGGTCGGGGCCGACCCCACGGGGACCGTATATCAACCGGCGGCGGCGGCCACCATCCAGTTGCTCTACGACGACGCCAAGGCCGGTCTGAACCACCGGGAGACCTACGAGGCGGTGATATTCCCCATCGATGGGATCATCGACGTGGACGAGGTGATCACCACCGACCATGACGCGCGCGACTTTCGCCCCGAGCCGACCGCGGGTGCCGCCTTCCGGATTCCCGGGCTGAAACTCGACACCAAGACTTTCTGGAACGGTCTCGAGACCGATCTGACGGACTACCTGGTGGCCCACCGGCCCTTACAGGTGTGGGCCAACCCGGACTTGAGCGTCTTTTCACGTGTCGATGAGACCGAGGTGCGGTTCAGGGAGCGGTGCCGGGAGGTCGCAGAGGAGACGTCCGACGCCGAGCTCGCCAAGCTCAGGGATCGGTTCCAGACCAAGATCGACCGGGTGAGTGAGCAGATGGCCACCGCGCACGCTCGTTATCAGGAGGCCGACGCCATCGCTGCGGCGAAGAGCGAGGAGAACCTCTTGGGGACGGCCGGCGATCTTCTCGGTGCCTTTCTGGGCGGGAAGTCGAGATCGAACCCGCTGAAACGGGCGGCCAACAGGAGGACGGCGACGGCCAAGGCACAGGCCAAGGCGGACACCGAGGCTGCCAAGTACCAGGCGAAGCACCAAGAGCTGGCGGAGCTCGAAGACGAGTTGGCGGCCGAGGTGAACGATATCGTGAGCAGGTACGAGGCGCTCGCCGGGAACATCGAGAGTGTGGACATCCGGCTGGAGAAGAGCGACGTGAGGGTGGCCGATCTGAAGCTGGTCTGGGTGCCGGTGGAATGAGATGACGGCGGCGGCGGCCGGTGACTAGACGGTGTCGACCAATGCCTTGAGCAGGTCCCGAATCGAGACCACACCCTGGAGCTCGCCTTCGTCGCCCACCACCGGGAGATGCCGGTAACCGGACTCCACGATCCACGCCGCCGCATCCCACACGTCGAGATCGGGGTCGAAGGTGTCCGGGTCACCACTCATCAGCGCGGACACCGCGGTTTCGAGGTCGATCCCGGTGGCCACCGCCCGGCGGATGTCCCTCTCTGTGATCAGACCGAGCAGACTCATCCCCTCGACTACCGCCAACGAGCCAAGGTCGGAGCTCTCCATGGCCGCAGCCGCCTCGAGCAACGTCGTATCCGGTCCACATACGTATGGGGCGTTGCCGACGAGATCACCGAGTCGCATCACCTGTCACGCTAACAACAGAAAGCCCGCCTGTAGGCGGGCTTTCGCTCGAGGGTGGGCCGACTCAGACGAGGTCTGCCTCGCGTATCCCGAAGGAAGGGTGCCGAAGCCGACAGAGTGCGAGCTTCTCCAGTTGGCGGATCCGCTCACGGGTCAGGTTGAACTCATCACCGATCTCTTCGAGTGTGCGGGGCACGCCGTCGAAGAAGCCATACCGGAGGGCGAGGATCCGCCCCTCGCGCTCAGGGAGCCGGTCGATCGACTGACGCAGCGAGTTGGCCACGTCCATCTCCTCGGTCATCTGCACGGGGTCGGCGGCGTCCTCGTCCTCGATGAAGTCACCGAGTTGGGCGCCGTCCTCACCGATGGGCTGTTCCAAAGAGACCGTGTCGGCCACCGACAACGCCAGTTCGACCTTGTCCACCGTGACCCCGGCCTCCTCGGCGATCTCGTCGGGTCGCGGATCACGACCCAGCTCGGCCTTGAGCGAGGCCTGGGCGGCGCGCACCGCGGCCAAGGTGTCGTGGAGATGGACCGGGATACGAACCGTCCGCGACTTGTCGGCGATGGCCCGGGTGATGGCCTGGCGGATCCACCAGGTGGCATAGGTGGAGAATTTGAAGCCCTTGCGCCAGTCGAACTTCTCGACGGCGCGAATCAGACCCAGGTTGCCCTCCTGGATCAGGTCGAGGAAATCGATGCCTGAGGTGTTGGCGTAACGACGTGCGTTGGCGACGACCAATCTCAGGTTCGCGGTGAGGAAATCGTCCTTGGCCTGGGCACCACGACGGGCGAGCCTCTTCAGCTCCATCTCCTCGCGTTTGCCCTTGAAATCGCCTTCTTCGAGTTTCTCGGCGGCTTCCTCCCCAGCCTCGATCTTCTGGGCGAGCTCCACCTCCTGTTCGGCGGTGAGCAGGTCGTACTCCCCGATAGCGGTGAGATACTGGGAAACGAGGTCTGTGGTGAGACGCCCACGCTCGTCAGTCAGCTTGGACTGAAGTCGCGAGCGGCGCGGCTTTTCGGCTTTGTCTTTTCGCGTCTCAGTAGCGGCCATCAGTTATTCCGTGTCCTCCAGCGGATTTGATCGGGTCGGGGGGGAGGCGACCCGGCGTCCAACTATACGCATTACCAGGGGCTTGTGAACCCCCCTCTTTTCACAGCATCAAGAAGCCGGGTTGGTGTCTCCCGGCCCCGATCGCTGTAACTGCACAAAGGTCAACCCGTTGCGGGTCAAAGTCATTCCATCGCCGGCGACATCGATCGAGTCCGCCTCCTGGAGATGACCGAGCAGAATGTCCTCTTGACTCATCAGCTCGGGCGGACCCAGCCATCCGGGTGACAGCCAGGGGGCCCATCGGCACCAGGGTGCCTATCGGCAGGTGGGACTCAGGTCGCCATCGCCACGGTGCAAAGCTCAAGACCGCTCCTCGGGGACTTGACGTGCGGTTCTCGATCATGTAGAAACAAATCGGTCGATCGACCAATATCGGGAATCTAAGTGACCAACGACCCATCCACCAGAAAAACCATTCTCAACGCAGCCAAGGAAGCGCTCGTGGAGACCGGCTACTCCGGCCTGTCCACCCGAGGCATCGCCCAAAGGGCCAACGTCCCCCTCAGTCAGATCCACTATCACTTCGGAACCAAACAGGCGCTCATGCTCGAGGTTCTCGAGGTGGAGAACCAGCGCCTCCTCGCCCGCCAAGAGCGGCTCTACGAGAGCGACTTGCCCCTGTGGAAACAGTGGGAGCAGGCGTGTGACTTCCTCGACGACGACCTCGAGTCCGGTTACGTTCGGGTCCTCCAGGAGATGTCCGCCGCCGGATGGGGGGACGAGGAGATCGCCGCGGCCGTGCGGTCCAATCTCAGAGGCTGGATGGAGCTGCTATCGACCGCGTCCATCCGTGCCTCCGAGAGGCTCGGTGGGCTCGGGCCCTTCACCCCGGTGGAAGTCGCAGTGCTCGCGGGGGCCCCCTTTCTCGGCGTCGAGACGTTGATCCTCCTCGGATTCGATGAGGCCGACATCCCGATGAGGTCGGCCCTCCGCAAGATCGGCGAAGCCTTGAGGGCACTCGAGGAGTCGGGCGGATGAGAGCCCAGTACCCCGACTTCGAAGGACATGTCGAACGTGACGGTGTGCAACTGGGATACGAGGTGTTTGGGTCCGGTGATCGCACCATCCTGCTCCTTCCCACATGGACGATCATCCACTCCCGCTTCTGGAAGATGCAGGTCCCCTATCTGTCGCGGCATTTCCGGGTGATCACCTACGACGGGCCGGGCAACGGGCGCTCGGACCGGGTGACCGATCCCGAGCGTTACACACCGGCGGCATATGCCGAAGATGCTGTTGCCGTGCTGGCCGAGTGCGGAGCCGCATCCGCGGTCGTCGTCGGCCTGTCCCTCGGTGCTGCCTATGGGTCGATGCTTGCGTCCGGCTTCCCCGACCGGGTGGCGGCCCTGGTCATGGTCGGACCCTCGATACCGCTCACCCCGCCTTCACCAGAGCGCTCCATCATCGAGAGCAACTTCATGGCTCCACTGTCGAAGGAGGCCAAAGGATGGGAGCGGTACAACATCGCGTACTGGCATCACGACTACCGGGGCTTCACAGAGTTCTTCTTCAGCCAGTGCTTCAACGAGCGCCACTCGACCAAGGCCATAGAGGACAGCGTCGGCTGGGCCGACGGAGCAGATGCCGAGATTCTCGAGGCAGAGGCGCTGGCCCCGTCCGTTTCCGTTGATGCTTGGAAGAGGGTCCTCGGCGACATCCAATGCCCGGTTCTGGTCATCCACGGAACTGAGGACAGGATCTCACCAGTAGGAAGGGGCATCGCGGCCGCCCGGCTCACCGACGGCGAGCTGGTAGCGATGGAGGGGTCGGGCCACATCCCCAACGTTCGCGATCCGGTGAGGGTGAATCGGATCCTCAAGGACTTTATCGACCGGATCGCCGACAAAGAGTCGGTGGCGCTATGAGAGCCGTCGAGCCGGATCGCACCGGCGTCGTCGATCGCGACGAGGTCGGGATCTACTACGAGGTTTACGAAAACGACGGCCCCACCCTGCTTCTGATCCCACCCTCACCGATCACCCACTCCCGGATCTTCAAGGGTCAGATCCCCTTTCTCAGCAGGCACTATCGGCTGGTAACGATGGACGGACGAGGCAACGGCAAGTCGGGGCGGCCGACGGTCCCGGCATCCCACACCAGGGCCGAGAACGTCGCCGATGCGGTGTCGGTGATGGATGCGTCCGACACCGCACAGGCAGTGGTCGTGGCCCATTGCCATGCCAACTGGTGGGCGGTGGAGCTGGCCGCCGCCCAACCCGATCGGGTTCTCGGCCTCGTCAGCATCGAGCCCGGCGTCCCCTATCTGGGCCGCTCTCAGCCCCACTGGGTGCAGGCCAACGAGCGATGGGAGGAGGTTCTCGAGGACCCTCAGGGGTGGGAGCTGAGCAACCGGCACGCCATCGTCACCAGGCACCGCGACTGGGTCGAGTTCTTCTTCGCCTCCCAGCTCGTGGAGCCCCACTCCACCAAGCAATGGGAGGACGCGGTCGGCTGGGCTCTGGAGTCCACCGGGGAGGTCCTGGTGGCAGGGGAGGAGGGTCCGGACCGCGATGCCCCCACCAACGAGGAGTTCGAGGGCCTGTGCCGCTCGCTCGGCGTGGCCGTGCTGGTGATCCATGGCGACCAGGACGTGTGTCAGCACGTCGATCGTGGGAGGGCCTTCGCCGAGCTCACCGGTGGCGAGCTTCTGGTGATGGAGGGCTCGGGTCATCTCGCCCTGGCCCGGGACCCGGTGAAGGTGAATCGGACGATCAAAGACTTCGTCGATCGGACCTTGGAGGTGCCCACCATGAAGAAGAGCCAGACCTGGACGCGCGCCCTGGACCGCCACAAGAAGGCCCTCTACATCTCGTCGCCGATCGGGCTTGGCCATGCCCGGCGCGACCTGGCCATAGCCCAAGAACTCAAGGCGTTGCAGCCCGATCTGGAGATCGAGTGGCTGGCCCAACACCCGGTGACCACGGTGCTGGAGCGGGCCGGGGAGACCATCCACCCGGCAAGTCGGTGGCTGGCCTCGGAGTCGGGCCACATCGCCTCCGAGGCGAGTGGACACGACCTGCACTGCTTCCAGGCGCTGCGCAGCATGGACGAGATCCTCCTCGCCAATTTCATGATCTTCCAGGAGGTGTTGGAGGAGGGCAACCACGACCTGGTCCTCGGGGACGAGGCATGGGACATCGACCACTTCTGGCACGAGAACCCAGAGCTGAAGCAGGGCTCTCATGTGTGGATGACCGACTTCGTCGGCTATCTCCCCATGCCCGACGGTGGGGAGAGGGAGGCTTACCTCACCGCGGACTACAACGCGGAGATGATCGAGCACATCGCCCGCTTCCCCCGCATCCGCGACCGGGCGATCTTCGTGGGCAACTCCGACGACATCTACCCGGACGTCTTCGGGCCCAACCTCCCCAAGATCAAGGACTGGACCGAGGACCATTTCGAGTTCGCCGGCTACATCACGGGTTTCACCCCACCTTCACCCGACGAAGCCGAGGCGTGGAGGGCGGAGGTCGGCTTCGGCGAAGACGAGAAGGTGTGTGTGGTCACCGTTGGAGGCTCGGGGGTGGGCCGTGACCTCCTGGAGAAGGTGATCGCCGCCTATCCGCTGGCCAAGGAAGAGATGCCCGAGCTGCGCATGATCGCCGTAGCTGGCCCCCGCATCGATCCGGAGAGCCTGCCCACCCATCCCGGTCTGGAGGTCCACGGGTACGTGGACCGTCTCTACCGCCACCTGTCGGTCTGCGACCTCGCCGTGGTCCAGGGAGGGCTCACCACCACAATGGAACTCGCCGCGGCGAACCGCCCCTTCCTCTACTTCCCGCTGCGCAACCACTTCGAGCAGAACTTCCACGTCCGCCATCGGCTCGACCAGTACGGGGCCGGCCGGCACATGGCCTACGCCGACACCTCCGTCGACGATCTGGCCACCGCCATCGGTAACGAGATCGGACGGAAGGTCAACTATCGACCGGTGGAGACCGACGGGGCGGCCCGTGCCGCCCGGATGATCGCCGAGCTGATCTAGCCAAGAAGAAGGGAGATGAGAGCACCGCCAGTATCAAGTTGACCTGATATCGGTCGAACGATCGACCTAGCCCTTACCAGAATGAAGGAGAGAGAAAGAATGACCACCACCCAAATGACGAACGGCGTCAATACCGAGGCACTCTTTGGTGCACTCGACGCGGTGAAGGCGCAACCGGAGGCGGCCAAGTTCGAGTTCCGGGCGAGGAACGAGTGGATCAGCGGCACCCATAGCCGGAGCACGATCTATGACTTCTTCGGTCTGGGCGCCGAGCAGACCCACCTCGAAGAGCACATCTTCGAGGCCGACCATCCCTTGCAGTTGGTCGCTGCCGACAACGCCCCCACCCCTGCGGAGCACCTGCTCCACGCCCTGGCAGCCTGCATAACCGCGGGCATCGGGAACGTCGCCGCGGCGCGAGGAATCGAGCTGCGCCGGGTCGAGTCGACGGTGACGGGTGACATCGACCTCGTCGGCCTGTTGGGCCTCGACGATTCGGTGCGCAACGGGTACCAGGGCATCACGGTGCAGCTCTCCATCGAAGGCGACGCCTCCGCCGAGGAGCTGCGCAGGGTTGTCGAGCGTTCCGTGGCGCGTTCGGCCGTTTTCGACGCCTTGACCAACCCCACATCGGTCTCGGTGGAGATCGAGACCCGATGACCATTCGATCGGTGCGGGGCCCGGGATCCCCGGGCCCCGCACTGCTCGCAGGTATTGACTCATGACATACGACTACGACGTGATAGTGGTGGGGGGTCGGGTCGCCGGCGCCTCGACCGGGCTGTTGCTGGCACGCCGGGGACACCGGGTGCTCATCGTGGAGCGGGCATCGATGCCCTCCGACACGATGTCGACCCACGCCATCCTGAGAAGCGGTGTGCTCCAACTGTCGAGGTGGGACGTGCTCGATCGCATCGTCGAGGCCGGGACTCCCCCGGTCCGTCACATCACCTTGGGGTTTGGCCCCGAGAGGATTCCGTTCGAGATCCGGCCCGACTTTGGGGTCGACACCCTCTATGCCCCGCGCAGGTACATCCTCGACAACGTCCTCGTCGAGGCGGCGATCGACGTCGGGGCCGAGTTTCGCGGAAGGACGCGGATGACCGACCTGCTGCGGACACCAGAGGGTCAGGTCTACGGGATCGTCTTGGGCAGCGAGAAGAGCACCGAGAACATCACCTCGAGATTCGTGATCGGCGCCGACGGATATCGCTCACGTGTCGCCGACCTGGTCGGTGCGGTCACCTATCGTGCCCATGAGCCCACCAACGCGATCCACTACGCCTACTACGAAGGGATCGAGGCCTCAGGATTCTGGTTCCAGTTCACACCGGGGGTCAACGCCGGCCTGGTCCCCACCAACGACGGGCAGTGTCTGGTGTTCGTCGGCCGACCGGCACACCTGAGGGGGCGGTTCCGAGACGACCCGGAGCAGGAGTTCGCCCGTTTGATCAGGGTGGCCGGGCCCGATATCGACGACATTGTGGCCAACGGCGAACGAGCCAGTCCGTTTCGGGGAACCAGCGGGCTGGCGGGCTTCATCCGCCAGGCTTGGGGACCGGGTTGGGCACTGGTTGGAGACGCCGGCTACACCAAGGACCCCATCTCCGCGCACGGGATCAGCGACGCCCTGCGGGACGCGGAACTGTGCGCCAGGGCGGTGGACACCGCGCTCACCACACCAGCGGAGTCGGTCGAGGCGCTGGACGGCTACGAGACATTGCGCAACTCACTGTCTGAGGGCATGTTCGAGCAATCCACAGCGCTGGCCCGCTTCGATTGGGACCCAGGCGAGGCATCCCGCCGCATGAGGATCATCAGCGAGGAGGTGCGGTCCGAGTGTCAGGCATTGCTCTCTGCTCCCGCCTGGTCCGCATTGGCTCTCACGTAGCCTTGGCCACAGAGCCCGGCTGGTAGACACGGACGCCGTCGTCGGTGACGATCTTGCCCACCCCCGGCATCGGGTAGTGGCCGGCGACGAAGGTCGTGGGGGTGTCCTTGACCGCCTCGAACAACCGATCCCTGGCCTGTGCGGCCAAGGTTGGATCGTCGTCGACCGGAAGACTCCAGTGGGGATGCTCCACCTGGAAAGGGTGGTTGCTGACATCTCCACCGATGATGGTCCTGGTCCCATCGGACATGATGCTCACCGTCAGGTGACCGGGGGTGTGGCCAAAGGACTCCACCGCGGTCACCCCGGGAAGTACCTCGGTGTCGGCGTCGATGAAGTCGACGACATCTGCTGCGAGCAGTGGCGCCATGATGTTCTGCGCCATCTGACCCATCTCGGTGTCCATCGACTTCCAATGTGACCACTCCTTCTCGTGAAAGACATGCCGCGCACCGGGGAACACAAGGTTGCCGTTCCGCCGGCTGCCACCAATGTGGTCGTAGTGCATGTGGGAATAGATCACTCGCTCCACCGAGTCACGTGCGATCCCGAGGGCGTCGACCGCCTCCGGCATGAGACCCGCGGTCATCCCCTCTCTCGAGATGTCACCGATCCCGGCGTCGACCATGATGTTGCGGTCACCGTCGGTGATGAGAAAGCAGCCAAAGTTCATCCGCACCCTTCCCTTGTCGTCCCGGGGATGGAAGCGCCAGTCGTGATCGGTCGCTGGATCGTGATAGCCGGCGGGATCACGCCAGTAGTACCCGTCTTCGATGACGAAGAGCCGATAGGAGCCGCAGTCGAGTTTCCAGGTCATGGACCGGATACTGCCAGAAGTGACCTGACCTGGCTTCGGACCGGGCGCTTCGAGCCAACTCCTCCCACCAGCTCCAAGGAGTCAGTCCCGATCGAACTCGCCGCCAAAGAGATCGCGGGGCTGATACACCGCCCCGACGGAACCGCTGGCCGGAGCCAGACCGGCCCAATCATCGAGCTCGAAGTCGATGAACACCACTGTGGCGGTTCTCATCTCCACTCTCTCCCCGGTCAGAGCCGAGACCAGTATCGACCAGGCGGGCTGATGTCCCACGAGCATGAGTCGGGTCACAGGAGGTGCTGCCGCCGCCACCTGAATGGCGGTGTCGGAGTTGGTGCCGTATAGGCGGGGCTCCAGAACGATCTCAGCAGTCCATGACCCGGCCTCTTTGGCGAGCTCGGCGGTGGAACGGGCGCGCACCGCCGTCGAGGTCATCACCAAGTCGGGTGCCACGTCTTCCGCGGTGAGCAGCCTCCCCATGATCCGGGCACTGCGGACCCCGCGATCATTGAGCGGCCTCTCGTGGTCCGCCCCATAGTCGGCGTCCCAGTCCGACTTGGCATGCCGCATGAGAAGGAGGGTCCTCAACGGACCCTCCCCATCGGGACGAGACTGCCCTCCCCGGGTTCTATAGGCCCAGCTCCGCCCGGAGCTCGTCGAGCTTGGCATTGGCCTCGGTCATATTCACGGCCTTCCTCAACTCCTGTTCGGCACCCTCGGGTGTGGCCTCATGCAACTCGGCCCTGGCCATCGCCTCCGCCTTGCGCTGTTCGATCTTGGTCTCGACCGCGTCGAGGTTGGGCCCCTCGTCGCTGATCGAAGTCGACATGGTCTGCACTGCGTTGTTCACGGCCTCTTGCATCTTCGCCTGCTGCAGGGAGCCGAGCATCTCGAGTCTCTTCGCACTCAATTCCTGGACCTGCATCGCGTTGGTCTGGACCGCCTCTTTGGCCTGCTCGGCCTGAGCCACCGCCGTCTCGTATTGGCCCTTCAGCGAAGCGAGATTGTTCTCCGACGCCTGCAATTTCATGGCGAGGCTCTGGGCGGCCTGGGTCCATTTCTCCACTCCGGCATGATCACCGCCCGCCTTGGCCTCATCGGCCCTGATCAGGGCCTGTTTGGCCATCTCCTTGGCTTCACCGACAGAGCTCGCCGCCTTCTCGATCTGGCTGTTCAGCTGGGTCTTGTGGGCGATGACCTTGGCCGCTTGGTTTCTCAAGTCTTGATCCCGGCGTTTTGCATCGTCGATAGCCGACTGGATCTCGATCTCGGGATCCATCATCTGCTCGGAAGTGCTCTTGAACCACGACCTGATATAGGCCATCCAGCGTTTGAACATTATCGGCGCCCTTTCCTCGTTAGTGCGGCGAGTCTAGGGCAGCGGGTCGGGTCCCAGGCTGGGTCACCCGCGACGACGACCTCCACCTCTCATCCTTCCGCCCCCGCCCATCGGTGGCCTCATGCCGCCTCCACCGGTCCAACCTCCGAAGCCCCCTCCCCGGCCACCCATGCCCCTCATGGCCAACATCGTCATCAACATGGTCAGCATCTCGTTGGAGCCGGAGCTCTGACGTTGCGGGCGTCGGTCGTATCGGGGCACCGGCGGAGTCTGGGCTGGTCCCTCTCCGGGGGTCTCCATAGGCATCGGCTCGGGTCTCGGGGGCTCAGGTTTGGGCGGCTTTGGCTTGCCGTCGAGAATCGCCTCGGCACAGTCCAGCTCCCAGATGGCGAGGTCGAGCTCCTCGCTGACCTCGAGCATCTCCTGGATGGTGGTGGCTCGATCGGTCTCCTCCATCGCTTGTGAGTACACGACCGAGGCACGCTGATAATGCTCCTTTGCCTCCGCGTTGGCGGACATCGAGACCTCGTCCTCCATCTCCAGGATGTCGTTGGCCACCTCATCGAGCTTCTCTTTGGCCAGGTTCTTCACCTGCGTCATGCGCTGGGCCGACCTGGTGGCGCTGCTGCGTCGACTCATGAACGTCCACACTGCGACAACACCGCCACCGATCAGGATGATCCACAGGAAGGGGATCCCGCCGCCCGGCCCGCCCGGTGCGCTCCCCCCGTCGACGGGCTCACCGGTGAGCGATTCGATGAATAGCCGGGCCACCTCGTCGTCGGAGCCCCCCGCCAGCGATGCGTCGATAGCGGAGTTCATCTCGTCCTCTGTCCAGACGGTCTCGTCGCCGGCGAATCCGACAGTCTGTGGTGCGATGGTCACCACGTACCCGTCACCTTCGAGCAGGTCGAGCGCCGAATCGGAAAAGGTGGTGGCGCCACCCGGAGGCTCCTCGGCCAGGACGACGATGTAGAGACGGCCCCCGTCGGAACGCCCGGCGAAGACCGAGTCGCTGACCACCTGCTCGGTCGCATTTGAACCGGGTTCTATGTAGTAACCGTCCGACTCCAGCCCGGGCAGCACTTGTTGAGGTGTGGCCGCGACCAGGGCGAGGGAGGCGAGGCCGACCAGGAGTCGCTTCATTTGATTGAGGGTAACGACTAGTCGATACAGCAAATCCTGGTCGGCCGATTCGACCCGGTTCGGCGGGAACGCAGCGCGAAAGGTCGCCTACGGTGAGAGAGATGCCAAACCGTCTCGCTTCGGCCACATCGCCCTATCTGCTCCAGCACAAGGACAACCCGGTGGACTGGTGGGAATGGGGTGAGGCAGCGTTCGCCGCCGCCCGGGAGCGTGACGTCCCCGTTCTCCTCAGTGTCGGATACGCCGCCTGTCATTGGTGTCACGTCATGGCGCATGAGTCGTTCGAGGACGAGACCACTGCCTCGGTCATGAACGAGCGGTTCGTCAACATCAAGGTCGACCGGGAGGAGAGACCCGATGTCGACTCGATCTACATGGAGGCGGTGCAGGCCATGACCGGCCAAGGGGGTTGGCCGATGACCGTATGGATCGATCACCACGGCAGACCGTTCTTCGCTGGCACCTACTTTCCCAAGGAGGCACGCCATGGGATGGCCACCTTCTCTCAGGTGATCGATGCCGTCTGGACAGCCTGGAAAGACCGCCGCGAGGAGGTGGCCGAGCAAGCCGAAAATCTGGTCGCTGCCATCTCCCGAGAGATTCCCGGGGGAGATGTCCCGGGTGGTGACGACCTCGAGAAGGCGTACAACCAGATCCAAGCCGGCTTCGACCCGGTGCACGGTGGTTTCGGAGGGGCGCCCAAGTTCCCCCAACAACCGGTGCTCGAGTTCCTTTTGAGGGTCTGTGATGAGCCCTGGGCCCCAGACGCCAAGGACATGGTGGCCAAGACCCTCGACGAGATGGCCGCGGGAGGCATCCACGACCAGATCGGAGGCGGGTTCGCCAGGTATTCGGTCGACTCCCGCTGGCTGGTCCCCCACTTCGAGAAGATGCTCTACGACAACGCCCAGCTCGCACGGCTCTACCTCTGGTCGGGAGTGGAGCTCGACCGGGACGACTTCGTGGAGGTGGCCCGCTCCACGCTCGACTACATGCTTCGTGACCTGCGCCACGCCGACGGGGGATTCTTCTCCTCCGAGGATGCCGACTCCGAGGGAGTCGAAGGCAAGTTCTACGTATGGGACCGCGACGAGATCCGGGCGGTCCTGGGCGAACACGCCGAGGAGGTGATGACCTATTACGGCGTCACCGAAATGGGGAATTTCGAAGGAGCCAACATCCTCAATGTCGTCGGCGACCGGCCCCCCACCGACCTGGGAGAGGCCAAGGCGAGCCTGCTCGAGGCCAGATCGACCCGGGCTCGCCCCGGGCTCGACGACAAGGTGATTGCATCATGGAACGGTCTCGCCATACGCGCCCTCGCCGAGGCGGGGGCAGTCCTCGACGACGACCGGTACCTCCGACACGCCCACGAGGCGGCCGTCTTCGTCACCGAGAGATTGGTCGTCGACGGCCGATTGATGCGGTCGTGGCGTGATGGCCGGACCTCTGTGCCGGGCTTCCTCGACGACCATGCCGGTCTGGCTGTCGGCCTGTTCACCCTGTTCGCCGCCACCGGTGAGGAGAGGTGGTACGACCAGGCGATGACTCTCGTGCACCAACTCGACAAATTCCACAGACCCGAAGGCGGGTTCCACAGCACCTCGTCGGATAGCGGGGACCTGGTCAAGCGTCCCACAGACCTCACCGACAACCCTCTGCCCTCGGGAAACGCCCTGGCCGCCGAGGCCCTGTTGCTGGCCGGCCTCTACACGGGAGGCAGTCGCTGGCGTGAGCTGTGCAGCTCGGCTCTCGGATCGATCGCTCTGTTCGCCGACCGATTCCCCTCGATGGTGGGGCATCACCTGGCCGTGGCCCATTCGGCACGAGACGGAAGAGAGCTCGCCATCGTCGGCCCCAACTGGCAGGACCTGGCCGTGGTGTACTGGTCCAGGTATCGACCCGGTATCGCCCTGGCTCCCTCCGCCACCGGGTCAACGATGGTTCCCCTGCTCGAAGGACGACTGGCGGGGTCTGCACCGATGGCCTACGTCTGCAGGGGTTTCGTCTGCGATCTTCCGACCTCGGACCGGGACGTTCTCGCCGACCTGTTGGGGTGATCCGGAATCTGTGGGGCGGTCGGCGCGTTGGATCAATCGTGACTTCCCTGTCACTCAATCACGCCGTGCTCTTCGTCTCCGACTTGGAACGGGCCCGAGCCTTTTACACCGATGTCCTCGGTTTCACCCTGGCGGTCGAGGAGGAGGGGTTCAACGCCTTGTTCCTCAGAGCCCCGGGCTCTGAGAACCACCACGACCTGGGTCTGTTCGAGACTCCCGCCTCCAAACCACCGCGAGGGTCGGTAGGTCTGTACCACCTGGCATGGGAGGTGGACGAGATCCGGGACCTGGCGACCATTCGTGAAGCCCTCGACCAGTCGGGCGCCCTGACCGGTCAGTTGCACCACGGTGCCACCATCTCGTTGTACGGCGCCGACCCCGCCGGCAACGAGTTCGAGATCATGTGGATGCTCCCGCGGGAAGCATGGGGCGAGTACGAGGACCGGGGAGTGGTCATGCCACTCGACCTCGACGCCGAGATCGAACGTTGGGGGGACGCGGCCTAGCTGACAGCCTGGGCTCGCAGCAGTGCTCCCCTCATGACCTCCTCGGAATAGGGCCCCGAGGAGGCCGCCGCGTCGGGGTCGACCTCACCGGTGACGAAAAGGGTTGCCAGTTCGGCCACGGCGACCAGATCCTCGTGTTGAGAACGGACAAAGAACGGGTCGACGATGTCACCGTGACCAGGCACGACGGTCCCTACCAGATGCTCCGATGCCAGGCGCAAGGCGAGGGGCCAGGAGACTGGATAGCTGTCCCCAAACGACGGGGGCGACCCCTCTTCGATAATGTCGCCGAAGAAGACCACGTCGGCCTCTCCCACCGAGACGACGATGTCGGCATCGGTGTGGGCGAACCCGTGGTAGGTCATCTCGATGGCCCTACCGATATCGAGCGAGGCTCGATCCGAGAACGTCTCGGTCGGCGGAACGATCTCGACCTCGTCGATCTCCCTATGCTGCTCCGGCGGAAGCCACTCCTTCGCCCCCTGTTTGAGGTACTCGCCTCGCTGGGTGAGGGCGATCTGGCACAGTTCGTGCCCCCACACCTCGGCGCCGGGGAATATGGCGTTGCCAAAAGTGTGGTCCCAGTGCCAATGGGTGTTGACCACCCAGCGCACCGGCAGGTCGGTGAGAGTCTTCAGCTCCGCCTCGAGCTCGGCTGCCTGCCGCTGGGATGCCCGGGTGTCGATGATGAGCACTCCGTCGGCCCCGATGACCACTCCGACATTCAGATCGAGTGACTGGTATCGCCGTCTGAAGACGCCTTCTCCGAGTTGATCGAACATCCACCCGACACTAGGTCTGAGTCCGATCTTGCCGAGCCAGAGATCCGAACCGAGTTCAAGTTAACTTCATATATGGCGCGCTACCCTTCCGCTCATGGAACTGCTCACAATCGGCGAGCTCGCCTCGCGTTCGGGCGTCGCCACTTCAGCGCTCCGCTTCTACGAGACCAAGGATCTGATCGCATCACAGCGCAGCGACGGGAACCAGCGTCGCTACCCGCGCGCCACCCTGAGGAGAGTGGCGTTGATTCGGGCCGGGCAAGAGGTCGGGTTGTCGCTGGCCGAGTTGGCCGAAGCGTTGTCCCAACTTCCATATGACAAGACGCCGACCAAGACAGATTGGGAGAGACTCTCCAAGTCGTGGCGCACGCGTCTCGACACTCAGATCGCCGAGCTCGTCGCCCTCAGAGACGAGTTGACCGATTGCATAGGCTGCGGGTGCCTGTCATTGCGGTCGTGCGCAATCTTCAACCCGGGCGACGCCGCATCGGGTCTGGGGACCGGGCCCCGCTATCTGCTCGGCGACAGTCGCGAGGCGGTGGCCGGCGAAGTCTGGAGCGCACCGGCGGAGGTGAGCACGTAGGCGACCCAGAGGGTGTCCGCCAAGGCGAGATGAACCAACTGCATCCAGACCGGCACACCCAATGCGACATTGACCGCTCCCGTCACCAGCATCAGACCGACGAGGACGAACAACAGGTCGGCAGTCCAGGTGCGCCCCCCATCGGAGCGTGAGGCGGCCCACCATCCGGTGGCAGAGGCGAAAACCGCCAGCACCGGGTGGACGACTCGCAGACGACTGAGGAAGTGTGCCTCGGCGGAAAGGTCGACACCGCCACCCTTGGGGAACAGGGTGTCGGCGAGCGCGGTGATCGCCCCGGTAGCCGCGATGAGCACGAGGGCGGCACCCCCGGCGACGACCGCTCGAGTGACGCCGGGGCGGGCTCGCATGTCGAGCTTCCCCCCACCAGAGAGCCAGAAGATGGTCAGGGCGAGCGCAGCAAGCAGAAACAGGGTGTTGACCAGATGGAGGGGCACCGAGACAGCCCGGGCCAACGAGACGTCGTCCGCCACCCACTCGGCGAGCACGATCATCGCACCGATCAACGCCTCGCCTACGATGGCGACCATCGAGAGGACTGCTCCTGTTCGGGCCCGATGGCCCTTGGCGGTGTTGCGCCAGACCAGGATCGCCAGCACCGCCACCAACACGAGGGCGATTGCGCTGGCGCCACGGTGGGTGAACTCGATGGCGGTGGCGCCTTCGAGCTCGGGGACGACGGCTCCATCACATGTCGGCCAGGACCGTCCACAGCCGGCGCCGCTCCCCGTGGCGCGGACGAGAGCGCCGAGCAGGATCACGATGATGTTGAAGAGGAGGACGCCCCAGGCGTAACCGACCAGTCTGGCCACCGCGCCAGATTAGGGAGTGGCTTGGAGAACGCGATCTGCCATCATCGAGCCGTGGCGCTCACAGGCCCTTTCGCCCAGCAAGGTGAATACTGGTTTGCCTTCGTCCTGACCGTCATCGCAGCGGTTGTGGTGACCGTCGTGATGCTCATCACCTCCCGATCCGACAAGAACAACACCAGGTAACGACGAGCCGATGCAAATCAACGAAGACATCGTCGCCGCGATCGGCAACACCCCCCTGGTTCGGCTCTCCCGACTGCACCCACCCGGCAACCTGGTGGCCAAGATCGAGTACATCAACCCCGGCGGCTCGGTCAAAGAGCGAATCGCCGTGGCCATGATCGACAAAGCAGAAGCCGACGGGTTGCTCGCCCCTGGCGGGACGATCATCGAGCCCACCTCGGGCAACACCGGTGTCGGGCTGGCATTGGTGGCGGCAACCCGGGGGTATCGGGTGATATGCGCCATCCCCGACAAGGTCTCCAAGGAGAAACAGGATCTGCTTCGCGCATTCGGCGTCGAAGTGATCGAGACACCCACCGAATATGGCCCTGGTCACCCCGACTCGTACTACGCGGTGGCCGACCGCCTCGCCCGGGAGATCGAGGGCTCGTTCCAGCCCAACCAGTATTCCAACGAGGCGAATCCCCGGGCTCATTATGAGACGACCGGGCCCGAGATCTGGGAGCAGACCGACGGCTCGATCGATGTGTTCGTGGCCGGCGTGGGAACGGGGGGCACCATCACCGGGGCGGGTCGCTTCCTCAAGGAGAAGAAGCCAGCCCTCGAAGTGGTCGGGGCCGATCCCGAGGGATCGATCTACACACGTGGCCCAGGCGGGGACATCCATCAATACCTTGTCGAAGGTGTCGGCGAGGACTTCTATCCCGAAACGGTCGACCTCGAGGTGATCGACCGCTTCATCGAGGTCACCGACGCCGACTCCTTCCAGATGGCGCGTCTGTTGGCGAGACGGGAAGGAGTTCTGACCGGTGGGTCGGGGGGGATGGCCGTCGAAGCCGCCCTCCGGGTGGCCCGCGAAGACGACACCCGGATCGTCGTGGTAATCGTGCCCGACTCGGGCCGGGGCTACCTGTCAAAGGTGTTCAACGACGAGTGGATGCAGGCCAACGGGTTCGAAACGTGAGTGACCCCGCCCAGAGGGCGGGGTCACTGATTTGATCAGCCCCGGCATTTCGCTCGAAACAGCCGCGGTTGGACAAGTCCCGCGGTAGCCAGAGCCGGGTGGTCCAAGTTTGGAGTCGCCACCGTGTCCCGGGGGACGAGCGGCGCATCAGCGGTCAGCGCTGCTCAGCGCTTGGCCACCTCCAGAGTCCTGAAACGTTCATGCAAGTTCGGACCACCTCCTTTCTCTGGTGCAGAGATTCTGCCACAGATCGTGGATTGGTGAAACGGATTTTCACCCAGGGTGAGGGAGGTTGACCAGCGGCGCTGGAGCCGGGCTCAGAGCCTCAGATTGCCGAAGAACTCGTCCCACCATTCGCCAAGGGCGCCCAGGCTCTCGCTGAAAGCCCACAAGAAGGCGATGACGAGGGCGACGGAGGCCACCAGCGTGGCCAGAGTGCGCACCCGGTACATCTGTCGCTGGGAATGGTCCTCCATGTAGGAGACATCGGCCAGGGTGGGCGTCAGCGGAGTCTGCACATATGGGTCGGGTGGAGCCACATAGGCGGGTGAGGCGATCAGCTCCTCATCGTCGAGATCGCGCCATGCTCTCTCGACTGCGTCGCCGGTCTCGATGGTCTCACGATCTGAGGACTCCGCCTCGACCTCTTGGTCGATGCCGGCGTCGCTCGGAGTCTCCTCGACCCCGGCCGAATCCTCGAACAGACCCGGCTGCGGGGCGAGGCTGGCCAGAGCCTGTTCCACGGTGGAACTCGTATCCACCTCAAGAGGCTCCACATCGGCCTTGTCGAAAAGTTGGCGCTCGTCGACCGCCAGGATCGCGGCGAGTGTCGACAGAACGCCCGGGTCGTTGGGGCGTGTCTGGTCGCGCTCCCAGGCTCGAATGGTGGCGGTGGATCGTCCGACGAGCTCTCCGAGCTTTGCCTGGCTGAGGCCGAGCTTGGTCCGTCTGTACCGCACTGTCCGGCCAAAGCTTCGTTCAGGCATGTCCACTAGAGCGTATATACCCCTGGGGAGGTTCCCCAAACAATGGGCGAAATCGCTCGTCGTCGGCCCCTTTCACCGAATCCGCTCTGTTTCCCGAGTGGCTCTACCCTCGTCCGAGACCACTGCTTGGAGGCGTCCGGACGCCTGGTGGGTCCCCCGGTCTTCAAAACCGGTGAGAGGCCGATTCGGTCTCTGGCGGGTTCGATTCCCGTCCGCCTCCGCCAACGCTCCGGCGCCCTTGTCGAGGGACTCCCCCTGCTATGCCGGAAGTGAGTACGTAGGCCTTCTCAAAGGGGACCTTTGCCGGTCGAGGAGAGCCTGGCGATTCCGTAGTGTGCCCCTCATCCAACAAGAAGGGTAGAAATGCGGAGGACAGCATTCATCACTTCGGTGATCTTGGGGATCGTGCTGATACTCGGGGGTGTGACCACCTGGATCATCGTCAGCACCACGCTGGCGGATCAGAAGATCTCAGTGGCCGACGACGCAGACTGTCTCGCCGGTGACGACGTCAATGGGCCCGTCAGCGCGTACTGTCAGGCGAGCATCATCGAAAAGCACACCCTGGAAACCACGGGCGGCCTCACCTATGCCGAGCTCGATCGTGAGGACCCACTCCGCCAGGTGGCCATGAACTCGGCGTTCTTGCAGTCGTCTCTCTTCACCTCGGTCGTTGCCTTCGGGGTGGCCGGGATGGCCATCCTGATGGGGATCGTGTTCATACTCATCGGACTGGGGATGAAAGACGTCGGCGAGAGGACCGGCGACCTCTAGGCGGGCTTGAACCTGATGAACGGCGAGTCTTCGACCCACTTGTGGAGGCTGGCCTCGACCCTGTCGGGAGGTGAGTCCCAGCTCTCGATGAGAGCCCTGCGGAGGATGCGGGCCCGTTCCTCGGGGTCGGGCTCGGGTTCTCCCACCACTGGCACATCGGCGGTGATGCTCTTCTTGAGGTGAAGAGTGAACCCCGGGTTGGCGACGATGTTCGCCACCCAGTCCCGCTTGGCCCCGTGTCGACCCGTCAGGTAGTACTCGCCGTCGAACTGATGGAAGTAGATCTCGATCCGTCTCGGCTTGCCGGTCTTTCTCCCGATCGTGGTTATGTCGGCGATGCCGCCGCGGTCCATGACGTCCTTGAGTCTCTGATCCATGACGAGTGGAACCCGGCGCGCCGGTCACGTGTTCCCCGGCGAGTGTCATCCCTTGCGACCTCCCCACTAGGTTCTGCCGCGATGGGCCAGAGAATCCAGGTGACCGCCACACCCGTTGGGAACGTGGCGATCTTCGATCTCGATCGTTCACTCACCGGCCAGGATGGGGTGACCTTCGTCCACCCACCCGCGGGCAGCACGCCGCCCGAGACCCTGGCCCGTCGTCTGTGGGACCTAGACGACCAGGTCGACAATGTCTACGTCCTCTCCAACACGGTGTCGGTGAGACGCGACTCCGATTGGACGAGCGCCGATCTCGACTTGGCCAGCGACCTCATCTCGAACCTCTTCATCTATTGGGAGGTCGAATCTCCTGAGCAGCGCTTCGAGACGCTCCGAGAGCAATACTACAACGCAACCATCTCCTGGATTCGGGAGCACAACCCCGATCTGTGGGTGATGCGGATCAAGCCCGATGAACCGATCGAGCCCTTCAAGGCGGGCCAGTACACCACTCTCGGGCTGGGCTACTGGGAGCCGCGTGCTGACGACGTCTCCGAGGACTTCGACGCCGACCCCGGCCAGCTGGAGAAGATGGCGCGGCGGTCGTATTCGGTGGCGAGCTCGATCATCGACGACGAAGGTCAGTTGGTCGAACCCCACCCTGAGGAGGTGGAGTTCTACATAGTCCAGGTGAGGCCCGGGGAGGTCGAGATCCCCGCGCTGACCCCGCGGATCTTCAGAAAGGGTGTCGGCGAACGCATCTACATGGGGCGGAAGTTCACCGGCCGCTACACCCTCGACGACGTCGAGCCGTACGACAACCTGGTGTTCCTCTCCACGGGTACCGGTGAGGCGCCTCAGAACCTGATGACCGCCGAACTGCTGCGCAACGAGCACCAGGGGAGGATCCTCTCTGTGGTTTGTGTCCGTTATCGCAAGGATCTCGCCTACCTCGACCAGCAAGCGGTGATCGAGGACCGCTATCCCCGCTATCGCTACGTCACGCTGACCACGCGGGAGCCGGAGAACGAGGGGAAGAAGGTGTACATACAGGACATGGTCGAATCGGGAAAGGTCGAAGAGGAGTTAGGCGCTCCGTTGGACCCGTCGAACACCCACGTGTTCCTGTGTGGCAATCCGGCCATGATCGGCCTTCCGAAACGGGACGAGGAGGGCAATATGGACTTTCCCTCACCGCGGGGTGTCTGCGAGATCCTCCACGAGCGGGGGTTCACCATCGATCACCGCAAGGAGCGGGGCAACGTCCACTACGAGGAGTACTGGACGGAACGGTGAGGGCCGTTCCAGACGCGGTAGACCCGGAACTCCGGACCCGCCCTCACATCAAGAGCGGGATTCGCGTCGCTGCGCCTCGGCCACCGCGATGGCGGTCATGTTGACCACGTCGGTCACCGAGGCGTCGCGCTGGAGGACATGGACCGTCTTCGACAGCCCGCTGAGGATCGGCCCGATCACGTCGGCCCCACCCAGCCTGTTCAGCAGCTTGTATGAGGCGTTGGCCGAGGTCAGGTTGGGAAAGACCAACACGTTGGCCGCCCGGCCCAGCGACCCGTTGGGGCTACGGGACGCCATCAACTCGGGCACAACTGCCGAGTCGGCCTGCATCTCCCCGTCGACCGCCACGTCGGGTCGGACCCTTCGGAATATCTCCACGGCCTGACGCACCCGGGCGGGCTCGTCGCCCCCGGCCGAGCCGAAGTCGGAGTAGCTGATGAAGGCGACCCGGGGCTCGCGATCGAAATCTTCTTCTGCCGTCTTGGTGGCCGCCAATGCGATCTCGGCGAGTTGCTCTGCTGTGGGCTGGATATTCACTGCACAATCGGTGAAGAAGTAGGGCCGGCCCCCGACCACCACGATGTAGACCGAGGAGACGATGGATCGGCCCTCCTCCACCTTGAGGACCTGGAGTGCCGGCCTGATCGTCTCGGGGTAGAAGGTGGTCAGACCACCGAGCACCGCATCGGCGGCCCCTTCTCTCACCATGAGACAGGCGTACATGTTGGGATCGGCGACCAGCCTGACCGCCTCGTGGAGGGAGAGCCCACGGTCCCTCCGCAACTCCTCGAGGACCATGGCGTAGCGCTGACGCTCCGATCCCTCGCCGGTGGGGTCGATGACCTCCATGCCTTCGAGGGACAGACCGGCGGTCTCGGCGAGCTGCTCGATCTCCTGGGCCGGCCCCAGCAGCAACGGGCTGCCGATGCCCTCGTCCTTGACCCTCCGGGCGGCGCGGATGATCCGTAGGTCGTTGGCGTGGGGGTAAGCGACCCGCTTCGGCTGCTCCATGGCCTTGGTGGTGATGGCATTGATGAGCAAATGGGAGGCGCGGAACCGGGTCTGGAGCTCGGTCTTGTACAGGTCGAAGTCGACGATGGGCGACCGGGCGAGGCCTTCCTCCATCGCTGCCTGTGCCACCGCGGGGGCGACCGTCCACAGAACCCTCGGATCGAAGGGCTTCGGGATGAGGTACTCGCGCCCGAAAGAGAGCGTCTGGAGGTCATAGGCTCGGAGCACCGAGTCGGGCACCGGCTCCCGGGCGAGTCGGGCGAGTGCGTTCGCCGCGGCGACCTTCATCTTCTCCGAGACGGCTCTCGACCGTACGTCGAGGGCGCCCCTGAAGATGAAGGGGAACCCGAGAACGTTGTTGACCTGGTTTGGATAGTCGGAACGCCCTGTGGCCATGATCACGTCGTCACGTGCGGCTCTGGCGTCGGGATAGGTGATCTCGGGGTCGGGGTTGGCGAGGGCGAAGACGATCGGATCGTCCGCCATCGACCGCACCATCTCCTTGGACACGATTCCGGCTACCGCGACGCCAACGAACGCATCGGCTCCCCGCATCGCGTCTTCGAGAGTCCTGGCATCGGTGTCGACCGCGAACTCTTGCTTGACCTCGGTGAGGTCGGTGCGGCCGGTGTGGATGACGCCTTTCTGATCGATCATCATCACGTTTGCCGGGTCGACCCCGAGCTCGACGAAGAACCGGGCGGAGGCGACTCCTGCCGCGCCGGCGCCGGCGAACACCACCCTCGTCTTGGCGATGTCGCGGCCAGTGACCTCCATGGCGTTGAGGAAGGCCGCCCCACCGATGATGGCGGTCCCGTGCTGGTCGTCGTGAAAGACCGGTATGTCGAGACGCTCTCGAAGTGTCGACTCGATGTAGAAGCACTCCGGCGCCTTGATGTCCTCGAGGTTGATCCCGCCCACGGTTGGGGCCAAGAGCTCGCAGAACTTGATCACATCGTCGGGGTCGGAAGCGTCGATCTCGAGATCGAAGACATCGATGTCTGCGAAACGTTTGAACAGGACCGCCTTGCCTTCCATCACCGGCTTTCCGGCCAGGGCGCCGATGTTTCCCAGACCGAGCACCGCGCTGCCGTTGGACACCACCGCCACCAGGTTGCCCCGGTTGGTGTAGCGAAATGCGGCGTCAGCATCGGCGGCGATGGCAAGGCAAGGCTCTGCCACGCCCGGTGTGTAGGCCAGACTCAGATCGGACTGGGTGGCCGTCGGCTTGGTCGCCCGGATCTCGATTTTCCCCGGCCGTGGCTTCTCGTGGTACTCGAGCGCTTCGGAGAACTTCGGCTTCGACGGCATGGCCAAACCTTATCGGAAGCGCGCAGGGCCCGAATCCCGCATTCTCGAGGGCGTGGGGCCCACATACGGGCCCCAGAACCTTAGGTATGCGTTTCCGCGGGGTTCCTGCGAGAATTGGGGTGTGATCGAGACCGACCCTCCGATTCTCTCAGACAACGGGTACAAGGTGATGGGTGGCTGGCGGGTCGGCCGGGCGCCCGAGGACACCACCACACGGTCGGGTCTGCTGGTGCCCGTGGGAACCAAGGACGGCAACGACGCCCTCGCCCTGGTCGACGTGCAGACCGGGCAACGGTTCTGGGCCGTGCCCACCGGGGCCTGGCGTTTCATCTGGCCACCGACTGGTCAGCCGGTGATTGCCGTGCGGGAGTCTCAGATAATCGCCGAGGAAGAGATCGACCATGTCGGGGACGAGGGTCAGTACCTCTGAGAAGTCTCAATCACACCGCATCGCAGACGTTGTCGCGCCATCATCAGCCGCCCCCACCCGACACCAACCCATGACCTCTGAGCATCCGACCCGCGCCCGACGCCGCCTCACCGCCACCGTCACCGACCTCGAGGTCGCGATCCAGCGCGCCTTTCTGGTGGGCGTGCAACTACCCGGATCGACCACCAAGATCGAGGAACGGTCACTCGATGAGCTCGCCCTCCTCACCGACACGGCCGGAGCCGATCCCGTCGACTCGGAGCTTGTCAAACGAAATCAGATCGACGCAGCCACTTTCATCGGCTCGGGAAAAGCCGAGGAGCTGGCCGCGCTGACCACTGCGATGGACATCGACGTGGTGGTGTTCGACCGTGGCTTGAGCCCGGCACAACAGCGGAACCTGCAAGCCATCTTCAATTGCGACGTGGTCGACCGTGAAGCCCTGATCCTCGACATTTTCGCCCAGCACGCCACCTCGAAGGTCGGCGCCATCCAGGTCGAGCTGGCCCTTCTCAGATACAACCTGCCCCGACTGCGCGGCAAGGGCGTTGAGTTGGCCCAGCAGCGCGCCGGCGTGGGAACCACCATGCGTGGTCCCGGTGAGACCAAGCTCGAAACCGACCGACGGCGCGTCCTGCAGAGGATCTCCAAGCTGGAGCGGGAACTGAAGGCGACCGCCGGGCACATGGAGACCCAGCGCAAGCTGCGGAGACGCACCCAGACCCCTCAAGTCGCCATCGTCGGCTACACCAACTCCGGGAAATCCACCCTTCTCAACGCTCTCACCGACGCCGGCGTGCTCGTCGAGGACCAGCTCTTTGCCACCCTCGACTCAACGGTGCGGCGTTTGGAGCTGCCCGATGGCCGGTCGGCCGTAATCGCCGACACCGTCGGATTCGTCCGGCGACTTCCCCATCATCTCGTCGAGTCCTTTCGCTCGACACTGGCAGAGGCGAACGAGTCGGACCTCCTGTTGCATGTGGTAGACGGCACCGACGATGACCCCGCCGGCCAGATCGTGGCCGTCGACGAGGTCCTCGCCGAGATCGAGGCCTCTGCCATCCCCCAGCTGCTGGTGGTCAACAAGATCGATGCCCTCGCCAAGCACGAGATCGAGCGTCTCAGAAACCTCTGGCCCGATGCGGCGTTCATATCGGCTCGAGAGGGGGTCGGTCTCGAGGTGCTGCTCGAATCGGTGGCAGAGGCGCTAGGGCGAGACCTGGTGACCCTTTCGCTGAGCATCCCCTACGACCGTGGCGACCTGGTGGCCGCCGCTCACCGCCTTGGTGAGGTCATCGAGGAGAAACACCACGACGACGGGACCATTCTCGACGTCCGGCTACCGGAGCGCTCGACCGGCCAGTTCAGCCAGTTCGTAGCCGGCTGACGGCCAGGGCTGCGCCGACGATGCCGGCGCTGTTCCCCATCGTCGCCGGGACCACCGGCAGTGACTCGTCCACTCGATCCGCGTACTGCTCCCAGTGCTTGGTGAGACCGCCTCCAACCACGATCAGGTTGGGGTTGAACACCGCGTCGATGTGTTTGAGGAAACGGTTGGCGCGCTCGCCCCACTCATCCCAGTCGAGGTCGTCGCGACGTCGCGTCTTGGCGGAGAAGTAACTCTCGGCGGGCGCATGGCCGTCGAGTTCGATCTGGCCGAGCTCGAGGTTGGGAACCAACTCACCGTCGACGAGGAGGCCGGACCCGATCCCGGTGCCGAAGGTGATGGTGAGCACCAGGCCCTGCACACCGGCGGCCGCCCCAAATCTGGCTTCGGCCATCGCCGCGGCGTCGGCGTCGTTGATCACCACGGTCTCAGCGGCCACGACCTCGTCGAAGAAGTCGCCGACCTTCCGCCCGATCCAGGCGTTGTCGATGTTGTTGGCCGTCTCTGCCACCCCGTGTCGGATCACGGAGGGAAAGCCGATCCCAACGGGCCCCTCGTATTCGTACTCGTCGAGCATCGCCCTCAACGCCTCCGCCACCGACTCGGGGGTCGAAGGTTGGGGAGTGTCCACCCGGAGACGATCGGTGATGAGTCTCCCCTCGGCCAGATCGACGAGGGCCGACTTGATGCCCGATCCGCCAATGTCGATTCCCAGAAAAGCGCTGTCCAAACCGTGGTGAAGGCTAAGCGGTTGGATCGTGTAGTAATAGCCTCCCCTCGTGAGCAACCAGTCAGATATCGCCGTCGTCGGCCTCGCCGTGATGGGAGCCAACCTCGCGCTCAACCTCGCCGACTCCGGCTATCGGGTCACCGTCTACAACAGGACCACCTCGGTCACCGACGACTTCATGTCGGGCGAGGCCGCTGAAAAGGACATGGTCGCGGCCGCAACCTACGAGGAGTTGGTCGCCACCCTCCGCTCCCCCCGTGTCATTCTGATGATGGTCAAGGCAGGGCCGGCGGTGGACCAGGTGATCGACGATCTCGCCCCCCACCTTGACGAAGGGGACATCATCATCGACGGCGGGAACTCGCTGTTCACTGAGACCGCCCGCCGCTACGAGTCCTTGCGAAGCCGGGGGATCCGCTACCTCGGGATGGGCGTTTCCGGTGGTGAGGCGGGGGCGCGACACGGCCCATCGATCATGCCCGGGGGTGACCCGGAGGCATGGCCGGTGGTGGAGGAGATGCTGAAGGAGATCGCCGCGATCGCCCCTGACGGCCTCCCGTGCTGCGAGTGGATCGGTGAGGGAGGCGCGGGTCACTACGTCAAGATGGTCCACAACGGAATCGAGTACGGGGACATGCAAGTGATCGCCGAGGCATACGACCTGATGCGTCGTGGTCTCGGGATGGAGCCCGCCCAGATGGCAGAGGTGTTCGCCCGGTGGAACGAGGGACGTCTCGAGTCGTATCTCATCGAGATTTCGGCCGAGATCCTGGCGACGACGGAGGACGGCGAACCGCTCATCGACAAGATCCTCGACGCGGCCGGCCAGAAGGGGACCGGGAAATGGACGGTCATCGCCTCGATGGAGACGGCCGAGCCGACCACCCTGGTGGCCGAGGCCGTATACGCCCGGATCGTCAGCTCCGACCCCGAGCGTCGGGCCCGCACCGCAGACCTGTTCGACACTCCCACCGCACCGATCCCGGGGGTCACCGTCGACGACATCGAGTCGGCCCTCTATGCCTCGAAGATCATCTCCTATGCGCAGGGCTTCCGACTGCTCCAGTCGGCCTCCGAGGAGCACTCATGGGGTCTCGACCTGGGGACACTGGCCTCCATTTGGCGGGCCGGGTGCATCATCAGGGCGAAGTTCCTCGAAGACATCACCGCCGCCTACGTCTCCAAGCCGGATCTGACCGATCTCATCGCCGCCGACTTCTTCACCGACGCACTCAAGGATGCCCTTCCGGCCTGGCGCCGGGTGGTGACGGCTGCGGCCACCTCGGGGATCCCGGCGCCCGCCTACTCGACCGCCCTCTCCTACTTCGACGGCATGCGCTCACGTCGTCTGCCTGCCGACCTCATCCAGGCACAGCGCGACTATTTCGGCGCGCACACCTTCGAGAGGACCGATCGCCCCCGCGGAGAGTTCTTCCACCATGAATGGGTCGACGGACATGGGCTATGACGTCGACGAGATCGACTTCAAGGAGAAATCTGACGATGCGCTGACCCCGATCCTCCACTTCGTCAACGAGTTGAACCGCGAGCTGCACCCTCGACACGTCGACCTGAGCCTCGGCGAGCTGAGGACGTTCGCCGACTTTCCCGGCAACATCCGAAGGCGTTTCATGGTCCGCGAGGAGACCGGCGACCTCGTAGCCCTTTCTGAGATGCGCTACCCAGACGATGGCAGCAACCCCGAGGTCCTACGGTGCGATATCAGGGTTAGCGCCGAGCACCGACGCCAGGGGGTGGGAACGATGTTGCTCGGCCACATCGCCGGGATCGCCACCGAGCTTGGACGCCGAACCCTGCTCAGCTGGCATTTCGACACGGTCCCCGCCGGCGCCGCCTTCGCTCGGGCGGTGGGCGCCGAGGAGAAGCTCAGGTTCCACGACAACGTGCTGCGGATCGAAGACCTCGACGTCGAGTTGATGAGGAGTTGGGCCGGTGCCGGGCCGGAACGCGCCCCCGGATACTCGGTCGAGGTCATCGACGGGAGATGGCCCGAGGATCTGTTGGAGGGAATAGCCCATCTCTACTACGTGCTCGAGCGTGACATGCCGATGTCAGAGGGTCACGAGCCTCGTGAGTGGACGGCCGAGCTCATGGAACGGATGCAGAACCACTACCTGCAGTCCACCGATGCCCTCACCGCGATCGCGGTCGAGGAAGACACCGGCGAGCCGGTGGGAATGAGCCAACTGATACGTCGGCACAGCGATCCGACCACTTGGATCGTCACCACGACCATGGTCGACCCGGACCATCGCGGGAAGGCGATCGGCAAGTGGGTGAAGGGAGCCGCCAACCTGGCCGCTTTGGAGAACTGGAAGGGCGGGGTCTACCAGGAGACCGGCAATGCCCTCACCAATGAAGCGATGCTCTCCATCAATCGGGCCATGGGGTTCGAGCACGAAAAGACGACAACAGAGGTGGACATCGAGGTCGGTGACGCCCTGGCCTACGTCACCTCGAAGACAGGGGCTATCGGGAGGGGCGCCAGCGAATAGCGAACCCAGGGTTCAAGACCCCGAAAGAACACAACCCCGCTCAGCGCAGTCCACAACCCAGGGTTCCCGAAGACAAGGCAGAGGTACCCCAGGCCAGGCAGGGGGCGTTCTAGATGGGGGGCATGCCCGGGACGTCCAGCAACGGCTGTTGGACGAATTCGGGATCGGCGGCGTCGGCGGCGTCGACGTGGTCGCGACGCACCCCCATCAGAAAGAGGATGGCATCCAGATAGGGGACGCTCACCGAGGTGTCGGCGCGCTCACGAGCCACGGGTTTGGCGTTGAATGCGATGCCGAGCCCGGCTGCCGCCAGCATGTCGACGTCGTTGGCCCCATCCCCGACCGCCACCACTTGGGAGGTCGGTATCTTCTCGAGGGCAGCGATCTCGTGGAGGAATGCCGCCTTACGCGGGCCATCCACCAGGTCGCCGGCGAGCCTCCCGGTGAGGATCCCGTCCTTGACGTCGAGGGTGTTGGACAGCGAGTGATCGATGCCCAGATCGGTCGCCAAGGCGTCGGCAAACCTGGTGAACCCAGCGGAGACGATGGCCGTCTTCATCCCCATTCGCTTGAGAGTCCTGATGAACGTCCTGGCCCCGGGGGTGACCGTGATCGATTTCGACACTCTTCGGAGGTCGTCCTCGGTCAATCCCTTGAGGAGGGCCACACGCTCGCGCAGCGACTCCTCGAACTCGATCTCCCCGCGCAGGGCAGATGCCGTTATCAGCGACACCTGCTCGCCCACGCCAGCCTCCTTGGCAAGAAGGTTGATCACTTCGTCTTCGATGAGGGTCGAGTCGACATCCATCACCACCATCCGCTTGGCGCGTCGCTCCAGTCCGTCGGGCTGGATGGCGATGTCGATCGGCCGCTGGGCGGCGGCGGCGAGCAACAGCTCACGGATCTTGTGTATGTCGCCGTTGGAGACGGCCAGCTCGTAGGAGGTCACCGGATAGCGGGAGAGTCTGAAGATCCGTTCGATGTTGCCGCCACCTTCGGAGATCGAGCGGGCCACCACCCCGAAGTCATCGGGTCCTATTCGCTCTCCCAACACCGTCACCACGGTCATCGTCTTGACCGGGGTCGGAATAGGGTCGACAACCTCGAACTCGATGGCCAGCCGCTCCTCCCACCCGAAGAGAAGGAGGTCACGAATGGTGGCCTTTTCCCCGTCGACTCCGATCAGGACGTTGAGAGTGAGCCGGCCCCGGACGACGATCTGTTCGATGTCGTAGACCTCGGCACCGGTGGCGTCGAGCACGTCCATAAGCCCGGCCGATATCCCGGGATGGTCGGGGCCGTGGACATTGACGAGGATCGTCGAACGCTCGCTCATGGGAATGACACGTTAGGTGTCACTCTGGTGAAGTCCACTTCTACCAATTCGCCGCCGCCGGTACCATCTGACCACCCCAAGTGTGAGGAACTCCTTGTCTGAGAACCCGTTCCGGCTGCCCCGCTACGCCGCCCCGGCCCACTATGACATCCGCCTCGAGCTCGACCTCGAGACCTTCACATTCGTCGGCAGCGTGGGCATCGATCTCGAGATCGCGGAGGCGACCGAAGCCCTCGTGCTCAACGCCGCCGAGGTCGAGATCAAGTCAGCCACCCTCAGCGGAGGCGTGGACATCACCGAGATCGTCTACGACGACGAGATGGAGCGCGCCACGCTGGCCCTGGGCTCCCGGGTGGATCCGGGAAACTATCGATTGGAGTTGGAGTACTCAGGGGCCATCAACGATCAGCTGAGGGGTCTCTACCGGTCGGTCTACGAGGACGCCGAGGGCAACGAGCATGTCTTGGCCACCTCGCAGTGCCAGTCGACCGATGCCCGCAGGATCTTCCCCTGTTGGGACGAGCCCGACTTCAAGGCGACCTACCAGACGACGATGGTCGTCGCCGAACGGCTCGAGGCCTACTCCAACACCGCGGAGCTGGAGAGGGTCGGTCTGAGCGACGGACGTGTCGAGTTCCGCTTCGACAAGACGATGAAGATGTCGACTTACTTGCTGGCTTTCATCGCAGGGTCGTTCGAGGCGACCGAGCCGCGGATGGTGCGGGGCACGCCGATCAGGATCATCGTCCCCAAGGGCAATCTCCATCTCACCGACATCGCCATGGAGAACGCCATCTTCTGCTTCGAGTACCTCTCTGATTACTACGGGATCCCCTACCCCTCCGACAAACTGGATCACATCGCGATACCAGACTTCGCCGCCGGGGCGATGGAGAACGTCGGCCTGATCACCTACCGCGATGCTTATCTGATCATCGACCCCGAGAAGGCCAGCCAGGGCGAGTTGCAGGCCAGCCTCGACGTCATCGGCCACGAGGTCGCCCATCAGTGGTTCGGCAACCTGGTCACCATGGCCTGGTGGGAGGGTGCGTGGCTCAACGAGGCCTTCGCCAGCTTCATGGAGCTCAAGGCCACCGACGCGATGAGGCCGGAATGGAAGCGCTGGCTCGCATTCGCCAACCTCGAGGTGCCCTGGGCGATGGGCACCGACCAACTGGCCTCCACCCGGCCCATCGAGTTCGAGGTGACCGCACCCGAAGAGGTCGACCAGATGTTCGACGCCATCACCTACGGGAAGGGGTCGGCGGTGCTCCACATGATCGATGAGTTCATCGGCGTGGAGAACTTCCGCACCGGGGTGGGCAACTACCTGCGCGAGCACGCCTATGCGAACACGGTGACGGGAGACCTCTGGGAAGGTCTCGACGGCGCCTCCGAATACCCCGTCTCGGACATCATGAACACCTGGGTCTACCAACGCGGGTTTCCCCAGATCGACGCCAAGTTGGTGAGCGGCGGGGTTCGTCTGTCGCAGAGACGCTATCTGGTGATACCCGACGAGACGGACACCACCATCTGGAAGGTCCCGGTCCAGCTCAGGGGGGAGGCGGGCGGTGAAGCGTTCGAGACCAAGTTCTTGCTGGAGGACGACGAGGCTGTGATCGAGATGGACGGTTCCATCGACTGGGTGGTGGCCAACGCCGGTGGCCATGGGTTCTATCGAACCAGTTATGCGGGCGAGCTATTCGAGGCGCTGTTGGCCCACGTCGACTCCTTGGGGGACAACGAGCGCTACGCGCTGGTCTCCGACACACTCGGCTTGGTTCGCAACGGTCAACTGTCGACCACCAACTTCTTCGACCTGGCCTCGCGTTTCGTCGACGAGGAGGAACAGGCGATCTGGTCGGTCATCACCGGCGGGCTCGGACTGATCGAGCATCACGCACTCGACGACGCGGTCCGTGCGGAGTTCGAGTCCTTCGTCACCGACCTGGTCACACCGGCCCTGGCGAGACTGGGCTGGGACGCTCGCGAATCCGACACCGACCTCGATCGCAAGTTGCGTGGCGACTTGCTCGCCGCTCTCGGCAATCTCGCCACCGATGGGGATGCGATAGACCGATGTCGCTCTCTCGTCGAGAAGCTGCTGGCGGGTGAGCCCCTCGACCCAGAGATCGCTACCTCGGCTCTGTCCGTCTATGCCCGCAACGGCGGGGCGGACGAATACAAGACCTTGTGGAAGGTCTACAACACCGCGAGCACGCCCCTCGACAAGGTCCGCTATCTGCGGGCGGTGGCCACCGTGGCCAGCGAGCCCGAGGTGCTGGCAACACTCGACAAGATCGTGGAAGGGG
>Ga0256867_10000083_pt1 | contig 32292 bp, 30 predicted proteins | sample RVTome_15_FD_185939 | JGI IMG/M metagenome (GOLD analysis project Ga0256867, IMG submission 185939) | Soil microbial communities from uranium-contaminated site in the Upper Colorado River Basin, Wyoming, United States - RVT150D86 (HiSeq) ... | reverse complement strand
CAAGCATTGCACGCTGAAGCTCGGCCAGGTGCTGTGCGCGACGTGACAGGGCGCGAAGCTCGCTCGATTGGTGAAGCAGGTCGCTGATCTTGCGGGTGGGCATAGAGGTAGCCGCGACGAGGGGAGACGATGAATCTAATTCTAGTTTCCGGAAAGCTGGCCCGGGCAAGGAGTTTCAGCCTGGGCCCCACCCATCTGGGGCTCCTCGGGCTGGGTCTCATCCTGACGTCCCTGACGCTGGCTGTGCTGCTCCATTACATTGCGCTCCGGTTTGCCGACGACGTCAAGCTGCCCTACGTCGAGTCCATCGTGCTGGCGGCACACAAGCGCCAGGCGGCGCTCCAGCAGGAACAGCACGAAAAGGCCCAGTCATACCTGCGCCAGAACCTCAACGCCATGGCCGTGAAGCTGGGCGAGATGCAGGCGCAACTCGTCCGGCTCGACACCGTCGGCGAACGCCTGGCCAAGCTGGCCGGGTTCAAGCCGCAGGACCTGATGTTCGGAGAACGGCCGGGGCGGGGCGGCGCCGTATCGACACTGCCCTCGCAGGATCTGTCGCTGGTCGATTTCACCCAGCAGCTCGAGCTGCTGACGCAGCAAGTCGACGACCGCAGCGACAAGCTCGGTATCCTCGAGTCCCTCTTCACCGTCGACAGCGCGAAGAAGAAGCTGATCCCGACCATGAAGCCGGTCGAAGCAGGCTGGTATTCTTCCAACTTCGGCTGGCGTATCGATCCTTTCACCGGCCAGCGCGCGTTCCATGAGGGCGTCGACTTCATGGCCGAGATCGGCACACCGATCTACGCGGCCGCCGGCGGCGTCGTGATCTTCTCGGGAACGCATCCACAGTATGGTAATATGATCGAAATCGACCACGGCAACGGCCTGATCACGCGTTACGCGCACGCATCGAAGCGGCTGGTGAAGGTAGGAGACTTGGTCGTGCGGGGAGTGGAGATCGGCAAGGTCGGAAAGACGGGGCGCGCGACGGGTTCTCACTTGCATTTCGAGGTGCGACGGCGTGGTGCTCCGTTGAATCCCAAACGATTCCTGCAGTTGCCCGGCTGAACGTTGGGAAAATACGAACGTCAAAGGGGTGGGGCGATGGTCCCCACCCCTTTTTGTTTAGCTTGCTGAAGGAATGATCCAGACCGCTCTGAGGAAGATCTTCGGCAGCCGGAACGATCGGCTGCTACGCCAGTACCAGCGCCAGGTGCGCGCAACCAACGCGCTTGAGCCGCAGATCGAAAAGCTTACCGACGCGGAATTGCGCGCGAAGACCGACGAGTTCCGCGCACGGGTTCGCGATGCCGTCGCGAAGGTGCCCGACAATGCTGACGGAGATCCGGAACGGGCCCGGCAGCGCGAGATCGAACGGGCCAAGGTGCGCCGCGACGCACTGGAGGAGCTGCTGCCTGAAGCCTTTGCCGTTGTGCGCGAAGCGGCGCGGCGCACGCTCAACATGCGTCATTTCGATGTCCAGATCCTTGGCGGCATCGCCCTGCACAACGGGAAGATCGCCGAAATGCGCACGGGCGAGGGCAAGACGCTGGTTGCTACGCTTCCCGCCTACCTCAATACCCTGGGCGGCGAGAGCGTCCATATCATCACGGTCAACGACTACCTTGCGCAGCGGGACGCGGACTGGATGGGGAAGATCTACCGCTTCCTCGGACTGACGGTCGGCGTCAACCTGTCGCAGATGGAGCATACGCTCAAGCAGCAGGCCTATGCCGCGGACATCGCCTACGGCACCAACAACGAGTTCGGCTTCGATTACCTGCGCGACAACATGGTCTATCACGTCTCCGAGAAAGTGCAGCGGGGACTGCATTTCGGCATCGTGGACGAAGTGGATTCGATCCTCATCGACGAAGCGAGGACGCCCCTCATCATATCCGGGCAGGCCGAAGACACGACCGATCTCTACATCAAGACCAACCTGATTGCTCCAAAGCTCGTGCGGCAGAAGGACGAAAAAGGTCCCGGCGATTTCTGGGTCGACGAGAAGGCCCATCAGGTGATTCTTTCGGAGCAGGGCCATGAGCACGCCGAGGAGTTGATGACCAAGGCCGGGCTGCTCACGGCGGGCGCGAGCCTCTATGACCCGGGCAACATCGTGCTGATGCACCACCTCAATGCCGCGCTGAGGGCGCATTCGCTCTTCCACCGCGACCAGCACTATGTGGTGCAGAACGGCGAGATCGTCATCGTCGACGAGTTTACCGGCCGGCTCATGCCCGGGCGCCGGTGGTCGGAAGGGCTGCACCAGGCGATCGAGGCCAAGGAGGGGCTCGAGGTACAGCGCGAGAACCAGACGCTGGCGACGATCACGTTCCAGAACTACTTCAGGATGTACCGCAAGCTGGCGGGAATGACGGGAACCGCCGATACCGAGGCCTACGAGTTCCAGCAGATCTACGGGCTCGAAACCGTGGTTATTCCGACGCATATGCCGATGGTCCGGGAAGACCGCATGGACCAGGTCTACCGGACGTCGCGCGAGAAATACCGCGCGATCATCAACGACATCAAGGACTGTTACGAGCGCGGCCAGCCGGCCCTGGTCGGCACGACCTCGATCGAGAATTCCGAATTGCTGTCCGGGATGCTGAAGCAGGAAGGCCTGCCCCACAACGTGCTGAACGCCAAGCAGCACGCGCGGGAGGCCGAAATCGTGGTCCAGGCGGGACGGCCCAAGATGGTGACCATTGCCACCAACATGGCCGGTCGCGGCACAGACATCGTGCTCGGTGGCAATCCCGAACCTGAAATCAACCGGATGCTGGCCGATCCGGCGCTCGACGAGGCCGTCAAGAAGAAGCGGGCGGAGGAAATCCGCTTCGAGTGGCAGAAGCTGCACAACCAGGTGGTCGCGGCAGGGGGACTTCACATCGTCGGCACCGAGCGGCACGAGTCGCGCCGCATCGATAACCAGTTGCGCGGTCGTGCGGGACGCCAGGGTGACCCGGGATCGAGCAGATTCTACCTGTCGCTGGAGGATCCGCTGCTCAGGATCTTTGCGTCCGACCGCGTCGGCGCCATTATGGAGCGGCTGAAGATGCCGGAAGGCGAGGCGATCGAGCACCCCTGGGTAACACGCTCCATCGAGAACGCCCAGCGCAAGGTCGAGGCTCGAAACTTCGATATCCGGAAGCACCTGCTGGAGTACGACGATGTAGCCAACGACCAGCGCAAGGTGATCTACCAGCAGCGAAACGAGCTGCTGGAGGCGGCCGACATCGCGCAGACGATCAGCGCCATGCGGGCCGATGTCGTCGCAAACTTCATTCGTCAGCATATCCCGCCCGAGAGCCTGGAAGAGCAATGGGACATCGCGGGTCTTGAAAAGACCCTGGATGCGGAGCTGCAGCTGAAGCTTCCCATCCAGCAGTGGCTGAAGGACGAGCCCGAGCTCGATGAGCAGGATCTGCGGGCGCGCATCGTCGACGCGGCGGAAGAGCGCTACAAGGATCGCACGGGTGTGGTGCCGCGCGAATCGATGAGCCAGTACGAGCGCGCGATCATGCTCCAGAGCCTCGACAGCCACTGGCGCGAGCACCTGACGGCGCTCGATCACCTCCGGCAGGGCATTTATCTGCGCAGCTACGCCCAGAAGAATCCGACGCAGGAATACAAGCGCGAGGCCTTCGAGCTTTTCTCGCTCCTGCTCGATATGGTCAAGGCCGAGGTCACGCGGATCCTCATGACAGTCCAGATCCGCAGCGCGGAAGAGCTCGCGGGAGTCGAGGAGCCTGAGGTTCCGCGAAACATTGAATATCGCCATGCCGAGCTCGGCGGCGGCGCGCAAGCCGCGGCTCAAGCGGAAGAGGAAGGCGACGTGGCGGTGCTCGAGAAGCCGCAGCAGCCGTTTGTGCGCGAGGGGCAGAAAGTCGGGCGCAACGATCCATGCCCCTGCGGCTCCGGAAAGAAATACAAGCACTGCCATGGCAGGCTCACCTGATGCCAACCCTGCCATATCACGCCTGTCCATAGGCACCCGCCCCCGATGCCGGGTTTCACTCCGCGGTCCTGGCGGCTCCGCGCCTCGGCGCGGGCGTTCTGACGGGCTCGATATAATCCGCGCTGGCCCATCCTGATACGGCGCGAACCCGATGCCCGTCAATCTGACGATTCCCGACCCGAGCAATCTCATCCCGGTCAACGGGATCCGCCTTGGCGTGACGCAGGCCGGGATCCGGAGACCCGGTCGGAAAGACCTGTTGGTGATGAGGCTCGAGAACGGTGCGCGCGTGGCGGCCGTTTTCACGAAGAACCGCTTTTGTGCGGCGCCGGTCGTCGTGGCGCGGCAGCACCTCACGATGATCGACCCGCAGGCCTCGATTCGAGCGCTTCTCGTCAACACCGGCTGCGCGAACGCCGGGACCGGCCGGGAGGGCCTCAACGCCGCACGCCAGAGTTGCGCGGAGCTTGCGGCGCTGCTCGGTTGTGCATCGTCGCAGGTACTGCCTTTTTCCACCGGCGTCATCATGGAGCCGCTGCCTGTCGAGAGAATTGCGGCGGGCCTTCCCGGTTGCCTCGCGGACTTGCGCGAGGACAACTGGCTTTCCGCTGCCGAGGCCATCATGACGACGGACACGCTGCCGAAGGCGGCCTCGCGTCGGGTCGAGGTGGGTGACCGCACGATCGCCGTGACCGGCATTGCCAAGGGGGCGGGCATGATTCACCCGAACATGGCGACGATGCTGGCTTTCATCGCGACCGACGCGCCGTTGTCGCTGCCGCTCGCGCGGACCGCGGTGGCACGCACGGCCGACGCCTCGTTCAACTGCATCACGGTCGATGGCGATACTTCGACCAATGACGCCCTCGTGCTGATCGCGACCGGCCGCGTGTCGATGCCGGAGATCTCTGATGCCAACGGCGCCGAGTACCGCGCGCTGGAGAAGGCCATTGCATCGGTGGCGGCTGAGCTGGCACAAGCGATCGTTCGCGACGGCGAGGGCGCGACCAAGTTCATCACCATCCGGGTCGAGGGCGGGCGCCAGCCCGAAGAGTGCCGCCGGGTGGCCGCTGCCATTGCGCATTCGCCGCTCGTGAAGACGGCGTTTTTTGCTTCCGACCCCAACCTCGGCCGCATCCTCGCGGCAGTGGGCAATGCGGGGATAACGGATCTCGCGGTGGAGAAGGTGGATCTTTATCTCGATGACGTCCTGGTCGTGAAAAACGGCGCGCGTCACGGCGGGTACCGCGAGGCTGACGGCGAGCGGGTCATGAAGCAACCGGAGATCACCGTGCGTGTCGTGCTGAACCGCGGGAGCGCTACGACAACCGTCTGGACTTGCGACCTGTCACATGATTACGTGACCATCAACGCCGAGTACCGCACCTAGTGCCGTTCCAACTTGTTTCTCCAAGTTCCCGCGGCTCGGCTCCCCGCAATCATCAGCCCTCGGCGCGACGGTGGCATAGGCACAAATAGTTGGAACGGCACTAGTCGGCTGAACCGCAAAGACGCAAAGACGCAGAGGGTTCGCAGAGCAAGCGCCGGCCATACCCTGACCTCCTTTGCGCGTTCGGGTCTTTGCGGTTAAGCTCTTGATTTGTCATGGCTGACGCAATCAAACTGATCAAGCAGACGGAAGCCCTGCTCACGCGGCTGGAGGGGCTCTTGCCGCGTGATGCCGCGCCGACGGATTGGAGCGCCTCGAACGCCTTTCGCTGGCGAAAAAACAACAGTCGCGGCCACATCGACCCTGTCCGCCATGTGCATCGCATCAGTCTCAAGGACCTCCAGGGCATCGACACGCAGAAGGAGCTGGTCGAGCGAAACACGCAGCAGTTCGTGGCCGGCCATCCCGCGAACAATGTGCTGCTGACGGGCGCGCGCGGCACCGGCAAGTCATCGCTCATCAAGGCGCTGCTCAACAAGTACTCCGCCCAGGGCCTGCGCCTGATCGAGGTCGAAAAGCAGGATCTCGTCGACCTGCCCGACATCGTTGATCGAATCTACCAGCGCCCCGAGCGTTTCGTCCTTTATTGCGATGATCTTTCGTTCGAGGCCGATGATCCGGGTTTCAAGGCGCTCAAGGTGGTCCTGGACGGATCGATTGCGGCCGCGTCCGACAACTGTGTTGTCTATGCCACCTCAAACCGCCGTCACCTCATGCCCGAATACATGGGTGAAAACCTCGGTTACCGCCATGTCGGCGAGGAAATTCACCCGAGCGAGACGTCGGAGGAGAAAATATCGCTCTCCGAGCGCTTCGGCCTTTGGGTCTCCTTTTATCCGTTCGATCAGAACGACTACCTGCGCATCGTCGCCGTGTGGCTTGAGCATTTCAAGGTAGCCGATGCGCGCACAGAGGAGGTCGAGCGCGCGGCACTGCAATGGGCGCTGCAACGGGGCTCGCGCAGCGGGCGCGTGGCCTGGCAGTTCGCGCGGGACTGGGCCGGCAAGGAAAGGATGAAGGCGGAAGGCAGAAGGCGGAAGTGAATACAGCCCCCCATCCCTCATCCCTCATCCCTCATCCCTCATCCCTCAAACCGAATTGAAGTTGCCGCTGCGGTGATCACTCGACCGGACGGCAGCTTTCTGCTGGGGCAGCGCCCGGCGGGAAAGGCCTATGCCGGCTACTGGGAATTCCCGGGCGGAAAAGTGGAGTCGGGCGAGCTCCCATTTCCCGCGTTGACGCGCGAGCTGCACGAGGAGCTCGGTATCGACGTCGAGCTCGCCTATCCCTGGCTCACGCGCGATTACGACTACGAGCACGCTGCAGTCCGCCTGCGTTTCTTCCGCGTGGTGCGGTGGTCGGGCACGCTCACCGGGCGCGAGAACCAGATCTTTTCCTGGGAATCTCCCGCCGACGTGCACGTGGCGCCGCTCCTGCCCGCCAACGCCCCCATCATGCGCGCGCTGCGGCTGCCCCCCGTTTACGGCATTACCCATGCCGGCGATTTCGGGCCGGGCGTTTTCATGACCCGGCTCGAGAAGGCGCTGAGGGGAGGCCTCAAGTTGCTTCAGGTTCGCGAGAAGGGGATGCCGGAAACGGAACTCGCGAGCTTCCTGGCCGACGTATTGCGGCAGGCTCGCGGCTACGGCGCGCGCGTGCTGGTGAACGGCAGCGCGGAAATTGCGCAGCGGGCGGGCGCTGACGGCGTCCATCTTACCGCCCGCCAGCTGGTGGCGCTTGATCGCAGACCCGCGCTCGAGCTCGTCGGCGCATCGTGCCACAACGACGAAGAGCTTGCGCGCGCGGTAGAAGTGGAAGCCGATTTTGTCGTCCTGGGCCCGGTGCGGGCGACGCCGAGCCATCCCGACACCCCCGGGATCGGATGGGACCGATTCGCACGACTGATTGAGGGTTATCCCTTGCCGGTCTATGCCTTGGGCGGGCTCACCCGCTCCGACATGGAAACGGCGTGGCGCGCCGGGGCCCACGGCATCAGCATGATGCGCGGGGCCTGGCCGCCGATTTAGCGGCGCACGTTCAAAGTTCAACGTTCAAAGCGGGGAACTTCGCAATGGAGAGCCGTCCAATTTTGCTTGAACCTTGAACATGGTTCAGGAGCCCCGGGGCGTCGCCTCGCCCGGCGCCCGGGATTCAGGCTCGTCCTTGTCCTCGACGACCGGCAGGCGGTAGCGCTCGGTTGCCCACGCACCAAGGTCGATCATTTTGCACCGTTCGGAGCAGAATGGACGCCAGGCATTGGCCGGCGTCCATGACACCGGTTCGCCACAAGTCGGGCAGGTTACGCGGCGTGGTTCCGGGTTCATCTTCTACTGGACAAGGAATTCGTCGGACGCCGCTCCGGCGAATTCCTACAGATTGCAGAAGGTGAGCTCGAACTCCACGTCCGTATCGGCCGGCTTGGGCCGCTGCATCCCTTCCTGCGTCGTAAACCGGACGTTGAGCGCGTACTTGTTCGCGCTTATCTCGGGCACGACATGGTACTCGCGTTTCAATCGGATTCGAACCATCTGGGCGACGCGTCCCGCCATCATCTGCTGGTAGACGCCCTGATGGGCGACCTGTGCAGTCGTCTTGCCACTCTCGCGCAGGAGCCGCAGCACGATCGCTATCGCGTCGCGAATCGGCAGGAACGGCCCGAGCCAGAGCTGCAGGTCGTGCCGATGCTGCTCCGGGGTCTGCTGGAGCCAGTAGTGATAGGACGGCAGGTCGAACTCGCACACGCCACCGGGAATATTGGTCCGCTGCCGGATGCTCATCAGCCAGTCGTTGTCACGCAACTCCTGCCCGATCTTGCCCGAGGTCTGGAAGAGCTTCGAGGAAGCCTGGTCGATCTGCCACAGAATGTTGTCCAGCGCCGACTCCGAGACCTCCGGATTATCGCGCAGCGCCTCCAGCGATTGCTTCTGGCGCTCCAGTTCCTGAAGGAGATCGGACTTGAGATCGGCCCGGCCCGACACATCGAGAATCTCGAAAATGGAAAGCAGCGCAATGTGATGCTCGTAGTGGTCGTTCTTGTGTACGAAGTGCTCGACGCGGTCGAACAGGTCCTCGAGACGCAACAACGTGCGCACGCGCTCGCTCAGCGGGTACTCGTAGCAGATCACGGCGCTGACGCCTGGAGAAGAAAGGTCCGTCATGGGGCGCTGCATCTAGTATTCAACAGAACCCGAAAAAAATAAAGGCTTTAGCACGCACTCTCGCGCGATTGACGTGCCGAATCCGTCTCGCGCGCGGCCGACTGCACCAACGCCACATACTTCGCATGCATTGCATCGACCTGTCGGCGCATCGTGTCGATGCCGCCACTGTTGTCGATCACGTCGTCGGCGCGTTCGAGGCGCTGCGCGCGCGAGAGCTGCGCCGCGAGAATGGCGCGCACCTGCGCTTCCTCGAGCCGGTTGCGCCGCATCGCGCGCTCGATCTGCTGCTCTTCGCTGCAGTCGACGACAAGCACGCGCTGCACGAGATCGCGATACGCGCCGGTTTCCAGCAGGAGGGGCACCACTACGATTACGTAGGGTTGCTGCGCCGCAGCGATTTGCGCGTGCGTTTTCTCCCGGATAAGGGGATGCAGGATAGCCTCGAGCTTGGCCCGTGCCTGCGGGTCACTGAATACAAGCTGCCGCATCCTGGCGCGCTCGAGGCTGCCGTCGGCCGCAACGAACGCGGGCCCGAAAGCGTGGTGGATTTTCGCCATGGCAGCCGTTCCGGGCCGCGTCAACTCGTGCGCGATGGCATCGGTATCAACCACGGCGGCTCCGAGCTCCGCGAAGCGATTCGCGGCGCTCGTCTTCCCCGATGCGATACCGCCGGTCAGTCCGACACAAAACGGCGTCACGGCGTCCTAGAAGAGATCGAGGTACTGCCGGTTGAGTTGCTCGCCGTAGAACAACGCGATCAGGCCGGCGAGCGCCAGGTAGGGGCCGAAGGGGATGGGTACATTGCGTCCCCGCCGCGCGAGAACGATGAGGGCGATGCCCACGACCGCGCCAACGAACGACGAGAGCAGGATCACGAGCGGGAGCATTTTCCAGCCGAGCCAGGCGCCGATTGCCGCGAGCAGCTTGAAGTCTCCGTAGCCCATGCCTTCCTTGCCGGTGGCAAGCTTGTAGGCCCAGAAGACGGCCCACAGCACGAGGTAGCCGGCGGCGGCGCCGATCACCGCGGACGTGAGATCGGTGAAGGTCGCGCCGATGTTGAACATGAGCCCTGTCCAGAGCAACGGCAGGGTCAGATTGTCGGGCAGGTAGAACGTGTCGAGATCGATGAATGCGAGGGCGATCATCGTCCACGCGAACACCATCGCCCCCGCGGCCGCGGCGCTGGCGCCGTAGCGCCACGCGATATAGCCGGCGATAGCCCCGGCCAGCGCCTCCACGATCGGGTAACGCGGGGAGATGGCCGCCTTGCACTCGGCGCAGCGCCCTCGCAATGCAAGGTAGCTCAGGACCGGGATGTTCTCGACGGCGCTGACGGGATGCCCGCAGTGCGGGCAGCGCGATCGCGGCACGACGAGGTTATAGCGCTCCCCGGAGGGTGCGGGGGTCCCGCTCAACTCGGCACACTCGGCCCGCCACCCCTGCTCGAGCATGAGCGGGAGGCGATGGATCACTACGTTCAGGAAGCTGCCGACGAGAAGGCCGAAGAGGCTCGCCGCGGTGATGAGCAACCAGGGAGTCGCCTCGATCAGCTGCAGAAAATACATCCAGGAATCAGGTCTCAGGATTCAGGATTCCGGGAGCAACGCCCGCGGGGCGGGAGACCGCATTCCCGCAACCCGCATCTCCGGCCCCGAATCCCGTGGCTAGACAGCTTGGCCCATCTTGAATATGGGCAGATACATCGCAATGACAAGGCCGCCAATCAACGTGCCCAGCACCACCATGATCATGGGCTCCATCAAGCTCGAGAGGGCTTCCACCGAATCGTCGACCTCCTGCTCGTAGAAGTCCGCGACCTTGGACAGCATGGCATCGAGCGAGCCCGCTTCCTCGCCGATCGTCACCATCTGGATCACCATGTTCGGGAAGACCTCGGTTCCCGCCATCGCCGACGTCAGGCTCGAGCCGGTCGAGACCTCGCTCTGGACCTTCTTGGTGGCAACGTAGTAGTCGTAGTTGCCCGCCGCTCCCGCGACCGAATCGAGCGCCTCGACGAGCGGCACGCCTGCTGCAAACATGGTCGAGAGCGTCCGCGTCCAGCGTGCGATCGCCGACTTGCGCACGAGGCCCCCGAACACCGGTATCCGCAGCAGGAGGCGGTCCATGAACATCTGCATCTTCTTCGAGCGTTTCCAGGTGTAGAAGAAAAACCAGCCGGCGAAGCCGATACCCCCAAAAATAGCCCACCAGTAGTCGACGAAGAAGTCGGACGCCTCCATGACCATCTGCGTCGGCGCGGGAAGATCCGCGCCGAAGCTTGCGAACACCGACTTGAAGGACGGGATGACGAAGATCATGATGATCGACGTGATCACGAAGGCCACGACGACAATCGCCGCTGGGTAGAAGAGCGCCGCCTTGATCTTGCTCTTGATGGCGAGAATCTTCTCCTTGTACGTCGCGAGCCGGTCGAGCAGGCTGTCAAGGATACCGGCCGCTTCGCCCGCGCCGATCAGGTTGCAGAACAGCGCGTCGAAATAAAGCGGGTGCTTCTCGAAAGCCTGCTTCAGGCTGGATCCCGTCTCGACGTCGGTCTTGACGTCAAAAAGGAGCTTCGCCACCGCGGCATTGGAGTGGCCTTTGCCGACGATGTCGAACGCCTGGAGCAGCGGCACGCCGGACTTCATCATGGTCGCCATCTGCCGGGTAAAGAGCGCGATGTCCTTCTCCGTAATCCTGCCCCCGCGCAGCCGCTGGCGCTTGACCTCAACCACGCGGATGCCCTGGCGCCGGAGCAGCGCGTTTACCTGCGCGGTGCCAACTGCGCGCATTTCCCCGCGCACGGTCTTTCCGCCACGGTCGGTGCCGACCCAAGTGAAGTTATATTCCTTGACGTCCGACCTTCTGGCTGCCGCAGCGGCCGCAGTTGCCATGTTGATTCTCCCGATTGGCTTATCGAACCAAGAACTTAGGCGAGATTGTTGACAAAATGATGCACTTCCGGAAGGTCTTTGTAAAGCGCATTTTTCCCTATTTCGCCCCGACGGGGACCGTTGGGCGGCCCTTGGAGGGCGCCGGGGGGAAGATTCTCACTGCTTTTACCACACGATCCTGCATCTGCACGATTTCGAGGGGGTGTCCCGCGATCTTGACGGCGGTGTTGGGCTCGGGGATGTCCTGCAGATACTCGACGATGAGGCCGTTCAGCGTCTTCGGCCCGTCGAGCGGGAAACCGAAGCCCAGCTTGCGATTCAACTCGCGCAGCAACGTCGAGCCCTCGACGATGAAGCTGCCATCCGCCTGCAGCGCAAAACCCCTCGTTTGCAGCGGAGACTGGGTCGTGAATTCCCCGATGATCTCCTCGAGGATGTCCTCCATGGTAACGAGGCCCATGAGCTCGCCGTACTCGTCGACCACGATGCTCAGGCGGTCCTGCTGTTCCTGGAAATTCTGCAACTGCGAAAAGAGCGGGGTGGCGACCGGCACGAAAGACGGCTCCTGGATGATCTCGCGCAGGCGGTCCTTGGTCAGCTCCTCGTTCTGTACCAGGTTGAGCACGCTGCGCACCCGCAAGGTGCCCACCACCTCGTCCAGATGGCCGCGATAGACCAGCAGGCGCCGGTGATGCGCGGTAGCGATCTGCTGCCGGACGTCCTCCAGCGGCGCATCGAGATCGATCGCTTCGATCTGATTGCGCGGCACCATCACGTCATCCACGGTGATCGCCTCGAGGTCGAACAGGTTGACGAGGATGCTCTGGTGCTTCTGGGGCAGATATCCGGTCTCGAGCACCAGGGTGCGCAGTTCTTCCACCGACAGCTTGTGCTCACCGGCATCCTTCTGCGGTCGCAACCGCAGCAGCCAGAGCAGCGCCTGCACGAACAGGTTCACGAACCAGACGAGCGGTTGCGCGATGCGAAGAAGCGGGACCAGAAGGTAGCTGGCGGGCAGCGCGATGCGCTCCGGATAGGTTGCACCGAGGACCTTCGGCGTGATCTCGCTGAAAACGAGGATGGCGAACGTGGCGGCGGCAGTCGCCACCAGCAGCGCGGCCTGGCTGTGCCCGAGATAACGCACGGCAATCTCTCCCGCCACCAGCGCGGTGGCCACGTTGAGGAGATTGTTGCCGAAGAGCACCATGCCCAGAAACTTCTCGATGCTGCCAAGCAGCTGCGAGGCAAGCCGCGCGCCGGTATGGCCGCTTTGCACGAGGTACTTCAGGCGATAGCGGTTGAGCGCCACCATGCTCGTCTCCGAGATCGAAAAGAAGCCAGAAAACGCGAGAAGAACAATCAGCACGATGAACAGCGTGGAATCGGGGATCGTTTCCAAGGGAGTCGCTCGATGAAGGGGGAAAATCGAGTATCGGAGCCGTCCTTGACGGTGTCAAGAACGGCTTACGTACGGAACGCAGGTTTGGGTGTCGTAAGTAATCCTAGGCTCTGCCCAGGATTACTTCGAGGACGAACTTGCTGCCGACATAGGCAAGCACGAGAGCGAGAAAGCCGGCGAGCGTCCAGCGCACGGCCACGCGCCCGCGCCAGCCGTAGATGTAACGGCCCCACAGCAGCGCGGCGAATATGATCCACGAGACGAAGCCGAACACGGTCTTGTGGTTCAACTTCGCCGCTTTTCCGAACAGCTCCTCGGAGAACACCACGCCCGTCACGAGGGTCGCCGTGAGCAGAATGAAGCCGGACAGGATGATGCGGAAGAGCAGCGACTCCATCGTGAGCAGCGGCGGAAGCCCGTTCAGCGCGGGCGGCAGCGTCCCCCCGTGGAGCCGGCGCTCGAGCAGCGCCATGAGGAGGACGTGAAGCGACGCGATCGTGAACAGGCTGTAGGCGAGCATCGCGATCACGAGATGCACCTTGAATACGGTGTACTCGGTGTTCGGCAAGGGGTTCGCGGACGGCAGCAGGCCGCCCAGCAGGACGGCAACAGCCGCCACCGGCAGCACGAGGGCCTGCAGGCCGTCCAGGCGGTAGTAGTAATTTCCAAGCCAGTAGATCAGCACGGTCAGCCACAGGATTGTGGAAACGGCATTGCCGATCCCGAGGTGCAATCCGTCCGATGCAAAGACCGAGCGCGCAAGCAGCACGGTATGGAGCGCCAGGGGAACGAGCACCGCGTAATGCTCGACAGCGCCGGGAATCCGCTTGGCCGCTGGCGCCTCGGTCGCGTGCGGCCAGCGCGTGCGCCAGAAGTAGAATGCCAGTGCCGCATAGAGCAGCGCGTTGGCGACATACGGTAGAATTTCCCGCACGCTCTGGAGTCTACACCAAGGCCATGCCGATGTTCGACAACCTGACGCAGCGCCTCTCGCGGGTCATGAAGACGCTGCGCGGGGAGGCGCGTCTCACAGAAGACAACATCCAGGAGGCGCTGCGGGAAGTGCGCGTGGCCCTGCTGGAAGCAGACGTCGCGCTGCCCGTGGTGCGCGAGTTCATTGCCCGGGTACGCGACAAGGCGCTCGACCAGGAAGTGATCGGCAGCCTCACACCGGGGCAGGCCGCTGTGGGCGTGGTGCATCACGAGCTCGTCGCGCTGATGGGCGAGAAAAACGACGAACTCAATCTCGCCACGCAGCCGCCCGCAGTCGTTCTGCTCGCGGGCCTGCAGGGCTCCGGCAAGACCACCACCTCGGGCAAGCTCGCGCTCTGGCTGCGGCGCGAGCTCAGGAAGAAAGTGCTGCTCGCGAGCTGCGACGTGTACCGGCCGGCCGCGATCGAGCAGCTCGAGACGCTCGCGCGCCAGGTCGAGGCCGAGTTTTTCCCCTCCGCCGTCGGCGAGCAGCCGGTCGATATCGCGCTGCGGGCGCTCGACTACGCGCGCAAGCACTACGCGGACGTGCTGATCGTCGACAGCGCCGGACGCCTCGCGATCGACGAGGCGATGATGCGCGAGGTGAGCGCGCTTCACGCCGCGTTGAAACCGGTCGAAACGCTCTTTGTCGTCGACGCCATGCAAGGCCAGGATGCGGTCAACACCGCGAAGGCCTTCGGAGAAGCGCTGCCGTTGACAGGCGTCATCCTGACGAAGCTGGACGGCGACGCCCGGGGCGGCGCCGCGTTGTCAGTGCGGAACGTGACCGGCAAGCCGATCAAGTTCGCGGGCGTGGGCGAGAAGCTCGATGCGCTGGAGCCGTTCTATCCGGACCGCATGGCCTCGCGCATCCTCGGGATGGGGGACGTTCTTTCGCTGATCGACGACGTGCGCCGCAGCGTCGACCACGCCGAGGCCGAGAAGCTCGCCCGGAAGGTGAAATCCGGAAAGGGCTTTGATCTGGAGGATTTCAAGCAGCAGATCGCGCAGATGAAGAAAATGGGCGGCATCGCGGGCATGCTCGACAAGCTGCCAGGGGACATCGCGCGCATGGCGCAGGGCGCGTCCCACATGGATGATCGGGCGATCCGGCGCCTCGAGGGCATCATCAATTCGATGACGGCGCAGGAGAGGGCGCGTCCGGAACTCATCAAGGCATCGCGCAAACGTCGCATTGCGACTGGCGCCGGGGTCACCGTGCAGGAAGTAAATCGACTCCTCAACCAGTTCGAGCAGACGCAGAAAATGATGAAGATGATGTCGAAGGGCGGCGTGGCGAAAATGATGCGTTCGATGAAGGGCATGTTTCCAGGGATACGCTGACATCACGCTGTCTCATTTCAGGCTGAAACCGTGCCTGCGAATGAAGGCGCCGAAGTCTGCACGCTCGGGGACCGCATACTGGCGCGCCTTGTCCTCCGACCAGCCGTAAAAAGGCGCTTCGCCAAACTGCTCCGGTCGCCGCTGGCGGCGATAGGGCAACACGGCATGGCGTCTGCGATCATAGGCGTCAATTTTTTCGCGCAGACCCGACTCATCGTAGCGGTCACGGTGAACCGTCACCTGGAGCCCGAGCCGCGGCGTAATGCGTCCGGCTTCGGCCGGATAGCCGACGCAAAGTCCGGCTACCGGAAAGATGCCCTCGGGAAGCTCGAGCGCGCTGCTGACCGCGTCGGGATGGTTTCGCACGGCGCTGATCGGGCAGGTTCCCAGGCCCGAGGCCTCTGCGGCGCGGATGAAATTCATCATGACGAGCCCCGCGTCGACGGCCGCGTTCATGAAGTGATCGAGGTGCTCGTTCGCAAATGCCTTGCCGCGCCAGTCACCGATCTGGCGGATGCGGCGGTTGTTGGCGCAGAAGACGAGAAAGACGGGCGCCTGCATGATCCACGGCATGTCGGGGATCGTGTCGACGATCGCCTTGCGTCGAGCGGCATCGGCGACCTGAACGACGTCGGCTTGCTGCAGATCGGACTTTGACGGCGCGGAAAAGGCGCAGGCGAACAACACGCGCAGCAGCGGTGCGTCGACGGGACGCTCGGCAAATTTCCGGTGAGAGCGATGCTCGAGACTGCGCGCGAGCTCGTCGAGGCCCTGCCAGTCGGGCGCAACGGCCTGTTCCACACCGAAGCGTTCCGCCGCGGCGCGGGCGATGCGGTCGGCTTGCATGCTGGTATCTGCGTCCATCGTGCCTCCTCTTATTGGAAGGCGTCGATCTTAACGCGTCAGGCCAAGGCGGCGGACCCGATCCGCTGAACCCGTGCGCAATCAGGCAATTAAGGTGCGCCGGGCGCCATGGATGGACCTCCGAACGAGGCGAGCGCCGCCTTGCCGGCAGGCAAAAAAGTAGCGTAAAATCACGCCCTTTCCGCTTTTGGACTGATACGAACATGGTGGTGATCCGGCTGGCACGTGGCGGCGCCAAGAAGCGCCCGTTTTTCAAACTCGTCGTGGCCGATTCGCGCCGCTCGCGCGACGGGCGCTTCATCGAGCGCATCGGCTTCTATGATCCCGTCGCGCCCGAAGGGCGCGAGCGGTTGCGCATCGACGGCGAGCGGCTTGCCTACTGGAAGGGCAAGGGCGCGCAGCTCTCCGATACCGTGGCGCGGCTCGTCAAGCAGCGCCGTGAACCGAAAGCGACCTGAGAAGCTGGTGATGATGGGGCGGATCTCCGCCCCGCATGGCGTCAAGGGCTGGATCAAGGTTCAGCCGTTTACCGCGGAGGCCCGGAGCCTCCTCGACTATCGGACCTGGTGGATCGGAGAAGAAGACGGCTGGCACGAGCATGCGCTCGCCTCCGGAAAGACCCACGGCGGGATGGTGCTGGCGAGGCTCGAGGGCTGCGACGATCGCGAAGCCGCCGCGGCTTTGAAGGGCGGGACGGTTGCAATAGCGCGCGCGGCGTTGCCCGCCGCGCGGGCCGATGAATATTACTGGGCCGACTTGATCGGCCTGAGGGTCGTAAACGCAGACGAGCAGGATCTTGGCCGCGTGACGGCGGTCATGCAAACCGGCGCGAATGACGTGCTGGTGGTGGGCGAGCGGCGCGAGAGGCTGATTCCGTTCATCGCACAGGTGATCCTGGACGTGGATCCCGGGGCCGGCGTGATCCGGGTGAATTGGGGCGCGGACTACTGATGTACCAGTTCGACGTAGTGACCCTCTTTCCGGACATGTTCGAAGCCGTGACGGAGTGCGGGGTCACGAGCCGGGCGCGAGAGCGAAGGCTCTTCGACCTGGTGCTGTGGAATCCGCGGGATTTCGCCGCAAACAGCTACCGCAGCGTCGATGACCGGCCCTACGGCGGGGGGCCGGGCATGGTCATGATGGTAGAACCGCTGGAGAAAGCGCTTTCCGCGGCGCGGCAGCGGCAACGGAGCGCGGGTGTGAGCGAGACGCGCGTGGTGTACCTCTCGCCGCAGGGGCAGCTGCTGGAGCACTCGCGGGTCATGGAGCTGGCGGCGTTGCCCGGGCTGGTGCTGCTCGCGGGGCGCTACGAGGGTGTCGACGAGCGGTTGATCGAGCGCGCGGTCGACGAGGAAATATCGATCGGCGACTACGTGCTGTCGGGCGGAGAGCTTGCGGCGATGGTGTTGATGGACTGCATCGTGCGTCAACTGCCAGGGGCGCTGGGCGATGCGGAGTCGGCGATCCAGGATTCGTTTGCCGGGGGATTGCTGGACTGCCCGCACTATACGCGGCCGGAGGTCCACGAGGGAGCGGCGGTGCCGCCGGTGCTGCTCTCGGGCAACCATGGCGACATCGCCCGCTGGAGGCTGAAGCAGGCATTGGGCAGGACCTGGCGGCGGCGCCCGGAATTGCTGGAACGGCGCACGCTCAGCGCCGAAGAGAGAACGCTTTTGGAAGAGTACAAGAGGGAAAATGAGGGCGCCGTAGTGGCAAAGTAGCATTTGCCCTCACCCCTTCCCCCTCTCCCTAGAGGGGAGAGGGGAAAAGTACGGCGCGGAAAGGGAACCAGCCGTTTCCGCGATAACGGGATGGGAGCTTCAACATGGACATCATCAGGCAGCTAGAAGCAGAAGAGCTGAAGCGGCTCGGCAAGCAGATCCCCGCGTTCGCGCCGGGCGACACGGTGGTCGTGAACGTAAACGTCGTCGAGGGCGAGCGCAAGCGCGTGCAGGCCTATGAGGGCGTCGTGATCGCCAAGCGCAACCGCGGACTCAATTCCTCCTTCATCGTGCGCAAGATCTCCTCGGGCGAGGGCGTGGAACGGACGTTCCAGACTTATTCGCCGCTCATTGCGAGCATCGAGGTCAAGCGCCGCGGTGACGTGGGCCGCGCCAAGCTCTATTACCTGCGCCAGCGCACCGGCAAGGCCGCGCGTATTCGCGAGAAGCTCACCGCCGTCAGCGACCACGCGGAGCAAGCGGCGCCGAAGGAGTAGCCGGGATGCGCACGCAGGAAAGGCGGCCTCGCGCCGCCTTTTTTGTTTCGCGTGATGCATTGCGACCGGTAAGGGGTGATGCCGATCGAAGCCGGTCGAGGGGGCTCATGCGAACAATCATTGCGGCAGCCGTGATGGTCCTCGCGTGCCTGCCGGCTAGAGGCCTCGAGACAACGAGCCAGCTGCTGGAGAGCGGCGCAGCGCGCCTTGCGCTCGATCGCGTCGAGCGGCACCAGCCGCGCGAAGCCGCCGATTCGCGATGGGGCGAGTGGGAGATCATGCGATTGCGCGCGCTCGCCGCGCTCGCGCGCCATCGCGATGTGCTGGCGCGCGTTGGCGCGGACGCTTCCGGCTTCCCCGAACGCGAGCGGCGCCAGGCCCTGCGGCTGGCGGCGCGCTCTGCGCTCGAGGCGGGAGAGCCTGCGCGGGCACGCGGCTATGCCGCCCGCGCGCTTTGGCAGTCGAGCCCGGCGCCGGATGAGGAGCGTCTGCTCCGCATGCTGGTGATCGAGAGCTATCTTGCCGAGGGCAATGGCCAGGCTGCCTTCCGCACGATGCTGCGTTTCGCGCAGGACTATCACCCGGTGGATCCAGCCACGGCCGCGCGTTTCGTGGAAGGGCTGCTGGCGCTCGATATGACGCGCGAGGCGGCCAACTGGCTCTCGCGCCTGGAGGAAGGCAGCCCTGCCAAGCAGATGCTCCGGCTCAAAGCCGGCCTGCTCAAGCCCGAGGCGGCGATCGCGCAGTCACGGGCGCAGCTTTCCAAGGGCGACGCACGCGCGCATTGGCAGGTTATCGCCGAGGCGGCCGATCGCGGGAGTCGACCCGCGGTGCGCATCGAGGCGCTCGAGCAGCTCACGCAGCAGGCGACCGATCGCAAGGACGCCGGCGTGGCGGCGGCACGGCTTTGGGAAACCTATCTCGCGTCGGCCCAGCGATCGGCCAACCTGAACCACCTTCTGGTGGGGGACGACGCGGCCTGGGCCACGTACGCATCGCAACGCCTGCAACCGGATCCGTTCATCGCGCGCGCGTTTTTTGCGTACCTCGCGCAACGCGCCGGTATGCCGCAAGCGCGCCAGAGCGCGTACCTGGAGCTCGTACTGTCACTGCAGAAGAGCAAGCTCGAGCTCGTATCGCTGCGCCTGCTTGAGTTGGGGAACATCGAGTTGAACGCGATCGGCGGGGAGGCTCGCTACCGCCTCGGATCGATCGCCGAAGCGCACGACGAGGCGGCAACCGCGGCGCGCGTGTGGGCCGGCCTTGCCGCGCCTTCGGGCATGACGAAGGCGGAATGGGAGACGCGACGCGCGCTCGTGCTTTGGCGGGCCAACGAGGCCGAGGCGGCTGCAACGGCGCTCGGTGCCGCGGCGAACGAGAAGCGAGCGTTGCCGGCGAAAGCGGTTCACGTTGCGATCTCGCTTGGCCAGGCCATGGTTGCTTCAGGAAGCGCCGAGCCTACCGATACTTCTCTTGCCGCCCTCTTGCAGCTCGTCGGAGCGAAGCATCAGCGCGAGCTCTTGATGGCGCTCGGCGATGCGGCGGAAAAGGGCGGCCGGTTCGCGCGGGCCGGCAGCTATTTCCTGCAAGCCGCGCTCGCCCCCGATGGCGAGAGGGCCGGGGCGACCGCCTCGAAGGCGCGATTGGCGGCGGCGCTCAGCCTGGCGCGTGCCGGATACAAGGAGGACGCGCGCGCGCAGCTCGAGTGGGTCATCCGCCATTCGCGGGATGCGGGCGAGCGCGAAGTCGCAAGAAAAGCGCAGGCGAAGCTATAATACGGCGGCACATTCGAACAACATCCCGACCGGATTTTTCCGAAGCCGACGGCGGACGCCCGAGCCGCCGCCTGATCTGGGGTTGCAAGGAGAGGACATGATTCATTTTCTGATTCACGACAAGAAAGACACGGTGGGTGTCATCGTGGTCGAGGGCATCAAGGCCGGCCAGGAGCTCACCGGGTGGCTGATGGAGGACGACTCGACCGTCAAGGTGAAGGCGCTCGACGACATCCCGATCGGCCACAAGCTCGCGACACAGCCGATCAAGAAGGGCGATACGATCATCAAGTACGGCTTCGACATCGGCCGCGCCGTCTCCGACATCAAGGTGGGCGAGCACGCCCATGTCCACAATCTGAAAACCAAGCGCTGGTAGAGCGCGCGGAAGCGCGTCTCACGATCCAAGCGCACCTGGCATAAGGGGTCCGCAATGATAAGCAGCAAGACGACTTTCAAGGGCTACCGCCGCGAGAACGGCCGCGTCGGTGTTCGCAATCACGTGCTCATTCTTCCGGTCGACGATTTGTCCAATGCCGCCGCGGAAGCGGTCGCCAACAACGTCAAGGGCGCGATGGCCATCCCGCATCCGTACGGGCGGCTGCAGTTCGGCGCCGACCTCGATCTCCATTTCCGCACGCTGATCGGAGCTGGATCGAATCCCAACGTTGCCGCCGTTGTCGTGATCTGCATCGAGGAGGAGTGGGCCAAGCGCGTCGTCGACGGGATCGCCAAGACCGGCAAGCCGGTGACCGGGTTCGGCATCGAGCTCCACGGCGACCACGACACCATCCTGAGCGCCTCGAAGGTCGCGAAGGAATACGTGCAATGGGCCTCCGAGCTGCAGCGCGTCGACTGCCCCATCGGCGATCTCTGGGTGTCGACCAAGTGCGGCGAATCGGACACGACCTCGGGCTGCGGCTCGAACCCGACGGTCGGCAACGCGTTCGACAAGCTCGAGCCGCTCGGCGTCACGATGTGCTTCGGCGAGACAACCGAGATCACGGGCGGCGAGCAGATCGTCGCGGACCGCTGTGCGACCAAGGAGGTTCGCGACGCGTTCATGGGCATGTTCAACCGCTACCAGGAGGTGGTCGAGCGCCACAAGACGAGCGACCTGGTGGATTCGCAGCCGACCAAGGGCAACATCGCCGGCGGCCTCACCACGATCGAGGAAAAGGCGCTCGGCAACATCCAGAAGATCGGCAGGAAGTGCAAGGTGATCGGCGTCCTCGACAAGGCCGAGACACCATCTGCGCCCGGGCTCTGGTTCATGGACTCGTCCTCGGCGGCCGCCGAGATGGTGACGCTTTGCGCCGCGTCCGGCTACGCGGTGCATTTCTTCCCGACCGGGCAGGGCAACGTGATCGGCAACCCGATCCTGCCGGTGATCAAGCTGACGGCCAATCCGCGCACCGCGCGCACCATGAACGAGCACATCGATCTCGACGTCTCGGGTCTCCTGCAACGCGAGAAGAACATGGACCAGTGCGGCGACGAGCTGCTGGAAGTGATGCTCCGCACCTGCAATGGACGCCTCACGGCTGCCGAAGCGCTCGGGCATCGCGAGTTCGTGCTGACGCGCCTCTACGAATCGGCCTGACGGCCGTGATGGGCGATGTGAGCGCTCAGCACTCCCTCAAGGTATCGGTCTGGCGGGGCAAGGAGTCGGGGCACCTGCAAACCTTCGAGGTGCCGCGGCTGGAGAGCCAGACGGTGCTTGATGTCGTCAGCCACATCCAGCGCTCGCTCGACCCTACGCTCTCGTATCGGTTCGCCTGCCGCGTCGGGATGTGCGGCTCCTGCGCCATGAACGTGAACGGGCGCGCGCGGTGGACCTGCCGCACGCACGTGTCGGAAGTGGCGGTTCGGGACGCACTGGAGGTGAGGCCGCTCTCGAACCTGCCGGTCATCAAGGATCTCGTCACCGACATGGCGCCCTTCTTCGACAAATGGGCGCGGGCGCGCGGGCGTTTCCGTGGCGCTCAGACGCGCCGCGATGATTTTGCGAAAGTCTCTCCGGAGAGCCCCGAGCGGCGCTTCGCGGACGCGGCCATTGAATGCATCGGCTGCGGCGTGTGCTACAGCTCATGCGATGTCGTCGCCTGGAACAAGGACTATCTGGGTCCGGCCGCGCTCAATCGCGCGTGGGCCCTCGTCAATGACGTGCGGGATACCGAGCGTCGCGCGCGCCTCACCGCGGTCGCGGGCGATGCCGGCTGCCATGCCTGCCACACGCACATGAGCTGCACAGAGCGCTGTCCCAAGCACATTTCGCCGACGGCCTCCATCGCCGGTTTGAAGCGGGCAGCGATGGCGGCCGCGTTGAAGGGCGAGCTGGATGATGGGTGATGAGCTATGGGTGACGGCGAGCTAAGCGTCCGTTCGCAGGTGCTGCTATGGGCAGCGCAACGGATCAGCGCAGCGGTGCTGGCGGTGTGCGTGGTGGTTCACCTGGCGACCCTGATCTACGCCGTTCGCAACGGCCTCACAGCCGCCGAGATCCTCGGGCGCACGCGGGGAAATGCCGGGTGGTTCACGTTTTACGCGGTGTTCGTGCTGGCAGTGTCCGTTCACGCGCCCATCGGTTTGCGCACGGTAATCTCTGAGACGCTGGCGTGGCGCGGTCGGGGGCTCGAGTGGACGGTGTTTGCGATCGGGATCGCGCTTGCGTTTCTCGGCTTCCGCGCGGTGTGGGCGGTGTTCTTGTGACGGCGGCCTCATGAAGAGCGATTCCCGCGCACGCAGCCATCCCGCCTACTGGGCGTTTGTCGTGCACCGCGCATCCGGCGTGTTCCTCGCGCTCTTCCTGCCGCTGCATTTCTGGGCGCTCGGCCAGGCGCTGCAGGGCGCAGCGCGGCTCGACGCGTTCCTGCGGTGGACCGAGCAGCCCCTCGTCAAGGCCGGGGAGACGCTGCTCGTGCTGCTGCTCGCGGCGCACCTCGCCGGCGGGCTGCGCCTGCTGGCACTGGAATTTCTCTCCTGGCGTGACTGGCAGAAGGGACTGCTCGCGGCAGCGGCAGGGGCCAGCCTGGCGGCCGGTCTTCTCTTCGCGCTGAATGTCTACTGATCTGACATCCTGCGTTCGTAAGGCCCCGGCCGGGTCGGCAGGGGCGGGCGGGCCATGAGCCGGACCGCTCCCTTCGCCTTCGTCGCCTTGCCCGCCGCACGCAGCCAGCGCAAGCCGCGGGCAAGCGGTCTCACCATGATGGCCGATTTCGGGCTGTCGTATCGCTACACGGCGGATGTCCTGGAGATGGCTTCCGCGTACATCGACCTCGCCAAGATCGCCGTCGGCACCTCCCGGCTCTACGATCTTGCGTATCTCCGCCGCAAGCTCGCGCTCTACAGGAAGCACCGAATCCGGCCCTTCATCGGCGGCCAGTTTCAGGAGTACGTTTTCGCCGTGTACGGGGCGCGCATGCTCGGGCGCTTCCTCGCCGAGGCGCGGCGGGTCGGCTTCGATGTCGTCGAGATCTCCGACAACTGCGTGCCGTTGAGCGACCGCGAGCGTGACCGCCAGATACGCCTTGCCCGCGACTGCGGGCTCGCCGTCTTCGGCGAGGTCGGCTCCAAGGACGTGAAGAACGACGCGCGCATGCTGCTGCGCCAGGCCGAGGTCTGCTTCAGGGCGGGCGCCGAGCTCGTCCTGGTGGAGGCGGCGGAGCTCGTCCACAACGGGAAGCCCAAGATGAAGTTGATCGATGGGCTGCGCCGCGGCCTCGACATGTCCCGCGTGCTGATCGAGCTGCCGGGACCCTGGATACCGGGCGTTGCGCTTTCCATGGTCGAGGACATGAAGAAATTCCTCGTGGCCGAGTTCGGCCCTGACGTCAACCTCGCGAACGTCATGCCGCAGGACATCCTCGAAACGGAGGCGTTGCGCGTAGGGCTCGGCGTTGTAGGGCCGAAGATGCCCCGCAGGAAGGCCGACGGGCGGTAGGCGCGGGCTGCCGCAGCCGGCGCCGGCGAGCATCGATCGCGGACGATAATTGATTGAAGAGGAGGCAGCGTGGCACGACGTCCCAATTTTCTCGTGATCCTGATCGACGACTTGCGTTTTGACGAATTCGGCGCGGGTGGACACCCCTACATGAAGACGCCGAACATCGACCGCATCGCGCGCGAAGGCGTGATCTTCGAGCGCGCCTTTCACACGACGCCGATCTGCTCGCCGAACCGCGCCTCCGTGCTGACCGGCCAGTACGCAAGCCGCCACGGCATTATCGACAACGTCGCGCGCGATGCTGCGAGCCACCGCCTGCCCAACTATCACCTCGAGCTCCAGCGCCTCGGCTACGAGACCGCGCATATCGGCAAGTGGCACATGGGCAACGACGGCATGCCGCGGCCCGGTTACGATCACTGGGTGAGCTTCGACGGCCACGGCCGGTTGAACGACCCCAGGCTGAACGAGAACGGGACCTACGTTCAGCATCGCGGCTACATCACCGACATCATGAACCGGATGGCGGCCGATTTCGTCGGCCGCCGGCACGGGAAGCCGTGGTCGCTCTTTTTCGCGCACAAGGCCGTGCACCCGGACGCGGAGCAGGCGGCCGACGGCACTTTCAAGATGGACGGCTACCGGCCGGCCGAGCGGCACAAGGATCTGTACCGCGGCTGTGTATTCCCGAAGAAGCCGAACATGCTCGAGGCCGCCGAGATCGTGAAGCAGAAGCCGGCGTGGACGGAAGCGCTCCAGCTGAGAACGAACGCGGAATCGCGCGTGTTGCTCGACGCCATCCATGCCGGCGAGCAGGAGGAAATTCGCCTCCGCGCCTGCATGATGGCGGCGGTGGACGAAGGTGTGGACATGTTGTTCGAAGGGCTGGCGAAGAGCGGCCAGTTGGACGACACCTTCATCCTGTTCTTCGGCGACAACGGCTATTTCTTCGGCGAGCACGGGCTCGGGCCGGAGCGCCGCTTCGCCTACGAGGAGGGCATTCGGGCGCCGTTCATCGCGCGTTACCCGAGGCGGATCAAGGCCGGCTCGCGCGTGCGCGAGCTTGTCATCTGCCAGGACGCTGCGCCGACGTTCATCCAGCTCGCCGGCGGGAAACCGGGCCCGCACATACAAGGACGCTCGCTCTTGCCGCTTCTTGCCGGCCGGCGCGCGGGGTGGCGCAAATCGTTCCTGATGGAGTACTGGGCCGAGAACGCGTACCCGTGGCTCGTCGGCATGACCTACAAGGCCGTGCGCACGGAGCGCCACAAGTTCATCCGCTGGGTGAACCGTGGCCGCGACGGCGAGTTGGACGAGCTCTACGACCTCGAGCGCGATCCGTACGAGCTCGTGAACCTGGCGCACCGCCCGGCGCACCGCGCGGTGCGCGAGCGGCTGCGCCGGGAGCTGCGCCGCCTCCACGTGGAGGCGGCCGGCCTTTAACTCTTCTGCCTTCTGACTTCTGACTTTTGACTTGAAATCAGGGCGCCGCCTTGCTGGCGGAAGTGCGATGCGGTAAGGTTGATCGGGCCATGAAGGTCGATATCAAGCAGGTGGAGGAAGCGTGCAAGGAGCTCTATGTTCGCGCACTGAAGCTCCTGCCGCCCGACATCAAGGAAGGATTCGAGCGGCTCGACCGGAATGAGACCGACGCCACCGCAAAGTCCGTCCTCGGCACCATGATTCGCAACATCAGGGTCGCCGAAGACACGCATAACCTGCTGTGCCAGGACACGGGGATCCCGATCTACAACGTCACGATCGGCGCCCGGGTCGAAGTGGACGGTCACGCGCTCAAGCAGGCGATCGCCCGCGGGTGCGAGCGCGCGACACGCGAGCACCCGCTGCGCTCTTCCGTCGTGCATCCCGTGACACGGGTCAATCAGCACACGTCCTGCGGCCGCTCGGTACCGGTGATCAACATCGACTTCTCTGCGGACGCCGAGACGCTCTCGATCGAGATGGTTCCCAAGGGCAGCGGGTCGGAGAACAACTCCTGGCTCAAGATGGCAATCCCGGCCGAAGGGGTCGATGCGGTCAAGACCTTTGTCATCGACTGCGTTCTCGACGCGGGGGGAAAGACCTGTCCGCCCACGATCGTCGGAGTTGGAGTGGGCGGCACAGCCGATTTGTGCGTGCACCTCTCCAAGGTTGCGGCGACCCGTCCGCTCGGCACCCGCTGCGAGGATCCGGAAGGCGCGAAGCTCGAAGAGGAGCTCTCGCGCGCGGTGAACGAACTGGGAGTCGGGCCGCAGGGCCTGGGGGGCGATTCGACTTCGTTCGCCGTGCACGTCGAGACCGCGGCGACGCACATCACGATGAACCCCGTGGCGGTCAACATGCAGTGCCACTCGGCGCGCCGCGCGCGCGCGACCTTCACGCCGAAAGGCGTCACGTACGGTTTCTGACTTGAACCGCCGAGACGCAGAGACATTCAAAACAATGAAATTCGGCAACCGGCACGGACTCGATTTCCGCCTCCGCGCACTTGACGTTTTTGGTATCAATCGCTGTCTCATGTTCCTTTCTCGGCGATCTCGGCGCCTCGGCGGTTAATGAGGGTTTTGTTGAAATGGCGCATTACGATTTCACGATGCCGGTGACCGACGAGCAGGTCCGCGCGCTCCGCGTCAACGACACGGTTACCCTCAATGGAACGCTCTACGGCATCCGCGATGCAACGCAGATCCACATGTTCGACCGCGGCCGCAAGACGCGCTTCGACCTGAGGGGCCACGCGGTGATTCACACTGCGCCCAACGTGAAGTGGGTGGGCGAGACCAAGGCAACGCCCTGCGGCTACGCGCCGCTCTGCGTCGGCACGACGACAAGCGACAGGATGGAGCGCTTCACGCGGCCGCTCATGAGCGAGCATGGCGTGCGCATCATCATCGGCAAGGGCGGGCTGCGCGAGAGTTCGCTTGCGGCATTCAAGGAGCTGGGCGGCGTCTACCTCGCCGTGATCGGCGGGGCAGCGGCGCTGGAGACCACCTGGGTGGAAGCGATCGAGGACGTCGATCTCGATGATCTCAACCCCGAATCGCTGTGGAAGTTCCGCGTGAAGGGGTTCGGGCCCCTCTTGGTGTCGATGGACAGCCACGGCGAGAGCCTCTACACGAAAGTGAACAAGGCGGCGCGCGCGAAGCGCGCGGCGGCACTCGCCTCCCTCGGCGTTAAGGCCAATTAATTGGCACGCACGTCAAAAGCGGCAAAGAAATCATTGAACCGCCGAGACGCGGAGAGAAGCAGGGCGCAGGACTACCAATAATGAAACGTATTTTGTTTCCGTTCCCGCGTCAGGTTCTCTCCCTATCTCTGTGGTTCGATAGATCTTGAATTGCGATCCTGTTTCGGTTCTTGTTTGTCTCGGCGTCTCGGCGGTTCAAATTCTGTTTCTGAATTTCTTGGCGGTTCGATCCGATGCGTAGACTCAAGACCGATATCCTTATTCTCGGCTCGGGGGGAGCGGGGCTGTTCGCCGCGCTGCATGCGCACCAGCACGACCCGGATCTCTCCATCACCATCGCCGTCAAGGGACTGCTCGGCAAGTGCGGTTGCACCCGCATGGTGCAGGGCGGCTACAACGTGGCGCTCGCTGCCGGTGATTCGGTCGAGCGCCATTTCATGGACACGATCGAGGGCGGCAAGTGGCTCCCGCACCAAGAGCTCGCCTGGACGCTGGTCGAGAAGGCCGTCGAGCGGATCCGCGAGCTCGAGAACGAGCTCGGCTGCTTCTTCGACCGGAACCCCGACGGCACGGTGCACCAGAAGGCCTTTGCCGGGCAGACCTTCGATCGCACCGTGCACAAGGGCGATCTGACCGGCATCGAGATCATCAACCGCCTGGCCGAGCAGGTGTGGGCGTGCGGGATTCACCGGCTGGAGGAGCACCGCGCGGTGGAACTGATCCGGAGCCGGGATGGCGGCGCGATCGCCGGCGTGCTGATGATCGACATGCGCACCGGCGAGTTCGTATTCGTGCAGGCGCAGGCGGTGCTGCTTGCGACGGGGGGCGGGCCGACGATGTACCGCTATCACACCCCGTCGGGCGACAAGACCTGCGACGGGATGGCGATGGCGCTTCGCGCCGGGCTCACGCTGCGCGACATGGAAATGGTCCAGTTCCATCCGACGGGGCTCATCGCCGGGCCGCACACGCGGATCACCGGGACCATCATCGAAGAGGGACTCCGCGGGGCCGGCGGCCACCTCTTGAACGGCGCGGGCGAGCGCTTCATGCGTGAGTACGATCCCCGCAACGAGCGCGCGACGCGCGATATCGTGAGCCGCGCGATGTTCGACCAGATGCGCCGGGGAAACGTGGGCCCGCGCGGCGGCCTCTACCTCACCATGCGCCACCTCGATCCCGTGATGGTGCGCAGGCAGTTCAAGGGCATGGTCGAGCGCTGCGAGGATGTCGGTTTCGATCTCGTCTCGGGACTCGTGGACGTCGTGCCGACGGCGCATTACATGATGGGCGGCGTCGTCTTCAACACCGACTGCACGACCGGGCTCGGCGGATTCTTCGTTGCGGGCGAGGACTCGGGCGGCGTCCATGGCGCCAACCGCCTGGGGGGCAACGGCGTCGCCAATTCGACGGTCTTCGGCGGAATTGCCGGCGATTCGATGCCGGTCTGGTTGAAGGGGCACGGGGCCTACCATGAGCCGGACGCGGCCTCGATCGAGGCTGCAGTGGCCGCGTGCCGCGCCCCCCTGGAAAAGCCCGCGGGCAATCTCGTCGAGATTCGCGAGCGGCTCTACGACCTCATGTGGGAAGACGTCGGCATCATCCGCGACGCGGCAAGCCTCGAGCGCGCCGGGGGCGCGCTCGACGAGCTCGAAGCGCAGCTCGACGCGACGGGCGTCGAGAGCGCCGACCTGTCATACAACCTCACCTGGCACGACTGGTTGAATCTCAAGAACCTCATTCTCGTCTCGAGATCGATCCGCGCCGCCGCAACGGCGCGGGAGGATTCCCGAGGGGCCCATTACCGCTCGGATTTTCCGGAAGTGCGGGACCTGGAGAATTCGCGCTACACCTGCGTCACCTGGACGGGCGGGCGCTTCGACATCACGATGCGGCCGGTCGAGTTCACGCGCGTGAAGCCGGGCGAAACTCTGCTTGAGGAAGGCGCGACAACTGCCGATGCCGACGTTTCCTGCTGATCACCTGGCGAAGCTTTCCGCGCAAGGGCTGAGGAAAGCGGGCGCGTCCGCCTCCACGGCGCGCATGACAGCGGCCGCCCTCATCGCGGCCGAGACGGAAGGATTGACCGGGCACGGGCTCTCGCGTGTTGCACTGTACGCGCAGCACCTGCGCGAAGGACGCACCGACGGGGCGGCCAAGGCGCTCGTTGTTCGGCGCAAAGGTGCGACCTGCCTTGTCGACGCGAGGGGCGGGCTTGCGTTTCCGGCGGCAGCGCTGGCAGTGAAGGAGACGATGAGGCGCGCGAGGCGCTACGGCGTCGCCTTTGCCGGCGTCACCGGGAGCCATCACGCCGGCGCGATGGCGTATCACCTGCAACCGGTGGCGGAAGCGGGGCTGATCGGTTTCGCGTTCAGCAATTCGCCCGCGGCCATCACCGCCTGGGGCGGGAAGACGCCGCTTTACGGAACCAACCCGATCGCCGCCGTCTTTCCACGGCGCAACGCCGCGCCCATCATCGTGGATCTGTCTCTCACGGAGGTCACGCGCGGCAAGATCATGGTCCACGCGAAGGAGGGCAGGCCGATCCCCCTCGGGTGGGCGGTCGACAGGGACGGGAACCCGACGACGGATCCGAAGGCGGCTCTTACCGGAAGCCTCGCGGCGATCGGGGGAGTCAAGGGCAATGCCCTCGCCCTCGCCGTGGAGCTGCTGTGCGTGGCCCTGACTGGAGCGGCGTTCGGCTTCGAGAACGATTCGTACTTCGAGCCGGGGAAGAGGCCGCGCATCGGCCAGGCGTTTTTCGTCCTCGATCCGGATGCAGCCGTCGGCGCCGACACGTTTTATTCCCGGCTTGAAACGCTGGTCTCGAAGATGCTCGCGGAAGAGGATGTGCGGCTGCCCGGGGCGCGGCGGCAGCGAGCTGCAGCCAAGGCACGGGACGAGGGGGTGGAGATCACCGACGCGCTCTACTCCGAGTTGAAGGCGCTCGCCCGTGGAAAGCCGGCAGCCTGAAGCAGCGCATGGAGTGAGCCCGCTCGAGTGCCTGTTCAGTCCGCGCGGCATCGCGGTCGTCGGCGCGAGTGTCGAGGCGGGACGACCCGGGGCACAAACGATCGCGGCCCTGCAGCAGCACGGATTCAAGGGCGGTGTCTACCCCGTCAACCCCAAGTATCCCGAGATAGCCGGATACCGGTGCCACGCCTCGCTCGGCCAAATTACCGGCGGCTGCGATGTGGCGGTGATTGCGCTGCCCGCGGCGCGGGTGCCCGCCGTCATCCGCGAGTGCGGAGAGCACGGAATCGCCTTCGCGGTGGTGCTGGGCGGCGGTTTCCGCGAAGCGGGGGACGATGGCGCCACGCTCGAGAAGGCGATGCTTGCAGCCGCGCGGGCGGGACGCGTGCGAATCATTGGCCCCAACTGCCTCGGCCTCGTGAATGTCCACGCGCGCGTGTATGCGGCCTGGGGCAGCCTGACGCGCCCGCCGCTGCTGCCGGCGGGCCCCGTGTCGGCAGTGCTGCAGAGCGCGAGCCTGGGCACGACGCTGCTCGTGCGCTGCGCCTCAGCCGGCGTGGGTTTTCGTTACGTTGTCACGAGCGGTAATGAAGCCGACATCGGCGCATCTGAGCTGATCGAAAGCTACATCGACGACCCGGAGACGCGCGTGATCCTTGCGTATCTGGAGGGCGTTACGGACGGGCGGGCCTTCATGCGCGCAGCGCGTCGTGCGCTGGCGGCGCGCAAGCCGCTCGTCGTCCTCAAGGCGGGCAACACGGACCAGGGAAGGCGCGCCGCCGCATCCCATACCGCCAATCTCACGGGCGACTATGACATCTATCGCGCGGCGTTCCGGCAGTGCGGCGTGCTCGAGGTGAGCGATCTCGACGAGGCGGCCGACCTTGTGCTCTGTCTCCTCAGTGGCCGGCTGCCGAAGGGCCGCAACGTGGCGGTGATGGGCGGCTCGGGCGGCGCGGCAGCCATGTTCGCCGATCGGGCCGATGAGTTGAAGCTTTGCCTGCCGTCCCTTGCCGGGCACACGCTGCAGATTCTCAAGAGCAGTCTTCCGCCCTTGAGCTCCCTCAAGAATCCCATCGACTACACCGCCGGTTATCCGCGAGCCGAGAGCGGGCCGGAGTTCCAGCGGGCCTTCGCCGCGGTCCTCGATGATCCCGGTATCGACCAGCTGGCCGTCATGTTCGCCGCGGCCGGGCGCAGGCAGTTGCAGGTCGGCGGCGAGCTGCTGGGCGAGGTGGCTTCTTCAACGAAGAAACCCATCGTCGTCTTCTCGGGCATGACGCAGGAGATCGCGCCGGAGGGCCTGGCGCTAATGCGCAAGGCCGGAATCCCGGTCGTGCCATCCCCGAAACGAGCTGCAGTGGCAATGGCGAGGCTCGCGGATTACGCCGCAGCACTCGCGCGGCACGAGGCAGCGTCCAGGCCACCGGGCACTGGGGAAATGGCGTTTCCAGACCTGCCCTCGGGCACGGCGACGCTCGATGAGCACGAAAGCAAGATGATCATCGCCGCGGCCGGCGTGCCGGTCAGCCGCGATTGTTTGATACCGGTTGACGTGACCGACGAGGCGCCGGTGGGTGTTTCGTTTCCCGTGGCCGTCAAGATCGTCTCCCGCGACATCGCGCACAAGACCGATATGGGTGCCGTGCGGCTCAATGTCCCCGACAGGACGGCGCTCGGGGCTGCCGTCTCGGAGATTCTCGCCAACGCGAGGCGCGCGGCTCCCGGCGCGCGAATCTCCGGAATACTCGCCTCGGAGATGGTCTCCGACGGGCTGGAGGCAATCGTCGGGGTCGTCAATGACCCCGTGTTCGGGCCGGTGGTTGCCTTCGGCCTCGGCGGCGTTCTGGTCGAGGCGTTGAACGACGTGAGCTATCGCGTCGCGCCGTTCGGGCTCGAGGAAGCACGGGCCATGATCGGGGAGCTCAAGGCGCGGGCCGTGCTCGACGGCGGGCGCGGCGCAGCGCCGCGCGACCTCGAGGCGCTCTGCGCCGCGCTGGTACAGGTCTCGGCGCTGGCATGGCAACTGCGCGACCGGCTCGCGGAGCTCGACATCAATCCGCTGCTGGTGCGCCCGCGAGGGCAGGGCGTGGTCGCCGCCGATGCCTTGATCGTGCTGCGCTAGGAGGTTGCCGGGTTTTCGTC